>Ga0233439_10001336_pt1 | contig 31816 bp, 34 predicted proteins | sample SI_123_September_6_FD_182713 | JGI IMG/M metagenome (GOLD analysis project Ga0233439, IMG submission 182713) | Seawater microbial communities from Saanich Inlet, British Columbia, Canada - SI_123_September2016_100_MG | ecosystem: Environmental > Aquatic > Marine > Inlet | place: Canada: British... | reverse complement strand
TGGGGGGGCGTATGGGAGAGTATCTGCGCATCCGCCCGGGCATGCATGTCGATGGTATCTGGGGCACTTTCGGTGCCACGGCGGGTGCGGCCCGTTTGCTGGGCCATTCGGCGGCGACCACTGTTTCAGCGCTGCAGGGTACGGCCTGTCAGCTGCCCTACAGCCTTTATCTGCCCATCACCCAGGGCGCCACTGTGCGCAATGCCTATGTGGGCGAGGCGGCCCGGCGCGGGATTTTTCAGGCCATGGCCGCGGCTGCAGGCATCACCACGCCAACTCAGGGTGCTGTTGAGGCGTTTGATCGTTCGGCGCTGGCCTATGACGGCCCGGCCAAAAAATTGGCCCCGCCAGGCGAATGGCTGATCAGCCAGGGTTATTTGAAACCCTATGCCGCCGTCCGCCATGTTCACTACGGTGCCCAGGCCGCGATCGATTGGCGCAGGCAGCAGGCAAATGTGGATACGCGCAAGATCGAGGCATTGCAGCTGTCCATCTATGGCGAGGCCATGACCTATTGCGGCAATCGCGCCCCCACAACGCCAATTCAGGCGCAATTTAGCTTAAGTTACGGCCTCGCCTGGGCTTTGACCGCCGGTGATTTGGGGCCGGATGCCTATCATGATGCCAGCCTGATGGATGGGGAGGTCCGCCGCCTGGAAGCTTTGGTCGTCCTTACAGAAGCAACGGATTATACCGCCCGCAACCAACGTGCCGCGCGCCTGACGATAACTTACGCCGATAGCAAGGAAACAGTGTTGGTGGATGCGGTGCCCGGCGAAGTGGACATGCCCCTGCCCGCCGACGAAGTTGAGGCCAAATTCATCCGTTATGTCACGCCGATCCTGGGACAGGCCTGCGCCAACAAAATGGCCCAAGGTATCCTCAATGCACCCTTGTCTTCGCCGTTGGTGGGTTTGCTGGCGATTTAGTCATTTTTGAGGTTGAACTACCCACCCGCTCCCCCTGCCCCCAGGGCGTACTTGGCACCCACAGGGTACCATTAATGGGTGGTCGGGCAGGGGGAGCGGGTGGCCCGGCTATTCGATGAATATCGAAAAGGCCTTAGTGCAGGCTGACGGCTTCCAGTTCGTGCTCGTAACAGGCCGCCAGGGCGCTGTTGCGGTTGTCGAAACCGGCCAGTTCCTTGCCGTTGGCCCCATGCACCACAAAGACCGTCTGTCCGTTGACATCGTGGGGCCGGACATAGGCCACCTGATCCGTGCCCAGAATGGCCAGACCTTCACTGGACAGACTGCGCAGGCCTTCTTCGCGAATATCGTTCTTGGGGGTTTCCATTTGTTTATCCCTCCTGCGCTTTGTTTGGGGTGGTGGAAACTGACAGCTTGCCATTGGCACTGGGACCGCCATTGGGTGGTCCGGCAGCGATTTCGATGTTGCGCGTCACCACTTCCGGCTGAGGCCGTATCAGATCAATGTGCAGTAAGCCGTTGTCTAGCGAGGCACCGGAAATTTCGATCCCTTCGGCCAGGACAAAACTGCGCTGAAACTGCCGTGCCGCGATGCCGCGATGCACGTAGACCCGTTCCGCCTCCTCAGCCTGCCGGCCGCGGATGATCAACTGGTTGTCTTCCGCCGAGATTTGCAAGTCATCGCGGGCAAATCCGGCCACTGCCAGGGTGATGCGCAGGCCGTTCGATTGGCCATTGGTCGCGACACGCTCAATATTATAGGGGGGATAACCGTCGTTGGCGGATTTCGCCACCCGGTCCAGTAATTGTTCAAAATGATCAAAGCCCAAAAGCAATGGGCTGCTAAAAGCGGATAATCTATTCATGGTGCCACCTCCTCCTGAATGAGCGGGCATGGCGGTCCTATGACAATAGGCCCAACACCAATTTGTATCAGTTCGGGCAAACCCCAGGGTCAAATCAAAGTTATGGCGCAACCCCACAGGCGTCTGCACGCGACCCGGAACGGCATCGCGCAACCAATATGTAGGGATGGATATATTGCAGTGCAAGGTATCTTACGCTGGCCGGGAACATATATCCCCTATATGTTCTATTTTTGTTCCTAGTATCGGATGATTGTAGATGGCAAACGAAGCCGGCCCCCGCCTGGAGGAGCTGTTGCGCCAGGGCGTTCCGGTAGCGGCATGGTGCTTCGATTGCGGCCATCACGCCGTTCTTGCCGTGGCATACCTGTGTGCGCGTATGGACGGGCGTACGGCTGTGGCGGCTGTGGCGCGACGTTTATCGTGCAGTGCATGCGGCAGCCGGGCCATTGAAACCCGGCCCCATTATACCGGCCTGGGCGTTGTTGCGGGGCACCGTTGGCATGGGGATTAGGGCAATTTTCAATCAACTGGATAAGCTTTTGCGATTCAAGTGATTGGTTCAATTGCTCTTTTCCTGAGAATCTCCGGGCCATGGGCATGTTTAAAGAAAACATGCGCTGGGCGCGACAAGATTCCCCATTGCTGGCGAGCCGCAAATGCCTATACTCCGCGCCGCAATCGAGCCACCTTTTAGACAGGACCCAGCACCATGACAGGCGATGTAAACAAGGTCGTATTGGCCTATTCCGGCGGACTGGACACCTCCGTCATTCTAAAATGGTTGCAGGAGGCCTATGACTGTGAGGTGGTGACCTTCACAGCCGACCTGGGCCAGGGTGAAGAGGTGGAGCCGGCACGGGCAAAAGCCGAGTTGATGGGCATCAAAGAGATTTATGTTGAGGATCTGCGCGAGGAATTTACCCGCGACTTCGTCTTCCCCATGTTCCGCGCCAATGCTTTGTACGAGGGGCTGTATCTGCTTGGTACCTCTATCGCCCGCCCGCTCATCTCCAAACGGCAGATCGAGATTGCCGCCCTGACAGGTGCCGATGCTGTCTCTCATGGTGCCACGGGCAAAGGCAACGACCAGGTCCGGTTTGAATTGGGCTATTACGCGCTGAACCCGGATATCAAGGTGATCGCGCCCTGGCGGGAGTGGGACTTGAACTCCCGCACCCAGCTAATCGAATTTGCCGAAAAACACCAGATACCTATTCCCAAAGACAAACGCGGGGAGGCACCGTTTTCCGTGGATGCCAACCTGTTGCATATCTCTGCTGAAGGCAAAGCCCTGGAAGATCCCTGGCACGAGCCGGGGGAGTTTGTCTATTCCCGCTCCGTCTCGCCGGAAAATGCCCCGGACACGCCCACCTATGTGGAAATCGAATTCAAAAACGGCGATGCGGTTGCCATCGACGGCGTGGCCATGACGCCCGCTGAATTGCTGACCAGGCTCAACGAACTTGGCGGGGCCAACGGCGTTGGCCGTCTGGATTTGGTTGAAGGGCGTTTCGTCGGCATGAAAAGCCGGGGCGTATACGAAACCCCGGGCGGCACGATCCTGTTGGCGGCTCATCGGGGTATCGAAAGCATCACCCTGGACCGTGGTGCCATGCATTTGAAGGACGAGATCATGCCCCGTTATGCGGAGCTGATCTACAACGGCTTCTGGTTCTCGCCGGAGCGGGAAATGCTCCAGGCCTTGATCGACAAAAGCCAGGAATGCGTCGAGGGCACCGTGCGGGTGAAATTGTACAAGGGCAGCGCCAGCGTGGTGGGCCGGAAATCACCGATGAGCCTATATTCCATGGAACACGTGACGTTCGAGGCAGATACCGTCTATGACCAGCGGGATGCGGCAGGCTTTATCAAGCTGAATGCCTTGCGCCTACGTTTGCTGCATCGGCAAAAGAACTAGGCTCCGGGTTCGGCAATGACCCGTGGACGACGCTGGTTCATATTCATGGTCGTTGTTGTCGCTATCATCGGGATTGCGGTTCTGTCGTTCCTGACCGGTTGCGCCTCCCTGGGCGGTGAGGTCGCGGGGGATCGATTGGCCCGGGTTGAGGCGTCCGCGCAATATCGAGACGGTGCGTTCTTCAATGACGTGCCACAGGCCAAACTGTCCATGGGTATTTATTGGGATTATATAGCGGAACAATTCGGCGGTGATCAGATCCGCGTGCCGCCGTTCCCTATTGCCGTACTGCCTGTTGTTATTGAAAATCCGGACGCCCCACCCCCCGATGGCTTACGCGCGATCTGGCTGGGTCATGCCAGTGTTTATGTGGAGATCGATGGTACGCGCCTGTTGGTGGACCCGGTATTTTCTGACCGTCCCTCGCCGGTGGAATTCCTGGGCCCGAAACGTTCACATGAACCGCCGATCAGCCTGCCAAATCTGCCGAAGGTCGATGCGGTGGTGATCTCCCACGATCACTACGACCACCTGGACATGCCGACCATTCAGCATCTATCAGCCAAGGGCAGTCGGTTTTTAGTGCCCCTGGGTATTGGTGCGCATTTGCAGGCATGGGGCGTGCCTGACACTCAAATCGTCGAACTGGAATGGTGGCAGTCAGGTAAAATCAACGGCCTGGAGATTTTCGCCACACCGTCGCGGCATTATTCCGGGCGCAGCATATCCGACTACAAGGCGACCCTGTGGTCCTCATGGTCCATCATCGGCCCGCGCCATCGCCTCTACTACAGCGGCGACACTGGATATTCCGACCATTTCAAAAAGATCGGCGATAAATTCGGGCCCTTCGATCTGAGCATCATCAAGGTCGGTGCCTATGGCCCCGGTGCATCCTGGATGGATAGTCACATGAATCCCGAACACGCCGTCCAGGCCAATGTCGACGTCCAGGCCCGCCGCATGCTGCCCGTCCACTGGGCCACCTTCAATCTGGCCTTCCACGATTGGGACGAACCGATCCAGCGTGCGGTCCAGGCAGCGAACAAGGCGAACGTGGACCTGGCCATCCCTCGCATAGGCGAGATTGTGGACGCGGATAGGCCTGCACCAAAGCTAGAATGGTGGCGCAAAGTTCAAGAAAAATAGGCTGTCGCTGAAACGCTTGGCTTGTCGACGTCTTTTCATTTTGAAGACTGCAAACAGTGTTGGAAGAAGACCATTACAACATTCATTATCAGCAGCGCATCGGAACTCGTCGCTTCTGATAATGCAGGTTTTGCGGTGCTGTTTTTTGCTCTTTCTGAAGATATAAAGCCTTGGAAAGCACTTATTATAGGCTCGGTAAAACGATCTATTGGAATAATTCCTGTTCGTTTACCTTCATTGAATAATTTTCCAATTTCCCCTTTTCCGCTTTTGCCCTCTTCGCCGACTAAGATTTGAAGAAATCTATGAACTGCACTGTGCGCTTTAGTGATGACTTCAGAATAATTTTCATCGCTATAATCCTCAAACATTAAATTTAAATCTACACTGACAGCTTTCCATTTTGGGTCTGAAAAAGCCGCTAATGTGGGAACGTAAATTTCATCTAGAATTTTTTGATCTTGTTTTGGGATAAATCCATTGCGAGTAATGCATAAGTTTACTGAAAATTGTTCGAAGATGTGATTGAGGCAACGTGCCAATCGATCAAATGTTTCAAACGCTCTCCTAATGTGTTCAATTTTTTCATCTTCATCGTCCGTATTTTCTGCGCTTTTGATAAAGGCGTTGTCGATGTGGCATTCAGCAAATTTAGACAACATGCGGACAACCATATCACCAGGACTATAGGTCAGAAATATAGTCTGAAAATCTTTCAAAGCTGCAGCCATCCCGCGAGAATCGTCAGCAGCTCCGCGATTGCCCCCAATAATATTGTGGAGATTCTTGCCAGGGCATAGCTGTAGATGACAATGGTTTAGGAAAGAAATTGTTCGGATGATTTCGTGGGAATAATCTCGAACCCAACGTAGATTAGTTAATTCCTGTAGAGCTATTTTTTTGTCTTCTGCCTGAAGGTCGTCCCATCCCCGCAGCGTCAATCGAGGTTGAATATTCCCTTCAATTTGAGGATCGCCATTCCCATATATTGTAAAACTTGGAATTTCTATCATAGCAGAATAATACACTATTTAGGGCAAAGCCGTAGTTTTTGAAATGAGTACGTTGGCCCAAATATTCAAATAATCGGACTCGGCCTTCGGCCGCATATGGTATTTAGTCAATCTGTTTCATCCCGAACCGCCGCCGCGCTTCGGCCTGCAGTTCATCGCGGGTCCAGGTGCTTGCCGGACCGCTCTCCTCGCCCTCGATCAAGGCTTGGATCAAGGTTTCGCGATAGTCTTTCCGGCTCTGATCCCGTCGCACCAAATCCCGGATATAGTCGCTCACCCCACTGAATTGACCGTTGCTGGCCTGGCCTTCGATCCAATCTTTCATGGGCTCAGGCAAAGAAATTGTGACGGTCGCCATGATCGCATCCTCATAAGTTCTGATACTGGCAGTTTAGCAATATTTCACGATATTTCCTAATATTTCATAGCTATCCCTGGGTCTCTATCGCTGAAAATTGGTATATGATCATAGTTGAAATTGTGAGAAGGGGAGGGCGGTGAAATGAAATTTGGTCTGCATGCGGGGACGCGGGGCGCGGCGATGGACCCTGACGGGCTTCTCACCATTGCCCGTCGGGCTGAGGAACTTGGTTATACCCACCTTGGTCTCAGCGATCATGTGGTCATCGCCACAGATGTGAACTCCCCCTATCCCTATACCAAATCCGGCAAATGGTTCGCCCATGATACAGGCGAATGCCTGGATCAGTTGACTGCCCTGGCCTTTGTTGCCGCTAGTACGACCACCTTGCGGCTGTTGACCTCCGTCATGGTGCTGCCGCACCGGCCCGTGGTGTTGACGGCAAAGATGCTGGGCACCATCGATCATCTGTCCCGGGGGCGGCTGACGGTGGGCGTTGGTGTTGGCTGGATGGAAGAAGAAATCATGGCCCTGGGCGCGCCCACATTCGCCGGCCGGGGCAAGTTGGCGGATGAATATATCGAAGGCTTCCGCGCCTTATGGACCCAGGCCAATCCGGTCTACGAGGGTGAATACGTCAACTTCAGCGGCATTCTGTTTGAGCCGAAACCGACCCAAAAGCCCTATCCGCCGATCTGGGTTGGTGGTGAGACGAGGCCCGCGCGCCGGCGGGCGGGTAAAATGGGTGACGGCTGGTACCCGGTCAACAACAACCCCGCCGCGCCCTATGACACCTTGGACCGTTATACCGCCGGGCTGGCCGATATGCGGGCCCAGGCGGAGGCCGTGGGCCGTGACCCTGACAAGATCGAAACCGGGTTGATCACCGTGGGTTACCGCATGGGGGAAGCTGACCAATTAGACGACGGTAGCCGGAAGCCTTTCACCGGCAGCGCCGATGACATCCTAAATGACGTCGGGGCCTTCCGTGATGGCGGCCTGGGCCACATGATCATCGGCTTTGAAAGCGACGATTTGCAACGCTCCCTCGATACCATTGAGAAGTTCGCGGAAGAGGTCATCACCAAACTGCGTTAATCCATTACCACGCCGCCGCCGACGTTGATGGTCTCGCCGGTGATTTCGCTGGCTTCGGGGGAGGCGAGGAAGACCGCTGTATTGGCGATGTCTTCAGCGCTTTGCAGGCGTTGAAGGGGGATGTTTTCGGCGGCGAAGCTGTTGCCGATGTCGCCGGCGCTGCCGCCCTCCGCCGCGACACGCTCTAGGCGCCAGTTCAACTGCCAGGGCCCGGTTCATGCCCAGAACGCCGGCCTTGGTGGCACCATAGACCGACAGCTCCGGCCAGCCGCGCTTGCCCGCCTGGGACGACATGTTGATCATCACGCTGTCACCTTGGTCGTACATAACCTAGGCAAAGGCCTGGGCGCACAGGAGCACACCCTTGAGGTTGACCGCCAATAAAGCATCAATACGTTCTTCGGGAATTTCCGTGATCAGGCCCCGGCCGCTCAGGCCCGCGTTGTTGACCAGCACATTCACCCCGCCCAGACGTTTGCCGGCCTCGGCTGCCAGGGCACGGGTCTGCTCCAGGCTGGTGACGTCACAGGCCATGGCGGAGATCGCGCCCATCGCGGCCAATTCGCCTGCCGTGCGTTCGGCGGCACGCCCATCTATATCGGCGATCATCACCTTTGCGCCTTCGCGTAAATAAGCCTCCGCGATGGCCCGACCGATACCCGCCGCGCTCCCCGTTATCACCGCCCGCCGGTCTGCCAAACGTCCCGCCATGTTGCATTCTCCCGGTTTTCATTTGTTGCTGGCCACGATAGCCTGGATGCCGCTGCCTGAACATAGGCGGCCATTGGTGAATTCAGGCGCGAAGCAGGGGAGAGATAATGGCGGATGATATTGAATTCGGGCTTGATGTGGGCGTCTATGGCCGCCTGGCGCAGCCCGATGAAGTTTCGAAATTGGCCTTGCTGGCCGAGGATGAGGGTTTTCATTCCGTCTGGCTGGCCGATCATGTGGTCTTCCCGTCCAAGGTCGCCTCGAAATATCCGTACAGCCCCGATGGTTCTTTTCCGGTACCGTTGGATGAGCCGTTGTTGGAACCCGTGGCCACCATGGGGGTTCTGGTGGGGGCTACAAAACGGGTGAAAATTGGCACGGCGGTGCTGGTCATGCCCTACCGCAATCCAATCCTGCTGGCCCGGATGCTGGCGACCTTGGATGTATTTTCCAATGGTCGCATCATTCTTGGGGCCGGGGTGGGGTGGTTGGCGGAGGAGTTTGCGGCCCTGGATACATATGATTTCGCCAAGCGGGGCAAAGTCACGGACGAATACCTGGAAATATTCAAGGCTATTTGCGCCGGCGGTGAGGTCTCCTATCAGGGGGAGACCTATCAGTTTGACCCGGTTTATTCCTATCCGCCTTCCAGCCAACGCCCGCATCCGCCCATTTTGGTCGGCGGCACATCAAAGGCGGCCCTGTCCCGTGTCGCCCGGTTGGCCGATGGCTGGCTGTCCGTCGGTTTGAGCGTGGATGACCTGGCCGAACGTCTGGCGGTTTTACGGCAGGCCTGTCAGACCCAGGGGCGCGCCTATGAGGATCTGACGCTCTATCACAAGCTGTTCATAAATATCGGCGCGGAGGTCGCGGGTAAAGACGGCGGGCGGGTGCCGGGCACGGGCCGTGTTGGACAGATTGTTGACGATTTCAGGCGTATTCGTGATCTGGGCTATCGGGGTTTTATCGTCCGTTACATCGGCCAGGATGGCGTGGAACAACAACAACAGATTGCGCGTTTTGCCGACGAAATTGCGCCAAAAATATAGCCACCTTGCAGGCGACTGCTGCCAGCTTGGCAGCAATGGCGTAACCGCGTAGGGTGTCGGCCTATTCAGAACATCACGTGGGGTATGTAATGTCGTATTTTAGAGTTTTTCGCCATATCTTCATCGTCTTTATCATGGCAGCATTTTCGGTCGGTTTTGCCTCGCAACAAGCCCTGGCGGCCGGACTGACGCCAGCCTCGCCGCAACCGGGTGCCGGTCAAATGGCCCAGGGATTGGCGGTGGAATATATGATGATAGATGCTTTCCACGTTGATGACCTGGAGTCTGCCGGCAAGGGTAAGCCTGGTAAACCGCTGATGATGCTGAACTGGTCCATGGGCAGCGGCCCGGTTCTGACCCACGCCGAAGATGAAGGCGTTGGGGCCCGTATCTCGGGCTTTATAAAGTTTGCCTCGGCAGGTACGTATCAGATGAAAATCAAATCCAACGATGGCGTGCGTCTTAGCATCAGTGGGCAGGTGGTTATTGATGATCCTGATGTGCATGCGGATAAATTCAGCGACGTGGCCAACGTCTCGGTGCCCTCACCAGGATGGTACCAGGTCTATCTGCTGTATTTTGAACGCCGCGGCACAGCGACGCTGGAGTTGCATTGGCAGTCCCCGGATGGGGGCAATTTCGAGTTGGTGCCCGCAGAAGCCTTCGCCCACACGCCTAAAGGCTAATACCGCACCTTGGTATAAGTCGCCTCGATTAAACGACAGGGCCGTCTGCTACAGTGAACCGCGCTGTAAGACATGCTTTGAGTGCTGTCCGCCTTCGGCTATCCGCCCCAAATCTCTGCAAACGCGCGTGCGAAATTGGCACCAAGGTATGCTTCGATATCCGCTTCCGGCCAGCCGCATGCCAGCAGCGCCTCGGTGATATTGGGCAGCTTGCCATGGTTATTGGCGCCCATCGCATAGCGGGCGGGGATGTCGTGGCCAAAGCAATCGCCGTAGTCCGAGATACCGGACCACAGACGCCGGTTGACATTGATCTGGGCCGTACGGCGGAGATCGTTGGAGACGGGCAAATCCGTGCCGAAACCGACATGATCCTTGCCCGCCAGTTCGGTGATGTATTCCAGGTGGCGAATGAAATCGTCGATGCTGGGGCGGCGGTTGCGGTCACCATCCCATAACATGGGCCCATAGACGCTGACCCCGATGACGCCGCCGCTGTCGGCAACGGCGCGCAGAATGCCATCGTCCTTGTTTCGGGGCAGCGGCGTCAGGGCGCGCGCATCAACATGGGTGGCCAGTATGGGCTGTGTAGACAGATCCAGTATATCGCGGGAGGTCTGGTCGCCGACATGGCTGATATCAATGGCGATGCCCAATTCGTTGAGCAATCTGACCGCATCCCGGCCCAGAATGGACAGGCCGGCGTCCTCCGTCTCCAAATTGCCGTCGCCCATGAAGTTGCGGTAGTTATAGGTGGGCTGCATCACACGTACACCCAGTTGATGAAACAGATGTATGCGATCCAGGTCATCGGCCACCGGGCGCATATTCTGCCAACCCATGATCAGGCCGATCTTGCCGGCGGCCTGGGCAGTGCTCAGATCTGCGGCCTTTCGGATCGGGGCCCATTCACTGTCAGGGGCCGCCATGGCAGCCAGCCAACCCGCGATCTGTTCACAGCTTTCGGTGAAATCCGCCTCAAAATGACCGACTGTGACGTTCAGGGCATTGATGCCGCCCGTGCGCAGGTCGCCCGTATAGCCGTCACTGTGATAGGATAGGCCATCGATCACCAAGGCCCTATCCTGAAGTTCATTTAACGTTACCACCTGGAATCTCCCCGCATCTAATATACTCTGTCGCTCAGACATATTACCCATGGAAGAGGAGTTAACGCCATGCGCGGCGAACCAGATATCGACCAGAGTTTCGATCCCGCCAAACACGAGTTGTGCGAACCAAGCTATTTTGAGGATTTAGCTATAGGTGATAAATTCCCGATCCCCTCACGCACTATCGGAGATGCCAATTTCGCCGCTTTTCAGTTGGCGTCGGGAGATAACCATCCCATCCACTATGATCTGCCTTATTGTCAGGCCCGTGGACATGACAATTTATTGGCCCATGGCTTTCAGGCCTTGATCCAGACCGCGCCGGGCGCGGGGCTGATGCCCCATATCCTTGGCGATGCCATGATCGCGTTCATTGAGCAGTCCAGCAAATTCCTCAAACCGCTTTACGCCGGGGATACAGTCTATCCCATGTTGGAAATCGTCGCCCTAAAGGAACAGCGCAGCACGGGTCTCCTCACTCTGCGATCCACCGTGCACAACCAGCGGCGCGAACTCATACTGGAAGGGGAGCAGAAATTTCTGGTCAAAAAGCGCGGTTAGGCAGGTTTGGTACCCACCGCGCAATGCAGCCAGCGGGCCAGTAGGATGGATTTGTCCGCGATGGCCTGACGCTTGGCGGCGTGCCATTCCGCGATCTCCTGCTTGTCCAGCATGGAAAACAAATACGGCTCGTAATATTTCCAGGTATAGCCGTCGGGGTCGTTCACGGTCATGGTCGTGGGGAACAGTTTCAGGTCAATCAGGCCGCTTTGCCCGAACCGGGTATAAAGCGAGGCATCGGCGCAGCCGCCCTCTCCCACAGATGGCACAGGTGCCTCCACCTTGTCCTTGATGGCGGCTGAAACCGGCAGGTTCCACAGGCTGCGCATATCAACGGCGCGTACCATGACCGCCACCTTGCCGCCCGGTTTGGCGACCCTGATCATTTCGGCCAGCATTTTTTCCGCGTTGCATTCCTCCATCACCGTGTGGGACATGACCACATCGAAGCTGGCATCGTCGAAGGGCAGATCCTCTGCGTTTCCGGGGCCGAAGGTAATGATATCGCCCACCCCCTCCGCCTTGGCAATCGCCGCTGCCTCGCGCAGGAAATAGCCGTTGATATCCACGGATGTAATCGGATTGGTGCCCTTGGTATAGCGGGCCAGCCAACGATCCAGGGAACCGGGACCGCAGCCGACATCCAGCACGGTCTGGCCCGGCTGGATACCGATCTCGTCCACATGCATGCGCACGCCACGCAGATAACCGGGGTCCGTGCCCCGGCCATCGATAAACCCGACGCCGCCCAGATGCCTGCCGCCCAGGGAGATGACACAATAACGCTCTGCCAAGCGTTCGATAATCGGCTCCCATTGGGACGGCGACAATAACATGGGCAACAACACCAGGGCAGGACCATTGCCTTGCAACCGGTAGGTTATGCCAGCGACCTCACCTTCCGTTTTGTCCGTATTGATCAAAGACGCAGGTGCCCGCGCCTCGGCCCGGTCAAGAAAATCGCGCCACCGGGGCACAATCTCGGCCCCCCGGTCTGCGGCCACGTCGGACCAGGTCAAAACCGTATAATCTTTGAAACAATGGCTTTCCGCCTCGGGCAATGCGGGCTGGTTGGTGGCCATGGCCTCGACCCCTGCGCCGCCATCGCCATACATCAGTATCAACCGATCCGCCACGGGGGCGACAACTTCCGCCTGCAGCCGGTTCAGGCCGATCAGGGCGAGGGAGGAAAACCGTTCCGGTTGCGCCGCGATGATGGGGTCAAGCTCAGCCGAATTCTGCACGCCGAAATGGGCCCGCTCTAATCCCAGATGTTCGAACAATGCCGCCAGGCGGGCTTCAACTTTCAACTTTTCAGGCATCTTCAGACCAGGTTAACCCGGACACCGCATAACATGATCTGATCATCTGGGCCCACCAGATCCAGTTTGTCGGCAACGCGCAAAATATTCTCCCTGTTGGCCGGCCGAACATCGATGGCGGAGATGCCTACGCCGCGGCCGTCTGTGTCGGCGACAAAGCGGATATGGGCGTTGTCCAGCTGTACAGCCGGTTTGCCGTCAATGCTTGCCACGGACATGTCCAATATTTCCGCCCAGCGCGCTGCCAGGGTATCGGGATCATCGGACTGGATTTCGACCGCAGTCAGGGCCTTGGTATCCTGTGTCTGGACGAATTCCTGCCAGTTGGGACCGGCCCATTTCCACCGGGACAGCTCCTCGTCCGGATTGCCTTCGGGGCCCATGTCATCGATGGACAGAATGGCACCGGGTACGTCCTTGGGGTGAAAATGCGTGGCGTGGCAGTCATCACCATCATGCCGCCAGATGTCCCGCACGCCCATGGCGGTAATCCGGTCTCGATGCGCCACCGCGTCATCGCATTCCAAAATGATCATATAGCCGCCGTCTCCTTGACGCCGTTCCAGCAGGCGCCCGGCGGTGGTACCCTCCTTGAACGGGGCTACGACCTCGATCAGATCGCCCCCGATGGGGAGGAGGGCGTTGACCAGGCCGAAGTTGGCCACATTGGGATCGTTGTAGCAAACGGCCAGGCCCAGGGTGGCACCAATATCGACCACCGCCTGCTTCAGATCCTCAGCTACGAACACAAATTGTCTCAACCGCATATTCTCTCTCCGACAAAATTAGGCAAGTCTACGCAGGGCCTTCAACGCCCCCGGCCCAACAGGCCGCCGTTACCGTGTTGACCATCAGACAGGCAATTGTCATGGGCCCGACGCCGCCCGGCACCGGGGTGATGGCCCCGGCGATTTCCTTGGCTGCCTCGAAATCCACATCTCCGGTCAGCTTGGTTTTGCCATTATCCAGATCGATGCGGTTCATGCCCACATCAATGACAACCGCGCCCGGTTTGATGCAATCGGCACCCAGCATTTCCGCCCGGCCCACGGCGGCGACCAGGATATCCGCCTCGCGGCAGACACCGGGCAGATCCCTGGTGCGGGAATGGGCGATGGTTACCGTGCAATGTTCCGCCAGCAACAACTGCGCCATGGGTTTGCCTACCAGGTTCGATCTGCCCACCATGACGGCCCGCAGGCCCGACATGCCCCCCTGTCCAAATCGATCCGCCAGCAACATGGAACAGCCCAACGGCGTGCACGGCACCAGGGCACTCTGTCCACTGGCCAGACGCCCCGCATTGATAGGGTGTAGACCGTCCACGTCCTTGTTGGGGTCAATCGTTAGAATGACCAAACCTTCGTCGATCTGTGGCGGCAGGGGCAGTTGCACCAAAATGCCATGCACCGCAGGATCGGCGTTCAAGCCTTCAACCACGGCCAGCAATTGTGCCTCGGTGGTGTCTTCCGGCATGCGAATGGTGTCCGAGAGGAAGCCCATTTCCGCCGCCACTTTGCCTTTGTTGCGGACATAGATCTGGCTGGCAGGATCTTCGCCCACGATCACAACGGTCAGGCCCGGTATCAGACCATGGCCTTCTTTCAGCTGTGCCGTCTGTTGGGCGACCATGCCCCGCAGGCCCTCGGCGAAGGCCTTGCCGTCAATAATATCCGCTGTCATGGACGTTCGTATCCGTCTGTTTGCTGATTGGGAGGCAGACTATACAGTCAATGATCTAACCTGTCAGTTAGGCCGTCAGGGCAGCCTTGATAAGGGGCATACGATCGTTGCCGAAATACATATCATCGCCGCCGACAAAGAAGGTCGGGCTGCCGTAACCGCCCCGTTTGGCGAGTTCTTCGGTATTCTCCCGCAGCTCTGTCTTGATATCGTCCGCGGCCATGGCGGCGGCCATCTGGTCGGGATCCAAGCCGGATGCAGCAGCGATTTCGGCCAGCACGTCTTCTTGAGTGATATCCCTGTCGTGGCCCCAATAGGCCTCGAACACCCGCGTCGCATAGGGCACCAGCTTACCCTGGCGACCGGCGGCGATGCAGCCGCGCATGGCCTTGACGCTGTTGATGGGAAAAATCGTCATGGGCCAGCGGATGGTAATGCCGGCATGGCGGGCCCAGTCTTGCAGGTCCTTATGCGTATAGCTTTGTTTGGCCGGCACCGGATTTTCCCGACCGGCATAAACGGAAGGATTGATGGTGTTGAACAATCCCCCGACCAGAATGGGTCGCCAACTAATCTCCACCCCGAATTCAGCTGCGAGGGGTTGAATATTGTGAAAGCCCAGATAGGTCCACGGGCTGGAACAATCAAAGAAGCATTCTAATTCCGGCGCTGTTTGCGACATGGCGATCATCCTTAAAAATCCGATGCCACACAGTCTGCCTGAAGAGGGCCGCTCTGAAAAGTCGTTGCCGCGACATGTTCTAGTGCAACAGGCATTCGCCCTCTAAATGCCGATAGTCCGAAGGCGTTACCAATTTGGCTGAGGCGACACGGACCGAATGCACGGGGCCATCCAGGTTTTGTTCCCAGAAATCCAGGAATTCGTGCAGGCGGGGAAAGCGTGGGGCGAGGTCGTATTCCTGCCACAGATAGGTTTGCAACAGGATCGGGCGGTCGGGCAGATGGTAAGTAATCTCTGCCGTGGTTAGACGATAGCCGTCCAATTGTGTTTTTAGCGTGGCCATGATGGTGTTCCTTTCATACTCATCCAACCACCTCCCCAGACATAAAAATTATCACAGATGAATCTTAACGGTCTATTGAAATGCTAGCTAAATCAATAACTTGGCACTCACTTGCATAGACTGCTGACAATTCCAGGTGCGACAAACCGCCACGGCGCGGGAAAGAAGTACTTGAACCTTTGTCCATCCTCGCCTAAATCACTGGCACTCGTCCGCATAGAGTGCTAGCAAGCGCCCTGGGCGGCTGAATTTTTTTAGTTGAACCCCAATTTCTGTAACCCCAGCGACTGTGAGGGCCTATGAAACTTCGTCCGCTGAACGACCGCGTGCTGATCAAGCGCGCGGATGAAGACACAAAAACCGCCGGCGGGATCATCATCCCCGATACGGCACAGGAAAAGCCCATGCAGGGCATCGTTATGGGCGTTGGCCCAGGCGCCCGTGATGAAAAGGGCGATCGCGTTGCCCCCGCCCTCAAGGACGGCGATCGGGTGCTATTCGGCAAATGGTCCGGTACTGAAGTCACTTTGAGTGGCGAGGAACTGCTGATCATGAATGAAAGCGACATCATGGCCATCCTTGATGCGAAGCCCGCAAAAGCAGCGAAGCCCGCAAAAAAGGCGCAAAAGGCCAAAAAGGGCAAGAAGTAAGTTTTTCCAGCCTTTATCAGACACCCTATTAAAAGGAGGCCAATAAATTATGGCTGCCAAAGAAATTAAATTTGATACTGATGCCCGTGACGCTATGTTACGCGGCGTCGATGTCCTTGCCAATGCGGTCAAGGTCACGTTGGGACCCAAGGGCCGCAACGTGGTTCTGGACAAATCATTCGGTGCCCCGCGCGTCACCAAAGACGGCGTGACCGTTGCCAAGGAAATCGAACTGAAAGACAAGTTCGAAAACATGGGCGCCCAGATGTTGCGCGAAGTCGCATCCCGGACCAACGATGTTGCCGGTGACGGCACCACCACAGCCACGGTACTGGCCCAGGCCATCGTGCGTGAAGGTGCGAAATCCGTTGCCGCCGGCATGAACCCGATGGATCTGCGCCGCGGCGTCGACTTGGCTGTTGTCGCTGTTGTCGCTGCCCTGCAGAAAAGCTCGAAAAAAGTCTCTGGCCGCAAGGAAGTTGCCCAGGTTGGTTCCATCTCCGCCAACGGCGAGACGGAAATTGGCGAGATGATTGCCACGGCCATGGAAAAGGTCGGCAATGAAGGCGTCATCACGGTGGAAGAGGCGCAAAGCCTGGATACCGAACTGGACGTGGTTGAAGGTATGCAGTTTGATCGCGGCTATCTCTCCCCCTACTTCATCACCAATGCCGAGAAAATGATCTCGGAACAGGAAAACCCCTACATCCTGTTGCACGAGAGCAAGCTGACATCATTGCAGCCCATGCTGCCAATCCTGGAAGCCGTTGTGCAATCCGGCCGGCCCATGCTGATCATTGCCGAGGATGTGGAGGGCGAGGCCCTGGCAACCCTGGTTGTGAACAAGCTGCGTGGCGGCCTGAAGATCGCCGCTGTCAAAGCCCCCGGCTTTGGTGATCGCCGTAAGGCGATGTTGGAAGACATCGCCATTCTGACCGGTGGTCAGGTGATTTCCGAAGATCTGGGCATCAAGCTGGAAAGCGTCACATTGGACATGCTGGGTACCGCCAAGCGGGTCAGCATGACCAAGGAAGAGACTGGGATCGTCAACGGTGCCGGTAAAAAGGCCGACATCGCCGCACGTTGCAGCCAAATCCGGGCCCAAGCTGATGAGTCCACTTCTGACTACGACACCGAAAAACTGCACGAGCGTCTGGCCAAGCTGGCCGGCGGCGTGGCCGTGATCAAGGTTGGCGGTGCCACCGAGGTCGAAGTGAAAGAGCGCAAGGACCGCGTCGATGACGCCCTGGCCTCAACACGGGCCGCTGTCGAAGAAGGCATCGTGCCGGGCGGCGGCGCTGCCCTGGTCTATGCCGGTCGTGCGTTGGACAAGCTGAAGGTCAAAAACCATGACCAGCAAGCTGGTATCGACATCATCCGTCGCGCCCTGCAGGCCCCGATCCGGCAAATCGCCGAGAACGCGGGTGTGGACGGTGCCGTTGTTGCCTCCAAAGTGATGGAGAGCAAAAACACCAACTGGGGCTTTAATGCCCAGACGGAAAAGTATGTTGACCTGGTCAAAGAAGGCATCGTCGATCCTACTAAGGTGGTGCGTACCGCTTTGCAGGATGCGGCCTCCGTCTCTGGTCTGTTGATCACGACCGAAGCCATGGTTGCTGACAAGCCCGCCAAAAAGGGTGCCGGTGGCGCTCCCGCAATGCCCGATATGGGTGGCATGGGCGGCATGGGTGGTATGGGCGGCATGGGTGGTATGGGCGACATGGGCTTCTAAGCCTCTTACCCCGACGACCAACGACCCAAAGATTATGGGGGCTGCACCAAACGGTGCGGCCCCCATTTTTCTGCCAGATTATATTAGGCGTGGCCGCGACATGCTCTATGGACCGCGTCAAAGACTGTAAAATTCCACCGCATTGTCGCAGGTAATTTTTTGGATCTGCGCCGCCGTCAGATCGGCAAACTGTTCGTCAATGTATTTGCTGGATTCCGGCCAGATACCATCGGTGTGCGGGTAGTCGGACCCCCACATGAGGGTATCTTCCGTCATCAGGTTTCTGGCGTTCAGCAAAATCGGCGCGATCGGATCATACTGGAAGGTGGCTTTACACTGGCGCTGCCAGTACTCGGACGGTTTCAGCTTCATAAGATCACGGAAGCGATCCTCAAACTCGAAATCCATGCGATCAAGCGCATAGGGAATCCAGCCGGCACCGCTCTCACCCAAGGATACCTTCATTTTCGGGTAACGCTCAAATACCCCTGCGCCCATAATTGCCGACAGGATATGGATCAAACCCATCTGGAATGCGGATACGCCGGTAAACATCGCCGCGCGACGCACATGGCTCGAGGTTATTTCACCGGCCCTTGGTGAGGTGGTCGGAAAGGTATGGAAATGCAGCGGCAACTGCACCTCGTTAACGGCCTCCCACAAGGGATCCCAGCAGGGATGCCACATCGGCTCCATATCCCAGGAGCAGGACAATTCCAGTCCCTTCAGGCCCATCTTGGCGCAACGATGGATTTCGGCCACCGCAGCGTCGATATCACCATAGGGCAGACAGGCAAGACCGATCTGCCGGTCCGGGTAGTGGCTACAGAAATCTTTCAGCCAATCATTATAAATCCGGAACATCTCGCTGGCGGCTTCGCTGTCCTGCATCTTGGAGGCCGAGCCAAGGATGCCGAAAATTACCTCGGCATCGACACCATCGCGGTCCATCTCCTTTAGGCGCATGTGCGGGTCGGACACCCGCTGGATACCTTTTTGGCCATCCTCAAACATCCCGGTTTTGGCCATGATATCAACGCGGATGTTCTGGCCTGGGACAAGCTTTGCGCCGCTGGGCCCGACGCCATTCAGCAAGCCAAAGTTAGCGCCTTTTTTGGTGACCCAATGCGGGCCGTCAGGGCCATCTTCCACAAAAGGCATTCGGTCTTTCAAGCCGTTGCTCGCTTCCGATGTGAACAGCGTCGGCGGCATCCAGGGCATGTCCAGATGACAGTCTGCCGAAATCCTTTGATATTTCATGGTGTTTCGATGCTCCTTGCTGTGGAGGACGTGCTGATGAAGGTCAGATTAGCCACTATACATCCTGTGGTCAATTTGGACACATCCCCTTTCTATTATGGTCCACTGCCGTTCCACGTATTGATCAACTTCGAAAATGTGTTGAATTGATCTTTATTTTACAATAATAATATGTATGATAATAATAAATATCGTTTATAATGTTATTCATTGAAATATCACGATACCGACTGTATATATTAACAATGAGCAAGGGAAAATTGATCGAAATCGATGCGCAAACCGTGCGCGACTGGCTTGAACGTGAGGAAGCGGTTCTCGTCGACGTGCGTGAGGCGGAGGAGTATGCCGAGGAGCGGATACCCGGTACTTTGCCGTTTCCCCTATCTGGATTTGATCCGGACAATTTTCCCAATGAAGCAGGTAAGAAGACGGTGTTGACCTGCTTTATCGGCCATCGCTCGTCCGAGGCGGCAGCACAGCTATTTGCGGCAGGGTACGACGAGGCTTTTCAACTCGACGGCGGCTTGTTCGCCTGGAAAGAGGCTGGATTTCCAACTGAGGCCTGACGGACACACGTTCGCTGCGCTATTGTATGAGACCATCCCGGACATCATGTAACAGGAGGTCTTTCCACAGGACATCATTCTGCAGGGCATCATGCTGCGGGGTATTCGCCTAACAACACTTTGCCCATGTATTCGCGGGCATCGATGGGGGAATAGGGCTGCATGAACGGGCCTGCTCTGACGTCCCGATATAGACGTGACAACGGGTTTCGTGCCGTGTATCCGCCGCCGCCGCACAAATCCATGGCCAGGCTGACGATGTCGATAGCATGGCGGTTGGCTACCCATTTAGCACTTTGATAATCCTTCATCAATTCGTGGCCTTGTTCGTATGTGGCAGTTGTGCCGCCGTTCGTCGCTGCCATGAAGTCGTCCAGGCGCGCGCCCATCCTTGCCAGGATGCTTTGTGCGGTGGCCAGCATAATCTCCATCTCCGCCACAGCGTGATGCACGCCGGATGGCGACTTGACGGTCAGGGCCGGAGATTGGGCCCGTGACTGGGCCGGTGACTGGGCCGGTGGCTTGCTCGTCGGCTGGGCATCAATGGCATATTGAAACGCCGTTTCGGCAATGCCCAGAAAAGCGCCGACCAGGGGCACATTTGCCAGTGTGCGATTGACCAGGATTGGCGTGCTCCATTGCCCCCAGGGGGCGAGCTTGCGCAAGGCATCGTGCGGGATCTCGCAGTCTTCAAACTGGATGGACTGGCTGCCCGAGGCGCGCATGCCCAGGGCATCCCAATCACCCAGCTGGACAACGCCCTCTGTGTTCATGGCAACAAGGACGTTGGCGATATGATCGCCCGTCTCATCACGCATGCGTACGTTGGCCGCGACATGGGTTGCCAGGGGCGACATGGTAACAAAGTTCTTGGTACCATTAAGACGCCAGCCGTCCTCATGCCGGACGGCTTCGCTCAGCGGATGCAAATTATCCGTGCCCCGCTCCGTGGTGGTGGAGCAGATTAGCATCTCACCGTTGGCAACCGCTTCCAGGAAGGCTTTCGCCCGTACATGCGGTGCGGTACCTGGTTCATTGGCGCGGTAAATCGCTGCCAGCCCGCGCGTCGCTGAAAGATGCATGCTGATGGCAATGGCGGCTGAACCATCACCCTTGGCCAGCGTCGCGATGGTCAAAATCCAGTCGTGCATGGAGCGCAGGCCCATGCCGCCCAGCTCCTCCGGCACGAACGCGGCCGCCACGCCCGTTCGTTGCATGTCCGCATAATTGTCGGTGCAAATTTCATTGGCCCGGTCCGCTGCATCGGCTCTGGCTTGAAACGGCTCAATCAGATCGGTCGCAGCGGCAATGACACGGGCACCTTCCGGCGTGGTTGGAAGAATACGATAGCTCATGGGCAAAAACTCATGCTGGGTTTGATCTTTTTTTGCATTTTATGTACCCCGGATAGGGCAGGGGCCTTCGCCAACACTATATTCGTGTTTCGGGGCCAAAGACAGTGCATGGCAATCCCAATGGGGCGCCTAAATCGATACACTTTCTTATAGGCTTGCCGGTAGGATGGATTTCATATGACTGGAAGCTGGAAATTGCGGGCAATCGAAACATGGCTTTGAACTCAACTGACTATGAATTTTTTTTACGACCACTCAAATCGCCTTGGCTCTATAGGTTGGGCTGTGTGGCACCTTCAACAGCGCGCAATTGCCTGGCGCGGCAGATATGATAAAATTTTTTCTTATTCTTACAGTATCCCTATCGCTTCTAGCCGGTTGCGGCGACGATGAGGCGGCGAACAAGGCGGCAGGCAAAGCAGCGGCGAAAACGCCGCCGATAAAGACGCCGGTGCCGGTCGCCGTCAAATTCGGCAGGAATTCCATCGACGATATTCTGAGAAATATTATGCTGCTGAAATTTGATGATCATGCAGGCATGCAACAGGTTGTTCGGAATAACGCAGCGGGTTATTGCACTGAAGGTACGTTGGGCACCGGCATCAATCAGTTGCCTGTGGAAACGACGGCATCAAAAAGCCGGCAGGAACAATCTAATTCGTTTGCCATGAAAGACGCCTTGCAGGACGCAATGGCTCCCTTGGAAGGCCGATACAAGGCGCGACAGGTGAAGCAGATTTATGCGGGGCTTTTGCGGCGGAATGATCAAGTTTATTTTCGAACCATCGTCATGGGATGTTTTTTGAAAGCACCAACCAATAAAAATTAGGCATAATCCAACCGATGCTCACCGGAAAGGTTCTGAATGCGCCCGTCCATAATGCAGATTTTCCTGTTGTTCCTGGCAGTAATATTTATCCCGGCTCAATCTCTGGCCAATCATGGTCATCGCGATGATGCGGTCGCGGGCGCAAGCCAGGTGGTTATCTTCGGCCCGCCGGAACAGGCGGCCAAGGCCCTGGCATTTCTGCGTCAACGAGGCAAAAAGGACGTGGTTCCGGGCCTTATTCTGGCCCTGCAGTTCACCAATCGCAGCGAAGGCCCGATCCTGGAGACATTGACGGCTCTGACCGGATTTAAGGCCGCGGGCTGGTTCCAATGGATGCTGTGGCTGGAAGCCAACAAGGACCTGCATGCCCATCCCAGTTTTGCCGCCCTGATGATTGATACCTTGCAACGGGTCGATCCGAAATTCTCCCTGTTCTTTCGCCCCGGGTGGGAGACCGGCCAGAACATGCGTGTCCGGATGGAGGAGATTATCTGGGGCGGTGTCGGTGCCATGACGGGTATTCCATCCCTCGACAACCCACACATGACCGGTGCGGAAAAGCCAGGGCCCGCCGACTATCTGGCGGATGACGATCTGGTGTTCGGTGTAGAGATTGGCGGCGATGCACGGGCCTATCCCTTGCGGATCATGGGCTGGCACGAAATGTTCAACGACACCATAGGCGGTGTGCCCGTGGCCCTGGCCTATTGCACCCTATGTGGTTCGGGAATTCTGTATGAAACCCTGTTGCCCGGCGCCAAGGATTTGCCGGGCCGGGGCAAGGCCTTTGTCTTTGGTTCATCCGGGCTGTTGTATCGATCCAATAAATTGATGTTCGATTGGGAAACATTAAGTCTGTGGAACCAATTTACCGGCGAACCAGTGGCCGGTCCCCTGGCACATAGCGGTATTCGCCTGAAAATCCGCCCCGTGGCGATCACCACCTGGGCTGAATGGCGCCGGTCGCATCCCCGGACAACGGTGTTGGCCTTGGAAACCGGCTTTCGCCGGGATTATGGCTCACAGGTGGTCTATAAAGATTATTTCGCCTCGCCCGATCTGATGTTTCCTGCCCTGCCACGACCGAAATCTCCCTTGCAGCAAAAATCCTATGTCTTTGGTATTCGTGCCTTTGGCGCTGCCAAGGCCTGGCCCCTGTCCGTATTCAAAGGGGGGGCGGTGATAAATGACCACCTGGCGGGCCGTAATTTGGTTCTGTTGGGGGATAGCGCCTCGCGCACGGTGCGTGCCTATGAACGGGGCGACCGGCAGTTTCTACCCCATGATGAGGCCGGCATTCTAAAAACATCGGACGGAGTCTGGCAGGTGGGGGAGGCCGAATTAACCGGGCCGAAGGGTGACCGCCTGCCGCGCGTGGCCGGGCACATCGCCTATTGGTTCGCCTGGGACAACTACCTTGGCCTCAAGAGCGAGCTGTATACGCCCGGCGACGCAGGCAAATAATGGACGTCAGGGGGCCGTGACGAAACCGCGCTAACTATGATTTTCCAGTTCCGCCCCCACGGACCACGGGCCTGAAAAAAATACCGTTACAGGCGTCCGTAGGCGTCCAATCCTTGGCGGGCCAGGGCGTCGGCGGCTTCGTTGCCGGGATTGCCCGCGTGGCCTTTGACCCAGTGCCAATTGACCTGATGGCGTTCTATGGCGTCTTCCAGGCGCATCCACAAATCGACATTCTTGACCGGCTTTTTGGCGGCGGTGCGCCAGCCGTTGCGCTTCCAATTGATGATCCATTTGGTGATGCCGTCGCGCAGATAGACGCTGTCGGTGTGCAGATTGACCAGGCAGGGCCGTTTCAATGCTTCCAAGGCCTCGATCGCGGCCAGCACTTCCATGCGGTTGTTGGTGGTATCAGGCTCCCCACCTTTTAGCTCTTTTTCATGGTCACCGAACTGCATCAGGACACCCCAGCCGCCGGGCCCTGGGTTGCCGGAGCAGGCACCGTCCGTATAGATCACCACTTCGTTCAGTTCATTGCCCATGGTTGTCAATCCAGACCGTAGGAACCAGGGCCACCGATACGGCGGTGAAAGCGCATTTTGTGCAGGTATTCCAAGGGGTCTTTGGGTTTGACCATGGCACCATCGACCTGGTTCAGCCAATCGTATAGGCGGGTTAGCAAAAAGCGCAAGGCGGCACCGCGCGCCAAAAGAGGCAGGGCGGCCAACTCCGCCTCGCTGACCGGGCGGACCTCCCGGTAGGCGGTCAGCAAACGTCGTGCCTTGGTAATATTGAACTCCGCGCCCCGTTCAAAACACCAGGCATTGAGGCAAATCGCCAGGTCATAGGCCAGGGCATCAGTACAGGCGAAATAGAAATCTATAAGGCCCGTCAGTTTATCGCCCATGAAAAAGACATTGTCGGGAAACAGATCCGCATGAATAACGCCCGTGGGCAAATCCAGCGGCCAATGGCTGGATATATCTTCAAACTCGGCGGTAATCTCGGCTCTTAATCCCGTGGCGACCTCATCGGCCCGATCCACGGTCGCCTCAACCAATTGGGCCCAGCCATCCAGGGACAAGGCATTGTGCCGGGTTTGGGCGAAATCCTGCCCGGCCAAATGCATCCGCGCCAGCGCGGCACCAACTTCGGCGCAGTGCGTGGCGTTGGGTCGTTTTGGCCATATGCCCTGCAAAAACGTTACCACGGCGGCAGGTTTACCCGCGACCTGGCGCAGGGCGATGCCGTCCCGGCCATGGATGGTCGGGGGGCAGGGCACGCCCCGATTGGCCAGATGATCCAGCAGGCCAAGAAAGAATGGCAGATCATTGGGATCCACGCGCTTTTCATAGATGGTCAGGATAAAGCTGCCCCGATCCGTCTGCAGCAGATAGTTGGTGTTCTCCACCCCCTCTGCAATGCCTTTGCAGCCCGTTACCGTACCAATGTCATATTCGGCGACGAAGCTGCGCAGCTCATCATCATCAATTTCCGTGTATACAGCCATGCCGCCCCGCCCCCTAGGGTCGCAGTTCCGCGGGAAGCTTGAACTCCATATCCTCAGTCGCCGTGGTAACCTGTTCAACGGTTACGTCATAGCGTTCGCGGAATGCTGCCAACACTTCCTCCACCAATATCTCGGGCGCGGAGGCCCCGGCGGAAATGCCGATGACATCATTTGGGCGGTCTTTCAGCTCGGCCCAATTAATGTCGTCGGCCCGCTGTATCAGGTGACTGTAGGTACAGCCTGCGCCTATGCCGACTTCAACCAAACGGCGGGAGTTCGACGAATTAGGCGCGCCAATGACGAACAGGCCGTCGCAGCGTCCGGCAATGGCCTTTACCGCTGCCTGGCGATTGGTGGTGGCATAACAGATGTCCCCCTTGCGCGGACCCGCCAGATCGGGAAATCGTTTGCTCAAGACATCGACGGCCGCGGCGGTATCATCCACGGATAAAGTTGTTTGGGTTATGTAGGCGATTTGGCCGTCGTTGGGGGCTGTGAAGGTCTCGGCCTCCGCCGCCGTTTGCAGCAGGGTAATTTCGCCGGCTGGCAATTGGCCCATGGTGCCTTCAGCTTCCGGATGGCCGGCATGCCCCAGCATGACCACATGGCGGCCCTTGGCGTGATGGTTTTCCGCCTCCCGGTGCACTTTTGTGACCAGGGGGCAGGTGGCATCGAGATATTTCAGGCCGCGACGGCGGGCATCCTCGGGCACGGATTTGGCAACGCCATGGGCCGAGAATATGACCATCCCGCCATCTGGCACTTGGTCCAATTCATCGACGAAAATCGCGCCCCGGCCTTCCAACCCCTCAACCACATAGCGGTTGTGAACGATCTCGTGCCGCACATAGATCGGCTTACCATAGCGTTCCAGGGCCAACTCAACAATCTGAATGGCCCGGTCAACCCCGGCGCAGAAGCCGCGTGGCGCGGCCAGTAGGAGAGTAATTGGTTCCATGTCGCCTATTTCGTTCAAATCGTGCAAATGCCGTCGAATGGCTCTATATAACCCGAAAGCGCTCTGGTACAAATGAGAGCTTGGAACGATTTTGAGCTACGGAGTGAGCCGCGTTTTGGCATGATGAATATTAAGACAATTCGCAGTACCGGAAGCAGTACCGGAAGCAGTACCGGAAGCAGTACCGGAAGAATGATCGGAAGACCATTTTTGCTCGCGGGTCTAGGCATCCTGTTGTTAACAAGTTGTGGTTTGCTGCAACCGGGCAGCCCTAAGATATGCCCCCGGGTTTCCCTGCTAAATGAAGCTGCCAAGATGACCGAATATCAGGCTGGTCCGGGCCGCGACCTAATTGATGTCCTGTATGAAGCGCGCGTCCACGACGTCAACTGGGCCTGCAAGTATGCGGATAATCGCCTTCGTATAGAGGCCAAGATCGACCTCATCGCCCAGCGGGGTCCCGCCTCCAAGGGGGACAATGCCCAGGTGCCGTTCTTTGTTGCCATAGTGGACAAAGATCAGAACATCATTGCCAAGGAGGAATTTGATAGCGAGATTGAATTCCGCGATGGTCGCCGCCGGGCCGGTGTGCGGGAAGAGGTTGAACAGATCATCTTCCTGAAAAAGGGTGAGGTGGGGGCCGACTATGAAATTATCGTTGGTCTGCAAATTTCCGAGCAGCAATTAAAACAGAATCGCGGTAAACGCTTTTAGACCCAGGCGCGTAGACCCCGGCGCGTAGACCCCGGCGCGTAGACCTTGGCACGAAATATTCCAAGCCAAGGCATTTTTTGCTGGGATTCCAGGTTTCCAATTTCTTTGTCGAGACTTAGAGCAATTCCGATCCAACGTGAATCGCGTAGCGATTCTTAGTGATTGGAAAAATTGCTCTATTCTTAAGAGTCTGAGCATTTCCTGATCGGAAATGCTATAGTTGACTCCTGGCCCCGTCCGCCTATCATTCCGCCACCACCTGATGTTGGTTTGTGATGCTAATCCAGGTGGCCAGACAGATGATCCCCGCGGGAGAGATCGGCCAGAAAATTTCACCAAGATAGCATGGGTGAATTTGGTGGTCGGCGCCGAAGGAGCAAGCACCCCGCAAACTCTCAGGCCCATGGACCGCGGGGGGATGTCACTCTGGAAAGCAGGTGCGATCACCTATGGATCGGGGCCACACGGGCCGGGTCTTTAAAGCGCACCTCACCGAAGGGGCTAAGTTTCGCCAGATGTGCGGCTGCAAAGCCGCATGGGGCGGGACGAACTCTCTCAGGTCCGACGACAGATTGGGGGCGGTGGAATCCACAGAAATTGACAGGTGGATGCCGCGCCGAATATTGTTGGAGGGCCGGATGAACAATCCGTCTGAAATAGCTACGCCTATACAAACCACCCCCTTGCATGCCTTGCAGGTGGAGTTGGGGGGCAAAATGGTGCCCTTTGCCGGCTATGAAATGGCCGTGAGTTTCCCTCTTGGTGTCATGGGAGAGCATAATCATACCCGCGCCAAGGCGGGCCTGTTCGATGTCTCGCATATGGGGCAGGTGCGCCTGCACGGGGCGGATGCGGCAACAGCCTTGGAAAGGCTGTTGCCGGGCGATATCCAGGGCCTGGCACCTGGTGCCATGCGCTATAGCCAACTGACCAACGATCGGGGCGGTATCATCGATGATCTGATGGTGACCAATACGGGCGATCACCTGTTCCTGGTGGTCAACGGTGCCAACAAGGCGGGCGATCTGGATCATATGCAGGCTGCCCTGCCAAGTACGACCATCCTGGAACATTGCACGGATGATGCCCTGATGGCCCTGCAGGGTCCAGCGGCTGTATCGGTCATGGCCCGGCTGGTGCCTGGTGTCGAGAAACTGGTATTCATGACGGCTATGGCCGCGACCATCGCGGGCGCGGAATGCTATGTCTCCCGCTCCGGCTACACGGGCGAAGACGGTTTCGAAATTTCCGTGCCCAATGGATCGGCGGACGCCCTGGCCCGCGCTCTGTTGGCCGAGGTTGAGGTTGAGGCCATTGGCCTCGGCGCCCGGGACAGTTTGCGGTTGGAGGCCGGTTTATGCCTGCATGGCCATGACATCGATACCACGACAACGCCTATAGAAGCGGCGCTGAACTGGTCAATTCCAAAACGCCGCCGGGTCGATGGCGGCTTCCCCGGTGCGGCTGTCATCCAGGCCCAATTGCGCGATGGCCCGGCCCGCAAACGGATTGGTATCCTGCCCGAAGGCCGCGCCCCGGCACGGGAGGGAACAGTTATTCACAGCGTCGATGGCGCTGAAATAGGCGCGGTGACGTCGGGGGGCTTTGGTCCCAGCCTGGGCGGACCCCTGGCCATGGGTTACGTCGCCACAGAACATGCTGCCACCGATAACCCCTTGGGCCTGGTGGTGCGCGGCAAGACTTTGCCGGCCCGCGTGGCCAAAATGCCTTTTGTACCTGCGGGATATTTCCGCGGCTAAGCGAGCACAGATAGATAGATTGAGGAGATTGAGACATGAGCGCGATTTACTTTTCCGAAGACCATGAATGGATCCAGGTTGAAGGTGATATTGGCACCTGCGGCATTACCGAATTCGCCCAGGAACAATTGGGCGATATCGTCTATGTGGAATTGCCGGATCCGGGCCGGGGGGTGGCTCAGAACGATGAAATCGCCGTGGTCGAGTCCGTTAAGGCGGCATCCGAAATCTACGCCCCCGTCAGCGGTGAGGTAACGGAAAGCAATGAAGACGTGGCGGATGATCCGGCCAAGGTGAACGCCGATGCCATGGGTGACGGCTGGTTCTTTAAGATCCGTTTATCCGATCCGCGCGAGCTGGAAAACCTTATGGAGAAGGCGGCCTATGACGCTCTGGTGGCGGGGCAGTCCTGATGCGCTATCTGCCCCATACCCCGGATGATCGCGCCGCCATGTTGTCGGCCATTGGTGCCGGTTCAATAGATGAGCTGTTCGTTGATGTGCCCAGCCAGGCGCTGTTGCCAGAGAACCTGGACCTGCCCATGCATATGGGTGAAATGGCGGTGGAAAGCCAACTATCCGCCATGGCCGGGCGCAACCTGTCTGCGGGTACCGCTGCCTCGTTCCTGGGCGCGGGGGCCTATCGCCATCATGTCCCTGCCGCTGTGGATCATCTGATCCAACGTTCGGAATTTCTGACCGCCTATACCCCCTATCAACCGGAGGTGAGCCAGGGCACCCTGCATTATCTATTCGAATTTCAGACCCAGGTGGCGATGTTGACCGGCATGGATGTGGCCAATGCCTCCATGTATGACGGTGCCTCGGCCTGTGGCGAAGCGGTCATGATGGCGCAGCGGGTGACAAAGCGAAACAAGGTCATTCTGTGTGGCGGTTTGCACCCGCACTATCGGGATGCGACCGAGACGGTGACGCAGTTTATGTCTTTGGAAATTGATGCCCGCCCCCCTTGTCCCCCGGGCAATCGGGATCAGGTGGCGGATATGGCCGGGTTGATCGCGGACGATACGGCGGCCATTGTGGTGCAAAACCCGGACATATTCGGACGCCTGCATGACCTGCGCCCGCTGGCTGATGCGGCCCATGACAAGGGCGCTTTGCTGATCGCCGTGGTGACGGAGGCGGTATCCCTGGGTGCCGTGACCTCCCCCGGTGAAATGGGTGCGGACATTGTGGTCGGCGAAGGGCAATCCATCGGCAATGCCCTGAATTTCGGCGGGCCGTACCTGGGCCTGTTTGCCACCCGGCAAAAATATGTCCGCCAGATGCCGGGCCGTCTGTGTGGCGAAACCGTCGATGAGACGGGCCGGCGTGGCTATGTTCTGACCCTGTCGACCCGGGAACAACATATCCGGCGGGAAAAGGCGACCTCGAACATCTGCACAAATTCCGGCCTGTGCAGCCTGGCCTTTTGTATTCATCTCTCCCTTCTGGGTGAAACCGGCCTGCGGCAGCTGGCCCAGATCAACCATGGCCGCGCGGTACAATTGGCGGATCGATTGGCGGACGTGGACGGTGTGGAAGTGTTGAATGACAGCTTTTTTAACGAATTCACCGTGCGCCTGGCCCGTGCGGCGGCCGATGTGGTGGCGGAACTGGTTGGCAGGAACGTTCTGGCCGGTGTGCCCTTAAGCCGCCTGTACCCTGATGATCCCTATATGGCCAACCTGTTGTTGGTGGCAACAACGGAAACCAACACGGATGCGGACGTCGCCGCCCTGGTCGATGGCCTGTCTGATATCTTGGCGGGGGTGCCGGCATGACCGATCCGAACACAATTGTAACTTCCAGCGGCCATCGTGGCCTGGACCTGGCTGAGCCGTTGATATTTGAGCTGGATAGCCCGGGCCGTTGCGGCGTCGATCTACCGCCCGCCCCTGCGGTAGAGAACCGTCTTGGCGGTTTGGAACGCCAGGCACCTATTGGCTTGCCGGGCTTGTCCGAACCGCAGGTCGTGCGCCACTTCGTCCGCCTGTCGCGTAATAACTTCGCCATTGATGCCGGGCTGTACCCCCTTGGTTCGTGTACCATGAAGCATAATCCCCGCCTGAATGAAAAGGTGGCCCGCCTGCCGGGCTTTGCCGATATTCATCCTATGCAGCCGATGGAAACCGTGCAGGGTGCCCTGGAATTGATCGACACTTTGGCGGATTGGCTGTTGACCCTGACCGGCATGCCGGCCATTGCCATGTCGCCTGCCGCCGGTGCCCATGGTGAATTGTGCGGCCTGATGACCATTCGTGCCGCGCTTGAAGCCCGTGGCGATGGGGGCGATGCGCGGGAGGTGGTGCTGGTGCCAACATCGGCCCATGGCACCAATCCCGCTACGGCTGCCATTTGCGGCTATCGCATCGAACAAATCCCCGCCGATGACCGGGGCCGGGTTGATCTGGCCGCCCTCAAGGAAAAGCTGGGCCCCCATGTGGCCGCCATCATGCTGACCAATCCCAACACCTGCGGCCTGTTTGAAAACGAGATCGTGGAAATAGCCGAGGCGGTGCATGCTGCGGGGGCCTATTTCTACTGCGATGGGGCCAATTTCAATGCCATCGTCGGCAAGGTGCGTCCAGGTGATCTGGGCATTGATTGTATGCATCTGAACCTGCACAAAACATTTTCCACCCCCCATGGCGGCGGCGGGCCGGGCAGTGGCCCCGTGGTCCTGGCCGAAGCCTTGGCCCCCTATGCGCCATTGCCGATGGTAGTGCGAAATGCGGACGGCTTGGAGCTGGTGGAAAATGCTTTCGAAAGCAGTATTGGCCGCCTGAAGGGGTTCCACGGCCAAATGGGCATGTTCGTCCGGGCCTTGTCGTTCATCCTCAGCCACGGCGCGGACGGCTTGCGTCAGGCATCCGAAGATGCGGTGCTGAACGCAAACTATATCATGGCGCAATTGCAGGATCTGTTCTCGCTGCCCTTTCCAGGCCCCTGCATGCATGAAGTGTTATTCGACGACAGCTTCCTGAAAGACAGCGGCGTGACGACCCTGGACTTCGCCAAGGCCATGATTGACGAGGGCTTCCACCCCATGACCATGTATTTCCCACTTGTGGTCTCGGGCGCGATGTTGATAGAGCCCACGGAATCCGAATCCAAGGCCAGCCTGGATCAATTCATCGCCTCCATGCGCCACCTTGGCGAACGCGCGGTGTCCGGTGATGCGGAATTCTTCGCCGGCGCGCCTTATCTGGCCCCCTACCGCCGCCTGGACGAAACCCAAGCCGCCCGCAAACCCGTGTTGCGCTGGCACGGCGGGGCAGGGGAGGCCGAGGCCGCAGAATAAGCGGCAGCAATTTATTTGCGGCCAGGGGCCAATTCACGCACGGATATCCTTGCGATAAACAATAAAACCCCCTAGTTTGCGCCCCGTAACGACATCCCCGCACTCCGGTGGGGACATGTCCGAACAAATAGGCACCCGTAGCTCAGCTGGATAGAGCGCTGCCCTCCGAAGGCAGAGGTCACACGTTCGAATCGTGTCGGGTGCACCATTCTTTTCAATGGGTTACAAG
>Ga0233439_10001335_pt1 | contig 31880 bp, 25 predicted proteins | sample SI_123_September_6_FD_182713 | JGI IMG/M metagenome (GOLD analysis project Ga0233439, IMG submission 182713) | Seawater microbial communities from Saanich Inlet, British Columbia, Canada - SI_123_September2016_100_MG | ecosystem: Environmental > Aquatic > Marine > Inlet | place: Canada: British... | reverse complement strand
TTTCTACCTGTCACTGATGCCACTCCATCGGTTTCACTCGGCGAAGGAAGCACCCCGCTTGTACGATCCCAAAGCATCGGCGATTCGCTCGGATGCAAAGATCTTTATTTCAAACTCGAAGGCTGTAACCCAACCGGATCGTTCAAAGATCGCGGCATGGTTATGGCAGTCGCTAAGGCTCTCGAAGCTGGCAAGAAGCGGATTATCTGTGCCTCAACTGGGAACACCAGTGCGGCGGCAGCAGCTTATGGCGCACGATACCAACTCGAAACCCTCGTACTGGTTCCGGCCGGCGAAATTGCGCTTGGCAAGCTTGCTCAGGCAATGGCGTACGGAGCTCGTATTCTCGCTGTGAACGGCAGTTTCGATGATGCACTAAACGCTGTCCGCAGCATCGTTGAAGTTATGGATATCGAGTTGGTGAACTCGGTAAACCCATACCGGATCGAAGGTCAGAAAACTGGCGCATTCGAAATTGTCGATGAACTCGGTGAAGCTCCCGACATGCTGTGCATCCCGGTTGGAAATGCCGGAAATATTACTGCCTACTGGAAAGGTTTCAACGAATATCAGGCGTTGGGCCGTTCGGAAACCACTCCAAAAATGATGGGCTTTCAAGCGGCCGGTGCAGCGCCAATCGTTCGAGGTGAGCCGGTGCTGAAGCCGGAAACCATCGCAACCGCGATCAGAATCGGTAATCCTGCTAGCTGGGAGAAGGCCGAAGCTGCCCGAGATGAGTCCGAAGGCATGATCGACATGGTCGACGATAACGAAATTGTCGATGCTTACTTGCGATTATCCCGAGAAGAGGGCATTTTCTGCGAGCCTGCCTCTTCCGCTTCTGTCGCTGGGTTGATTAAGCTACCCGAATTGGGTGTCGATCTTACCGGTAAGACGGTTGTTTGCATCCTTACTGGGAATGGATTGAAGGATCCGAGCACAGCAGAAAAACGAGCTCTCGTCGAACTCGAATATGTTGAGCCTGACATCGATTCTGTGATGAATCTTCTTAATAGCGGTAAGTAATTCGCTGCCGACCGAAGAACGATTCGAAACTATTTGCTAAAGGAACAGCCGCTAAATTGACTTGTTGTAGCGCCGGGATCGAGCAAGGGACTTTCGAAAGTCTCGCAGATCACTGGCAACGCCTGATAGAAGGGTGCAACGAACCAACGTTCTTCGATTCGCAAGCATGGCAAAAGACCTGGTGGTCGGAATTCCATGGCGATTCAGAGCTAAAGCTTTTGGTTGTTCGGTCTGAATCTGGCGATGTGAACATGATCGCCCCTCTAATGATCGATGGCTCTGAGATTAGTTTTCTCGGAAGCACTGACCTAGTCGACTATCACGATTTCCTAACTCGAGATCGACTAACCCCAAACTGCATACAGTCGATCGTTTCTCACATTGATGAAATGACCGAGATCGATAAAATTCTTCTGCAGTCACTGCCCGGAAATTCTCCGACGATTACTCAGTTCCGTGAGGCCGCTGAACAAGCGGGCTGGAACGTGGAACTCGAACAAGAAGATGTTGCTCCTCGACTCGACCTGCCATCTACTTGGGATGAGTATGTATCGAGCCTTCGAAAGAAAGATCGGCATGAGCTGCGTCGCAAGCTAAGGCGCCTTGAAGCGGCCGGAGAAGTGCGCCAGATAGAGCTTTCTGATCCTGTTGAAGTTGAAGAGGCTATGGCCGATTTCATGCGGCTGCATCGGATGAGCACTCCCGATAAAAACGAGTTTATGACAGCTGATCGCGAGCAGTTCTTTTGTAAGGCTGCCGTTGAGCTCGCACGACAAGGATCGACACGGCTTTGCTTCCTTGAAGTAGATGGCGAACGAGAAGCCACATCGCTGTCATTCGTCTCTGGAAATGTGCGCTATCTGTATAACAGCGGGTACAATCCCGCCCAGTCGAAACTATCGGTTGGCTTGCTAAACCACGCTTTAGCGATCAAATCATCGATTGAAGCCGGGCACCGTGTGTTCGATTTCATGCGCGGAAACGAATCTTATAAATATCATCTTGGCGGCATCGACCGTCAGGTATTCGCACTAACGGCCACTCGCCGGTCTCAGGCAAAGTAGCCCGTTCTCAACCATGCACGTAGCAGTAATTACAGTCCACGGATGTCCTACCCGCCAAGCGGGTAATAAAGACTCCGGCGGCATGAACATATACATCCTTGAGATGGCAAAACGACTTGCCGCTCGGGGAGTTCAGGTCGACGTATTTACACGCCACCATGACCCGCTTGATCCTCAGGTTGTTATGTTGGATCCCGGTGCACGACTCATTCACCTGCCGGCCGGGCCGCCATCTCTCGACAAGACAGGCGTATACGAACTTCTACCGCAGTTTGCATCACAGATGCGTCGATTCGTGATTGAGAATCGACTTCAATATGACCTCGTAAGCACGCACTACTGGCTCTCGGGTCTCGTAGGTATGCGACTTGCATCGGAATGGGGTGTCCCGCACACAACCAGCTTCCACACCATGGCTGAAATGAAACGCCGTGGTCGTCCGGAAGAATCAGAAGTTGAACAGCGTGATTCCTCAGAGCTTGAAATCGCTTGTAGTGCTCAATCGGTAATTGTCTGGACTGAGCATGAAAAAGAAGCCGTAGTTGAATACTGCGGTGTCGATTCGTCCAACGTCAGCGTAATTCCACCGGGTGTCGATCTTTCGAGATTCCGACCTATGTCGAAACAACAATCTCGCGATTATCTCGGCTACGGCGAAGAGAAGAATATTTTATTTGTAGGACGACTTGAGCCTTTGAAGGGGCTGGACGTTCTATTCCGAGCCGTTGCAAGTCTCGAAAACACTCATTCGATTACATTGAATGTTGTTGGCGGAGATGAAAACTCTCAAGAGAAGGCGCGTCTTCAAGAACTCGCCAGCCGAATGAAACTCACCGAATCAGTTCGATTCATTGGGTCGGTTAGCCAAGACGAACTTCCGGTTCACTACAACGCTGCGGACGTATGCGTTCTACCTTCTCACTACGAGAGTTTTGGACTCGCCGCACTCGAAGCGTCGGCGTGTGGGCGGCCAGTCGTCGCTTCCGAAGTTGGCGGCCTGCCGACGATCGTTCAAAGTGGTTCAACGGGATTTTTAGTCCCAGCGAAACAGAGCGATGTGATGGCAGAACGTCTTTGTGAACTTCTTGGCGACGACCTGATGCGATCTCGCATGGGTGCTGCTGCTCGTGAGCACGCTGAAACGCTGAGCTGGGAACGATCTACAGACGCACTGCTTGCAACGTACCGCGATCTAATTCCTACGCCGTCGATCACGGCAGTTCCTGCTGCTGGCGGATAGGTTCGCCGGTTCGCTAACGATGATCAGCTGACGCTAAATATCGTTAGAGCGAGCGTTCCCACCAGTTAACTTCACTGCTTCGTTCGAATCCCATAGACGAGTAAACCTTGATTGCAGGTGTATTCACAGAATCGACGTCCAATTCAGCCGATTCAACGTTTCTTGTAAGCAGGTGGTTGAAACCGACTTCAGCGATTGCTCTGCCTAGCCCCTGTTTTCTCGCCGTTGGTAAAACGCCCGTCATGCCTATTCGCCCTACTCTAGAACCCGATCTGTCATGAACCTGAGTCCAGCAGTAAGCGACCAGCTGCTCGTACGAATCGTGAATCATCACCACATCGTCGATATTTGAATCGGCTGATATAAGTCGTGCTCGAATTTCGTCCTCGGTGTTTGGCGAATACCCAAAGTGCTCGTCAAAGGCAGCGTTCTGCAGATAAGTCAGTTCAGGCACTTCATCGAGTCCCAGCATTGTCCTAACCGAAAACCCTTCGGGAATGACTGCTGGCGCTGCCTTCAAATCCGAAGTGACGACAAGTTTTAAGTACTTGCGAACTTTCTTCCAACCGAACTGCTCGACGAGTTTTTCGAGTTCAGATTCATTGTCACGAGTCGATAGGTGTGCAACTGGAGCTTCATTTTTGGCTCTCGTCATTGCCCATTCGAGCAGCTGATTTCGTGTTGCAAGCCCAACTAGGCTGCTACCAATTCCGATAACTGAGCGGCCAATGTTCGATTCTGGCTCGACGATGGCGTACCCGATTGCCGAATCACCGCTCATTGCTAAAACGATGTTCCGTTTGGGTTTAACTCGAGGGAATTCAAGTTCGGCTCGAAGATCGTTCGAGTTGCTTGGCCAGTCTCTGTGACCGTGGCGACCAGCTTCGTTCAGCAGTTGCTGAAGCGAATCGAGATCGGACCACTTGAAATTACGTAACTGGACGTTGGCGAGTGTAGACAATATTTCCGCGTGAGATTTTGCGTCGAATAGTTTTCGAGAACCGGAGAAGTGTATGCCAGTGGCCGACCCACGGGGAGGAATTGGCAGCCTAAATCGAAAATAGTTGGTTTTGATTATGTCGTTCTAAGTTCAGATGATTGCTTCTCGACAGTCTGAACACTTATAATTGTCGTGTGTGAAACGCTGTGAACGGGAGTAGTACCGAACGCAGTACGCAAGAGAGAGCCGGTGTTGGTGTGAATCCGGTGCGTACTAATTCGAGAACTCACCCTGGAGCGGTTGGTCTGAATTCCGGTAAACGGGACTAGGATCAAACGGGATTGGCCACGTTACGGTTCCTTGAGTGGTCTTGTTTTCATCACAAGTTGAAAGCAAGGCAATCGAAGGTGGTACCGCGGGATGCAAGTCTCGTCCTTTGTGAAGGGGCGGGATTTTTTTTTGCCCGCCGAAAGTTGTGAATCGATAGTTACTAGTAGTGGTAGGAAGGAATTGCCGAGTAAATTCGGCAATCGAGCCAGGAAATAGATATGTCCAAGCACCTCAGTGGTAGTCAAATAGTCTGCGAAGCGCTCCTCAATGAGGGCGTCAACGTGGTCTTTGGCATTCCAGGTGGCGCTATTCTTCCGCTCTACGGAGTTCTCTCGCAGTATCCCGATCTGCGCCACATTCTTTCTCGACACGAGCAAGGCGCAGCCCACTCTGCCGACGGATACGCACGTTCAACCGGCAACGTTGGTGTAGCTTTTGCAACATCAGGCCCCGGTGCGACAAACCTTGTGACCGGATTGGCTACGGCCATGATGGATTCAGTTCCAATGGTTGCAATCACTGGTCAGGTTGGTCGCGCTGCGATCGGAACCGATGCGTTCCAAGAGACCGATATCACTGGTGCAACGCTTCCCGTTACCAAGCACAACTACCTCGTAATGCGAGCCGACGATCTCGGTGCGACCATTCACGAGGCGTTCCACATCGCACGAACCGGTCGACCCGGTCCTGTGCTGATCGATATTCCTAAAGACGTTTTCACCGAGATGGGTGAATACGATGCCGATGCGCCAATTGACCTCCCCGGCTACAGCGTTCCGGGTAAGGCTGAAGAATCGCAAGTTGAAGCAGCAGCAAAGCTGATCAACGAAGCTGAACGCCCAGTGATCCTCGCTGGTCACGGTGTTGTTCTCTCACGATCATTCGACGAACTCAAGGAACTTGCCGAGAAGGCACAGATTCCTGTTGTTACAACGCTGCTCGGAATTTCATCGTTCCCTGAAGACCATGTGCTGAGCACTGGCTTCCCAGGAATGCACGGCATGGCGTACGCCTCGCTGGCGGTTGATGAAGCCGATTTGATTATCAACTTTGGTAGTCGATTCGACGATCGTATTGTTGGCGATTCCAAGCGATTCTCGACCGGATCTAAGAAGATCCACGTCGACATCGATCCTGCTGAAATCAACAAGAGCATCCAAGTTGAAGCTCCTGTAGTCGGCAACATCAAAGACGTATTCGGCCAGTTGATTCCTAAAGTGAATCAGAACACTCACGTCGAATGGCTGCAGCACATCGAGCATCTCAAAGCAGAGCACCCTTCACTGCGAATTCCAGAGACCGACCGTCTTATGGGGCAGCATGTTGTGAAGGCTCTCTCTGACGTAACTCAGGGTGAAGCGATTATTACTACTGGAGTTGGTCAGCACCAAATGTGGGCTGCTCAGCACTACCAGTTCAAGAACGCCAATTCATGGCTTTCTTCGGGTGGAGCTGGAACGATGGGCTATGAAGTTCCATCGGCTATCGGTGCGCAGGTTGGAAACCCAGACAAGCTGGTCTGGTCGATCTGTGGTGACGGTGGCTTCCAGATGACTCTCATGGAGCTGGCGACAGCTGTTGAGAACAATCTGCCAGTGAAGTACGCAATTTTGAATAACAACCACTTGGGCATGATTACCCAGTGGCAGGGATTCTTCTACGACGGCGATTATCAGGCTGAGACCTACACCGCCAACCCGGATTTCGTAAAGCTTGCAGAAGCTTATGGAATGAAGGGCATTCGAGTAACGAATCAAGACGATCTTGAATCGGCTATCGCTGAGGCTAACGCCCACGATGGCCCGGTTATCGTCGATTTCGTTATCGAAAAAGTAGATGATCTTTACCCAATGATTCCTGCTGGTCAAAGCGTTCAGGAACTGATCGAGGACCCGAACTAATGGCACCCAATAACCAAGCCAACGGAACATTCCAACGAACAATCTCGGCACTGGTTCAAGATAAGCCGGGCGTACTCGCTCGCATATCTGGTCTTTTCCGACGACGCGGGTTCAACATTGCCAGCTTGGCTGTTGGGCGATCAGAACGACCTGGTTTCTCTCGAATGACTTTTGTGGTCGAAGGACCTGACGAAGTTGTACGACACGTGGCTGCACAGCTTGATCGTTTGATCGATGTTGTGGAAGTTCGCGATATAACTGAACAAAACATCGTTTGGCGAGAACTGGCGCTCATCAAGGTTGCGGCACCTGCTGCATCACGTGGTGAAGTGCTGGAACTGACTAATGTCTACCGCGCAAACGTTATCGACATCGGAGTCGAAAGTCTGACACTGGAAATTTCCGGCGGCCGACAGAAGATCGACACGTTGATCGAGTTGATGAAGAAGTTTGGATTACTGGAAGTGATTCGAACTGGTCGAGTGGCGACACTCAGAGGCACGCTTGTTGAAGGCGAAGACGATGGTCTTTATCAGGCCGATGCAAGTAACCCGACATATGTACTTCCAATTACTACTGGTGAATCTGGAAGCGTCTAAGAACGCTTCTAAAGCATGCTGCTAGGACTGCTAGCAGAACACAAAATCACGAGCCCTAAGGCTGACAATTCGAAATGGCTACTCTCACTTACGACAAAGATATTGATGATTCGATACTGCGCGACAAAACTGTTGCAGTATTGGGTTACGGATCACAGGGTCACGCCCACGCGCTGAACCTCAAGGACAGCGGATTCAACGTAATTGTTGGCCTGTATGAAGGCAGCCGCAGCAAGCAGACTGCTGAAGAAGCTGGCTTGGAAGTTGTTTCTAACGCTGAAGCAACCAAGCGTGCTGATCTGATTTCATTCTGCCTTCCTGACACCGTTCAGAAGAAGGTTTACGAAGAAGACGTTCTGCCTAACCTGACTGAAGGTAAGGCTATTCTCTTCGCCCACGGCTTCACGATTCTGTACGAACAGATCGTTGCACCTGAAGGCGTCGACGTGGTCATGATCGCTCCTAAGGCTCCTGGCCACCGAGTGCGTGCGGTATTCGAGCGAGGACTTGGTGTTCCATGTCTCATCGCTGTTCACCAGGACGTATCGGGTAAAGCTCACGACCTCGCACTTGCTTACGGCAAGGGTGTCGGTGGTGGACGAGCCGGCATCTTGGAGACCACCTTCAAGGAAGAGACCGAAACCGACTTGTTCGGTGAGCAGGCTGTTCTCTGCGGTGGTGTGAGCGAATTGGTGAAGGCTGGATTTGAAGTATTGGTTGAAGCTGGTTACGAACCAGAATCTGCTTACTTCGAGGTTCTTCACGAACTCAAGCTCATTGTTGATCTGATGTACCAGGGTGGTCTTGGCCACATGCGGTACTCCATCAGTGAAACAGCTGAATATGGAGACTACTCACGTGGTCCAGTCGTTATCGACTCAAACGTGAAGAAGAACATGCAGAAGGTACTCAAGCAGATTCAGTCGGGCGAATTCGCTCGTGAGTGGATCGCTGAGAACGATGAAGGTCAGCACAAGTTCAAGCAGATGCGGGCCGATAACGAAGTTCACGGTATCGAGAAGGTCGGTAAAGAACTTCGCGACATGATGCCTTGGTTGGAGTCGACTACATAAATTTGTAGTCACTTCTTTTTGAAGGGAATGCCGGTCTTCTCGATAAGGGCCGGCATTCAAACCCGGCGGGTGTAGCCCGTCAATTAGGTCGAGCGCTGGAGGAAATCACATGGCGCAAAAGAGCGATACACAAGAAAAAGTAATTATTTTCGACACGACCCTACGTGACGGCGAACAATCTGCCGGTGCGGGTCTAACAGTTGAAGAGAAGCTTCGTCTCGCTCACCAGCTAAATAAGCTAGGCGTTGATGTGATTGAAGCAGGTTTCGCAGGTAGTTCCCCCGGTGATTTTGAGGCAGTACGCCGAATCGCCCAAGAGGTGAAAGGTCCTGTGATTACTTCTCTGGCGCGTGCGGTGAAAGCCGATATCGATGCAGCAGGTAAGGCGCTCGAAGGTGTTGAGAACGCACGTATTCATACGTTCCTCTCTGCCTCCGATATCCACCTGATGCACCAGATGCGGAAAGACCGTGAAGCCATCATGGATATGGCCGTGAACGCAGTCGCCCATGCGAAGACTTACGTCGATGACGTTGAGTTTTCGCCGATGGACGCCTCGCGTACCGAGCCTGAGTATCTCTATGCGATGGTCGAAGCGGTGATCAAAGCCGGTGCGACTACGGTCAATATTCCAGACACTGTTGGGTATTCAACTCCCCAAGAGTTCGGTGCGTTGATCAAGGGCATCAAAGATAACGTTCCAAACATCGATGAAGCTGTGATTAGTGTTCACTGTCACAACGATCTTGGAATGTCGTCTGCCAACTCACTTGCTGCCATCGAAAACGGTGCCCGGCAGGTTGAAGGCTGTATCAACGGACTCGGTGAGCGTGCCGGTAACGCCGCTCTCGAAGAAGTGATCATGGCGATTGAAACTCGTCCCGATCACTACAAGGTTGATACCAACATCAATTCGACTGAAATCGGCAACTCCAGCCGAATGGTTAGTTCGATATTTGGAATTCCTGTTCAAGCGAACAAAGCTATCGTCGGTCAGAACGCTTTCAGGCACTCGTCTGGTATTCACCAAGATGCTTACCTGAAGGAACGAACTACTTTCGAAATCATGGAACCAGACACTGTCGGATGGCGTGGGCAGGCAATCGTGCTTGGCAAGCTGTCGGGTAGGGCTGGTCTACGATCACGCTTACATGAACTTGGGTATGACTTGTCGGATGAAGAGCTCGCAAACGTATTCGTTACGTTCAAGGATCTCGCCGACAACAAACGTGAAGTTACCGACGTCGATCTTGAAGCACTCATGTCGGAGCAGCACCGCTACGTCGACACCGACCGTATCTACAAAGTAGATTCAGTCCACGTCGTTTGCGGCAATGACACCGAGCCTGAGGCGAAGATCACGTTGGATTGTCCTGATGGCGAAACCCGAACAGTCGAATCGAAGGGCACTGGTCCTGTCGATGCAGTCTGTAAGGCTATCGACTCGGTCGTTGATCTCGATATCGAACTCACTGAGTTCGCTGTATCGGCGGTCACTGAAGGAATCGACTCGCTTGGTGAAGTGACCATAAGGGTTGCCAAAGACGGATCGGTTTATTCAGGGCGTGGATCAGATTCCGACATCGTTGTGGCATCGGCTAAGGCGTACGTAAACGCAATAAACCGATTGATCACGATTGGTGTGCAGGATAAATCTGCTTCAACGGGCGCGGTGTAGATCGCAGCTCGCAAAGTGAAACATAAGGAAGCGGCACCTCGAAATTATTCGGGGTGCCGTTTTTACGCTACTATTTCTGTTCATTTCTCTGAGATAGAGCGATATTGATCGAAAATGAAAGTTGTGAGCGTTCGGCTCACAAAAAATAAAGAATCTGGGAGTTACGTGCACATGGCAAAGACCATGTTCGAGAAGATCTGGGAACAGCACATAGTTGCCGAGCCTGAAGGCCAGCCAGCTCTTATTTACATCGACCTTCACCTGGTGCACGAAGTCACCTCCCCGCAGGCTTTCGAAGCCCTGCGAATCACGAACCGCAAGGTTCGTCGCCCCGATCTCACGATCTCAACGGTCGATCACAATCTGCCGACCGATGACACACGTAACGAAGACATAAAAGATCCGATCGCACGTGTGCAGGTCGACACTCTTCGCCAGAACTGCAAAGACACCGGTGTTGTGCTCTATGACATCGATTCTGCAGCGCAGGGAATCGTTCACGTTATCGGCCCGGAACAGGGTTACACCCAGCCAGGAATGACCATCGTCTGTGGCGACTCACACACGTCGACGCACGGCGCGTTCGGTTCGCTGGCGTTCGGTATTGGAACATCTGAAGTAGAGCACGTGCTCGCAACTCAGACCCTCCGACAGGCAAAACCTAAGACCATGGAGGTTCGCTTCAACGGCGAGCTCAAGCAGGGCGTAACCGCCAAGGACATGATCCTCGCTGCCATCGGTAAAGTCGGAACGGCTGGCTGGACTGGCTACGTTGTTGAGTACACAGGCGATGCCATCAAGAAGCTCGACATGGCAGGACGAATGACCGTCTGCAATATGACTATCGAAGGTGGCGCACGAGCCGGCCTGATCGCTCCAGACGACACAACGTTCGACTGGATGAAGGGTCGCAAGTTCGTTCCTAAGGGTGACGACTTCGACGCAGCCGTAGCTGAATGGCGTGAGCTTGCCAGCGACGAAGATGCTGAATACGACGAGCTGCTTGAGATCGACTGCGATACTCTCGAGCCGCACGTAAGCTGGGGCACGAACCCGGGTCAGGTGGCAAAAATCACCGATCGTGTTCCTTCTCCGGATGATTTTGAAGACCCTGCTGATGTTTCTTCAGCAGAGCACGCACTTGAGTACATGGGGCTCACAGGCGGAACTTCGATTGAAGATATTGAAATCGACCGAGTGTTCATCGGATCTTGCACAAACGCACGAATCGAAGACCTTCGTTCTGCTTCATTGATCGTGAAGGGGCGCACTGTCGCTTCGAGCGTTCGAGCGCAGATCATGCCGGGTTCAACACTCACCAAGATGCTTGCTGAAAAAGAAGGACTCGACACCATCTTCAAGGATGCTGGATTCGAGTGGCGTGAGTCTGGTTGCTCGATGTGTTTGGGAATGAACCCCGACATTCTTGTTCCGGGCGAACGATGTGCTTCAACATCTAACCGAAACTTTGAAGGCCGACAGGGCAAGGGCGGTCGTACACACCTTGTAAGCCCTGAAATGGCAGCAGCAGCTGCTATCGAAGGTCACTTCGTAGACGTTAGAGACTGGGAGACCGACTAGTTCGGTTTTCCGACTAGGCAGCCAACCAAGAGTCAGTGAGTGTAATTAGATGACCGGATCCGGATCGAACTTCGACCCCCGACCGCCGAAAGACAGGCGAATTGGCGGTGAAGACTCGTCTAAAAAAGGTCGTCGAACCCGAGATTCCCAAGAGGGTTCAATAGCCGGTGGCGGCGGAATGATGCGCCGGATCACCGGTCGATCTGAAATGGATCGAGCGAAGGTCAAGCGCTACGAACCGTATTCATTCGAATCGAACAGAACCCAAGTTAAATGGGTAATTATCGCTTTGATGATGTGGGTTGTAGTAGCACTCGTGCTTGCATGGCAAGACCGATCAACGGTGAGCTATTTGAGTGATCTGCGAGATCAGGGAATGATTAGCGTTCCACCGACTCAGCAATCGAGTCTTCGCGACATCGCAGAGATCATCGCATTCGCCGAAGCAGAAGGCATCAACTGTACAACCGAAGTCGACATCATCTCGCTTACGCCCGAATGTAGTCGTTTGATGGACGTTCAAGATAAGTACACATCGGTGAAAGACACCGGAGCGATACTGTTCGTATTGCTGATGGCCGTGTTGCTAATGAATATGTTTGCTTTCGGTTCGTTCGCACATCGTGCCAGCCGAAACGTATTAGCGATGAAAAACGCCGAGCAGGGATTCACTGCTGAAAAGGCCGTTTTGTGGTTCTTCATTCCAGTGTTCAATTTGGTGAAGCCATGGCAGGTGTTCAAAGAACTCTTCCGTGGAAGCGATCCTGACGTAACCACTAGCGATGAAACCGCATGGAAAGAGAAGGGCAAAGTCCCGGCTATCGTTCATGTATGGGCAGTGATATTCGTCGCAGTGTTCTTCTTCAACCCTCGAACCATTGGTTGGTTTTGGTACTCGGTTCGAGAGACGATTGATGATGTAATAGTTGCTCACCAACGTCTAATCATTGCCGATATTTTGTTGGCCGTTCTCGGTGTCGCAGCAATACTTGTTGTAAACGAACTACACAAACGTCAGGAAGCTCGACACGCCAAAGTCGGCATGATCACAGTAACTCCGCCACTTCCGGTCGATCCTCTAGAAGAGGCTCTGAAGGAAGGCATCAGACGGAAAGAATTAGAAAACAGGCGAGCTCGTTCCAAGCGGAACAGCTCGAGCAAATAGATTTTTATCTTAGTAATTCCAGTACTAAGTCAGCCAGTAGCAAACTAGCTAGTCAGTCAGAAGGTAACGCAATTGGAAAAGTTCACGAAGCTCACAAGTATCGTCGCACCGCTCGACAGAGCTAACGTCGACACCGACCAAATCATCCCGAAACAGTTCCTCAAGCGAATTGAGCGAACCGGCTTTGGCGAGTTCGCATTCTTCGACTGGCGATACCTTGAAGACGGCGTTCCAAATCCCGACTTCATCTTGAACGAAGATCGTTACAGCACTGCCAACATTCTGGTTGGTGGCCGAAACTTCGGCTCAGGATCATCACGTGAGCACGCTCCGTGGGCTTTGATGGAAATGGGCTACAAGGCAATCATCGCAACAAGCTTTGCCGATATCTTCCGTAACAACTGCATGCAGAACGGTTTGCTTCCAGTGATTCTCAGCGAATCGGAAGTCGACACCATCATGGCGCGTGCACTTCGAGGTTCTGGCTACAAAGTAACTGTCGATCTCGACACACAGACGGTTACCGACGATCAAGGCCTTAGCGCAAAGTTCGATGTCGACCCCTTCCGAAAGAACTCGCTTCTTGAAGGATTGGATGACGTTGGAATCACAATGTCACTCGGCGAAGCAATCGACTCATTCGAGGAAAAGCGCACCGCCCGCTGGTAGTCCTATCAGGGCGTTTTCATCACTCATTGCAAATTGCGGTGGTGAGTATGGCTACGCACTGTTAGACTTCACAGGTTGTTTTTTTAGAGAAGACCCAGTTTCGAATACCGAAAGCAGAGCCTTTTAGATGGACGCACGGATCGCAGTTCTTGGTGGAGATGGCATTGGCCCAGAAGTCACCGCCGAATCAGTAAAAGTACTTGACGCTATTGGGCGTCGGTTTGGTCATGATTTCACTTACGTGACTGGCCCTGTTGGTGGTGCAGCCATCGACGCTACGGGCAGTGCGCTTCCCGCAGACACCATGAACATTGTTCTTGGTTCTGACGCTGTGCTTTTCGGCGCAGTCGGTGGACCGAAGTGGGACGACCCGCTCGCTAAGGTTCGACCTGAAGACGGTATTCTCGCTCTTCGTAAAGGATTGGGACTGTTCGCAAACCTGCGACCAGCAAAGGTCTACGAACAGCTAATCGACGCTTCGCCACTTCGACCCGAACTTCTCGTTGATGTTGATTTCATCATCGTTCGAGAACTCACAGGTGGTCTTTACTTCGGTAAGCCAAAGCGCCGTTGGGAGAACTCCCGAGGACGCCGAGCCGTCGACACTCTTGCTTACTCTGAAAAAGAGATCGAGCGAGTAGTTCGAATGGCATTTGAACTGGCTAAAGACCGCAAGAAGCGTGTTCACTCACTCGACAAGATGAACGTTATGGAGTCTTCACGACTCTGGCGCGAGATCGCCACTGAAGTCGGTATTGAGTACCCCGACGTTGAATTGATCCACATGCTTGCCGATAACGCAGCGATGCAGATCATCACCAACCCATCTTCATTCGACGTCATCGTTGCCGAGAACACCTTTGGCGACATCATTTCTGACGAAGCTGCTGTGATCGGTGGATCGCTCGGTATGCTTCCTTCTGCATCGCTATCTTCGCTTCCGCCTAAGAATGGCCGACGTCGACGTGGCGGTAAGCCAGCTCTGTACGAACCTATTCATGGTTCTGCACCTGACATCGCAGGTAAGTCGCTTGCCAACCCAATGGCATCGATCCTTAGCGCAGCAATGCTGCTTCGACTCTCGCTCGGCCTAAATGCTGAAGCTGAGATTGTCGAGAATGCTATCGACTCTGTTCTTTCAGAGGGCTACCGCACGCACGACATCGCAACCGGTGGCGAGCGACCGCTAACAACCGGTCAGGTCGGCGACATGATCGCTGGCTTGGTAGCTGGATAAGCTCGCTCGACTGACCTTTGAGATCTAACTGAAAACGACCGCAGTGCCAATTACAGCACTGCGGTCGTTTTCTTTAACACGTGAAATCCCACGGCTACTCAAGCTCGTCAAAACGGCCTTCATTGTTTGGCCAGAACTCAGTGTGGGGATTAAAGTCTTCCCAAGCCCAGTAGTAAGACGATATGAACGGTGCTCGTTGCAGCAGAGCGCCTTTCAGCGATCCGTCAGTGGCAACTCCAGCTTCAATGTCCCACGTCGAGCCTGTCTCGATGTCTTGGACGGTCGAATCTTCTAATTCGATCGCTGCCTCAACAGCGTGAAATGTCAGAACTTCAGGCAAATCTTGTGCTCCACTTAATCCCGCCCGAGGCGAACTTATGAACACGTGAACCACCCGGGTTTCTGCATCGGCGAAGAGCGCCACAGGAAACTCGCCAACCGTTTCGTTCACGATTCCCTGATTCGCAGACGATGCAAAGTAAAATCCCTTCGCTGCTTCACCGAACGACACGCCGATCACGAATCGATCGATCGGGAATCGTCCGTTGTAGACCAGACTCGCCCGTTCATCGATAAGGACTTTCGTGTTGGGTTGTCGTTCCACCCACGATCTCCACGGAACTAGTTCGTACGGCAGAAGTGTGAGTCGAGTGCCGGTGAGTTCGCCTTCTATGGCTGCCCCCCACGGTTGCGACCAGATGCTCTTAGTCTCCCAGTCCCACCAGGTCATTGCGCTCTTGAACAGCGCACCCTCGTTGCCAAAAGTATGTTCAACGCCATCGATTCGCCGGTCATGCACGAGGCCGGTGTAGCAAATTGGTCACCAGCTAACGAGAACGGGCGTGCCACCTACGTCGTCGTTCACCATTTCTCTCACCCGAAGTAAGCCGGTTGGGTAGGCTCTTGCATCGCCGTTGATGATTAGCCCCATTACGATTTCGTCTGGCTGGAGGGTCACCTCGTTGGGAGTTACGAACTTTGGCGTGTAGATCGGTTCGATTGCGTCGCGTGGGATGCGCTCGCGTTCGTAGAAGCCCAGATCTATTTCAGGATCAAGCTCACGAATCTCTGGATTTGGCTTTAGCTCAACGAAACTATCGACATCGAACTCTGGTGCCTGAATTTTGCTTGATGTGGAATCAGTAGCGGGCGCGTTGATCGGCAATTCGTTGTTCTGCGAACAGGCGACGACCGTCAGTATCGACAAGCCAATCGCCAGCAATATCACCCGTCTTAACAGCATCGACCGCAGCCACCTTGCTTCTGTTCTGCCAATTCTAAGAAGAACACCCATGCAAGTCAGATGCACGGAACACTCGCAAAGTTGCTGCGGTCGATTATTTAACGCTCTGGAGGAACTAGGAATCCTTGCCAGCGAACTCGCTGTCGATGTCGACTTCGTGAGCGGCAAGCCATTCGGGATCGAGATTCACACCGATTCCCGGTCGATCTGTAACGTAGAGATCGCCTTCACGAATATCCAGCGGGTGATCGACCATCACGTTGTAGCCACTCAGGTCATATCGACTCGTTTCGAGCTTGTAGAAGTTCGGAACGGTCATCATCACCTGCGCACCCGACATCACGTTGATCGGACCCGAAGCGTCGTGGGGTGAAATTGGCACGTAGTACGCCTCAGCCATGGTTGCGATCTTCTTTAGCTCGGTTATTCCACCGGTCCAAGTCACGTCTGGCATGATGTAGTCGGCAAGACCGTTTTCGAAAATCGGAACGAATTCCCAGCGAGTGTGCAGACGCTCACCGACCGATATCAGCGGGGTGATCTGCTCTTTCACCTGCTTTAGCGCCTTCCAGCTTTCGGCAGGTACTGGCTCTTCGAACCAGAAGATGTCCCACTCGGCCATCTGATTGGCGAGCCGGATCGCCGTTGGAACGTTATACATACCGTGAGCGTCGATCAATATCTCGATGTCTGGCCCGGCTGCCTCACGAGCAGCAGCAACGACATCCATCGCAGCGTTCTCGGCTTCGATACTAATTTCACCATCAAGGAAACTGGCGTTTCCGACGTGAAGGTTGTGCATCATCGGGTCCATCTTGAACGCACGGTGACCCGACGCCACGATCTCTTTTACCGATTCGGTAATGTGCTCAGGAGATTTCGGCTCTGGTGGGTGGCAATAGAGAGCGATCTTGTCGCGTACGGCTCCACCAAGAAGTTTGTACACCGGCTGGTTTAGCGCCTTGCCTCGAATGTCCCATAGAGCGATATCGATACCGCTAATTGCAGCAGTGGTAGCACCGCGAGTGCCGACATACGTCATGCCTCTAAAAATCTTCGCCCAGATGCGTTCTATATCTTCCGGGTTTTCGCCAACTAGCCATTTGCCGATTTGATTGACGAATGCGGAGATTGCTCCGTTAGCAACAGGGCCGGGATAAGTTGTGATCTCTCCCCATCCGGTAATTCCTTCATCGGTATCGACCTGAATGAATACGAACGTTCGGTTCGTTCCTTCGCGTACTTCGTCGGTTCCGGGATTGTTGTCCCATGGCGTTTTGACTACCCACGATCGGGCGCTAGTTATCTTCAACGTACATTTCCTATTTTTTCTTTGTGCGATCTCGCTTGAAATCGAAATATCGAGGCGCAGGACGATTATCTGCTTGTTTTACCTCGGGTCAACCTCGTTTACACCGTTCGCCATCCTTGACACTGCGCAACGTTGGGACAAAATACGCCAAGTCACGCACCCGCCGGATGCTGAACCCGCAATTCAAGAAACAATCTTTCGAGAAAATATGACGAACCAGATAACTGACACCGATCTTCAAAACGCTATTCCCGATATGACGTCGGATCAGAAATTGGCGGGGATCGTCAGCGGCGCGACCATCCACCGTGACAAATGGGGCATCCCGCACATCACGGCCGATAACGAAGCCGATCTGTTTTTCGCACAGGGTTTCGCAACCGCCCAAGATCGTCTTTGGCAGATGGACTACGACCGATTACGTTGTCTCGGTCGAGCATCCGAGCAGCTTGGCGACTTGGGATTGGCACAAGATCGGCTAATGCGTCGGCGTGCGCTGAAGATCGTTTCGAAGCGAGATCTAGACGTGTGCAGCCCAGAAGCCAAAGCGATGATCACGGCTTACACCGCCGGGGTGAACGCATATATCGAATCGAGCGCACCGCTGCCTGTTGAGTACACGCTTACTGGAACGAAGCCGGAAAAATGGGAAGACTGGCACTGCATCCTCGTCTACAAAGTGCGTAACACTGCCGAAGGATCGTTTCAGGCGAAGTTATGGCTCGCAAAGCTGGCAGCCGAGATCGGACCTGAACGCACAGCAGCAATTTCTCCGGGCAGTCAGCCAGGCGCTCTGATGACGGTTCCTCCGGGGGCTGAATACTCTGGTGCTGCTCTAAACGCCATCGAAGAACTCACCAGTGTTGTGAACGCAACCGAGATGCTTCGTGAAACCGATGGTGGGTCGAACGGTTGGGCGATTTCTGGTGATCGCACTGAATCAGGATTGCCCCTCGTTGCTGGTGATTCACACCGCGGACTCGAAGTTCCAAACGTTTACTATCAGGTACATCTAAAGACTCCCGAATTCCAGACACTCGGGCACTCGATCCCCGGTGTGCCAATGGCGATGCACTTTGCCCACAACGATTTCGTTGGTTGGGGCATGACTCACGGTGGAGCCGACACACAAGACCTCTTTGTTGAACAGCTCCGACGTTCAGGCAGCAAGGTCGAATATCTCTTCAAAGAAAACTGGCTTGAAGCCGTTCGCAGCGTCGAAACAATTTCTGTACGCGGCGGTGAATCTGAAGATGTAGAGATTGTCGAAACCCACCACGGTCCGATTATTTCAGGCAGTGTCGATTCAGGGTGGGGCATTGCGATTTCCGATCCCGCCTCTCGCAGCGGAACTAAATGGGTCGATGCCGCATACGGCGCGATGAAATCTACGACGGCTGATGAACTCGAAAAAGCGTTCGATACTTGGACCGATCGAGTGAACAACTATCCGTACGCCGATGTGCACGGAAACTTTGGATATCTGTTCAAAGGTCGCGTTCCTTCACGTGGACAAGAGAACGGCTGGGGACCTATTCCTGGTTGGACCGGAGAACACGAGTGGAACGGCTTCATTCCGAATGCTGAGCTGCCCCGGTCAAAGAATCCCGAATGTGGCTGGGTCGTAACTTGCAACCAGCGTGTTGTTGGTGAAGATTACGAACACTACCTAACCCATCTTTACGGAACCGACTACAGAGCCCGTCGAATTCGTGGGCGTATAGACGATCTGGCAGGCAAGAAGGCGACCGTTGCCGATATGTCGTCAATTCACGCTGATACGGTTTCGATTCCTGCTCAAGCACTGAGCAGTGCCATTGGTGAACTAGCCGGACTTGATGGTATCTATGCCACAGCAGCCGGACTTCTTAGTGGCTGGGATCAGGATCTAAAAGAAGACTCTTCAGCCGCCGCTGTATACGGCGCATCTTCTCGTGAACTCAACAAGCAGCTTGCTATCGCTGCGTTCGGATCGCTTGCCGGTGGTGTGACAGGCGAAGCTGTAGATGCTGGAGCTGAAGATCAGCTTCGGCGACAGCTCAAACCTGATTTCATTCGCCGACTTGGCGACGGAACATTAGGAGACGCACCCTACGGTTTCGATACCAGCAAGCTAGTCGAAAACGCATTTAGGGCCGGAGTCGATTATTTAGTAAATCGTCTCGGCGACGATTCAGCTAAGTGGCGTTGGGGTGAGCTACACAAAACCGGACACGTTCATCCTCTATCGGGAGCGTTTCCGAGTGCTGCAGCCCAGATAAATCCACCGAAAGTCGAAGCTTCTGGAGATGGCGACGTGCCGTTTGCCAGCGGTAGCTCGACACCTGCTGAGTTCGCTATCAAGACAGGTCCGATCAATCGATACATCCACGATCCGTCAAACTGGAGCAACGGTCGATGGATCGTTCCGCTCGGGTCATCGGGCCACCCGGCAAGTCCGCACTTCTCTGATCAGCAGAATATGTGGGCGAAGATTGAAACCATTCCACAGTTGTGGGATTGGTCAGAAATCGCCAACGACGCTGAAACGACTCAGCAGTTACAGCCCGAGTAGGTTCGGCTTCAAGCAAGCGTCGTAACCCTGAAATCAGATCGAAGCATCTGTTCGAGGCATGTTGTCTCGGAAGTATTCGCGCGATTACAAAAAAGAGTGGCGAAAATACCCAGTGAATTCACAGGATTCGTCGCTGCTGTTAGATATCGGATAATAAAAAGCTTTTTTATTGACGGATATCGTAACGTTTTCAGGTGTTTGCTAAAATAAACGTTCAATAAGTGATGTTAGTGAGTGTTTACTTGACGGATATCGTTATATTTTCCTTGAATGCGGTGATATCATTGATCCTAGTCCATCGGATGGGTAATAACGAAGTCCACTGGTAGGACACTAAACGGTACGGATTCCGTTTAGTAGTTGATACGAAGAGAGAAAACATTGAGTAACGTGATTCGACTCGCATTCCAGCGCCTCGGCCATGCGTTCGACACTAAGCTAGTGTCGGCCAAAGAGCTGAACCAGGCCAACTTGCTTGGCGACCAGGTCGCACGACACAGCCACTACGCAGCGAACAAGACTCGCCGCGGCTACCGAGTTAGCTAACGCCCCCGCTGTTCCTCCTAGCGAGAGAGCGTGAGCATCTGGTGGGGCCGCCTGTCGGTGCACATCTAAAACGAAACCCTCGATCAAAATGATCGAGGGTTTTTGTTTTTAATCTATTTTTCTCGAACATGGTGCGCTGTTGTTAAGAATGTAGTCGATACCTCTGTCCATGGCGATCGCCCACATCTGACTCCCCGACGAAGGAGGGATCTGGTGGGGCGTCGCGTTTATACTCGACCGAGGATCAAATTCCGCACGCAGGCACTCTCGCTACACCAGCCCCAGATCCCTCGACTTCGCAGACTCCGCTCGGGAAGTCTGATGTTGGCTGTTGGTCAAAAGATCAGCTAACTAACCGCCTAGTGCCACTTTCGCTCGTCCTCTACCGTTCGAATATTGCGAGCCGGGAACGGCTTGTACGGATGCTGCGCAAGTTTCTCTTCGTCGATTTCGATACCCAGACCCGGAGCAGTTGGCAGCTCGATGTAGCTGTTGTGCGGATCAAGGTATCCCGAAGTGAAGCTTCGGCAAACATCTTCAACGTTTACAAAATATTCGTAGATCAAGAAGTTCGGCATGTTCGCTGATGCGTGTACACCAGCCGCCAGGCCTACCGATGTCGAGTTGTAACCATGTGGCGAAACTCCGATGTAGTGCGGCTGCGCCATTGCAGCGATTTGCGAAATTTCCAGAATTCCACCGGTATTACAAATATCCGGGTTAATAATGTCGACTGCACGCTTATCGAAAATCTCTCGGAAATCGTTACGAGTGTAGTGCGATTCGCCGGTTACGACCGGAATAGTGGTGTTTTCTTTCACCTCTTTGATCGCATCGATATTGTCGGGCGGGCAGGGCTCTTCGAACCAGTACGGGTTGTACTGTTCCATTTCCTTTGCCACTCGAATTGCGTTCATAGGGGCGAGTCGACGGTGAACTTCGACAAGCAATTCAACGTCGGGTCCTACAGCTTCTCGCACCTTGCCTACGGTGTCGGCTGCTTGCTGTAGTTCGTCACGATTCACGTACTCACGCCAAGGACCCGGGAACGGGTCGAACTTCAGGGCGTTGAATCCACGTTCCTCTACAAGAGTCGCCGCTGTTTGTGCAACGTCGTCACCTGAACCACGTGCCCACCCGTTTGCATAAACACGAATGTGAGGTCGAACAGGCCCGCCAATCAAGTTGTAGATCGGCTGCTCGGTAGCTTTACCAACGATGTCCCACATGGCGATTTCTATACCGCTGACCGCACAATGTAGATCCATCGCCGATCGCTTTGTGGCGAAATCTTCGTGGACAACGTGCATGAAGTGACGAATATGGAACGGATCGCGATCGATCAAATAGCGTTTGAGCTGATCAACATGAGCTTCGATCTGCGTATCACGGTCGGACTGAGAATAAGCCTCGCCCCAGCCGACTATTCCAGCATCGGTCGAGAGCTTGACGTAGATGAAATTCTTTCCTGCTCCCGGATGCCATTTAATGACTTCAACATCGGTGATCTTCAAAGTGCCTGTCCTTGAACTGGTGGCTCATGTGCTCAGCGCAATATTTAGCGCAGCGGCATCATATACCCACCAGAGATAACGCAGGGTTCAAGCGGTGTTGAAAGCTGGGGAGAAGCGCCTAAACGAACTTTACAAGCGCACCGCCGACACCATCGATGTCGACTGCTACTTCATCGCCACGTTGCACCCACTGGGTTTCGACAACGCTACCGAGCATCACAATTTCGCCTGCACGTAGGTGCTTGCCTCGCTCGGCAAGTGAATTCGCAAGCCATGCGAGTGCTTCGTACGGGTGCCCCAGAATGTCGCCGGTTGTACCTTCACCGACTTCGGTTCCGTTGATGGTCATACGACCACGAGCGGTGGCAAGATCAGGAGCTTCGTTGGCTGGTTTCGGCTGGCTGAGCACGATACCGGAAGCGAAGAAATCATCGGCGATGAGCGTTGGGGTGTCGACCTTCTTGTAGTCGGTCCATCGGTCGTCCACGATTTCGATAGCTCCGAACAGTGCCTGAACAGAGGGAGTAACCGATTCTCGAGTGAACGGTGAGCCATCGCTAGCTGGAACCATATCGCTGCCAATGAACGCAGCGATTTCGCATTCGACACCGGGGTGCGAGAAATTGTCGAGCTGTGCCGTTACGGCGATGTAGTTGGTAGCGGTGTTATAAATTCCGCCGGCGCAAGGATTATCTATGCCAAGAAATTTTTGCATCACCGAAGTCGTGCAGCCAATCTTGTAGCCGACTCTTTTTCCGTATCCGGCTTCATCGAGAAGCTCGTGGAGCTGCTCTTGCACCTGGTACGCCTCGGCTTCATCGGCAGGGCGGTATTCGTCGGGGAGTCCGTCAATTACTTGATTCCTGACTCGGATTAGAGCGAGGATTCCGGCCGATTGCTTGAGTTCTTCTTGGTTCATCAAAGTGCTGCGTTCGATTTCTTGAGCTTTGTCGTGCGTCGTCTTTATTCGAATACGTTGATCGAATCCGACAATTGATTCTATGACTGAACGTATAATCGCGCAGCCGTTTATTTACATGCTGGCGGGCAGAGTTGATTATCTGCTTACGTTCAACTTTCTACGAGCCGAGACTTTTGTCGATTAAGATACCGCGCCGATTACTGGCCGAACTCATTACACACGCCCTTCAAGACGACCCCAACGAGAGTTGTGGGCTGCTGCTTGGAACGGGTGATGAAGCCGACGAAATGCACCGAATGTCGAACGTCAACACGAAGCCGATTAGTCGATACACGATGCAGCCGGGCGAGTTGATCGAGGCTCAAGAGAAGGCGAAAAAGACAGATCGTGAGTTTGTTGCGATTTATCATTCGCACACGTTCACGCAGGGCTATCCGTCAAAAACCGACATCAAGAACGCGGTAGCAGTGGCGAGTATTTCGACTCGCCACGTGATCGTATCGTTGGTCGAAAAAACTCGACCGGTAGTTCGGGCGTTCAAGATAAACGGGCACGAGGAAGTTTCCGAACTCGTGATCCAGACCGACGGCGAGCCGTACCGGGCTTCCGACTGAGCTAGCGTCTACTTGCCAGCGACGCCGTTTTGGAACAGCCACCACTCAAAACTATCGGTGAGTGCTAGCCAGCTAGCTTCGAGAATATTCGTCGAAGCGCCAACTGTGTACCAAACGTTTTTGTCGTCGGCCGATTCGATTACTACTCGAACAGCAGCGCCGGTACCAACACCTTCGTTCACCACCCGAACTTTGTAATCGGTAAGACGAATAGCTGAAAGCTCCGGGTATGCGTCGATCAAGCCCTTTCGTAGGGCACCGTCGAGTGCGCCAACCGGACCATCACCTTCAGCAGCGGTGTGCAAAATTTCGTCGCCAACACGCACCTTTACCGTTGCCTCTGAAAGCATTGGGTGCTCTGCGCCATCTTTTCGCCAGCCAGTGCCGAACGAAGAGCGACGACGGTTTTCGATAACCACCATGAAGTCGACTAACTCGTACGGCGCTTCGTAGTTTGGAAGATTTCGGCGCAGAACTAGATCGAATGAAGCGTTGGCACCCTCGTATGAGAAGCCCTTCGATTCCTGATCTTTCACATACTGAACAATTCGGCGTGCGTCGGCATCGTCGAGATCGGCGGTGAGACCCATTTCCTTGATCCGGTGAACAATGTTGCCGCGTCCAGAGAGCTCAGAAATAACCACATCGTTTGAGTTTCCAACCAAGGAAGGCTCGATGTGCTGATACGCCTGCGCCGATTTCTGTGTTGCCGCTGCGTGAAGCCCGCCCTTGTGCGAGAACGCACTTGAGCCAACAAACGGCTGGAACTGGTCGGGTGACCGATTCACTCGTTCAGATACAAAATTTGAGACTTCAGTTAGCGAAGCAAGCTGGTCGTCCGAAACAGCGTCTACGCCCATCTTCAGTTTTAGGTTGCCAATCACGCTAACCATGTTGGCGTTACCGGTGCGCTCGCCGTATCCGTTGATGCAGCCCTGCACTTGGTAGGCACCGGCTTCGACAGCTGCGATGGCGGAAGCGACTGCCGTATCGGTGTCGTTGTGCGAGTGGATACCGATCACGGCATCATCGCCAAGATCTTCTTTCATCTGCGTGACAATCGAAGCGACCTCGCTCGGAAGAGTGCCGCCGTTTGTGTCGCAGAGAATAAGACGTTCTGCTCCTGATTCCATCGCCACTCGTAACGCCTGCGTTGCATATTCGGCGTTCATTTTGTAGCCATCAAAGAAGTGTTCGGCGTCGAAGAAAACTCGACGTCCTTGCTCCTTAAGATATTTCACAGAATCGGCGATCATCGCCAAGTTTTCTTCGAGCGAAGTCTGTAGCACGTCCTTCACCTGATACTCAGATGATTTTCCTACGAGCGTAACTACTGGAGCGTTGGTGTCGAGAAGTGCCTTCAGCGTGGGGTCTTGGGCGGCATCGACGTTTGCACGCCGAGTGTTTCCAAAAGCAGCGATTTGGGCATGCTTCAGATCGAGCGATTGAACCCGCTGGAAATATTCGTCATCTTTAGGGTTTGCGCCAGCGTAGCCGCCTTCGATCACATCGATTCCGAGTTGATCGAGACGCTCCGTAATAGCGAGCTTGTCCTCAACAGAAAGTGAAATACCTTCCTGTTGTGTTCCGTCACGAAGGGTCGTGTCGTAAAGCTCAACTTTATTTGTCATGGCGCGCTCGAACTCCTGTTTTTTATTGTTCGGGAACGGTCGCTGTGCCGGCTAAAAATCAGGCACAAAAAAACCCATCCCAGTAAGGGACGGGTCGAAAGACTCGCGGTACCACCCTCGTTGCCAGTGCACTAATTTAGCTGCACTAACCACTCAGTCGAGCACAGTAATTATGCCCTCGTGCCTGATAACGGAACACGAAACCGATTGTGCCTATTCGCTACCAACAATGATGTTGGTAACTTTCGGACAACGACTCAGGAGTGATTTTCTGTCGGAATGCAGGTGCCCGCTCTCACCGTATCGGGCTCGCTCAAACCGTATAGTTCCGACTTACTCGTCTCCGTCGCACAAAACCGTAGTTTTGTAACGCCTTAAGCATCAATGCTATCACCTATGGCACCTAAACTAACAGCCACCAATCTCACAAAGATTGGTGACGTTACTTGCGAAGCGATTGGCGAACCGATTAGCGATGTGAGTGGGTCATGCCTAAAATGTGCCAATATTCTTCATTACTTAGCTTTAGCTGTTCGGCACGAATCAGTGCCTGGAGTGCCATTTGAGCGAGTTCGACCGCAACGATCTGGGACTAGTCGAGTACATTCACTGTGAATCGATAGGTGAACCCGGACAACGCACGTTCAACATCACAGCGCGTAGCTCTCGTGGTGAGACCATCGTGTGGATGGAAAAAGAACAGCTGTATCAGGTTGGAATTTCGCTTAGGCAGTTCCTCGCTACCCGAGAAACACCACCAGACCCGGCACCGTTCACTGCGCCTGCAATCGATTCGCCAGTTCCGATTCACGTTGAATTCAAAACCGGCGATATGTCGCTTCAGCACGATCCCGCCTCTGATGTCTTCACTTTGATCGCTAGCGATATCCCTCGAGAAGAATCGGGTGAAGCTCCTCTGGCTGAAATCACATTTAGTTTTCAGCGGTTTCAAGCAGAAGAGATTTCCAAACGGTCGGTGACAGTTGTCGCCGCAGGGCGAAAGCCGTGTCCGTTGTGCGAAGCGCCATTGAATCGTGGCGAGAATCACTTCTGTGTGAAAGTAAACGGCTACAACCCAACAGAAAATCCGATGGGCAATGAACACTCGTGAGCCGCGCCGAATCTGGCGAAACGGCCGGTGATTCGATTAACGATTCGCAAGGCGAGAACATCGCTGGTTCCGTTGATGAAGCGACAACGCTTGAGCGACTGACGAACTGGCCGATTACAGGTATGGGACTTCACCCCGGCGGTTCGAATTACGTATTTGTCGTTCGACTAACCGACCCCGAAAAATACGACGCAGATCTGGCTGAAGACGACACTTATGTGGTCGACGAATCGGCCTCTATATTTGGCATATACAAGCCGCAAGCTGGCGAACGTCCTTTACGTGATTTTCCGGGTGGCACTCTGCACTATCGGGAGCGAACGGCATATCTGGTTTCGCATGCGCTGGGTTGGCCTCGTATTCCGCCAACAGTGATTCGGATGGGTCCGCACGGCGAGGGCAGTGTGCAGTTGTTCATCGACGCCGCCCCGACTCCCGAGGAAGAAGAAGAGCCAGATAATTTCTTCTCATTGAGAGATGAACGGCTTGATGATTTTCGGGATATGGCGATGTTCGATGCTCTGGTTCACAACGCCGATCGCAAGGGTGGATCGTGCATTCTCGATGATGCAGGCAGGCTGTGGGCCATCGATCACGGCCTGACGTTCAATCAGATGGCACGCCGAAGAACGGTGATGTTCGAATTCAATGGAACTGAATACCCATCAGATTTGTTGGCCGATATAGAGGCGCTCGTCGCTGAAATCGAATCTAATTCGGAATTGAAAACAGAGCTTGTAAAACTTCTATCTGTTCCTGAAATCGACGACTTGGTGACACGCGGCAAGCAGATGATGGAGCTTGGGCATTATCCTGTGCTCGACCCCGATATCAACGTGCCTTGGCCTATGGTCTAGGTTTGGAAATTCATTCGAACACACATGCCAATATCTCTATCGAAACAAGAAGCTAAACGAATAGCCATCCGCGCTCAGGGCTTGGCTGGAGAGCGACCCACAAAGCCGATTTCTATCGGCGATGTTCAGCAGTCTATTCGAGCGATGGGGCTGCTACAGATCGATTCAGTAAACGTGTGCGTGCGATCGCACTACATGCCGTTGTTTTCTCGGCTGGGCAATTACGAGCAAGACCTGCTCGACCGGCTCGTCTACAAAGAGAAAGCTGTGTTCGAGACATGGGCTCACGCTGCGTGTTTCGTACCGGTGGAAGACCATCGCTTGTTTCGGCAGCGGATGGGCACCGGTGATCGGGCGGACCGGATTGTCAGGTTGGTCAAAGAGAAGCCAAACCACCGCGTGTCTAAGATGGTTACCGAACACCCAGGATTTCTCGAAAACACTCTCGAACAAGTACGAAAACGAGGCGAGATTACGGCCTCTGAACTCGATGGTGCTGGCAAACGAAATGGTCCGTGGTGGGGCTACACGCCGGGCAAGATAGCGATGGAATGGCACTTCGCTGTGGGGGCGATATCGGTTGCCGATCGTCGCAATTTCACTCGCTACTATGACCTCACAGAGCGGGTGATTCCTGCTGAGCACTTGAACGGTGCAAGCCCATCAACCGAAGAGGCTCATCGCGAGATGATGAAGCTTGCAGTGAAGGCGCACGGGGTAGGCACTGCGGAAGACTTTGCCGACTACTACCATCTGAAAAATGCCCAGGCTCGCGCACGATTGGCCGAGCTTGTAGAAGCCGGTGAAATTCAAAGTGTTTCTGTCGAAGGCTGGGATGATCCTGCGTTCGCACCGTTAGAGCTTGAATCAGCAGAACCGACTCAGGCTAGAGCGTTGCTCACACCGTTCGATCCGCTGGTGTGGAACCGTGATCGCATAGAAAGAATCTTCGACTTCTTCTATCGAATCGAAATCTATGTTCCTGAACCAAAACGACAGTACGGCTACTACGTCTACCCATTCGTGCTCGGCGAGGAACTGGTGGCGCGTGTCGATCTCAAAGCAGATCGAGCCAAGGGTGTGCTGCGGGTAAAAGGTGCATTCGCGGAAGAGGGGCAAGACCACGAATACGTAGCGGCGAATCTCACCGACGAGCTGCGCTTGATGGCCGACTGGCTCGGACTTAAACGAGTAGTAGCCGGACGCAAGGGGAATCTTGTCTCTGCACTACGAACAGCGTTGAAGCGATAGCTATTTCCGCGTCCCAAGCGGCAGCCGAGGGATCTGGTGCAGTGGGGTTAGGCGGGGCACGTTCTGACTGAGTAGCGAGTATTCGTCGTGACGACGCATAGAGATTTCTGAGTAGAGCTACTTCGTGCTCGCTCGATATCCTGAATCGAGTTCAGGATGACGTATGTGAGCGTGGGTGTGAATGTGCGTGCGTGGCGATGATCTGACCCATGGAGTGCGCGTATGAGCGTTGGGTGTAGTCGGCATCTAAGGGGATTTTCACCACCCAACCCCAGATCCCTCGACTGCCGCTCGGGACGCGAGATGCCGACTAAGCAGGCGACCCTAAGCCCGTTCCAAATACATCACGGCGAACATGTTGTTCTCGTCAGTCCAAACGTTTTTCACGTCTAAGCCGACCTCGTTCGCCATCTGACCAAAAGCACCGATGGTGTATTTGTGCGAATACTCCGTAAGAACCGTTTCACCCTCGGCAAAATCAAACGAGTATTTGCAAACATTCACCGACTGAGACTGAGTCGAAATCAAATGCATTTCGATGCATGAACGACCTTCATTGAACACAGCTTCGTGCCGGAAATTATCGAGAATGAACTCTCCGCCAAGCTCACTGTTGATCCGCTTCAATACGTTCAGGTTGAACTCAGCTGTGACGCCTTTTGAATCGTTATAAGCAGCTCGCAAAACATCACGGTTCTTATCGAGATCAACACCGATCAACACGCCACCATCGTCACCAGCGTTTACCGCCATGCCAGCGAGCAAATCTTTGGCGTCATCTCGCTGGAAATTGCCTATAGTCGAACCCGGAAAGTAGATCACCCGCCGTGCTTCAGCCTTCGAAGGCGTGGGAACGTCGAACGACTTCGTGAAATCAGCTACTACCGGCATTACTTCGATGTGAGGGAACTCAGCCTGAAGCGAATGCCCAACTTGCGAAAGATAATCGCCAGAAATATCGATCGGCACATAGCCTGCAGGTCGAATCAAATTCTTGAGCAGCAGCCGAGTTTTCAGCGAACTGCCGCTGCCGTACTCGACTATCAATGCGTTCGGACCAATCACCGAAGCAATATCACCGACTTCAGCCTGCATCAACGCACTTTCAGTACGCGTAACGTAATACTCATCAAGCTCGCAAATATCATCGAATAACTTAGAACCACGCTCGTCGTAAAAGTATTTGCTCGGAAGCGTCTTCTGATCCTGCGAGAGTCCCGCCACAACGTCTTCCAGCATCGTGTGAAGAGCTGCTTCGGTAGCGGGCGTGGTCGTGGCGATCGTCATTTATTGAATGTCCCTAAAAATCAATTGGTTGGCGGCGAACAAGCGTACTACTTGGCGTCTCTTGCCAAGCGGAAGCCCATAAATTGCCACTTGTTCTGTGCGTAGAAGAAGTTCCGATAGGTAGGTCGAATGTGATTCTGCGGAGTTGCTGCCGATCCTCCGCGAAGCACGATCTGGTTAGCCATGAACTTACCGTTGTACTCACCAATCGCACCCTCGGCTACGGTGAACCCCGGGTAAGGGCTGTAAGCGCTATTTGTCCACTCCCAAACATCGCCAAACATCTGATGTAATCGACCCTTAGGAGCATCTAGTGCGAGCGGGCGTGGGTGGAATCGCATGCTGTCGGAATATGTCCCACCTTCGATATCTGCGTCGGCAGAAGCGACTTCCCACTCGGCTTCCGTTGCCAATCGAGCACCCGCCCAGCGAGCGTACGCATCGGCCTCGAAGAAGCTAACGTGTAAAACCGGCTCGTCAGGGTGAACAGGTCGAGGGCCAGCCAGTGTGTACTGCCACCACTCGTCGTTTTCTTTGAACCAGTAGAGCGGGTGATCAAATTTCTCCCAGTCATACTCTTTCAAGTTGCCTGCCTGAACCTCGGCCCAGCCGAGCGAAAGCCATACGTCGGGACGCTGATAGCCGCCATCGTTCATGAATTCCAAAAATTCGCCGTTGGTTACAAGGCGAGATCCGATTTCGAACGCGTTCAAATATTCCTTGTGCTCAGGACCCTCATTGTCGAATGAGAAACGAGTGGCATCCCAGCCGATGTCGTACACACTCTCTTCGTATCGAAGCCATTCAAGCTTTGGAACTCCAACCGGGTCTGGATCGGCAGGTCGATCGTAAAGGGTAGGGCGCAGCGGGTTCATTGATAGAACATGCTTGATGTCGGTCGCCATCAGCTCTTGATGCTGCTGTTCGTGGTTGGCACCGAGAATGATGGTGTCACGAAGAGATTCGAGACCACCGTCACGGCCGAGTCGACCAATTAGATCGATCATTTTCTCGTCAACGTAGTGTCGGTACTCGTAAACCTCAGCCACAGTTGGTCGAGAAATCTGGCCACGCCGAGGTCGACAGAACTGTTCGCCTACAGCGTTGTAGTACGAGTTAAAAAGATAGTTGTACTGCTTGTTGAGCGGCTCGTAGTTCGGGTAGTTGTTTCCGAGCACGAACGTCTCGAAGAACCAGGTTGTGTGGGCTAGGTGCCACTTTGTGGGGCTAACGTCAGGCATCGACTGGATGACGTAGTCCTCGTTGACCATCGGCTCGCACATTCGTTCCGAGAAAGCGCGCACGCTCTTGTAGTACTCGATCAAGGCCTCGGGCGTTTTTGGATCGGAACTGATTACTTTGTTTGGGCTATCTGCAATGGTCATTGGTTCGTGTCTCCGTATTTCCTTGAGAATTTCCACTCATATTTCGAACATCAGCCCTTCGAGTTCGCAGGCTATGAGCAGCCTTTATCGGAGCCTAACCCCAACTGATTTTCATCACTAGGTACGCCGACTCCGCATGTGAGCAATATTTTCAAGCAGTGATATTACTAATAATTGTGAATGTTGCGTATGGGCATTGTCACCAGCAAGTTGTGAAACACGTTTGGCGACGGTCCAATATTCATATTTCAGCTATTCGTTCAACGCTCGTCGCTACCTTCGCTCGCGAGCAGTCTGAATACTCAGATGCATACAATCTCAGAAAGGTGCTGGTGGTGTGAACCAAAATTGCCCGCATCTAATCTACGTCGCATGGCATCTGATTCTTTAGCACGAATACAAAAACTGAATGGCCACCGATGGTCAGTCAGTTCGAAATAAGAATCCTGGAGTGGAAAATCGATGGTGAAAGCAATCTTCAACGGAACAGTAGTTGCCGAAACAGAAGATTACGAGGTGGTTGAAGGGAACGTATATTTTCCGCCGCAGTCGCTTAAGCGTGAGTTCTTTAACGACAGCGGGCTGAACACGAGGTGTCCATGGAAGGGCACAGCGAGCTACTACTCAGTTGATGTGGATGGGCAGGAGGCCCGAGACGTGGCGTGGTACTACCCGACACCGTCCGATGCCGCCAGCAATATCAAAGATCACGTAGCGTTCTATCCGCAGGTAACCGTCGAAGGCTGAGAGTCCGGCTGGCTGGGCGCTCTTCGCAGCCTCATTGGCGTATAGCTGGTGAGCGTTGTGGACGCTTGGATCACGCTTCAATCAGTAGCCGTGGGTTCGTGAACTAAAAGCCTATGAACCCACGAGCGAGCTGAGTTTGCCGAGCAATCCACGTCGTTTAGGTCGCAGGTTTTTGGCAACGAAATCGACCGTTGCTGGCGAACCTGAGAGAAGTAGTCCGCCCCATTTGCGAATTCGACCATACGTCGCCGAATCGTTGGCGTAGTTATTGGTCCATCCGTTAAATTCCACGAATTCTCGGTTAGGTCCAATCGCCATCACTTTTCCGCCTGCTTCTTTGACAAGAAGTATTGCTGCGGCAAAATCCCACGCCATCGCAAAACCGGTTAAGGCGTACTGCATG
>Ga0233439_10001332_pt1 | contig 31908 bp, 33 predicted proteins | sample SI_123_September_6_FD_182713 | JGI IMG/M metagenome (GOLD analysis project Ga0233439, IMG submission 182713) | Seawater microbial communities from Saanich Inlet, British Columbia, Canada - SI_123_September2016_100_MG | ecosystem: Environmental > Aquatic > Marine > Inlet | place: Canada: British... | reverse complement strand
CAGCAGGTTTTCCATTTGATCTTTGTGCGAGACATTGCAGGGTACCGCGATGGCCTCGCCACCCGCAGCCTTAATGCCATTGGCGACTTCTTCACACAGGTCCGCCTTGCGGGACGTGATCACAACCTTGGCCCCATGTTCGGCCATGGCTTCAGCCATCGCCCTGCCAATTCCTTTGGTAGAGCCGGTAACAACGGCAACTTTGCCGGATAGATCAAACAGGTTCATGGCCACGGAGAAGCTTCCTTTCAATTACATCGATAGATTTTGCCGCAGCATAACCGATCCATTGCCATCGCGCGCGCCCAAATCGCGTGAAAAATACTGCATTCGGCCCTCACCATGCTTTAAGGTTGGGCTAATGCAGTTGTTGTTCGGGCATTGAGGGATTGTTTATGGGAATTTGGGTTGGGGTGCATCTGTTGGCTGCGGCCATCTGGGTGGGGGGGATGTATTTCGCCCATCGTTGTCTTCGGCCCGCCGCCGAATTGCATCTGCCGCCGCCGCTTCGCCTGGTGCTGTGGCGCGGGGTTTTGCGACGCTTTTTCTCCCGCATCTGGATGGTTATCGCGATGATCCTGATTTCCGGATACATCATGGTTTTCACCCATCTTGGCGGCTTATCCGAAGTGGGGCTGCATATCCATTTGATGCAGGCGACGGGTTGGGTGATGATAGGGTTGTATTTGCATATCTATTTGGGCCCCTATCGCCGTTTCAAGGATGCGCTGGACGAAAGCGACTTTGAAGCGGCAGCGATACAATTGGCCAGGATTCGCAAAGTTGTCGGTATCAACCTGACACTGGGTTTGATCACCATGTTGCTGGGTGCCTCCGGGCGCTATTTGCAATTTTGAAAATAATGAAATGGAAGTGGGAGGAAATATCATGGGACGGGTAGCGGGAAAAATCGCCATTGTAACGGGTGGCGGCACGGGTATTGGTCGGGCGGCGGCGACACGGTTGGCCGAAGAAGGTGCCATCGTCACCATCGCTGAATTTGACGCTGCAAACGGCCAGGCCGTAGCAGAGGAATTGGGCGGCGATGCGGCCTTTGTCGAACATGACGTGCGTGAAGAAGCCAGCTGGCAGAACCTGATGAAATCCGTCGCGGACCGTCATGGCCGCCCGGATATCCTGGTCAATAACGCAGGTATTTTGGCGACCAATAATAATCAGGAACTGGCCGTGACCGATTTGGAACAGTGGCGCGCCGTGCAGCAGGTAAACGTCGAAGGCGTCTTCCTGGGCTGCAAATACGGTGTCGATGCCATGATCGCCAACGGCGGTCGGGCCAAGGGTGGGGCCGGCGGCGGCGCCATCGTAAATATGTCCTCCATAGCGGGGCTCGTCGCCACGGCTCACCTGGTGGCTTACGGGGCATCGAAAGGTGCAGTGCGGCAGATGACAAAATCCGTCGCCATTGATTGCGCCAAAAAGGGCCTGGGCATTCGCTGCAATTCCGTTCATCCCGGCGTCATCGTCACCAATATGGGCAATCAGGTGATGGGGATGGGCAATGGCAATGTAGAGGCCAATTGGGAAGCGCGCCTGAACCTGGTCCCTATGGGAGAGCCGGGCCAGGCGGTCGATGTGGCCAACTGCATCCTGTTCCTGGCCTCGGACGAAGCACGCCACATCACCGGTGCGGAACTGGTGGTCGATGGCGGCATGACGGCTATATAGATGGCCGGCCGCGTAGAAGGCAAAATTGCCATTGTTACGGGTGGGGGCACTGGCATCGGCCGTGCCACTGCCCAACGTTTGGCGGCAGAAGGTGCCATCGTCACGATCACGGATGTGAACGTGGATAAAGGTCAGGCTGTGGCTACCGAATTGGGCGGTGCTGCTGCCTTTGTCCAGCAGGACGTCCGTGTTGAGGCGGATTGGCAGCGCCTGATGGACGATGTGGCACGCCGTCATGGCCGACCCGATATCCTGCACAACAATGCGGGTATCCTCTCCACCAGCCCACAACAATGGCTGGCGGATACGGATATGGCGCAATGGCGGGCCATTCAGGCGGTTAATGTGGAAGGCGTTTTCCTGGGCTGTAAATATGGTGTCGCCGCCATGTCCGTCGGCGGCAGGGCCAAGGGTGGTGCGGGTGGCGGTGCCATCGTTAATATGTCATCCGTTGCCGGCCTGGTCGGCACGCCCGGCGCCATCGCCTATGGCGCATCGAAAGGTGCGGTGCGTCAGATGACCAAATCCGTCGCCATTGATTGCGCCAAAAAGGGCCTGGGCATTCGCTGTAACTCCGTCCACCCGGGTATCATCAGAACCGAGATGGGTAATGCGGTGATGGATCTGGGCGGTGGTGATCCGGATCGCAAATGGGCTGCCTCCATCCGCAACGTGCCCATGGGTGAAGAAGGCCAGGCGGTGGATGTCGCCAATTGCGTGCTGTTCCTGGCTTCGGACGAGGCCCGCCACGTGACCGGTGCCGAACTGGTCGTAGATGGCGGCCTGACCGCAATTTAAGCGGCGATTTAGATGGAGCGGTTGGTTCCCTATCCCGGTATCTATGCGGGCTCAGGTGGCGAAGGCCTTGATCAGGCCGGGGCGTTCGTTCAGGCGTTTGATGTAGGCGGCCACATTCGGCTTGTCTGAAATATCGGCACCAAGGCGGGCAGCGACAGTGCAGGCGTGGCCGGTCATGATATCGGCACCGGAAAATTCACCGGCCAGGAAGTCGCGCCCTTCCAGGGCCGCATCCACCGCGCCTAGCATTTGTGTCAGCTGTTTGGTGGAGCGTTTGATGTTGACGGGATTGCGCCGGTCTTCGGGCAGCAAAATGGTTTCCACCACCAGGATATTGACATGGGGCATGATCATCCCCTCGGCATAATGCAGCCATTGCAGATAATTGGGGAATTCCGGTGATGCTGTATCGGGCCGCATGCGGCCATTGCCGTACTTGGCCAGAATATATTCCACGATCGCCCCGGATTCGAAGATCGAGACATCGCCATCATCCAACGACGGTACCCGCCCCATGGGATGTACCTTCAGATATTCCGGATCGCGCATACTGGCATCACCCAGCTTGAACATCTCCAATTCATAGTCCAGGCCCAGTTCCTCACAGAGCCAGACGATGCGAACCGCACGGGTGTTGGGCGCGTAGTAAATTTTCATGGAGATGTCCCTCATATTTCGATGTCTTGATGGCTTGGTCGCTTCTGGCTCTACCATAAATCTCGGGCGGGCAGCCAGCAAGCGCATTGCACCTGTTCGCATGCCGCTTCAATCTTCTTCGGCTGCGGCCTTTAGCTGATAGATCAGGTCCAGCGCTTCACGGGGGCTAAGGCTGTCGGGCAGAATATCCGCCAGGGCTGTTTCGACTGCCGATGGTGCACCCGCGCCGCGCCCGCCGCCTGCCGTGGGCCTAATGGCGGCGAACAAGGGAAGATCGTCGGCCAGGCGCGCGGCACCGCCACTGCCGCCCGGACCACTATTGGCTTCACTTTCTTCCAAACCGGCCAGAACCACTTCGGCCCGGGCGATGACCGCGTCGGGCAGGCCAGCCAGTTTGGCAACCTGGATGCCATAGCTGCGATCCGCCGCACCAGGGCCCACTTCGTGCAGGAAGACTACATCCCCCTGCCATTCCTTGACCCGCATGGTGACGTTGGCCAGGCTATCAAGCTTGCCCGACAGGGCGGTCAGTTCGTGATAGTGCGTCGCGAACAGGGCCCGGCAATTATTCACTTCATGCAGATGCTCCACTGCGGCCCAGGCAATGGATAGACCATCATAGGTCGCCGTGCCCCGGCCGATCTCGTCCAAAATAACCAGGGAACGCTCGGTCGCCTGGTTCAGGATCGCGGCGGCCTCCACCATCTCAACCATAAAAGTTGACCGCCCCCGTGCCAGATCATCCGCCGCCCCGACGCGGCTGAACAGACGGTCCACCGCGCCAATATGGGCCGATGTGGCGGGCACATAAGCGCCGATCTGGGCGAGGATGGCGATCAACGCGTTCTGGCGCAAAAAGGTGCTTTTGCCTGCCATGTTGGGGCCGGTCACCAGCCAGATGCGGCTGTCCTCTCCCAAGGCGCAATCATTGGCGATAAAGGCGCCCTCGTTGCGTTCCCGCAAGGCGGCCTCGACCACCGGGTGCCGCCCACCCTGAATATCAAAGGTCGGGCTAAGGTCGACCACCGGTCGGCACAGGCGTTCGCTGACCGCCAATTCCGCATTTGCGGCGGCAACGTCCAAGGTCGCTATGGCCTCTGCGGCGCAGGTGATGGCATCGCCTGCGGTCGCAACCAAAGCTGTCAGCTGGGCAAACAATTCCAATTCCAAGGCCAGGGCCTTGTCCGCGCTTTCGGCGATGCGGCGTTCCAGATCGCCCAGGTCCACAGTGGAAAACCGCACCACGTTGGCCATAGTCTGGCGATGAATGAAGCTTTCATTCAGGGGCGCCGCCAGCAAGCTATCGGCGCGCCGTGCCGCGACCTCGATAAAATAACCCAGGACCCGGTTGTGTTTGATTTTCAGATTATCGATGCCCGATTGCCGGCGGTAATCACCTTCCAATCCCATGATCAATTTGCGCGAGGCATCGCGCAGTCCGCGCAGCTCGTCCAGATCCGGGCGAAAACCGGGCGCGATAAAGCCGCCATCACGATTGCTGATGGGGGGTTCGGGTGCCAGGGCCAATGTCAGTTCATCGACCAGATTATCGTGGCGACCCAGATCCTCTGCCGCCGCCATGATGCCGTCAGGGGGCAGGGGCATTTCCGCAGTCGACAATAGGTTACCGAGATCATGGGCCGCGCCGAGGCCGTCTCGAATGGCGCTCAGATCTCGCGGCCCGCCGCGATCGAGGCACAGGCGCGAAAGGGCCCGCGCCATATCCGGGGTTTGCCGCAAGGTACTGCGGACGTCCTGGCGCAGGCGCTCACCGGCAATGAAATAGTCCACCATATCCAGACGCCGGTTGATAGCACCAGGCGCCATCAGGGGTGCGGACAGATGCCGGGCCAGCAGCCGCGCACCGGCCCCGCTGACCGTGCGGTCCAAGGTGGCCAAAACACTGCCCCGGACATCACCGCCCAGGGTACGGGTCAGCTCCAGATTACGCCGGGTGGCGGGATCAATGGCCATGCTGTCTTGTGTGGTGACCTGGCGCGGCGGGGAGAGGCGGGGCAGGCGGCCCACCTGGGTCATCTCCAGATACTCCACCAAGGCACCACAGGCTGCCAGTTCGGCGCGGCTGAAATCGCCATAGGCATCCAGGGAGGCAACTTTATACAAGGCCGTCAGCCGCCGTGCGCCGGAGCCGGAATCAAAGCGGGCCGCAGCATAGGGCGTGATCCGTTCGGCCCAGTCTTCTTGCCATTCACTGTCGTCCGCGTCCGCCAACATGGCATCGGAAACCACGATCTCGCCCGGTGACAGCCGGGCCAATTCCGTGCCGATGTGTGCATAGGTCACGGCGGCGGTCAGGAATTCCCCGGTGGACAGATCCAGCCAGGCCAAAGCATATGCCCCGCGCACCTGGGCCAGAACGGCAAGGTAATTGTTGGTGCGGGCATCGAGATGCGCGTCCTCGGTCAAGGTGCCCGGCGTGACCAGGCGGACCACGGCGCGGCGGACCACGGATTTGGCCCCGCGTTTCTTAGCCTCCGCCGGGTCCTCAGTCTGCTCACAGACCGCAACGCGAAAGCCTTTGCGGATCAGGCGGGATAGGTAGGTATCTGCGGCATGCACCGGCACCCCACACATGGGAATATCTTCGCCCAAGTGCTTGCCCCGTTTGGTCAGAGTAATGTCCAAAGCTTCCGAAGCCTTGACCGCATCGTCAAAAAACAACTCGTAAAAATCACCCATGCGGTAGAACAACAGGCAATCTTCATGCCCCGCCTTGATGGAAAGAAACTGTTCCATCATGGGGGTCGGCTTATCTAAGCCTGCCGCCTTTGTTGTTGCCGATGCGTCGTTCATGAAAGCGGCTCTATTCTTCTTCCGACCACTCATCGGGCGGTTCGACGGCGGGGATTGTGTAGCTTTCGTTGAGCCAGCGGCCCAGGTCAATGTCGGCGCAGCGGCGGGAGCAGAAGGGGGTATATTCCTCCATGGCCGGTTGGCTGCAATTGGCACAGGTGCGCTTGCGGGGCTTTTTCGGTGGGGGCATCTTGATGATCATCGCTGGGTCGTAACCTCAAACTCTTCCAGGTTCAGGGCGGCATCTGCGGTTAAGTCTACCCGGCAGCCACGCTCTCTGGCCAGCCCGGTCAATATGGCACCCTGGGGTCCGCCCAGATCGGCGGCAACGGCGGGTGCGGCCCGCACCGTGAGGGCGCGGCCTTTATTGCTTTGGGCCTCGCGCAAAATGCGTTGCAGCAGATTGTCGGCCACGGCGCGGGCGGTCGGGCGCAGGCCGCTGCCCTGGCAATGGGGACAAGCCTCCCCCAAACGCAGGGCCAGGGCGGGCTGGCGGCGACGGCGGGTTAGTTCCACCAGGCCCATTTCCGACATGGCGCCTAGGCGAACCTGGCCCGGGTCTTTTGATAGCCAGCCGCGAAATTTGTCCAATAAGGCTGCAGTCTGACCCTTGCCCTTATTCTGTTGGGCAATGAAGTCGATCACCACGCGTCCACCGATTTCCCGCAGGCGTAGTTGACGGGCGATTTCACGCGCCGCCTCCAAATTGGTTTCCTGGGCCAGATGGGCCTGATCGCCACCGCTACCACCACCACTTCTTGGGCCAGTCGCCTGACCGCTGTCCACGTCAATGGCGGTCAGGGCCTGGGTATGTTCGATGATAATACGCCCGCCGGAGGGGAGGGGGACATGGGAGGATAGTGCGGTTTCGATCTGCCCTTCCAGGTCATGGGTGTCAAACAGCTGTGCCGCCTGGTCATGCACCTCGATGGTGGGCGGCCCGTCGCCCCAGACCAGGCGCAATTCCCCGGCCAGGGCAGCATCGTCGACACAAATGCGCGCCAATGTCGCATCGCTATGTTCCCGCAGAACAGTCGCGATAGGATCATCACCCAGGGCCAACACCGCAGGCGGTTTGGCTGTTTCCGCCGCCGTTTGTATGTCCTGCCATTGTTGCCAAAGGTTGCCGGCTTCTGCCTGAAGGTCAGCATCCGATGTCTTTGCTGCCGCACTGCGAAGGATCAAACCGCCGCTGTCGTTACGGCGCAGGTGGGGGGCCAGATCCTGCAAACGTTTGCGGTTTGCGGCATCTTTGATATGGCGGGACATCTCAATATCCTGACCCAGGGGCAGCAGGACCAGGGCGCGGCCGGTCAGGCGGGGCCGGGCCGAGACGCGCGCGCCTTTTTCATCTTCCGCCGCCCGCTTGACCTGAACCATCAGGCTTTGACCCTCTTGTACGGCCCGGGCGATTGCCGTGCCCCGTTTAACCGCGGCGTCACGGGCGGGCAACAGGGCATCTCGCGCTTCGCCGATGCCGACGAATGCCGCATCCAGGTCGCTTTGCACGGTTTTCACCCGGCCCAGGATTATGCGCTCCGGCCAGGGGGCATCCGCATCGCAGAGATAGAGTTCCAGAAGCCGGCCATCCCGAACCAAGGCGATGCGATGACGGCGCAGCCCGGCGCTGATCAAGATCTCTTCAACCATCTGCCGCTACATCCGGGCCGGTGCCATACATGGGATAACCCAAGCCCTCCAACATATTGGCGGTCTCGAACAGGGGCAGTCCGACGACGTTGGAATAGGAGCCGCGCAGGAAGCGGACAAAACGCCCGGCCCGGCCCTGAATGGCGTAGGCACCGGCTTTGCCCTGCCATTCGCCGCTGTTCAGATACCAGGTAATCTCTGCCGGCGACAGACGTTTAAAAGTTACCACCGTGTCCACAACGCGCACCCGTGGCACGGCATTGGGGCTATGCGGTCCCAAGGCCGCGATGGCGGTAAAGACATGATGACGCCGTCCCGACAAAAGGTTCAGACAGGCACGGGCCTGATCTTCATCCGCCGGCTTGGGCAGGATCCGGCGGCCAACGGCGACCACGGTATCAGCACCCAAGACATAATCGCGATCAGCGGCAGCGCTGGCATGAATATGGGCGGTTTTGCCCGCTGCCAGACGCTGGGCCAGTTTTGTCGCGGTTTCGTTGGGCTGTGGGGTCTCATCTATATCAGCGGCGATGACCAAATCCGGCTGCAAACCGATTTGCGCCAGTAATTCCAGACGGCGCGGGGACGCCGACGCCAGCACCAAACGGTGCGCGTAATGTTTTGGATCATTCATGACTGTGGTTTCACAGCGAAGTCGGGCACGCCATGACGGCCCGTCTATTTATAGCGGTATGTGATCCGGCCCTTGGAAAGATCATATGGCGTCATTTCAACCAGCACTTTGTCGCCGGCCAGGACGCGGATCCGATGCTTGCGCATCTTGCCAGCGGTATGGGCCAAAACTTCGTGTTCGTTCTCAAGCACGACACGGAACATCGCATTCGGCAACAGTTCCATGACCGTGCCCGGAAATTCTAATAATTCCTCTTTCGCCATCAGCTATCCTTTGATCGCACAATATTGCCAGTACTATTTTGAGAGTACCAATTTAGGAACACCAAATTGCCTGTACTGAGATCTACAGCACGTTGAATGGCCCCAAAATCGGGAAAAAGCAAGCGAATTGAGCCTGATCAGATCAAATGCCTGACCAAGTGCCAATCGGTAACAGCAACCAAGCCGTCATTATGACCTGACTATGACCCGATCTTCCGGACGACAAATAATACGCCACCCGGCGACCCCCGGCAAAAAAAGAATACCGGGCGGCCGACTTTATCGTGCCATCTCGTCTCGTGCCGTCCTATCGATCACCAGGAATTTGGATCACCAATCGGATCACCAAACTAACCGTCACCGACCTCTAACTAAATCAGCTGTTTCATTCCAACTGCTGTATGAGGTCCTTTATTTTCAGCTTCTCTTTCTTGAGTGCGCTGATCTTTAATTCGTCGGGGATGGTTTGGGTGTTTTCGACTTCGATCTGCCCATCCAACGAATGGTGACGATCCCGCAGGTCATCGATATCAGTCTGTCCGCTCATTCCTAGCCTCCTAGGCAAATTGAGGTACTATATATAAGCACCAGAATGGATTCACGGCAAGGAAATCGAGACAAAATATGCTAGGTTGCGCCGTGGTATTTTGACGCGGTGTCAGGACCCTGCAATAGGGCCGGTAATTGGGGATAGTGTATTCTTGGAAAAGCCCGAGATTGAAGCGCGTATTATTGAATTGCAGCAGGAACACCGCGACTTGGATGGTGCGATTGATGTGCTTGTGGACAAAGGTGTCCATGACCAATTGCAGCTGCAGCGCATGAAGAAGCGCAAGCTCGCTTTGCGTGATTTGATAGAGCGGTTGGAGGCTTTTTTGGTGCCGGATATTATTGCCTGACGGCCCCTGGAACGCCTTCTAATCTGCCGGCTATGAGGCGAAAACCGCCGCAATTATGCCTTATTGGTTCGCGCTTATCGCAGATTGGCAATACAGGCCTATCCGGTGCCTGGTTTATCACCGGGATTGGCACCGGGTTTAGGGGTGGGCTTGACGGCTGATTTCAAGGCATTTTTCTGCTCATACATGGCGCGATCAGCCGCTTCCATGGCTTCCTGGGCCGAATCGCCCGGTTTAAAGGTGGTAATGCCGTAAGACGCGGTCACCGTAATTTTAGCGCCCTCATAATCGACCGGTTTCGCCATGATGGCATGCGCCAATTGCCGACCTTTTTCCAATGCCTGGGCCGCGTCCGTATGGCTTAAAATAACGCCGAATTCGTCACCGCCCAGACGGCCCAGCATATCAGATTCCCGCAAATTTTCGGTCAATGCGGCCGCCACATGCATCAAAGTCGCATCGCCCGCGGCATGGCCGTATTTGTCATTGATCTGTTTAAAATCGTTCAGATCGAAATAAACCAGGCTGGAAACCGCGTCATAGCGCTGATTGTAGGAAATTACCCGGCTCATCTCCCGCACGAAAGCACGCCGATTGGGGACGGGAACCAGGGTATCCTGATCCGCCAGGCGTTCCATATGGGCCAGGCGGCTGTTTACCCGCTCCATCTCCGTGCGCAGGCCTTCGACTTCCTGCATCAAGGTCATGATGGCCTGACGCACCTTCGGCGTCAGCTCCGGCTCCGGAATACCCATGACGGAGGCGCTGTCCTGGGTTGCCGCGACACCCAGGTCCGATGATGATGCATATGAGGCAGCAGCGGCCGCAGGATTGCGCCGTTGTGGGGCCGCAGTCCTGGTGGTCCCGGTTGAGCGGATTTCAGGTATCTTCATATGCCTTACGTCAATCTATTGCGAATCACCAAAAGGGTACCAAACCAGGGGTTAACAAAACCTAATCCGATACCAGACCCATCTGCCTTGTGAGACATTAGTATTTGCGATACTTAGCTATTGTTGTCGCAAATTTCCAGCAATTTTGAAATTCCAGGTGGGTTGAAGCCCATCATACACCTATACTCGCCAGCCCATTCGCCCGCAATCGGACCCTGTGGCGCGGGCGCAGGGCAATAACCAATTCGTTCCGCGTGGAGAACAAACATGACGAAAACAGGACCAAAGGTGGGCGTTATCATGGGCAGTCGCTCTGACTGGCCCACGATCTGCCATTGTGTGGAGGTTCTGGAGGAATTGGGCGTAGCTGTCGAATCCCGGGTTGTATCCGCCCATCGCACACCAAAGAGGCTTTATGAGTATGCCGCCACGGCGCAGGAACGTGGCCTTTGCGTCATCATCGCGGGTGCCGGGGGGGCGGCCCATTTGCCGGGTATGTGTGCATCCATGACAAATCTGCCCGTTTTAGGGGTGCCCGTGGAAAGCAAGGCGTTACAAGGCATGGACAGCCTGCTGTCCATCGTACAGATGCCTGCGGGGGTACCTGTGGGCACCCTTGCCATTGGCCGCTCTGGCGCCATTAATGCGGGCTTGATGGCGGCCTCCATCATTGCTTTGCAGGATGATGATGTCGCTGCTGCGCTTGCGGCCTGGCGACAAAAGCAAACGGACGCTGTGCCTGACGATCCTGTTGAGGAAGGAGCCTAAGGCATTATGACGCCACTTCCACCGGGCGGCTGTATCGGCATTCTGGGCGGCGGCCAGCTGGGCCGTATGCTGTCGATGGCTGCCGCACCCTTGGGCTATCGTTGCCATATTTTCGGGCCGGAGGATCCACCACCTGCGGGCCAGGTCGCTGACCGGGTCACTATCGCGGACTACCTGGACAGGGACGCATTACGCAGTTTTGCCGAATCAGTTGACATTGTAACCTTGGAATTTGAGAACGTCCCGGCGGGGGCGCTGGAATTTCTAAGCCACTTGGTGCCCGTTCATCCCGGCGTTAAAGCCCTGGCCACGACCCAGGACCGTCTGGTGGAAAAAGATTTTGCCAATAATGTAGGCGCGCCCACAGCACCCTACGCGGCAGTGGATAGTCTGGACGATTTGCGTGCCGCTATCGCGAAAATTGGTCCCGAAACCGGATCCCGGGCAGTTCTGAAAACCCGCCGCATGGGCTATGACGGCAAGGGTCAGGTGATGTTGGATCAGGAAAGCGATCTGGCCCAGGCTTGGAATGCCCTGGCGGGCGCACCCTCGATCCTGGAAGGTTATATACCCTTCGATGGGGAAGTTTCCGTGATCGTCGCGCGCGGTCTGGATGGTTCGGTCAGCGCCTATCCGCCCATCGCCAACCGGCACAAGAACCATATTCTCGATACCTCCACCGTGCCGGCAGGTTTGAATGCCATTCAGGCCAATCGTGCCATCGCCACAGCAACGGACCTGGCCATTGCCCTGGATTACGTGGGTGTCCTGGCGGTGGAGTTGTTCGTGACGGGGGACACATTCCTGGTCAACGAAATGGCGCCGCGGGTACATAATTCGGGTCATTGGAGCATTGAAGGTGCCGTGACGTCGCAATTCGAACAGCATATCAGGGCCATCTGCGGCCTGCCGCTGGGTTCCATGGCCCTGCGGGGGCAGGTGGAAATGCGCAATCTGATCGGTGACGACGTTGACCAGGTGCCCGAAATCCTGGCCGAGCCAGGTGCCCATCTGCATTTGTATGGCAAGGCGGAGGTGCGCGCTGGTCGCAAGATGGGCCACGTGACCTACGTCAAAGATGGAAGCGATATCACATGATCTGGGATATGGGCCTGGCGATCATGCGTCGCCTTGACCCGGAGACCGCCCATCGTTTGACCATTCGCGCCCTCAGTCTCAGCCAGAGCCTCGGACTGGGCCCAAATGTTTCGAGGCATCATGATCCCATACTGGCCAGTCGCCATTGGAATATTGATTTCCCAACGCCCCTGGGTGTTGCGGCAGGTTTCGACAAGAATGCCGAGGTGCCCCGAAGTGCGGCGCGCATGGGTTTCAGCTTTGTCGAGATCGGCTCCGTCACGCCATTGCCGCAGGCGGGTAATCCACGGCCTCGATTGTTTCGGCTGCCCGCGGACGGCGGCGTGATTAATCGCAATGGCTTCAACAACGATGGCCTTGAAGTTGTCCGTGGGCGCTTGCAAGGCTTGGGTCAGCGACGCTTTATTCTGGGCGCCAATTTGGGTGCCAACAAAGACAGCGTGGACCGCATTGCCGACTATGCTGCCGGGATGGCGGCGCTGGGTCCCTTGGCGGATTATGTCGTGGTCAATGTATCGTCCCCCAACACACCGGGCTTGCGGGATTTGCAAACCCGCGAGGCATTGGAGGCGTTGCTGGATGGCGTGCGCCGGGCCTGCCCTGATCCACCACCTGTGTTGGTCAAGATCGCGCCGGATTTTGATGATCAAGGCCTGGCCACCCTGGCTGAAACCTTGTTGGCCCTGGCAGTTGACGGCGTGATCCTGGGCAATACAACGATCGGTCTGCGGAACAGCCTGAAAAGCCCCCATCGTGGAGAGACCGGCGGGTTAAGCGGCCAGCCATTGTTTGAATTCTCCACCCAGCAGTTAGCCAAGTTCCATGGCCATGTAGGTGGGCGCATTCCCCTGATCGGGGTTGGCGGTATCGATAGTGCCGAAACCGCCTATACCAAAATCCGCAACGGCGCTTCGTTAATCCAGCTATACACCGGGTTGATCTACAAGGGCCCCGGCCTTGTTCCTCGCATAACCACCGGTCTTGCCGCACTATTGCGCCGGGATGGATTTACACATATTTCAGATGCGGTCGGTGCCGATCTAACAACAAAAAATGGGGTTACATCATGAAGCTTTTCTATTCTGCCAACTCTCCCTACGCCCGCCGGACCCGTATTGCCGCCAGTGCCGCCCGCGGCTTCGGCGTGGCGGTGGAGGACATTGATGTGGCCCCTTTGGGCCCGGACAATCCGGTCCTGTCAAAACTTGGGCCGGGTGGCAAAGTGCCTGGGCTGGAGCTGGACAGCGGTGCCTATCTGTGTGAGACCCTGATCATCACCCGGCATCTGAACGATTGCGCGGGCGGCCGCCTGATGCCAAGCGGACAGGCTGAAATCGACAAGGTGGCGGAGCTGGAAGGTATTGCATCGTTATTGATGGACTCCCTATTCGTCCGGGCGGCGGAAAATCGCCGCGATCCGAGCGAGCAATCCCCCGGTGAAATCGAAAAGGAGGGCCAGCGCGCCAAGCGTTGTTACGACGCCCTGGATAAAATCCTGTCCGGCCAGGGCACGGAGCTTCACCTTGGCAATATCGCAGCCGTAGCGGCACTGGGCTATGCCGACGGACGCCATCCCGGTGATGAATGGCGCCAAGGTCGCGATGGTCTGCGTGCCTGGTTCGATGAAATGATGAAATATCCATCCGTGGCGGATACGACACCGAATTTCTGATCTGGTTAACGACAGGAGCATACATCATGGCGACCATTACATATCCGACACTCATGGAAATCGACTTCGGTGCCATCAAGGTTCTGGGCGATGCGTTGAAGCGCAATGGGATCTCCCGGCCGCTGATCTGTACCGACAAAGGCATCATGGCCACGGACATCTTCGATAAGGTCCGCAGCGTGTTGCCCAACGATGTGACCCCGACCGTATTTGACGGAACGCCCGGCAATCCGACGGAAGTTGCCGTTCGCGAAGCATTGGCTATGTACCGGGAAAATGACTGCGACGGCATTATCTCCCTGGGCGGGGGATCATCGATAGATTTGGGCAAGGCGGTCGCGTTACTGGCGACCCATGACGGCCCAATCGATGACTGGTCGGCGTTCAATGGGGGGCGTGATCGGATCGGTGCAACACCGCCCAATATCGCTATCCCCACCACTGCAGGTACCGGCAGTGAAGTTGGCGGCGGCTCTATCATTGTTACGGAAGATGGCCGAAAGATCGTCATCGGCAGTCCTCATCTGATGCCCAAAATGGCGATCTGCGATCCGGAATTAACCCTTGGCCTGCCCAAGTTGCTGACCGCTGCGACAGGTATGGACGCCATGGCCCATTGTATCGAGGCCTATTTGACACCGATCGTTAATCCACCCGCTGCGGCCATCGGGCTGGATGGGTTGGAGCGCGTGGTCACCTATCTGAAACGCGCGGTGGATGACGGCAGCGATAGAGAGGCCCGCTGGCACATGATGATGGCGGCCAGTGAAGGTTGCATGGCCTTTGCCAAAGGCCTGGGCTGCGTCCATTCCATGAGCCACGCCCTTGGGGCCGACCCGGAGCTGCGCTTGCACCATGGCACCTTGAATGCCGTCGTGATGCCAACGGTTTTACGTTTCAACGCCGATCACGTGGGCGACAAATTTACCCGTCTGCGCGGTGCCATGGGCCTGGCTGCCAAGGCTGACATCGCCGATTGGATCACCGACTTCAACGCGGCGTTGGAGCTACCGAAAAACCTGGCCGAGATGGGCGTGACGGATGCCATGATCCCGGATTTGGCCATCCATTGTATGAGCGATCCCTGCCACTTTGCCAACCCGGTACAGCCCACCGTGGACCAGTATGAACAGATGTTTGCCGACGCCATGGCGGGCGGCTAACCGACCACAAAATTGGTCTGACAGCGACAACCTAGCTGCGAGCTGCCTCGTGCGCGGCGAGGGCTGCCATGTTGACCAGGTCGCCGACGGAGGCACCCATAGCGGCAATCTGCACCGGCTTCGACAGGCCCACCAGAATGGGGCCGATCAGCGTACCGCGGCCTAGCTCCTGCAACAGTTTGGAGGAGATATTGGCCGAATGCAGGGCCGGCATAATGAGAACATTGGCCGGTCCGGACAGGCGGCAGAAGGGGTATAATTCTTTCAATTCCGGATTCAGGGCGACGTCTGCCGACATCTCACCATCATATTCAAAATCCGTGACCCGGCTGTCCATCAACGAGACCGCTTCGCGGACCCGGTCAGCCGTGGGCCAGCCCGGATTGCCGAAGTTGGAAAAGGATAACATGGCAACGCGCGGTTCGTGTCCCAAACGGCGCGCGACCTCTGCGGTTTGCACGGCAATGTCCGCCATCTCCACCGAAGACGGCAATTCATGTACAGTTGTGTCAGCTACGAAGACCGTGTGCCCGCGGGCCAGGACCATGGACAGGCCAAAGACCCGCTTGCCCGGCTGGGCATCGATGACCCGGCGCACATCGTCATAGGCCGCAGTATAGCTGCGTGTTACACCGGTCACCATGGCGTCGGCATCACCCACCGCCAACAGGCAGGAGGCATAGATATTGCGATCCTGATTTACCAGACGCTGGCAATCCCGATAGAGATAGCCACTGCGTTGCAGGCGCTTATACAGGAAGTCCGCATAGCGGTCGTTCTGATCCCGGCTGATCCGCGCATTCAGGACTTCCACGCCTTCCAAACTATCTATGCCCAGGCGTTCCATGGTTTCCTGGATGCGCTTTTCCCGCCCGATCAGGACGGGGGTGCCATAGCCGGATTCATAAAAACTCAGCGCGGCGCGGATCACGCGTTCTTCCTCACCCTCGGCGAAGACCACGCGCTTGTTCTCTGTCCGCACCTGATCAAAGATCAACTGCAAGGTGCCTGCGGTGGGATCAAGACGGCGGCGTAGCTCCAGGGCATAGGCCGCCTCATCCTCAATCTCCTTGCGGGCGACACCGGTGCGGATCGCGGCCTTGGCGACGGCCATGGGGATTTCCGTCATCAGGCGCGGATCAAACGGTGCGGGGATGATATATTCGGGGCCATAACGCAGGCTGGCCTTGCCATAGGCCTCCGCCACCTCGTCCGGCACATCCTGACGGGCCAGTTCGGCCAGGGCCTGGGCCGCCGCGATTTTCATTTCTTCATTGATGGAGACCGCACGTACATCCAGGGCACCACGAAAGATATAGGGAAAGCCCAAAACGTTGTTGACCTGGTTTGGATAATCAGACCTACCCGTGGCGACAATGGCGTCACCACGAACCTTGGCCACCTCTTCCGGCGTTACCTCTGGGTCGGGATTGGCCATGGCAAAGATAATCGGCTTTGGCGCCATGGAGGCGACCATTTCATTGGACAGGGCACCACGGGCGGACAGGCCAAAGACCACATCGACCCCATCCATGGCTTCGTCCAGGGTGCGTTTGTCGGTGGCAGCGGCATGGGCCGATTTCCACTGGTTCATGCCGTCCTCACGGCCCTGATAGATCACCCCCCGGGTATCGCAGACAATGACGTTTTCGTTGCGCATGCCCAGGGCTTTGACCAGTTCTACACAGGCGATGCCGGCGGAACCGGCCCCGTTCACCACCAAGGTGGTATCTTCGATTTTGCGCCCCGTCAGATCCAGGGCGTTGATAAGACCGGCGGCGGCAATGATGGCGGTGCCGTGCTGATCATCATGAAACACGGGGATGTCCATGATTTCACGCAGGCGTTGTTCGATCACGAAACAATCCGGCGCTTTGATGTCTTCAAGATTTATGCCGCCAAAGCCTTTGCCCAGAAATCGCACGCAGTTGATGAACTCGTCCACGTCTTCCGTATCGACTTCCAGGTCAATGGAATCCACATCCGCAAAACGTTTGAACAGGACCGCCTTACCCTCCATCACCGGTTTGGAGCCCAGGGCACCAAGATTGCCCAGACCCAACACAGCCGTACCGTTGGAGATCACGGCAACCAGATTGCCTTTCGATGTGTAGTCGTATGCCAGATCCGGATTTTCCGTGATCTTCAGGCAAGGTGCGGCGACACCGGGGGAATAGGCCAGGCTCAAATCCCGCTGGGTTGCCATGGGTTTGGTTGGCGTGATGGACAGCTTGCCCGGTCGTCCTTCGGAATGAAAGCGCAAGGCCTCTTCGTTACGATAGGTGTTGTCCATTTTCCGCTGCCCTTTTTATATTCTTCGCATGCCGCCAATTGACGATACAGCAATTGCGGGTAGCTATCACAACCATTTCCGGTGCGCCAATAGATTTGCTGAACAGCCATTTGCGTATGGACTGACTGGACATCCTATAGGGCGGCAGCGGATAAGGGATTAGACGGTTTGCACAAAGTGCTGGCCGTGGATGCCCCTATACTTGCGGGCCCTCCGAGCACGCCATCCAGGGTATCATGAACTGGGCTCAAGAACTGGGCGGGTTATTCTGGTGACAGAGCCAATTTAATCCTTCCCGCGCATATATTGCGAAATATCGGCGAACGATGCCGCGTTGTCGATGAAGGTATAGCTGCCGGTCTGCATTTCCTTGGCCGCTGACATGAAAGCGCCCAGGGCGACGCGGGCAAGGACGGCACCGACGCTGATGCGGCGGACGCCCGCTGCCGCCAGCTGTTGGGTGGTCATGTCGCTACCTGAAAGGCCCATGACAACGTTGACCGGTTTGTTGACAGATTGGCAGACCGTACGAATGGCATCCAGATTGGGCAGGCCGGGCGCATACAGTACATCTGCGCCCGCAGCTTCAAACGCCTGTAGACGGCGAATGGCGTCATCCAGATCAGGTTTGCCGCGTATGAAGCCTTCCGCCCGTGCCGTCAGGACAAACGGAAAGTCCGCTGTTCGCGCGGCTGTGACCGAGGCTTCGATCCGTTCAACGGTTAGGTTGAAATCATAGATGATACCGTTGGGGCCGCCCGAGAAATCTTCGATAGAAGCACCGACCAGTCCCGTGGCCGTGGCCAGGCGTATGGTTTCCGCTGCTTCCTCCGGGCTGTCGCCATAGCCGTTTTCCAAATCGGCGGAAACCGGCAGGTGGGTTGCAGCAGCCAGTTCGCCAGCATGTGCCAGCATCATATCCCGGCTGACGGCGGCATCTTTGAGGCCTTGGCTAAAGGCGTAACCAGCTGATGTTGTGGCCAGGGCCTTGAAGCCCATGCCGGTCAGGATCTGGGTGCTGCCAATATCCCACGGGTTGGGGATGACGAAGGCACCGGGGCCTTTGTGCAGTTCGGCGAAGGCCTCCGCCTTACTGTTAAGATCCTTGCTGTTCAGATCCTGGCTCATCTCTTATCCCTCCTTGATAAATTTAGTCGCTGTTTGCCCTGCGATGCGGCCCAGATTGACCGCCGTTAACAGGCCGTTGCCCGACAAATAACCCCAAACCTGGCTGCCAGATAGGCCGCATGCCGCACCACCGCCTGCGTACAGGTTGGGCAGGGCGCTGCCGTCGGGGCGCAAGACACGGGCCTGGGGGTCGATGTTCAGTCCACCTTGGGTATGGAACAAAGCCCCGGTGACCCGAATGGCATAATAGGGCGGGCTCAGGGCCGGCTGTGTGGTGAAGTCCCGACCGAACGTATCCGTTGTTTCGCCTTTTGCGTGGGCCGTTGTTTCAGCCAGCGTTTTTTGCAGGGCAGCCATGGGCACATCGATGATCTTTGAAAGATCTTCAACGTCCTTGGCATGGCGGACCGCGCCCGCAGCCTCCGCCAGGTTGAATTCTTCAAATTCGTGTCCCAGGGTTAGCAACCTGTCATCCAATATAGCCCAGGCGACCTGATCCGGTTGGGCCAGAACGTCCACCGCCTGTTCCGAGTAGCCGCGATGCTCGTTGGAAAAACGCTGGCCCAGTTTGTTGACCTGTATGCCGCCATTCATCATGACGGCCCAGGTGATCAATATGCCGTGCGGTGTGGCGACGGAGCCATGGCCCTGATAGGCGGTCATATGTTTGGCGGCTGCGCCCAGGGCTTCGCCCCAGTTGACCGCGTCACCTTGATTGCCGGGGTGGCCGAAATATTCCGCCCTGACCATTTCGGGGATATGATCCGCCACCATGGCCGGATTGCCGCCATAGCCGTTACAGGCCAGGATCAGGGCTTGGCAACCGATCTCTTCCTTGCTGCCATCGGGACGCACCAGCGCCAGGCCGAGGACGCGGCCTTCATCGTTGGCGAACAGTTCGGTCACGGTCGCGTTGGTCATGATATCGATTGCCGCTGCTTCCGCTGCGCGCAATAAGCCCGCCATCAGATCTGCGCCCTGGCGGGACGGTGGGGCATGCATGCGCAGGGCAGAAAAGCCCGGATAGAGAAACCCGCCCACCAGGGTTAAATCCATGGCATGCCGCTCCACCAGCCATTCCACCGTTGGACCGGATGAGACGGCGACCGCATGGGCAACGGCGGGGTCTGACTGGCCCTTGGATTTGGCCTGGATATCGTGAACCAGCATCTCAACCGTATCCTCGACACCTTCGGCCCGCTGTTGTGCCGTGCCGCAGGCTGGGATCATGCCCGACGACAATCCCGTGGAGCCGCTGGGCAGGGCGTCCCGCTCCAACACCAAAGGGGCAATGCCGGCATCAGACAGTGTCAGGGCAGCGACCAGGCCGCAGGCCCCACCACCGATTACGGCGACCGGTACCTCTATCTCAAACTGTTTGTCTTTTACGAACTGTACGCTCATCCGGCCTAATCCCCAATATCTGTATCGTCCGTTTCGAAATTACCGGCGTCAAAGCGGGCCCCATCAGCCAGCATCTCCGGCGTTCCGATCAGGGCGTTCATTTCGTCAAAATCGATCATCTGCGCCCTGAACGGCGCAGTATCCCCGTGGGTGCGCAGGGAGGCGAAATAACGTCCCATCAAATGCCCAACCGCGCGGGCCAGGCCGCCTGGGAAAATTACCACTGAATAGCCGATCTTTTGCAACTCGTTCGCGGGCAGAATGGGCGTTTTCCCGCCCTCCACCATATTGGCCAGCAAAGGCGCTTTGTCCCCAAGGCGGGCGGTTACCTTGCGCATTTCATTCACGTCGCGGGGGGCCTCCACAAACAGGATATCCGCGCCTGCTTCGTGATAACGTTCGGCCCGGTCCAGGGCGGCGTCAATGCCCTCGACAGCAATGGCATCCGTTCGCGCCATGATCAAGGTATCGGGGCTACGCCGGGCATCTTGGGCGGCCTTGATCTTGCCCATCATTTCCGCCGGCGACACAAGGGTCTTGCCACTAAGATGGCCACAGCGTTTGGGCAGGTTTTGATCTTCCAATTGGATGACACTGGCACCGTTGCGTTCAAACAATTTAACCGTGCGCATCACGTTCAGGGCGTTGCCATAGCCCGTATCCGCGTCAACGATCAGGGGGACGTCTACTCTTTCACCAATAGCAGAGAGAACGGTGGCGACTTCATCCATGCCCACAAGGCCCAGATCAGGGCGGCCATAACGGGTGTAGGCGATGGACGCGCCGGAGATATAGGCGGCTGGAAAGCCGGCCCGTTCCACCATCAAAGCCCCGAATGCATCATAGATGCCCGGTGCCACAAGAATTTCCGGGCCTTGTAGTTGGTCGCGTAAGCTGGTGCTGTCTGCCATGACAGGCGGTCTCCCATAACGGTTACTGTGAACAATATTTTTCTCTGATGTGACGATAGGACAGATGGCGGCGGACGCCACGAAAAATTTTCAACCGGATAAGGGAAAAGCGGGACCAAACGGATCTATATTCACGATCATCTCTATTGTTTGCCGATTGGATATAGCTTTCTGTCCAACTAATAGCTGAGTTTATGCATTGTACCATAGGACGACAATATAAAATAATCCAAGTTTTACAGTAAAAATATCCAGTAATTTTCCTTTATCTTAAATAAAATAAGTATATGGTATTGGTTCTGTAATTAAGTCATAATAGTACGTGGGCTTATATGCCAAAGTATATATAGTATATTCTTCGTAATACATATACTGCGACAGTAATATGACCCAGAATTAATGATTTATACATGTTTTTCGCCTAAATTTATAAACAAGGAGCGAGGTCAGGAGATGTAAGGTGCGCATTTCTCGCAGAGAAAATTCTAGTGACGGGTCGGACGCCCTACGTCAGAATTTGGATGTTCTGGCCACCACGGCATTAGGGAAATGGCCCGTCTGCGGTGCCCAATGTCCCTGCAAGACGGCGCGTCGCTGTGACCGGAACTGCCCCGACATTGCGACCGCATTGTCCGATGACCCTGCAGACAATCCATTAGAATTAATAATCGCCCCGTTGGTTTATGAATTGCAACGTCTTGACGGCTTTCGCTCCTGCTGGTCGTGCGAGGGCCATGAAAGGTTCAACGAGCTGTGGAAAAAGCCACAGGTCTGGTTTTACGCAGAATCGCAGCTCCATGTCCGGGTACTATCCGATGCGGTGACCGAAATGCGCATAAAGGGCGCGCTGAAGGTTGATTGGGAGATATCCGTCACTTACTCCGACCCCGATAACCTGGACACCACCTATACGCTGCAACCAAGACAAGACGAAACTTCGATTGGACTGGATGTGTTGCAGTCGGATGTGGCGTCTCTGGCGGCGTCCTTGGTGTCTGCTTATACAAAGCAGGCAAAATTTCTATTGACCACTGTCACTTAAGGCCGTTGCAGGCAAAAGACGATCCCGCCGCCTTTTTGTCGGCGAAGAGGCACCGCGGCTGAATAAAGGCTTCGGGCTGCCGTTGACACCCTATATCAGTGATTTTTTGCTCCGGTCTGTCTGATTTGTATTGGACGATGGGGGCTAAAAACGCGAATATGGCGCGGACAAGATCGGCCTTATCGTAGCGTCGGCAAACAGAGAAATGGCATACCCCGCATGGAAAATCTTGACGTCAATGTCACCGCCTTGGTTGAGGAGATTTACAGCCTGGTCCTGGCTTATGGCTTGGATATCCTTGGTGCCATTGTCATCCTGTTTGTGGGTTGGTGGATCGCCGGCATGGTGGATCGCGCGGTGGCCCGGGCCCTGGGCCGTATCCCGCAAATGGACAATACATTAAAGCCGTTTCTGGGCTCCTTGGTTCGTTATGCCATTCTGGCCATTACACTGGTCGCCGTTCTATCGCAATTTGGGGTCGAGACGACTTCAATCATCGCGGTTCTGGGCGCGGCGGGTCTGGCGATTGGTCTGGCGCTGCAAGGTACATTGCAGAATATTGCCGCCGGCGTGATGCTGTTGTTCCTGCGCCCCTTTAAGGTTGGCGACTTCATTGATGCGGGCGGCGTCACGGGTACAGTCAATGCGGTCGGCCTATTTACCTCGGAGTTGACATCTATCGACGGCATTCATCTTTCCGTACCCAACAGCCAGCTTTGGAACACGGCGATCACGAACTTCTCGCGCAACACCACCCGGCGTATGGATATCGTCGTTGGTATCGGTTACGGCGATGATATCGACAAGGGCTTGGCCATATTGCTGGGATTGATGGCGGATGATCCGCGTACCTTGAAAGATCCGGCACCGATGACCATGGTCACGGCGTTGGGGGCATCTTCCGTGGATCTGAATATGCGTTGCTGGGCCGATACGTCTGATTTCTGGGATCTGCAATTTCATCTGCACAAGGCTGCCAAGGAAGCGTTGGACCAGGCGGGCATTTCCATCCCCTACCCGCAACAGGACGTGCACATGCATCAGGTCGGCGGGGGTACTGACTAATCCTGATTTAGTTCTGTTCGGTGCCAGGGGGGCAAAGTCCAGCTGGATTTCCCGTGGCGCCTCAATCACGACGATAATGGCATTCCTGACCTCTGGATCATTCGGACCGGTCGCGCTGCCATTGCGCGCGCTTTCCCATGATCGCACCCCACGTGGTCACGCAATATGGCACGCAATACGTCAGCACCACCTTTAACAAAGGCGGCGAACCGCCTGCCAGGATAAGATCCCCGTGGTTGATCATGGTAAGGACGCTGCCAACAACCAATGCCGTGTAAAATGCTTTACGCGGTGTATTGTCCCCAAGAACCAATTGGGCCAATGTCGGCGCGGATGTTTGGTCGAGTGTTTGTGACATGGATGGACCTGCGGTTATTCCGACAAACAATAGCTTTGAAAATAATGACCTATTTCCAGGGCGCAATCCATCATGATGACATAATCACTGGATCGTGAACAATAACTCGGAAGCGCTCTAATTTTTGGAAGAGATGTTATCCAGTTGTTGCTGCATCTGGGCCAGTTGCTGACGCAGGCGATCAAGTTCATCGCCGCCACTTTGACTGCCGGAACCCTGGGGCGCGGGGGCAGGGGTTGGCGCTGGGGCCGGAGCTGGGGCCGGAGTTGGGGCCGGAGTTGGGGCCGGAGTAGGAGGCGCTGTCTCGGGCGGACGATGTGACGTCTGCCCACCGCCCGGACTACCCGGATTGCCCGTACCGCCGGTGTTGGCAAAGGGTGTGAACATGCCCATGGCCTGTTGAAACATCGCCATATTCTGCCGGCCTAATTCTTCCATTTGGTGGAAAGGATTTGCCCCCCCCATGCCGCCTGCAAGATGTTCCCGAATTTGTTCCTGGTTATGGGAGAAGGCGGACATGGTGCTTTCCAAATATCCCGGTACCATCGTTTCCAGGCTGTCGCCGTAAAACCCGATCAACTGACGCAGGAAAGATATGGGCAATAGGTTCTGACCCTTGCTTTCTTCCTCAAAAATTATCTGGGTTAAGACGGAACGGGTAATATCCTCGCCCGACTTGGCATCCTGAACGACAAACTCCTGCCCCTCCTTGACCATCGTGCACAAGGTATCCAGGGTCACATAAGAGGAGGTTGCCGTATTGTACAGCCGCCGGTTCGCGTATTTCTTTATGACGATCGTATCGCCGTGATCGCTCGACTTATCAACCATACTGGCCTCACCAGATCCACCATTTGCCACATATTTGGGTTCGAATGGTAAACGAAGGCATAATATGGCCCTGTGATGTTGCAGTGCGCAAGAAAAATGTTGCAACGCGAAATGGAGCCGTTTGCGCAGCGGGCCATCATGCTGGCTGCAATGACACGGCAAGACTATACTGGATTGATGGATGGACCCGATTTAGCCACCTTGGCACGGCGTTATTTGGATCTGTGGGAGCGGCAGGTCGCCGCAGGCCCCATGGCCAATGCCGGCGCGGCAGCAGCAGCGACGGATGCCGCCCGGGTCATGTCGGCTGCCATGCAGGGCGTCATGTCGAAGACGGAAGGGCAAAGCGATGAACCAGGAAACAGCCCAAACGGCGATCCCGAAAACAACCCGGATCGGGCCTCGTCCACTAGGCCTGCATCTGTCAACAGCGATGAGCGCAATGATGAGTTCGCTCGCCGCCTTGCCGAGTGCGCGGAACGGTTCGCTGCCCTGGCAGCAGGAGCTGGCAGAAGCGGCGGCGGATCTGAGGGCGGCGCTGGAGGAAGCTGAACCAGCCGCCTTGTTCCAGGCGGTGTCCGGTGAGTGTCAGGCCCGTCTGGGTGCCATGCTGGCGGGTGTACAAGCCTATCAAGATGCTCCGCGCGCGGACCGGGATTGGGTGATCGGCCGGGAAATCTGGCGTCAAGGTACGACCCGTCTGCTGGACTATGGCGGCGATGGCCGGCCGGTTCTTTTCGTCCCCTCCCTGGTGAATGGCGCTGAGGTGCTGGACCTGACCCCTGATCGCGGCATGTTGGGCTGGCTGCGCCGAAATGGTCATCGGCCATTTCTGGTCGATTGGGGCGCGCCGGGGGCGGCGGAGCTGGAATTTTCCCTGACCGATTATGTTTGCGACCGCCTCGGACAAGTGCTGGATACAGTCATCGCGGCAAGCACCGAAGCACCGGCATTGGTGGGTTACTGCATGGGCGGCAATCTTGCCCTGGCGTTGGCCCTGCGCCGGCAAGAGGATCTGTCCGGTTTGGCATTGTTGGCGACGCCGTGGGATTTTCATGGCGGCGGACAACAATGGCCTGAAATCGAAACACTGGCACCTGGATTGGACGATATTCTGAAAGCCTTTGGTGCTTTGCCCATCGATGTGCTCCAGGCTCTCTTTGCCGCCCTTGACCCTGGTTTGGCACAACGTAAATTTCGCCATTTCGCGACCCTGGATGCTGACGGGGCCGAGGCCGCCCATTTCGTCGCTTTGGAAGATTGGGTCAACGATGGGGTTCCCCTGGCTCCTAAGGTGGCGCGGGACTGCCTGCTGGGTTGGTATGGCCACAATGATACTTTTGAGGGGCGATGGTCGATCGATGACATCGTGGTTGATCCCAGTGCGCTTGAACGACCGGTTTTCCTGGCGATACCAGAGAACGATCGTATCGTGCCCGCCGCCTCGGCCCAGGCTTTGGCAGATGCCCTTCCCCAGGCGGAGGTGGTCAGGCCCAAGGCTGGGCATATTGGCATGGTCGTCGGCCGGCGTGGTCAAAGCGGTCTTTGGCAACCATTATCTCGTTGGTTAGAGAAACTGAGTTTGTAAAAGATCTCTCCACCGTGACACTATGACGCAATGAAAACCTGATTTGGCGAACATTAGGCGTGTGATCTATGTTATTCGCGTGCCGTGCCGGCTGCCGATAAGGGAAAAGCCTGCGAAATCTTGAAATCAACAGTTTCTATATTTGGAGGTTATTGTCATGAACAGAGTGGCATTGATTACCGGCGGTACCCGAGGCATTGGCCGGGGCATCTGCGAGGCACTGAAAGAAGCCGGTTATTCCGTGGCCGCAAACTATGCGGGCAACGATGATGCCGCGGCAGAATTCACAAAGGAAACCGACATCCCGGCCTATAAATTCAGCGTGGCGGATTACGCGGCCTGCCAGGATGGCACCGCCGCAGTCGCTGCGGATCTGGGCGACATTGGCGTCTTGGTGAACAATGCCGGCATCACCCGGGACGGCACCTTGATGAATATGAGTGAGGAAGATTGGGCAGCCGTTGTCCAAACCAACCTCGGTGGCTGTTTCAATATGTGCAAAGGGGTGTTCCCCGGCATGCGCGACAACCGCTTTGGCCGCATCGTCAACATTGGTTCCATCAACGGCCAGGCTGGACAATATGGCCAGGTCAACTATGCCGCCGCGAAATCCGGCATCCATGGCTTTACCAAGGCCCTGGCCCAGGAAGGCGCGCGCTATAACATTACCGTCAATGCCATCGCACCGGGCTATGTGGATACGGATATGGTCGCTGCCGTGCCCGACAATGTGTTGGAAAAAATTGTTGCGAAAATTCCCGTTGGCCGCCTTGGTCATGCCGACGAAATCGCCCGTGCGGTGATGTTCCTGATCGCGGATTCAGCAACCTTCGTCACCGGGTCGACCATGTCGATCAACGGTGGGCAGCATATGTATTGATGGTCAGTTCGGAACGTCCTGATCTTGGATCTTCGTTAGGTACGCGGCGTCGGGCCACGTCAATTGGTTTCGTGGCGGTATTGATGTGGGCCTTGTTGGCTCTATTCACAGCTGCGACCGGTGCCGTGCCGCCCTTTCAACTTGCCGCCATGACCTTTGCCATCGCCTTTGGTTTGGCCTTGGCGAAATGGTTGGTTAGGGATGAGAACATCAAGGCGCACCTGCGCCAGCGGCCCCTGGTTTGGGCCGTCGGTGTAGGGGGCCTGTTCGGCTATCACTTTTTCTATTTCGTGGCCTTGCGCAATGCCCCGGCGGTTGAGGCCAGCCTGATCGCCTATTTGTGGCCACTGCTGATTGTTGTTCTGTCGGCGCTGCTGCCTGGTGAGAGGTTGCGTTGGTGGCATCTGGCAGGGGCGCTCGCAGGATTGATCGGGGCGGCCTTGTTGATCATTGGCGAACAGGACCTCTCGATGGGCATCACGCTGGCATCAGGACATTTTGCCGCCATGGCCTGCGCTTTCATCTGGTCGGGTTATTCCCTGATGTCGCGTCGGTTGGGCGATGTACCGACCGATGCCGTCGGCGGCTTTTGCGGGGCGACCGCCCTGTTAGCGACCCTGGCCCATCTGGTTTTTGAAGACACGGTCTGGCCGGCGGATATAGTGCAATGGCTGGCCGTGGCCGGTCTGGGCCTGGGGCCTGTGGGGCTGGCGTTCTTCTGCTGGGATTATGGGGTCAAGCGCGGCCATATCCAGGCCCTGGGTGCGTCGTCCTATGCAGCACCTTTGCTGTCGACCTTGATCCTGATCCTGTTCGGCTTCGCGCCTTTGACCTGGGCCATTGCGCTGGCTTGCCTGCTGATTACAGGCGGCGCGATCCTGGCCTCAATCGATCTATTGCGCGGCAACCTGTCCTAAGTACCAGGCTGCCAGCCGGGCGGTGCCATCTCGAAGCCGGCGAAATCAAAGGCCGGGCCCACTGTACAACCCATAAGGCTCCAATCCCCCAGACTGCGGGCAGATTGCCATTGTCCGGCTGGAATAATTACCTGGGGTCGCTGTCCCGCGACCAGATCCGGGCCCAGCTGCCAGGGTTCCGTACCGCACCACAATTCCAACGGCGCGCCGCCATAGTGGTGCCAGATTTCATCGGCATCATTGACCCTGTGCCAGGCTGAAACCTCGCCGGCGGAAAGCAGATAATAAATGGCGGTCATGGCACCCCGGCTGCCGTCATCGGGTTGATGGCGATAGGTTTCACGATAATGCCCGCCTTCGGGATGCGGTTGCAGTCCCAGCGCCTCTATGACTTGGTCCGCCGTCATCTTAGAGCAGGAACAACGCGGCCAGGGCCAGGAAGACAAAAAAGCCGACCACGTCGGTGACCGCCGTCAGGAACACAGTTGCCGCCACCGCCGGGTCGATCCCGGCTCTATTCAGGCCCAATGGGATCAAGGTTCCGGCTAGGCCGGCGACGACCATGTTGATGACCATGGCAACGGCGATGACAATGCCCAGGGTTGGCGCATCGAACCACCAGGCCGCAACGAGGCCCACCAGTAAGGCAAATAACAGGCCATTCAAGGCACCGACGACAATCTCCTTGCCGACAATGCGCATGGAATTGGCCGCCGTAAGCTCCCTCGTCGCCAGGGCACGCACCGCAACGGTTAGGGTCTGGGTACCGGCGTTGCCGCCCATCGAGGCGACAATGGGCATCAGAATAGCCAAGGCAACAATCTGTTCGATGGTGGCCTCAAACATTGCGATGACCAAAGATGCCAGGATGGCGGTGCCCAGGTTTAACAGCAACCAGCTGGCCCGTGTCCGCGTCGTACGCAGGGCCGTATCCAACAAATCGGTTTCCGACGAGACTCCCGACAGGCGCATCAGATCTTCTTCCGCTTCCTCTTCCAACACAGCTGCCGCATCATCAAAGGTGATGACGCCCACCAAACGGCCAACGGCGTCAACGACGGGGGCGGATGTCAGGCGGTATTGCTGGAACAGGAAGGCGACCTCCTCCTGATCCATGTCCACCGGGATTGTGGTTGCCTCCGCCTCCATGATTTCCCTTAATAGAACCGGTCGGCGGGTCCGCATCAGGCGGTTCAGGGCTACCTGCCCGATGGGTCGGTGGCGGGGATCTATAACGAAAATTTCGTAGAATTCATCCGGCAGCTCGTCGGTATCGCGGCAATAATCGATGACCTGTCCGACGCTCCAATAGGCGGGCACGGCGATCAGGTCCCGCTGCATCAGGCGGCCGGCGCTGTCCTCGGGGAAGGATAGACCTTCCAACACCGCCGCTCTGTCCGGGGCGGGGACCTGAGCCAGAACCTGCTCCCGGCGCGCGTCATTCATCTCTTCGAGCAGATGGACCGCCTCATCCGTATCCAGTTCCGGAATAGCGCGGGCGACCGCATGCGGGCTCATCACCGCCAGAAGGTCCGCCAGAACGGAACCTTCCAGATCAACCAAAGTATCAATCGCCAGATCATTGCCAAGGACGACAGCCAGGCGATTGCGATTTTCCCGCCCCAGGACAACAACCAAATCAGCCATATCAGCCGGGCGCAAGGGCTTTAGCACTTCACGCAATGCCGCATCGTCATTGTCTTCCAGCGCGGCTTCTACCGTGCGGACAAGTTCCGTACTGACCGCATAAACGTCCTCGAACGAGGCGGGTGCCTCATTTTGATCTGTTTTTTCCGTTTGTTCGGGCTGAATCTGCTCGCTCATGGAAGGCACCCTACAGCATCGGTAATAAAAAACCCCTCGAAAACATGATCGTTTTCAAGGGGTTGATTTTATTCGATAGATTGGTGCGGTCGAGAAGACTCGAACTTCCACGGAGTTTCCTCCACAGCGACCTCAACGCTGCGCGTCTACCAATTCCGCCACGACCGCGCACAATCTTCCTACGTCTGGGGGCATAGCAAATCTGTCGCCCGCCCGCAAGCACGTAGCCTGCCAGAGCGCATTTTTGCAAGTTGCGCTCAACCACTTAAGGGTTGGGAAATTGAACTAAACATTTGGATCGCTATAGCGCTCCGACTAGTCGACAAAATTACTGGTCGTCCTTGATGTCGAGAGTTTCCGTGACCTGTACCGCCACGTTTTCGCCGTTGACCATGATTTCACCACGAGCTATCAGGCGATTATTGGCCCTAATCCAGACATAATCCTCTGTCGTGGCATCCAGTTCGATCACCGCGCCACGGCCCATGCGCAGTAGTTGATGGATCGGCATTTCCGTACTGCCGATTTCCACGGTAATCTCTAGGTTGACGTCGGCTAAGCGATGATCGTTCATGGGCTACAATATTCCGGTATCACTGTTGGTAGCTTAATGTGCCCCGCGCATGGTTATCATTGGGTTAAGATAGCCGTATCAATGTAGGATAAATTTGCAATGGAATGGCGTATCAGCGACGGCCTGATCGACTACCAAGAGGCTGTTGGCGCGATGGAGGCGCGGGTTGCCGCGATCCGTGCGGGTGAGGCGGACGAACTTGTCTGGCTGTTGGAACATCCCCCCCTTTATACCGCTGGAACATCCGCGCAGGAGGCGGATTTGCTGGATCCCACCCGTTTGCCGGTCTACGCCACGGGCCGGGGCGGGCAATACACCTATCATGGACCGGGCCAGCGGATCGCCTATGTCATGCTTGATTTGCAGAAACGGCAAATGGATATCCGTGCCTATGTTTGCGCTTTGGAAGACTGGCTGATCGCGACATTGTCACGCTTCAATGTACGTGGTGAACGCCGCGACGGCCGGGTCGGTATCTGGATCGACAGAGGCCAAGGTCGGGATGAGGACAAAATTGGTGCCATCGGCGTGCGTGTACGCCGCTGGGTCACCTATCACGGCATCGCCCTGAACGTGGAGCCGGATTTGTCCCACTATGCCGGCATCGTCCCCTGCGGTATCGAAGACCACGGCGTGACGTCCTTGGTAGACCTGGGGCTACCCATCGACATGGCAGAAGTAGATGTCCAACTGGCCGCAGCCTGGAATGAGGTGTTTGGAAAGAGCTCAGATTGAACTTATGCCAAGGAGAGGATTATATGGGATTAAATCGGATATTGTGATAATATTATGTAGAGCAACGGAGTAGCTAAATATGACAAAATTCTCCATTACGATGTCCGATGATCTTGGTGCCTGTGTTCAGGACGCTATGACGGAGTTCAAATTCGACACGACAAGCGAATACTTTCGCCATCTCGTCCGGCAGGACTATGCGCGGAGAAAAAGCGAGACTGAACTCCGGGCCTTAATCGATGAAGGCCTGCAAAGTGGTATCAGCGAAGACACGGTTGAGACTATTTGGGCCGAAGCCATCGCTGAAACTGTGGCTGACGATAGTCGCTGATATTTGGCACAAAGGTGAACGACTATACTCTTTCTACAGCGGCATCCAGGGATTTGCGGAATATTGCGCGATACTCGGTTCGCACTTTTGGCCGGCAGCAGGCTCGGGTCTACGGAGATGCGTTTCGGGACTGTTTTAAGGCAATCGCCGAAAACCCTTATATGGGTCAGTCGCAGGATCTGGTTCGCCCTGGTTTGCGTCGCCTCGACCTTAAGCGTCATTCCATCTACTACATTCCCCACGACGACGGTGTCTTGGTTGTTCGGGTGCTGCATTACCGACAGGACGCCTGGGCCCACTTAAAATAGGGCAGTTATGCCAGGGCATTCTCCGCTGCTTTTGCCAGGCGCAGGACCTTGCCTTCGTTGTGGCCAGTCGCCATGAGGGACAGGCCGACGGGCAGTTGGCCGGGGCCCTGACAGGGCAGGGTAACACCACAGGTTTCCATGATATTGCCCAGGCGGGTATTTCGGGTCATGGCCAGGTTGGCTTCATCATAGGCCGCCGGGTTATGTTCCAGGTCAGCAATGGGCGGCGCGATCCGGGGGCAGGTGGGATGCACGACGGCGGCAAAGCCCGCCGTGCGGGCCCGATAACGGGCGGCGATGGCGGACAGACCTATATGGGCGGACTCCGCATCGATGGCGGTTAATTTCTTGGCTAGATCAAAGCGGGAGCGGATGCCCCAATACATCTCGTCTCCCCGGGCCTCCACCTTGTCATACCAAAGGGCATAGGCCTCAGCCGAGATGATATTGCCATGTTTGGCGACCAGGTCGAAGGCTTCGGCGAATTCCGGAACTTCGCCCTCTATAATCTCGGCCCCGGCATTGCTCAATCGATCCAGGGTCGCGGACATGGCGCTTGCGACGGTCTCATCCAGGTCATCGAACATGATATCCGTCGGCTTCAACAGGCGCACGCCATGCAGGGAGGCACCCCCCAGATCATATGGTCGGCTGTCGTTCAACATGGCAAAAATCGCGTTGGCGTCGCCGACGTCCCGGGTTAACGGCCCGATGGTATCAAAGG
>Ga0233439_10001331_pt1 | contig 31913 bp, 30 predicted proteins | sample SI_123_September_6_FD_182713 | JGI IMG/M metagenome (GOLD analysis project Ga0233439, IMG submission 182713) | Seawater microbial communities from Saanich Inlet, British Columbia, Canada - SI_123_September2016_100_MG | ecosystem: Environmental > Aquatic > Marine > Inlet | place: Canada: British... | reverse complement strand
GCTGAATTTGGCCATATTTTCCCATCCTTTTCGTTAAATAGTGGAACTATTCGCCTCAAATGATGACAAAATCTATCTCAAATCAGCTTCCCCTCGTTACGACTTCTATTCTCGGACAAGCACCTAGGAGCTTGTCCGAGGGTTCTAGAATGAAATCTCTACGGCTGCTCTTTTCTCTGTTCCTGCTTGGAATCCTCTCAAACTCTCCCGTGATCGCACAGGTTACAGGGGTTGACCGAATCCTGACGCTTGTCAATGATGACATCATTCTCAAGAGTGAGCTGGAGCAGGAGATCTCTGGTATTGCAAAACGACTTAAAAGCCAGGGTGCAAAACTCCCCTCAATCGGGGTATTGGCACAACAGGTGCTGGAGAAGATGATCACAGAGCGCTTACAGTCCCAGGCGGCCACACGTGCCGGCATTGTGATTGATGAGATCACCACAGACCGCGCCCTGCAAAGTATTGCAAAACGCAATAAACTGACGCTCTCCGAGTTCCGTAAGGCTCTGACTATGCAGGGAGTCAACTATCGTAGCTTCAGGGAAAATCTAAAACGGGAAATTGCACTCGAAAAACTCAAAATCAAAAAAATTGAGAACAAGATCAATATTACCGAAAGTGAGGTCCAGCATCTTGCACAACAACTCGCTGTAGACAATGCTGACACCACACGCCAATATCGCCTGGGCCATATCCTGGTCCCTCTGCCTGAAGCACCCGCACCGCAGCAGATTCAAGCTGCAAAACGCAAAGTAGATAACCTGCTCCAAAAACTGAATAGCGGTGCTGACTTCAAACAGACTGCAACTGAATCCTCTGCGGGTGCACTGGCGCTGGAGGGGGGCGTACTGGAGTGGCGAACCCGAGCCGAACTGCCTACACTATTTGCATCTCAGCTTGATACCCTCAAAAAGAGTCCCTTTGTTGGGCCACTACGTAGCGCCAGTGGCTTTCATCTACTTGCCCTGCTGGAGTCTCGCGAGCAGCCTCAAACCCACCTGGTTACTCTGACCCATGCACGCCATATTTTGATTAAAAATAGTGAGCTGGTCAGTGAACAGGAGATCAAGCCCCGCCTGGGGATTATCCGGGAGCGTGCGCTCAGTGGTGAGTCATTTGAAGAGCTGGCACGCAGTAACTCGGAAGATGGCTCTGCAAAAGATGGGGGAGATCTTGGCTGGCAAAATCCTGAAGATCTGGTACCTGAATTTGTTCGCGAGATGGATAAACTAAAACCGGGTGAACTCAGCCCCATCTTCAAATCACGCTTTGGATGGCACATTATCCAGATGGTTGAGCGCAAACAGGAAGATAATACCGAGACCTATCAGCTCAATCAGGCTCGGCAGATGATCCGCAAGCGCAAGATCAGTGAAGCCACAGAGACCTGGCTACGCCGTTTGAGAGATGATGCCTATATTGAGTATCGTCTCGACGATCTCTGATCCATCTCCCGGGCCCGGACCCTGAATGAGACTCGCATTTACCCCAGGCGAACCCGCAGGTATCGGCCCCGACCTTGCCGTCCAGATTGCACAGTCTGAGCGTGATTATGATTTAATTGCATTTGCTGATCCTGAACTGCTCCAGCAGCGCGCACAACAGCTCGGACTACCGCTAAAAATTAATGTAAACAGCCAGCACTCTCTGCGCGAAGCAGGAGCGCTCACCGTCCACCCCATTCCACTGCAAGCAGCAATCCAGCCCGGAGTGCTCAACCCCAACAGTGCCGCTTATGTACTGGAGACGATCCGCACAGCAACTGATGCCTGTCTGGATCAACAGTACCACGCACTGGTTACTGGCCCTATCCACAAAGGGGTCATCAACCAGGCTGGTAAGGCCGGACTGATCTGCCGCAACTGTGGCCCACGGGGTGTAGTAACACAGATTCCGTTTAGTGGGCATACAGAATACCTTCAGCAACTGTGTGAAACTGATGAGGTCGTGATGATGCTGGTCATCCCTGAACAAGATACCTCACAGCAAAAACCGCTGCGTGTGGCACTGGTCACTACCCACCTTCCTCTCAATGAGGTGGCCGCTGCAATCACGACAGAAAAGCTGACAAAGATCATCACAACCCTGCATCAGGGACTCATCACCCATTGCGGATTGAGTCATCCCTCACTCCTGGTTGCCGGACTCAATCCACATGCGGGAGAAGGTGGACACCTTGGAACAGAGGAGATTGAGGTGATCACCCCGGTAATCAATCAACTCAGACAACAGGGGATAGATCTACAAGGTCCTATACCCGCTGATACACTGTTCACCCCTCCCATACTTTCTCAAGGAGATGCTGTATTGGCTATGTATCATGACCAGGGACTCCCTGTATTGAAGCATAGTGGTTTTGGTCGTGCGGTTAACATCACTCTGGGACTCCCCTTTCTTCGCACCTCTGTAGACCACGGCACAGCGCTTGATCTGGCCGGAACCGGCAGAGCCAACCTGAGCAGCCTGCAACAGGCAATCGCAGTAGCACAACAAGTATGACGCACACCCCCAGAAAACGGTTCGGACAGAACTTCCTTCATGACCAGAATGTAATTGCCAAAATTGTCAGCGCCATCAACCCGCACCAACAGGACAATCTGGTAGAGATCGGTCCCGGCCAGGGAGCACTGACCTGTCAACTGCTCCCCTTGCTGGAACAGATGCATGCGGTTGAACTGGACCGTGATCTCATCCCGTTACTGGAACGGCAGTGTAGTGCTGTGGGCCGCCTGACCATCCATAGCAGCGATGTACTGAAGTTTGATTTTACTACGCTATTTCGCCCGGACCGCCCACTACGTGTAGTCGGCAATCTCCCCTACAATATCTCAACACCGCTTATTTTCCACCTGCTGGAGCACCAGTCTCTGATTCAGGACATGCACTTTATGCTGCAGAAAGAGGTGGTTGATCGCTTGGCTGCGGCCCCCAACAGTAGCGCCTATGGCCGACTGTCGATCATGGTGCAACGCCACTGCAAGATAGAGCCTCTCTTTACCGTGGCTCCGGGTGCATTCACCCCCCCCCCAAGGTTAACTCTGCAATTGTGCGTATCACCCCCTGGGATACACCACCAACGGCTATCGATGATGAACAACGTTTCACTCAGATTGTCACGGCTGCCTTCTCACAGCGCAGAAAAACCATACGCAACAGCCTGAAATCGTGGATCAGCAGCGCCCAGTTTGAAGCTGTCGGTATCGACCCCAAACGACGCGCAGAGACACTCTCTCTGGAGGAGTTTGCCGCTCTCAGCAACCAGACAGAGGTACTCTGAACAGTATCAGAATCACCCTTTCCTACAACTACGTTATAACCATCCATTACCAGACCTACTATGGCGACCTATGCAATCGGCGATATTCAAGGCTGTCTTGATGAACTCAAGCAGCTACTGGATACCATTCACTTTGACCCGGAGAATGATCAACTCTGGTTTGCTGGAGATCTGGTCAACCGTGGGCCACACTCTCTTGAGACATTACAATTTATCCGCGCACTCGGTAAGCGGGCCATTACCGTGCTCGGCAACCATGACCTTCACCTGCTGGCACTGGCTGAAGGGGATAAGCGCTACAGCAGCAAGTTTGATACCTTGCTCCCCATTCTTCAATCAGAACAGCGAGGCGAGCTGCTTGACTGGTTGCGTCACCGTCCTCTGCTCCACCATAATTCGAAACTAGGTTATACGCTGGTACATGCCGGACTCCCTCCACAGTGGTCGCTACAGCAGGCTCAGGCCCGCGCCAAGGAGTTGGAGGCAACACTACAGGGAGATCACTATCGTGATTTTCTCAAAGTGATGTATGGCAACAAACCCAAAAAGTGGAGTGATCAACTGTCAGGCACAGATCGTTTACGCTTTATCACCAATTGCTTTACTCGGCTCCGTTTCTGTACCCCGGATGGCAAGCTCGACCTCAATAACAAGGGAAAGGTAGGGTCACAATCGAGTGATGATCTGCTGCCATGGTTCCAGGTACCCCACCGGGCCAGCCGTTCACAACGTATTCTCTTTGGTCACTGGTCCACTCTACAGGTGCGCAGTGAAGAACAGGTCTATGCGCTTGATACAGGCTGTCTATGGGGGGGAGAACTCTCTGCACTACGGATTGACTGTGATCCTCCCACCTGGCACACCATCAACTGTCAAGGGGCACTGCAACCCCGTTAACGACACCTTTAAGATCATCGTGTCATGCGTTCCAGCTCAACAAAGCTGTAGTGCCATCGGTTACGCTCATCTGCTGGATGATCCTCACGCACCACCTCTCTCCACTCAGTGCCTTCCCAGGCAGGAAACCAGGCATCACCCTCCACCTCCAGTTCGATCATCGTCAGCACCAGGCGGTCTGCACGTGGCAGCAATTGTTGATAGAAGGAGGCCCCTCCCATCACCATCACCTCCTCCACTTCACCTGCTGCCGCCAGCGCAGCATCAATGGATTGAACCACTTCACACCCTTCAATTTGCAGGCCGCTATCTCGCGTCACAACAATATTTTTACGTCCCGGAAGTGGACGTCCAATGGAGTCATAGGTCTTGCGACCCATCAAAATCGGCTTGCCCATGGTCTTGGCCCGGAAATGTTTCATATCCGCAGGGAGATCCCATGGCAGGCTGTTATTCACTCCGATCACCCGATCCTTCGCCATTGCTGCAATCAGTGTAATGTGCGGACTCATATTGCAACAGCACCTTTAATATGAGGGTGTGCCTGATAATCAATCAACTCAAAATCATCAAACTTGAAATCAAAGATTGAGCTCACTTCCGGATTGATCTTCATCTTTGGCAGGGGGTATGGCTCCCGGTCCAACTGCAGTTCCGTCTGCTCCATATGGTTGGAATAGAGATGCGCATCCCCCAGCGTATGGACAAAATCACCCGGTTCCAGCCCGCATACTTGTGCCACCATCATCGTCAACAGTGCATAGGATGCAATATTGAAAGGGACTCCAAGAAAAATATCGGCACTACGCTGATAGAGCTGACAGGAGAGTTTTCCATCGGCCACATAAAACTGGAAGAAGGCGTGACAGGGAGGCAGCGCCATATTTTCAACCTCTCCCACATTCCATGCTGAAACGATGATACGACGTGAATCCGGACTGTTTTTAATCTGATCTATGATTAACGAAATCTGGTCAATTGGTTCACCATTTACCTTGGGCCAGGAGCGCCACTGAGAGCCGTAGACAGGCCCCAACTCACCCTCTTCATCGGCCCACTCATTCCAGATCCGTACCCCATTCTCTTGCAGATAACGAACATTGGTCTCTCCGCTGAGAAACCAGAGCAGTTCATGAATGATCGATTTCAGGTGGAGTTTCTTGGTGGTGACCAGAGGAAACCCTTGTGACAGATCAAAACGCATCTGATAACCAAATACACTGGTGGTGCCGGTACCGGTACGATCTTCTTTTTTTACACCAAAATCTCTGACATGGCGCATTAATTCCAAATACTGTTTCATAAATTATTGTTTTATCATTAACTTAAGGAAGCTCTGAACAAAGCTTGTGCTCATTAAATTGTGCTCTGAGAAATAGTTGATCACTCACGCCAGTACACGTGCAACCACACCCAGCAGCACCTCCGGACTGAAGGGTTTGGTAATCCATCCGGTTGCCTTCAAATCCCTGCCCCGCTGTTTTGCCTCATCAGAATTTTGTGTGGTTAAAAAGATGATCGGGGTGAGACGATAATCTGCCATTCTGCGAATCTCTTCAACCATTTCGAACCCACCCATTACCGGCATGTTGACATCTGCCAAAATGAGGTCATAACTTTTCCCCATATTATTTCGATACTGCTCAATCTTTTTTAGTGCAGCCGAACCATTTTCTGCCTGCTCCAGCTGGTGTCCACCTTTGTTAACCAAGGTGTACTCTATTGTACTGTGAAAAGATTCTGAATCATCTGCCGCCAATATTACTGCCATCTTTCTCTCCTCCAGGAACGAACCATAGCTCAATACGATTTCGTAAAGGGTGAACGATACAAAAGAGAGAAGACTCAGTCCACTGAAATCCTCCTTTTTGCACCTTACCCTTGAGGCTGCCTCTAACAATTTATGAAGTTACACCTAGGTGCCTGTCCGAGAATAGAGAATCTACTGCGGAAAAGCTGAATTTGGCCATATTTACCCATCCTTTTCGTTAAATAGTGGAACTATTCGCCTCAAATGATGACAAAATCTGTCTCAAATCAGCTTCCCCTCGCTACGACTTCTATTCTCGGACAAGCACCTAGGTGCCTGTCCGAGAATAGGGTGCCACCTAGATATAACCACGATTAGCAGAATAATTTGTAATCCATTCAACACACATAAAGGTATAATCCAAAAACAAAATCGATCATAAACATGGATATAACAGTACGCTACCTTTTGCTATTACTCACAATTCTGATGAGCTTCAGTGCTCACGGAAAAGTGACTCATGTGACAATATACGCTGACAACGATTACCCCCCCTATAGTTACACCAGTGCCAATCAGCCGACCGGGATCTACACAGATATCCTGAAAAAAGCGTTTTCCCGGATGGAGAACTACCGGGTCAAAATTGTTCCTGTCCCATGGAAGCGCGGTCTCTCATACCTTCAGAATGGTAAAGGTTTTGCCATCTACCCCCCCTACTATCGGCCTCAACAACGTCCCTATATCGGTACCTACTCCACACCGATTCTGGAGGAGCGTGTTGTTGTCTTCTGTACAGAAGAGACGATGAAGGCGCAGCATCGACCCAGATGGCCCGAAGACTACTATGGGCTCAAAATCGGTACCAACTCAGGTTTTGAGCTTGGAGGCGATCAATTTGAGAAAGCGGTTCAACAGAATCTGATTCAGGTACAAAAAAGTGGTGGCAACCAAACCAATCTGATTAAACTGGGGTTGGGGCGCATCAACTGTTATATGAACGACCGGATCTCTATCCTTTTTGAGCTGAAGCAGTTAATCAACGAGGGTAAATACAGCCCTGGAAAAAAACATGCCCGATTTCTTGAGGGGGCAACTGTCACTGAAGAGCTGGGCTATCTTGGGTTCAGCAATCAGGATAACAACCTCTACCCATTCAAAGCTGATTTTATAAAACAATTCAATCAGATCATTGATAAGATGAAAGAACGTAATGAAATTCAGCCTGTCATTGACCGCTATACCTCGAACCCCCAACCCTGACTGATACGAAATCTATCTCATAAGACCCACCCCCTTTCCGAATGCAACGCTCTAGTCTCAAAAAACAGGTTTTATGGATTGTCGGAGGGCTAATCGGAGTTATTCTGGTACTGTCTATCTCCTATAATCTTTGGAGGACCAATGATATAAACCATCAATCTTTAGAGCAGCGCGGCAACCTATTATCCGATTTTATTGCTGGTGCGCTGCAGATCCCTCTCTGGAATGTCAACTTACATGCGGTTAATAACATTCTCGAAGTGGTTTCACATGACCCCGACTTTCATAGCGCCCAGATCGAAGATAAATCGGGCATGTCAATTACTGTTGGTTCGTCTCACTTTGACCCAACCAAGCAGATTCAATTTAAACGCACCATCTTTTATCAAGATGAAGGATCGGTTGTGAATGAGAGGATCGGGACTCTCACTCTCAACTTCTCTACACAACGTATCCATGAAGAGCTATACAAGAAAGGGACCAATGAAGTTATTCTATTGCTCGTATTGCTGATACTCAACTTGACAGTGATCTATTTTGGCTTGCGCCTGTTTACACACCCCATTGATAAACTGTCGAAAAATATGAAATCCTTTGCCAATGGCAATTACCATCTGGACGTTTATGGTATTAATCGCAAAGATGAGATTGGCATTATTGCTGAAGCTCTGGAGGTTTTACGTCTCAACTCTATTGATCGCGAAGAGATCAAACTTCAGCTGGAAACCTCTAACCAACTCCTTGAACACCGTGTCAACCAAAGAACCAAGGCACTGGCTCTTGAGGTTGAAGAACGTAAACAGGCCGAGCATCGTGCACTAGCTGCTGACCATGCAAAAAGTGTATTTTTAGCCAACATGAGCCATGAGATTCGGACCCCGATGAATGCCATTATCGGCCTCAGTTTTTTAGCACTGAAAGATGATCTCCCTTCTCACCAGAAAGATTATCTCTCCAAAATCGAAATCTCAGCACACTCTCTCCTGAAGATTATTAATGAGATTCTCGACTTCTCAAAAATTGAGGCCCACCAACTCAAGATAGAGAAGGTCTCATTCAGCCTGAATCAGGTTCTGGATCAACTCATCAACATCACTGCACTCAAGGCAACAGAAAAAGGGCTGGAGTTTCTGATTGAAATCGATCCAACACTCCCTGATTCACTTCACGGTGACCCGACACGGCTTCAACAGGTACTCATCAATCTAACCAACAATGCCGCCAAGTTCACCATGACAGGGAAGATCAGTCTGAAAATTGGGCGTCAAAAGATGGAGGATGGTTCTCTGGCAATCTGTTTCACACTAACCGATAGTGGCATTGGGATGAGTCAGGAACAGCTGCTATCACTATTCCAACCATTCTCTCAGGCTGACAGTTCAACAACCCGTAAATTTGGGGGTACCGGCCTCGGGCTGGCAATTTCCAAACAGCTTGTCGAGTTAATGGGAGGCAACATTGGTGTCGAAAGCCAGGTCAAACAAGGAGCAAGTTTCTATTTCACACTTCCACTGCTCAGTTCAGATCAATCTGCAGCACCAACACCCTCCCTTGAAGGCAGACATGTATTAGTTGTTGATGACAATGCCAGCGCCCGTGAGGTGATACAGAAGAGTCTGAGGCAATATGGAGTTGATGCTAAAACAGCCTCATCTGAGGCTGCTGCAACCACCCTGATCAAGCAGCAGAGTGATCAAGGAACACCTTTCCAGCTTATTTTATTAGATTGGCAGATAGACCACTCCGATAGTCTGCAAATGGTCTCCAATATTCAACAAGCTCACTCTACAGAGACAATTCCCTTTCTATTGATGGTTCCCATACATCTCCGGAGCGAAATTGAGGTACAGAGTCTGGATGCCAACCATCCAGTATTGATGAAGCCATTCACCCCGTCAAAATTACTGGAGGCTATTGCAAACACTATAGACCCGGAAGTTATCCACGCCTCACCTCCGTTACCCCCTGCCACGGGTGCTGAAAAATCGACTCAAGCCATAGACTACCTGCAAGGGATGGAGGTTCTTCTGGTCGAAGATAATCTAATTAATCAACAGGTTGCACGTGAGGTTCTAATCAGAGCGGGTATTGAGGTCAGTGTAGCAAACCATGGTGAAGAGGCCCTGCTCTTCATTCAGCAACATCACTATGATGCCGTCCTGATGGACATTCAGATGCCTGTCATGGATGGTTATGAGGCAACGCGCCAGATCCGCAAACAGTTCTTCCAGGCCGAACTTCCGATCATCGCAATGACGGCCAATGCACTGCCGGAAGATCGGGAACGAGCACTGGATGCCGGTATGAATGACCACATTGCAAAACCCATTGATGTCGCTGAACTCTACAAAAAACTATCTATCTGGAACAAAAAGGTAAATTATAGTCTCGCGCCACATCCAACCACGCCCGTCATGGATGAAGAGACCCGCTTACCGGATACTCTGCCAGGGCTGAACGTTGCTGAGGGGTTGCAACGGGTCATGGGTAACCAGGAGATCTACATCCAGATCCTCAACCACTTTACCACTGACAACCAGCACCTCATGGATACTCTTGAGCAGAAAATATCAGCTGGAGACCCCTCGGCCCTCAAACATGCCATCCATACACTCAAAGGTACTGCCGGTAACATCTCGGCCAACCAACTGGCTGATGAGGCCCGTTTAATTGAGTTACAAATTATTCAAGATGAAACACCATCAACCACGGATCTGGCACGACTCGAAGAGTGTTTGAATGAAACCATCAACTCAATCAACTTGATCATCGCTTCAGCTGACCCGATTGAACTTGACTCATCGGCTGATGTTTCCGTATCCACTCAAACAGAAGAGAAACAGCTACCCATCAACAATGACCTACTTCTCAGCCAGCTTCAACAACTGGATCAGCTGTTGCAATCACATGATCTCAGTGCAAAACAGATACTGCAACTGGCTTTGCCATCTCTGACCCAAAAGATTGATGCCAGTCAGATTGAATCACTCACTTTATCGATTGACCACCTCGATTTCAGCACAGCTCAACGACAATTAAACTCAATTCGAGGTGAGCTATGACTCCACAACTAAATGCTTCCATAGAGCGTGCCACAATTCTCCTGATCGATGATATTCCTTCCAATATCACCTTGCTGAGCACAATGCTCGGCCATCAACATCAAATTCTCTTTGCCACCAATGGTGTAGAGGGTATAGAGATTGCGCACCAGCAGCAGCCTGATCTTATATTGCTGGATATTGAAATGCCTGACATGGATGGCTATGAGGTGTGCCGCCAGCTGAAATCTTCCCCACAAACACAGGGCATTGCAATCATCTTTATCACTTCCCATACCGATACTGCGGAAGAGGAGCGGGGATTACAGTTAGGAGCCATTGACTATATCCACAAGCCCTTCTCGCCGCTGCTGGTTCAGTTACGCGTAAAGACCCAACTCACACTCAAACAACATAGAGACCAACTGGAAACCCAGATCAGAGAGACCATACTCATGTTTCAGGCCTCGGTTGCCTTAATTGAGCACTCTCTGGCCGGAGGAGAGACTCCGATCAATGAGATTATCCAGAAAATATCAAAGCGATCTAGAATACTTCTTGCTATACGTAGAGATGCCCAGGAATCACTCCAGCACCAGCAAACCGCTCAGGATGAAGGTAAAACAACCTCAACAGACGGAACGGAAAATTTTGTTTGGTGCGAGAAACTGTTGAATTCACTTACAGAAAAAGTAGCGTCTGGGTGTGACGATCTTGAGCAGACGCTGGATGAGGCTATTGTCGCTTTCCAGAATTTTGACCGCATTACCCAACAGCTTGAGCAGGTCGGGAAAAGCCTCTATGCCACAGCCCATATTGTTGGAGACCCGGCACTCAGTTCCAGTCCAGATGAGTGGAAGAAGATGCATGAACAGATCCGCTCCAGCTTTGCGATGGAAGATGCACAGATCCTCTTTGATTCTATTCTCAGCGGGGAAGATAAAGAGAAGGCCATGGAGAAAGCCGGGCTAGCCAAACAGAGTAGCAATGGGGGGTTTGAGGCATTTTAAAAGCATCTGACACTTACTTTTTTCTCTGTTGATGGGCAACATTATTCCTCAAATAGAGTGGTTGCACCTGTTCCGCACTCAATAGTGCCCCACGCCGCAGGTAGATTACCCCTAAAGAGGCTACAGCTGCAGCATGGGGCAGTGCCAGCGCATGGATGGCACTCAGTTGTCCCTGAAAACGTTGCTCCAGTGCCTCTTGATAACTGCCCCAGCCGCTCCCTACCCCCACCCACTCTCCAGAGACCTCGGCACACAAGGCAGGGGCTATAACCACCTCTTCACCCTGCAGAACCGGTTCACCATCTGCTTCAATCCGGTATGCTCCCCAATAGACCTCTCCCATCCTCGCATCAATCGCTGCCAAAACGGTCGAAGATTGATCCTGCTGAAATTGTGCGTAAGCAAGGGCAGCCAGTGATGAGACGGCCACAACGGGCAGATCGGCCCCATAAGCGAGCCCTTGCACCATCCCGGCAGTAATTCGCAATCCGGTAAAACTGCCTGGCCCGCGATCATAGGCGATTGCATCAAGCTCTTTGAGAGAACATCCCGCCTCAGATAACAGTTGATCAACCATCGGTAAAATTCGCTGTGTATGTCCTCTCGGTGTCTCTTCAAACTGCTCAACAATCTCGCCCTCTATCCACAATGCGGCAGAACACCCCTCGGTTACCGTATCAATGGCCAAAATCTTCGACGGATTGTTCATTGTGATACCTCGGTTAGCTCTTCAACCCGCTCTTCAGCGACCGCAAAAAATTGCTCCACTGCTGTAACCTCCCGGCTCCTCGCCATATCCGGCAGACTGTTCAAGAAGGTGTGTCCATACCCCTTTTTTAACAGTCTCGGATCACACACCACAAAGACCCCTCGATCTTCAACGGAGCGGATCAACCGTCCTGCCCCCTGTCGTAAGGCGATCACCGCACGTGGCAGCTGTAGCTCCATAAAGGCATTTCTGCCGCTACTATTGAGTGCCTGAATACGCGCCTGCAGCACCGGATCACCGGGTGACGCAAAGGGAAATTTATCGATAATGACACAGGAGAGCGCCTCACCACGAACATCAACCCCCTCCCAGAAGCTGGATGCACCAAGCAATACCGCATTACCCAACTGTCGAAACCGTTCCAGTAACTGACTTCTGGGGGACTCCCCCTGTACCAATAATGGAAACTCTACCGCCCCATCTCTCAAATACTCTGCGGCTGCACGCAGCGCTTTATGGCTGGTAAAAAGCATAAAAGTTCGCCCTTGGCTGGCCTCAATCACCGGAACCATCTTTTCCATCATTTTCTCACCGTACTCTGGTGCATTAGGCTGTGGCAATCCTGTGGGGTGAAAAAAGAGTGCCTGTTTCTGAAAATCAAAGGGGCTGTCCCAACGAGCCGTTGTTGCCTCCTCAATTCCAAACTCTTGCAGAAAATGGTCAAACTGCCCATCCACGGTTAGTGTTGCCGAGGTGAAGAGCCAACCACACTTCCGCCCCTCCATATAACCTTGAAAGGTGTCACGAATTTCAAGAGGGGTATGGTGGATCGAGAAACCACTTTTATGAATCTCTGCCCAGTGAATCTGTCCGGGTGGTGCGGTGATAGTCAGCCGATGGTAACGATCCAGCAACTGCGCCCCTCGTTCAGCACAAGCAGAAAGCCCTTTGCCTCGCTCAGCAACCCCTTGCAACAGGGTCGTGAGGGTATTTATTGCAGTGGTTAACACCTCGGTTGCGCCACCTATTCCACTACGCCCCGTGAGTTGCTGCCACGTATAGCGACCTAACGGCCCATCCAGTGCCAAACGAAAATCTGCAACCCCCTTTTTGAGCTGATCAATCCCCTCCTGCAGAGGTTTATAGTCCGGGGCATCACTCAGGTACTCCGCCTGAGTGTCATCCGCCCACTCCAGCAGTTGACGATGACTGATACGCTCACCAAAAAAACTGGTGGCAACCTCAGCCAGTTGATGGGCCTCATCAAATACCACCGCATTGGCTCCGGGCAACAACTCTCCAAACCCCTCCTCTTTCAATGCCATATCGGCAAAAAATAGATGGTGATTCACTACAACCAAATCGGCCTCTTGTGCTCTGCGACGAGCATTGACCACATGACAGCGATCCCACTCACTACACTCCTGTCCCAGACAGTTATCCGCTGTTGAGGTCACTCGGGGCCACAACAGGTCCCCCTCTTCAACTCCACTCATCTCTGCAATATCACCAGTATCCGTCTCACTGGCCCAACGGCGGATTTTGGTAAATTTGGCCGATTCACGCCTGGAGTAGAAACGCCCCTGATCTTCAGTCAGTTCGAGCCGGTGTAGACAGAGGTAGTTAGAGCGCCCTTTTAACAGTGCGGTAACACTCCCCTGCTCCAACAGATCTCGTACCACCGGAAGATCTCGATGATAGAGTTGATCCTGAAGGTTTTTGGTACCGGTAGAGATAATAATACGTTTTCCCGAGAGCAGCGCTGGCAGCAGGTAGGCGTAAGTTTTTCCGGTTCCGGTACCCGCTTCTGCAACCAGGGTAGTGTATTGCTCAAAGGCTTCAGCCACTGCATCAGCCATCTCCATTTGGGGTTTACGTGGTTTAAACCCCTCAATCGATGCGGCAAACAGCCCCTGCTCTCCCAAAATACCGGAAGGAAGTGTTTCTATTGGAGATGCCTCACCTTCCATACCGGTTAACGTGCTTCTCTCCGGGCGGCGGCTGCCCCCTCATTATCACCAACAGCCTCTTTTGCGCGTGCAATCAGACTCCAGTTTTCCTGTCTCAATACCGAACCTGCCGAGACCAGACCATTGGAGCGACGCGCCAAGGTCACCGTCTCTTTGAAGGAGGATTGGTGAAACCGCACCTGTGCCAGATCGTGCCATAATCCGGCACGCTGTGGGTCGATTCGCAAGGCGCGCTCCAACAACCCCTCGGCCCGTTCGTAATTGCTTGCCTGCATCGCCCGCTCTATTTTCCTCACTAAACCTAATAACGGGTCAGCACGATCAGGCAAAACCTGTATTGGTGGCGGCTGAGAAGTTGCAGGCACCATCAGCTCACGCTCCATGGCCGCTGGCTCAGGTACTGTCACCTCAACCCACTCAATCTCTTCTGCCTGAGGTAACTCAACCCTTTTGATCACAGCGGGACGTGCCCTGGAGACCACCACGCTCGATGGTGGGGGTTTCTGCCGTTTCTGCCGTTTCTGCTCAATGACGGGTGGGTAGTAACCTCGCGAGTGATAGCTCTTGCTGGAGCGCTCTTCTATCGGCACCACAGCACTCTTGCCACACCCTATAATCGAGAGTGTAGCCATTAATAGTAACCCGTATCGAATACTTGTACTCCGACAACATTGTTTTGACCATCTCAGAACCTCGCTCTGAGTCCAGGACAAAGCGCTGTCATGCTGGCATAGCCACTCTATGTCAAATGGCTGTAACGCTGTATTGGGCTCGGAGCGAGGTTCCCTTTGGGTAAATCTGAATGGGGCCATCTGCTTCGTTATCCTCTCTTGAATTAACTACGGTTATCCTTAGATGACCTTGAATGCCCAATGGCATTCATAGTGTCAGTCCTGCGTTCATCCGCCTTGCAGCTCACCCCATTCAGGCTTACTGATATGGTCAAAACAATATTGTCGGAGTACTAGCCATAACGGTCACATTGTACCCCGCCTGTCGGTTCACTGCCCTTTACAAATGGTATCCACTCAGCCTCTTTACAGGCTGGCTTTGGTTTCACCTTTACTATGGATTCCGGATAGACGATCGAGAGTGGGGTAATCGGCATCTGAGCCATCAATTGCCCCCAAACACGCATCGCCCCTGAGCTACCCGTCAGCCCTGCAGGTTTATTATCATCCCGCCCCATCCATACCACAGCAAGGCGGTCACCACTAAAACCTGCATACCAACTATCTTTTAACTCATCTGTGGTACCTGTCTTTCCCGCCAGCCCATATTGAGAACCGAGCATATGCTTAAGCCCGATTGCCGTCCCATCCCGAACCACATGCTGTAATCCCCACTGTAGCAGTGCAATAGACTCTGCTGAGGCCACCTCATTAACCTGCAGTGAATAGCGGTTGAGCGGCTCCCCCTGATGGGTGGTAACCCCTCGAATAGCACGCAGAGGCGTATGAATACCATCCCCTGCCAGTGGTTGATAGAATTGAGCCACCTCCAGAGGAGAGAGTTCCAATACACCGAGAAAAAGTGAGGGGTAGCGCGGTATGGGGCGTTCAACACCGAGCCGCTTCAACGTTTTAGCCACCCGTCCGATTCCCAGTTCAGCCCCCAGACGGGCCGTAGAGAGGTTATAAGATTTACTCAAGGCCTGAAACAGCATCACATCACCATGCGACTCCTGATCGTAATTTTGAGGCTCCCAAACGGTATTTCCACTACGAATCTGGAAAGGCCGGTCTTTGAGAATAGTCGTCAGGGTGTAACGATCCGACTCCTCCAGAGCCGTTAAGTAGAGAGCCGGTTTGACCAGCGATCCAATGGGACGCACCGCATTGAGGGCACGATTAAATCCACTCGATCGTGGACTCTCTCCTCCAACCACCCCTTCCACCTCGCCATTTTTTGGGTTTACCACAACCACAGCCCCCTGCATCTGCCGCTGCCCATTGCCCAGCTGTTGAATACGCTGCTGCAGCGCAAACTCTGCCGTATCCTGAACTATCGGTTTCAAGGTGGTAAAGATACGTAAACCGGCACTGGTCAAGTCCTCTCTCTTGTAATCATGCAAGATTTGACGTCGCACCAGGTCGATAAAAGCAGGGTAACGTGTATGTGCCGTAGGTGCAGTTTTAAGCACCCCCAGAGAACGCCTCTTGGCTTTTTCTGCACGCTGCCCGGTGATTACTCCCTGAGCCACCAACAGATCAAGCACCAGATTTCTGCGCTGTTTGGCCCGCTTAGGGTGGCGTCTCGGATTATAACGAGAGGGGCCCTTCAACATTCCGACCAGCAACGCAGACTCCGCCAGCGTGAGTTGACTCGCATCATGCCCAAAAAAGAACTGACTCGCCATCCCCACACCATGAATTGAACGCTGCTGATCCTGACCGAAATAGACCTCATTGAGGTAAGCTTCAAGCAGTTCACTCTTCTCATAATGGGATTCAAGAATCAGCGTAATCAACGCCTCACGTACCTTTCTCCACAAGGTACGGTCACGATTCAGAAAGAGATTCTTGGCCAACTGCTGGGTCAGCGTACTACCCCCCTGAACCATTTTTCCAGCACGGATATTGACCGCCATTGCTCGCGCAATCGCCAGTGGATTGATCCCAAAATGGTCATAAAAGCCACGATCTTCTACCGTCAATAGGGTCTGTACCAGGATTTCGGGGAGAGCATCCAGCTGAATCAAAATTCGGTCCTCTCCGTGAGCTGGAAAAAAATTGCCGATCAAAAGCGGGTCGAGACGGATAATATCAATCTCATCCCCTCCACTCAGTGGCTCGATTGAGGTGATCCTTCCATCTTCAAAATAGACTCTCGCATTGACCGCAGACTCCTCTCCATCCATGAATTGAAATGTACGACTATGGATATCCACACTTCCATTGCGTTGTCTGTAACTCCCCTGGACACGGTTTGTGCTCTTCTGGTAGCCCAGTTGCTGTAACGTCTCCAGCAATCTCTTCTTGCCAATCTCCTTACCCGCATAGAGCTCCAGAGGGGCGGCATAGACATGGGCAGGAAGCTCCCATCGCACCCCTTCAAACTGGTCACGAACCGTAAAATCCAACCACAAGGTGTAGAGCAGAAAAGAGGGGAGCAAAACAATCGCAGAGAGGCGCAACAATCTTCTCAACTTTTGGCTTAACCAGAGTCTGAATGGAGAGGGCTGACGCGGCTCTTTTACCGGTGTTTGTCTCTTGCGTTTTCTGGCAGGTTTTGTTCTGGCAGGTTTTGTTCTGGAAGGCTGTTTAGGTTTAGCCGACTGTTTTCGTCTCACTTCAGCAGTCGAATCATTGAATTGACCTGATCGACCTTGAACTCACGATCAATTTTTTTCTTCATCTCTTTGGCGCTCTTGCTGGATGAAAGTGGCAATGTACTCAATCGAAGTCGTTTTTTCCCGCTCTGAGTCACCTCTTTCAGTTCCACTTTATACCCTTTTTTCTGCATCTTTTTCAGGAAGTTCTGTGCATGTTTTCTGTTCTTTACACTATAGCTTGCGACCTGCACCTCCCAGCGCTTACCAGTTGCCGTAGCTGACTGCTTTTTCACCGCAGAAGAGGAACTCTCCAAGATTCGAACAGTGCTCTTCTGTTGTGGTTGAGGTGGTCGTGGTTCTGCCTTCACCTGTTTCGAGGGGGCGGGGACTTGTGGTTGCGCGGCTTTAACCGGATTGGGGACAGAAGTGAACTCTTTCTCACTAATATCAATCACATTCAGTGGTGGGTCCTCCGGCCAGGCAGGGATATTACTCTCCAGGATCTGTACCTCCTGATGGGGATCATCCATCAGAAATGGTATAACAATCACCCCTAGAGAAATCAGCACGATCCCTCCAACAATTCTCTGTTTTAGCTCAATATGCTGAAGCATAGCTCACTTCTCTTTTCCATTGATTATGACCCCGTCAAGAGGATCAACTGTTACCTGTTGTCGATTGATGCAATTCCATAACTGCAGCAACCGTATAGAAGGAGCCGAAGACGACTACCCAATCATCGGGGGTCGCTCGGGCCAGCGCAGCCTCATATGCCCCAACGATGTCAGTATAGCGCTCTACCATCTGCTCACCAGCAACTGATTTTACCACCATCTCCAACTCTTCTGCGCTACATCCACGCGCTGTTTCCAAACCACCCACCATCCAGTGGTCAACCACAGCATCAATCTGCTCTACAGTCCTCTTCAGCTCCTTATCACATAACATCCCGACGACCGCAATACAGTGGCCGTTTGAGTGTCGCTTGTTGAGGTTGGCCGCAAGCACGGCAACGGCCTGAGGGTTATGAGAGACATCAACCACAACCTGCGGTGTGTGTTGCAGCCGTTGAAAACGCCCTGCCAACTCAACCGAGCAGAGACCTTGCTCAATAGCCTCTCTGCTAACCTCTTCCAGCCATCCCAACTGATAGAACACCTCAAGGACCGCCGCACTGTTCTGTAGCTGAATATCACCGGCTAATTGAGGCAGGGGTAGCCCTTGTAACTGCTTGCTCTCACCATGCTGCCAACTCCAGGCCTGCTCCCCTTTTAACCAGGAATAGTGAACAGCAACCCTGGAGAGCAGAACCTGATTTGCCTCTGCAAACTCAAGAACTGATGCGGGTGGGTCAAATTCCCCCACCACTGCGGGCCGGTCTTTACGAAAGATACCCGCCTTTTCATAGCCAATCTCTTCACGGCTCTCTCCCAGCCAGCTCTGATGGTCCAGATCTACGGTAGTCAGTAGCGCCACGGCTGGATCAATACAGTTGACCGCATCCAGTCGCCCACCGAGCCCCACTTCAAGAAGAATCAGATCAAGGGGGTGTTGCTGAAAGAGTACCAGAGCAGCCAGTGTGCCAAATTCAAAATAGGTCAGCGCCTCCCCCTTCCGCTCCCGGTCTACCCGTTCAAAGGCACCACAGAGTTGTGCATCCGTGACGCATTCTCCATTGATTACAATACGTTCGTTATAACGAATCAGGTGGGGAGAGGTATAGAGCCCAACAGACTTACCAGCGGCCCGTGCAATGGCATCCAACAGTGCGATGGATGACCCTTTGCCATTGGTGCCCGCTACAGTCACGACCTGAGCTTGAGGATGGAGAAGTCCCAGGCGGTCCGCAACACGACGTACGCGCCCCAGCCCTAACTCAATCTCTTCAGGGTGCAGGGTCTCCTGCCAGGAGAGCCATTCAGCGAGTGACTTCACACCCATTGCCTACAATGGTTACAAAAACCGATGCAATCAGTGCTCTTCTCAATTAGCCACTAATGATCCGCTAATGACCCGATGGGGGTTATTCTCCATCATCATCGAGAGCAGTGAAGAGAGCTTCTCTCGCATCTCCCGGCGATCCACAATCATATCGATTGCACCATGCTCCAACAGGAATTCACTGCGCTGGAACCCTTCAGGGAGCGTCTCACGCACGGTCTGTTCAATCACTCTAGGTCCGGCAAAACCAATCAATGCATTGGGTTCAGCGATATTCAGATCGCCCAGCATGGCAAAACTGGCTGAGACACCTCCCATGGTGGGATCCGTCAATACAGAGACAAAAGGCAAACCACGATCTGCAAGCAGATTCAACGCAGCACTGGTTTTGGCCATCTGCATCAGAGAGAACAGTGCCTCCTGCATTCTGGCTCCACCACTGGCACTGAAACAGACCATCGGCACATTGCGTTCTACCGCTTCACTCACACCACGTACAAAGCGCTCACCCACAACCGAACCCATTGATCCACCCATAAATTTAAACTCAAATGCTGCTGCAACCATCTCAACATTCTGTACCGCACCACGCATCACCACTAAGGCATCTTTTTCATCGGTACTCTTTTGTGCCTGTGCAATTCGATCTTTATATTTTTTCAGATCTTTAAAGTTAAGATGGTCCAGCGGACTCAACTCAGCACCAATCTCTGTCGTACTCTCCGCATCAAAGAACTGCTGCAGACGCTGGCGAGCACCTATTCGCATATGGTGGTCACACTTTGGGCAGACATCCTGATTACGCTCTAGCTCTGCTCGGTAGAGCACAGCCTCACAGGAAGAGCATTTGGTCCAGACCCCTTCGGGTACCGCCTTCTTGTTGCTCTCTGTTCTGATCTTCGGAAGAATCTTTTCAAACCAGGTCATAACGTTTACCTATCTCAATCTCATCAGTTCACACTGGAACTGTTTATTTTATAGCTCATCAAGAGCCCTGCGCATTTCAGAAAGAATACCACTAATTGCCTCTGGAATCTGATCGGGAGTCTGCTGAAGTGACTCCATCACCGTAACGATTGCACTGCCCACCACCACTGCGTCTGCAAATTGGCCGATGGATGCTGCTGAAGCCGCATCACGAATCCCGAAACCGACCCCAATCGGTAATTTGCTCTGCTTGCGAATGGCCTCAATTTTACGACCAACCTCCTCCACATCCGGAGCCTGAGAGCCGGTCACCCCCTTCACCGACACATAGTAGATAAAGCCTTTTGCAGAAGCCGCAATTTTCTCAATTCTTGCGTCGGTACTGGTGGGCGCTAACAGGTAAATAGGATCTAGCCCGTATTGATGAAAAATCTCCTCTGCAGCCCCCCCCTCTTCTGGCGGCATATCAACCGTTAACACCCCATCCACACCGGCCTCTTCGGCTGCCTCTGCAAAGCAGCCAACCCCCATATTCTCAATCGGATTGAGGTACCCCATCAACACCACCGGGGTTACAGCATCTTTGTTACGAAATGCTTTCACCATCTCTAATACGTGGAGAATGCTGGTATTCTCTTGCAAAGCGCGCTCACTTGAACGTTGAATCGTAGGTCCGTCTGCCATCGGGTCTGAGAAAGGGACTCCCAGTTCAATAATATCTGCGCCTGCCTCAACCATCGCGTGCATCAGTGGAACGGTCACCGAACGGTCCGGGTCTCCCGCCGTGACAAAAGGGATCAGCGCCTTGCGCCCAAGTGATTGACACCTCTCAAAACAGCTCTGAATACGACTCATACCGTAACCCCCTCAATCTCTGCAACGGTGTGAATATCCTTGTCCCCTCGTCCGGAGAGGTTAACAATAATGTTCTGACTGCTCTCCATTGTGGGGGCCAATTTGGTGGCATAAGCCAGTGCATGGCTCGACTCCAGTGCGGGCAAAATCCCCTCAATTCGAGTCAGATCATGGAAACCCTGCAGCGCCTCCTTATCATTAATGGCAACATATTGCGCCCGTCCCTCATCTTTTAACCAGGAGTGCTCCGGCCCGACTCCTGGGTAGTCAAGCCCTGCAGAAATAGAGTGTGTCTCAATGATCTGCCCATTCTCATCTTCCATAATGTAGGTACGATTACCATGCAGCACCCCCGGCTTACCGGCACAAAGTGGCGCAGCGTGTTGGCCACTATCCAAGCCATGACCTGCTGCTTCAACACCGTAAATTTTTACCTGCTCATCCGCAAGGAAGGGATAGAAGAGTCCCATGGCATTGGAACCACCGCCCACACAAGCTACCAGCGCATCGGGCATCTGTCCCGCCTGCTGTTGAATCTGTTCGCGCGCCTCGCGGCCAATAATGGCCTGAAAATCACGCACCAGCGCCGGGTAAGGGTGGGGGCCTGCAACGGTACCTATAATGTAGAAGGTATCGTCTACATTGGTTACCCAGTCTCGCATCGCCTCATTGAGTGCATCTTTAAGTGTTTTTGATCCTGAGCTAACCGGAATAACTTTAGCCCCTAATAACTTCATTCGGAACACATTGAGTTTTTGCCGCTCTACATCCACAGCCCCCATGTAGACCACGCACTCCAACCCTAAGCGAGCCGCTACGGTTGCTGTAGCAACACCATGTTGGCCCGCTCCTGTCTCCGCAATAATCCGTGTTTTCCCCATACGTTTGGCCAGTAGTGCCTGACCGACGGTGTTATTCACTTTGTGGGCACCGGTATGGTTAAGGTCTTCCCGTTTGAGCCAGATTTGAGCACCTCCTAGCTGCGTACTCCAACGGGCCGCATGGTAGAGCGGACTGGGGCGCCCAACATAGTGTTGCAAGTCTTCATCCAGCTCGCGGATAAATTCTGCATCCTGCATGTAGTGGGTATAGGCCTCAGTCAATGCCTGCAGAGGAGCCATCAGGGTTTCTGAGGCAAAGATCCCCCCATAAATTCCAAAATGACCCTGCTCATCCGGCTGCTCACTCCATCGATTGCTCACATTCTGCTCCATCAAAATTGTGTCTGTTTAACTTTCTCAATAAACCGGATGATTTTCTCATGACTCTTCACCCCTTTAGCCTCTTCAACACCGCCACTGACATCAACGGCCCAGGGCTGAAGCTGTTCAATCCCCTCTGCTACATTCTCTACACTCAGCCCCCCCGCCAGCACCAGAGGTTTATGCAGTGTTGAAGGAATTCGGCTCCAGTCAAAACGTGCTCCGGTCCCCCCTGGTATACCGGATTGATAGGCATCAACCAGCAGCGCTGAAGATGCAGCAAAACGTTCTGCTTCAACCAGCAGATCCACTTCGGGTCGCATCCGTATCGCTTTCATCCAGGGGCGTGAAAATTGTGCACAATATTCCGGGGACTCATCACCATGAAATTGCAGTTGGTCGATTCTTACCCGATCAACAACCTCTTCTACTTGTACCGGGTCTGCATTCACAAACAGTGCAACTGTCGTCACAAAAGGGGGCAGCGCAGCAGTAATAGTAGCGGCCTGATCCACGCTCACGGCTCTTGGGCTCGGCCCATAAAAGACCAACCCAATGGCATCTGCACCACAATCCGCAACGAACAGCGCATCCTCAAGCGTAGTAATCCCACAGATTTTAACCCGGCTAACCATCCTGAAATTTTAACACAGGAACAGAACAGCTCCGACCATTCGATAGAGAGTCAGCCGCTAAAATTCAGCCCATTCACTATCATTTGAGCTGGGGGTAGCAGCCTTCTGAACCATCTGAGCAGGTGCTGCCTTTTTAACCGGCTGAGGAGCCGCAGGACGGGAGGGGGGTTGTGACGCTATTGCCAACACCGCCGCCTCTTCAGCACCCTTCAATTTTCCCACGTTAAAGAATGAGACCATCTGTGCCAACTGATCTGCCTGATGGTTCAGGTGTTCACTCGCAGCCGCAGTCTCTTCCACCAACGCTGCATTCTCCCGAGTTACACTATCCAGTTGAGTCACTGCAGTATTGACCTGAGCAATCCCCTGGGTCTGCTCTTTAGCTGAGAGTGCAATCTCTCGGGCGATATCATTCATTTTCTTGATCGAGACCTGAATCGCATCGAGCGAGTCTCCACTCTCTCCAACCAGTCGTCCCCCCTCTGCAATTCTTGTTGTACTGTCTTCAATCAAACTCTTAATATCTTTGGCAGCATCTGCCGAACGTTGCGCCAGACTTCTCACCTCACCGGCAACCACTGCAAAACCCCGACCATGATCGCCCGCTCGGGCCGCCTCGACAGCAGCGTTGAGTGCCAGAAGGTTGGTCTGAAAGGCGATACCATCAATCAAAGAGATAATTTCAGAAATCTTGCTACTTGACTCATTGATTCCCGCCATTGCCTCAACCGCATTGGAGATCACCTCAGAACCCTGAACTACATGCTGCACAGACTCATCAGCCAGTTTACTGGCAAGATCCGCATTGTCTGCATTCAAATTTACCGTGCTGGCAATCTGCTCCATGCTCGCCGCAGTCTCTTCCAGACTGGCCGCCTGTTGAGAGGTCCTGCTAGCCAAATCCTGACTGCCATTGGAAACTTCTACCGAACTGGTCTTTACTCCTGCCGCATTGACTCTGACTTTTCCCACAATTTCAGACAATTTACTCTGCGTTGCATTAATAGACTCCTTCAACTGCTTCAGTGCACCACGGAAATCTCCCGCAATCTGCTGGGTCAGATCACCATTACCCATGAGAACAGCAACCGATACCGTCTCAGAGATAGCCGCTTCAAATGACTCCATCGACAGGTTGATGTTGACCCCCAACACATGCAGATCACCCTGCACCCCTTGAAGATCCATGCGTTGACTAAAGTCACCCTCTTCCAGCCGTCCCACAATCGATCCAAATTGCTTCAAAACCTCATCAATGGCAACCATCGCACTATTAACCTGATCACGGAACAGCTCTTCAACATCATTGCCCATACGAACACTGAGATCCCCTTCGCCCAGACCTTTCATCACCATAGAGAGGGAGTCCATGGTCTTCTGTACCCGGTTCTGCACATCTGCAATCGTAGTCAACAGGTCCGGATATAACCCATTCAACCCCATGGGTTGAGTATTTCTTCCGTAGTTTCCGACCACCATACGGTTGAGCGTGGTGGATGTCTCTCGAAACACGGTCTCTACCTGATCCATCATCTCATTGATCGACCAGGCACACTCCTCATAGCGGTGCCCCTGCGGAATATGGGTCACTCTCGACTCAAGAACTCCCCGGTTCGCATCCACCGCAACCTTCTCCATCTTGGCAAGGAGTTCCTGATCAACTTTAATTACCCGTAACACTAGGATCAAAACCAGAACCGTCAAAACCACCAACACAATCGAGAGGATCGCCCCTTCCGAAACGACCACACTGAAAATCGATGCAACCAGTGCCGTAATTGCCATCAACCAACTTGACTGAATAATACTCATTTTATGAGGCCTCCAATGCAAAAATCAGCTCTTCATAACTCAACCCTTTCTCTGCCAGAGTATCGAGTAATATTTTGGTGGATGCTGCAATTGCATCTTTTGCACCAACCCGCTGCTCCTCGGCAAGCATCACCTGGTAAAGTCCTGATACCACATCAACAGCCTTGGGATTAGGCTTACGACGGACAGAGTAGTATCCTGTCATCTTTCCGTTCATATCATAAGAGGGGGTCACATTTGCAAAGACCCAGTAGAAACCTCCATCTTTACTCATATTCTTTACATAGGCAAAAATCTCGTTTCCCTGTGCAATGGTATCCCACAACAGATTAAACACCGCTCTAGGCATGTCTGGATGACGAATAATATTGTGTTGCGCCCCCAGCAGCTCAGCCTCACTGTAGCCGGAAAACTCAATAAAGATCCGGTTACCGTATGTAATTCTTCCGGTGAGGTCAGTCTTGGAGACAATAAACTCCTCTTTACGCATTACGCGCTCTCTGTCTGTCGGCACAATATGCTTCTGTTTCACTCAAGACTCCCAATGGATGGATCAGTATCGACTGTTTTAATACAGAATACCCCTAACAATCGATCACCAAAAAATAAGACTATAAACCCATAGAGTACCTAGATTTTTTCAATATATCTATTTCTCTAGTACTTAAAATCGATCAAACTTTCAGGATACTCAACCTTAATCAGCGACAACCCTTCTGGTGGTGCCGTAACCCCACCCTGAGCACGATCTCTTAACTCCAACACCTCTCGAGCCCACCCCGGAGATTGAACTCCGCTACCAATTGCAATCAATACCCCGGCAATATTACGCACCATGTGATGCAGAAAGGCGTTAGCGTTGACATTAATGGTGATCTCTTCACCTTGCCGTACCACTTCGAGCCGATGGATGGTACGCACCGGACTCTTCGCCTGACAGGCTACTGCGCGGTAGGAGCTGAAATCATGTTCTCCCACCAGATCATTAGCCGCCACCTGCATTCTCTGCTCATCCAGTGGACGGTAGACCCAGGTGCGCTCGGCTACAGAGATTGCACTACGCACCGGACGATTGAAAATAACATAGCGGTATGAACGAGACAGTGCCGAGAAACGTGCATGAAATTCATCCGAAACGGGTTGTACCCAACTGAGACAGACATCTGAAGGCAAATTGGCATTGGCACCGTAGACCCAGGCACGCTCACTGCGTGGTGCATCACTCTCAAAATGAATTACCTGACCGGAAGCATGTACCCCGGTATCCGTGCGCCCCGCTGTAATCACCCGAACAAAATGGTTCGCCACCTTACTCAGAGCCTTTTCTACCTCGCCCTGTACAGTACGGATCTCTGGCTGCTGGATTTCCCAACCATGAAACCGGGCACCGTTATACTCCACCCCTGCAGCAAATCTCACGGCCTCTTTCCTGGTGAGTCCGAATCTCTAATTTTCTCAATTCTGCCTTCAACCGCCTCTACCGCTCGCTGAAAGTCTGCCGGGGAAACCTCATCAACATCAACTTTATTGTATGAGTGAGCACCCTCTGTCGTAGTAGAGAGCTCTAGCGAATCTGCACTACGCCAATAGAAGAACAGCAGTAGAGCCACTGCGCCTCCTAACAGCAGAAAAAGAGTCCAGGCTGAAAACACCTGCCCTTGAGGCAGTGCCAGCCAACCCAGAAGAGAGTGTTGCTGCTGCCGGTCCCACTGTTGCTGAAGCTGTTGTAAGCGCTGTTCAGAATCCTGAAACCCTTGTAACGCCCGATTTCTCTCCAGTACCAGATCCCCCAGATAGGTGATTGACCCATTTTCAGTATGAGGGTTGAGAAAAATGGTGATGGGCCGTCCCTTTGGCTGCCCGGCTATTCGAAGATCAAACTCAAAAATGGGGGAGTCAATCTTCTGCTCTGAAAGGAGCAGCAGCGCATCCCGTTGCTCAATAGCAATCACCCGCCACTCTCCACCTTCTGTGGCCTCCACCACAAAATCTTCTACGCCCTGTTCAGCACGTTTCAGAGGTACTTCTGCAACCAGAGGTTCGCCCAGGGAGGAGTAGAGCATAATCTGCTCCGCCGCTGATAACGCCTCAAACGAAGAGAGCAGCAGAAGAAGACTATAAATAGTCCGCAACCAGAACTTCTGCAATCTGTACACTATTGAGCGCCGCCCCTTTGCGGACATTATCAGAAACCACCCAGAGATCCAGTCCATTAGGATGAGTGAGGTCTTCACGAATTCTCCCTACATAGACTGCATCGGTACCCACTGCATCTGTCACCGCCGTGGGATAGCCCCCCTCTTCACGCCGATCAACCACCTGAACTCCCGGAGCATTACGAAGTAATTCAGTTGCCTCTGCTGCTGTAATTTTGTCACGGGTCTCCAGATGGATTGCCTCGGAGTGACCGTAGAAGACCGGCACCCGTACGGCCGTTGGGTTAACCAGTATCGAGGGGTCATCGAAGATTTTTACGGTCTCCCACACCATCTTCATCTCCTCATTGGTATAGCCATTTTCGTTAAAAACATCGATTTGGGGCAGCACATTGAAGGCAATTTGCTTGGGATAAACCCTGTTTTTGATCTCACGCAGATTGAGCAGCGACATGGTCTGCAATCCCAGCTCTTCCAACGCTGATCTGCCCGTGCCTGACACCGCCTGATAGGTGGCGACATTGACCCGTTCAACCCCAACCGCATCATGGATTGGTTTAAGTGCCACCACCATCTGAATGGTCGAACAGTTGGGGTTGGCAATAATATTACGATTCAGGTAGCCGGAAATTGCCTCTGGATTGACCTCAGGCACCACCAGCGGAATATCATCGTCATAACGGAAGTGGGCGGTATTATCAATCACGATACAACCCGCTTCTGCTGCTCTGGGTGCGTACTCAGCAGAAACCGCGCCACCCGCAGAGAAGAAGGCGATCTGTACCTGTGAGAAATCGAAGGTCGAGAGGTCTCCAACCTTTAGAGACTCCTCACGAAACTCCAACCGCTTTCCTACGGAGCGACTACTGGCTAATGGGTAGAGAGTTTCAAGCGGGAACTCCCGCTCCTCCAAAATAGAGATCAGAGCCTCACCAACAGCCCCGGTTGCACCAACAATGGCAATTGAGAGTGCCATCAGAGTTCGAGCGCAATACCCATCAAACGGCGCAATGGCTCTGCAGCCCCCCACAGCAGTTGATCACCAACGGTAAAGGCAGAGATATACTCTGGCCCCATGGTGAGTTTACGTACACGCCCCACCGGTACACTCAAAGTTCCGGTCACCTTGGCGGGGGTCAGCTCCGTCATACTCAGATCACGATCATTGGGGATCACCTTCACCCAGCCATTGGCTTGCGCCATGATCGCTTCAATCTCAGAGACCGGAATATCCTTTTTCATTTTGATGGTCAGCGCCTGACTGTGAGAACGCATCGCACCAACACGCACACAGAGCCCATCAATCGGTACCGGGTTATCACTACGCCCTAGAATCTTGTTGGTCTCAGCCTCTGCCTTCCACTCTTCACGGCTCTGACCACTCTCCAACTGGGTATCAATCCAGGGAATCAGGCTACCGGCCAGTGGCACCCCAAAGTTTTCGCTAGGGTAGTCCGGGCTGTTCATGTGAGAGGAGACTGCACGATCAATCTCCAGAATTGCGCTGGCAGGATCATCCAACAAATTAGAGACATTATCGTGGATACTGCCCATCTGTGAGATCAGCTCACGCATATTGCGTGCTCCAGCGCCTGAAGCGGCCTGATAGGTCATTGGAGAGACCCACTCCACCAGGTCATCCTGAAACAACCCGCCAATCGCCATCAACATCAGGCTAACGGTACAGTTACCACCGACAAAGGTCTTCCCTCCATCACTCAAGGCGTTATCAATCACCGAGCGGTTGACCGGGTCCAGTACAATAATTGACTCTTCACTCATTCGCAGTGACGAGGCAGCATCAATCCAATACCCCCCCCAACCCGACTCACGCAGTGGACCAATAACACCCTTGGTATAGCTCCCACCCTGACAGCTCACAATCGCATCCATCTGCGACAACTCAGAGAGATCGTTGGCATCTTTCAGCGCAGGGACCGCTTTACCGACGTCCGGCCCAGGCAACCCCAACTGGGAGGTGGTAAAGAAGACAGGATCAATCTTTGAAAAATCGTTCTCATCACGCATCCGCTGCATCAAAACGGAACCGACCATGCCACGCCAACCTACAAAACCTACTTTTTTCATCTTGCTCAAACTCTTTTAAATAAAACTATGGATTAAGTGTACCTGGAACAGGTCATCGCCGATCACCCTGTATTGGCACCTACAATGACCCTTTTTCTAAGGAGAAGTGTATCTGTTCACCCTCGTCTCACGCCACCTCTTTATCCAACTATTGGCGCAGAAATCACAGGCCTTACCACCTCTTACTTAAGGAATCCCTATTTCTCCTCTATGAGCAGATAGCCCCTATTTTCGACCGTATCAAAGCTTTTCATCGCTGCATATAGTTTTTTAGCCGGTGCCCAAACCCAGTTATGTTGATAAGAGGTAACATCTAGTAATAAAAAAGAATCTGAAACAGAGTGATAGGCAGCCACTGGTGAGATATGCCCCGGACCACTCTGTCCGAGTATTTTTCGAGCGTAATTGACTATTATAAAGTCTTTGTCTGACTTCAGATTCGCCATCATTTGATCTCTCATGGCATCTAGTGGAACACTGTCATCGACTACTCTCAATGTAGATACGGCTTCATGACTTAAAAACATCTGATGCAACTGTCTTATTTGCATACCCCAATCAGGTTTTCCATTGATCGGTTCACCAAAAATCTGCGCCCGAGTCTTCGTTTTGCCTCCATACTCCTGAATAACATTGTCCGGTGTGTACATACGAACCCGCATATCCATGCCCGCTGGTACATACTTTCCATCCTGCTGATTTAAGCCGCTGGCATAAGGGATACGTGAATCATTTTTTTTCAGTCGCAGAGAATTAAGAACGATGGCTGCTGTCGTTGGCCCGCAAACAACTCCATTTGGCTGAGCTTGAAAGTGGTTGGCCAGCCTGAAAAAATCTACCTTGTACCGGGACTCAAAAAGTCGCTGCAATCCTTCTTCACTATTCCAAGGCACAAGATCATCTGCTAATTCAGCCCTTATCTCCAGAGGAATTAAAAGGATAAACACCAACAGAAGTGTCACCGGAATTTTATTTGATTGGATTTCCATAGGTATTACCTTCTAAACAAGAAACGTAGCGTACAAAGGAGTTCTCGCTCTGTAAAATTGATAAGATACTAACGAAAGGGGTCAGGTCTCGCTGTGTAACATTAATAATGATTAACTGAAACATGCGTACATTACAACGCGAGAACTGACCCCTTTTTCCTGACGACGAGAACTGACCCCTTTTTCCTGACGAGAACTGACCCCTTTTTCCTGACGAGAACTGACCCCTTTTTCCTGAGAGACTCTCAAAACGGTTCCCTGCGGGAATTTTAAGCTCTTCTATCAACTGAACCGAATCAAGCTGATCCAGCTTTCTTGATGCACTCCGCCACAGTATTTGTGGACATGCTTTTCTGGCTATCTTTGAATTGGTTCCATCAAAGATAGCCTCTGCTTTTTGGCTCGGCTACGGGAGGTGATGTGATATAGCGCGCCAGAAAACTCAACACATAGTGGTCTTGCCATAACATAAGATTAACTGAAGCATGCGTATATTACAATGCGAGAACTGCCCCCATTTTCTCCTAACATTTTCTCCTAACAGTTTTGACGACATCGACATACTAACCTATAAACTCCATCATCTCAGATTGACCTGTCCAGTAAGGTATTGTCTAAATAGATATCTATATGGGGATCAGCTATCACTTAGCCGTTGTGACATTGGCTTCGACGAATAGAAACTGACGAGTATTGCGTAAGGTACGCGGGAAAAAATCACTCCTGAATGGTCAGAGAATCCAAGTGAGAGTACTGCTGATTTCTGGACAACATCGTACTTCTCAAACAGCACCTTTATAAATGCTTCAAAGGCTGTCTCAGGCAGAGTAAATTCAACAAAAGAGATAATCATATTATCGTCAATGGTATTGATATCCTTGTACCCCGCATACCCCTCAGGGAGCTTCTCAGGCAGCGCCTCTCTTAGATCTTTAGTTATCAACAAGCTCTTTTTAAACTGCTGAAACAGTAGTTCAGAAGCATTCACATCGAAGCTAACAGAGAGGATCAGTAGGATAGATAGTAGGCATCTCATGCCTTGTTAGTTTAAGCAGACTCATGCATGAAAGTGTGCGAAATTAATGTATTTCAGTACCTGTACTCATCTGAATTCTTTCTAAACCATCAAAGCTCACACTCGTTTTATGCCCTCTCTAAAGTGGTAATGCCGGTACTCTTGGATCGAACTCATCATCAGCATTAGCCACCGTAACAGATGCAAAACTTCCAAGCGTGCTGGTTTGAGCACAACTCTCTGCAATCTCCTCAATATTCTCTGGGATAAATGCCTCCTGTTGAGGATAGCGTGCAACAAACACAACCACCCACTCCGGACCATGATCACCAACAAACCACAGCGCCGGATGTACTGCAGGATTGACCTGAAACGACATCAATTTCTGCTTCAACTCATCTTCAATATGATGCCTGACTACCTGAATAGCAAAGTCATGTAGTTCCCAATCACTCATCTCGACCTCCTCATCACTAACCAGTGCCACCGGATCTACAGCCTCTCTTGTATCTGGATCAATCAACCCCAATCCAACGCCATCAGCTTTCCACTCACCCGCACCTTTTCTCATCGGCATCACTACCGCATGACCATTAGATTCCTTTGCAAGCGTCTTATATCCCGCATCATTTCCAGGTGTAACCAATCCAGCATCTACATCTTCAAGACGAACAAAGAAGAGTTGGTTTCCCATCCGAAAGGATAGATGCTCCAGAAATGGTGGAAACAGATTCACCTTCAACCAGCTTAGTGACTCTCCTTGAAAAAAGTACCTTCGTATAGGCCACTAAGATCCTGATCAGAAGCCACCACTGGTGCCAACACAGTTCTACTCAAACTACGTTTATTCTCAAGCAGGTGGTGCAGATTAAGATCAAAACTATGCTCAGGATTATCAGGATAAATTGCGAGCGGAAGATGAACATGAACATCTCTCTTCTGCCCGATACGATATGCACGATCTGTACACTGTGAGGTGCCCCCCAATCGTTGGACAGAAATAGGGGGAAGTTAAGACAATTATTCATGCGGTTTTTCAGTGAAAAATTGATTCCATAAAATATAGTTGTAGTGCTGTTTTTTGTCAACCATTTTATCC
>Ga0233439_10001324_pt1 | contig 32053 bp, 26 predicted proteins | sample SI_123_September_6_FD_182713 | JGI IMG/M metagenome (GOLD analysis project Ga0233439, IMG submission 182713) | Seawater microbial communities from Saanich Inlet, British Columbia, Canada - SI_123_September2016_100_MG | ecosystem: Environmental > Aquatic > Marine > Inlet | place: Canada: British... | reverse complement strand
ATTGGGATCGTCGTCGCGGCCGGTGCGCACTTCGACTTCAACCCAGGCATCGGCTTTGGGCGTCTCGACTGCAGTGCCGTCGATTACGCGCATAGGGGTGGCGGCGAAAAATAGCCGGCCGAAATTTTGCTCGGTGCCCAGGTCGATGATCTTGGTTTTGTAGACGACGTTCTTTGGGGCCCCCTCGCCGAAGAGTTCGAAGTCGGCGACGGTGCCCTTGAGGGCGGTCGCAAGATTGCCCTGGCCGGCACAACCCTTGCGGGTGGCTTGCGCATTGTTTTTGCTCTCACCGGCGACGACTTGGCCGCAGCGGTTGAGGTCTTCGGCGTCGATGATCGACAGCTTGCGTGCGTAGCGGATGAAGCGCACGTATTGCGGGGGAAAATCGACGCGTATATCGGGCTCGAAGTTTTCAGTGACTTGGCCGACGATTTTTTCCAGCGGCAGCACACCGCAGTCGTCCGATAGGATCGATGAGCTAGACGAGGCCACCGTGGCGCAATCGGCCTTTTGGTCTAGTAGCGGACTGTCCTCCTCCTGTATCGATACTTGGTAGGCGGGTACGGCGTCCTCGCGCAGCTTTTTGCCATTGGAGCGGAAACCCTGCGAAGGCGTAAAAAAACCGAATTGCTGGGCGGGGACCGGCACGGCGAGGTCGATGGTGAAGAACTGTTGTTCGATTTCCTCGGCCTTGGGCACGTTGTAGGTGGTCGAGTCGCCGTCGACCAGGAAGGTGCCGTTCTCGGTATTGGCGCCGGTGCCATTGTTCCACTTCCAGATGCGCGGGGACTCGCCGCGGGCGAAGTTGAGCTCGCGCGGGGCGCGGCGGAAGAACCAATCGTCGGCCAATTGGATGATGTTTTGGCCGGCTTCGATATATTGCGGTTGGATCGAGCCCGCGGAGGCGGCGAAGTCGATCATCACTCGGGTGGTGTCGTTGCCGACCCAGTCTAAACCGCTGCCGCCGAGTTGCCAAGTTGTGATCTGCGCGTTGCCGACTCCCGTCCCTAGTAGACTCAAAGACAAGCATATTCTGATCAGCATGGTGGGCGGATTACTCCCGCGTTGAATGGGTTGTGCATTAGGTTTGGCCGCAGAGGGCGCGCATCGTTGCCCCGAGGATTTTCCGGCGGTCGTCTGGGCCGAGAAAATCGCAATGTTCAATATAGGACAGCGATTGGCGGTAGGTGCAATAGCGTTCGACATTGGGCATGTCCGAGCCCCAAATTAGGTAATCGGGGCCGAGTTGTTCGTAGAGCGCGCGAATATGGTTCTGCGCCCGCGTATACGGATATTCGCTCTTGCCGCCCCAGCCGATGGGGTAGAGCACCTCGCTGTAAACGGGGTAGTCGCGCAGGATCTCAAGCATATAGTCGGGGATGATGATGCGGTCCTGCGCATCGGCAAAAAGCGCGGTGGGCAGGCCGTGTACCAGTACCGAGGGAATGTGTGGATAGCGTTCGAGCCATTTTCGAAACAAGCCCATTTCCTCTTTGAACCCACCGACGGGCGAGTCGCCAAGAAAGACCCAGAAGACGGGTATTTGCAACGCCGCAACGGCATCCCAGAAGGGGTAGAAGGCCTCGTCGCTGAAGTATTCGCCATAACCATTGCGAAAAAATCCGGACAGAGTGTAATAAAGTCCACTCATGCCCAGTTCGTTTATGGAGCGATGCAGGACGGCAAGTTGCTCGTTGGTGTAGGCGAAGGCCTCGTCGACATTGGCCAGGCCGATAAAGCGGTCGGGATAGCGCGCGATTGCCGCGGCGAAATACTCGGCCAAATCTCCGTAGATATGATCATTTTGCAGGACGGCGGTGCGGATGCCGGCATAGTCCATCTGGGTGATCATGGCCTCGGGGGCGCAGTGCATATCCTGCAGGCTCGGTGGCAGAAACTGCACGTAGTAGTCTTCGCCGTCCTTGTTCCACTCGAAGCGGCCCATGCGACCGACGCGGAAATTTACATCCGTCGCTCGGCCGTTTTCGCTGGGATCGTCGTTGTCCCATAGATCACGGGCGGTAATGATCTCGGGGTCGCGCAGGCGGCGCACGGGCTGGTTGCCGTGCGTATGCATGGCCCGCTGTTGGTAGAGTAGGTGGGTCTCGGCGTTAGGCATGCCGCAGGCTCCGCTCAGGGGCGGGAAGATATGCGCGTGGCAATCCACAATGTCTAGCTGGCTGGTCTCGCTCATGCTATTAATTTACTCATGTTCAATTGTGTAGGGCAAATATGCGGGCAAAGGGCGTTGATTTAGCTGTGGCGCGGAACTATACTACCCGGCGAATATTCGTTGTCCTATAAGTTATAAACTATAAACGAATTCTTGTAGGTATGGCGAATCACCAGACGACGATTATAGTGCTCTCTAGTGGGCTGAGGGTCGCGATCAGTATGGGGCTACGCCAATCCCTTCGGGCTTTTCATGCAGCCGGTCAGTCAGGGGGGGGCTGGGCCGTGAAGTGTTCAGCCTGGCGATGGTGCTGCAGAATCTGATATTCGGGCTGTCCCTGCTCGGCATTGTCGCTGATCGCTATGGCGCGCGGTGGGTGGTGCTCGGCGGCGCGGTGCTCTATGCAATTGGGTGTCTTGCTGGTGCCGACGAGCGGTGGTCCAGTCGACCTGTAGCTGACCCTTGGCCTGATTATCGGGCTCAGTCTCAGCAGCACGACCTATGTGGTCCTATTGGCGGCCTGATCGATTTTCTGTGGTTGGCGACGGTGCCGTTGACCAGTGGGACCGTCGCGCAGATATTGGGCTCGCGGTATTTGTCGACGCTCTACGGCATTGTCTTTTTTAGCCATCAGATTGGCAGTTTTTTTTGGGGGGGCTGGCTGGCGGGTTGGCTTTTTGATTCGACCGGGTCATACGAGGTCGTTTAGTGGATCGCCATCGGGTTGGCTTTGGCGGCTACTTTGTTGCATTTGCCGATTGCAGATCGACCGGTTGAGGTAGATTAGGGCGAGAGGATGGACGGTCGGGATTGAGGGGGGCAGCGATTGTGAAATTGCTGTTGGGGGATCTTTGTTGGGCCGTTTGTTTATATAAGCGTGTAGCATGTGCCTTTTGCCACATCCCGAGAGAATGAGCGAAGAGGGAATAGGCCCCCCGCATCCACGTGCTTAAAACGATAATAGGCATTATCTAATAATAACATAGGAGAACAGTTATGGTAGCTTCCTTCAAAGAACTTACGGCCTTCTTCAAGGAGGTCGGTGCCGCTGACGTTGGGCATACCAACAAGAGCTATCTGGCCCACTGTATCGGTGTGCAAAACGATATGAAGAAGTGGGGTGGGGACGAGGAGATGTGCCGGGCGGCGCTTTTTCATTCGATGTACGGCACCGAGCTTTTCCAGGATTTTGCCTTGCCTGTAGCGCGCCGCGACGAAGTGCGGGCGCTGATTGGTGAGCGGGCCGAGTATCTGGTCTATGTCAACTGCGCGATGCTGCGCGACACCTTTGACGCGATACAGCAACAGGTCGATGAGCCTTATATGATCAAGGATCGCTTGACGGGTGAAGATATCGAGATGAACAAACGGGACTTCGACGACCTGGTCACTATGCACTTGTGCGATTGGCTGGAACAGGTGGCGCGTTGGGGCAACTGGGACTATCGTCGTGACGCCTTCGAGCGGATGGCGCGGCGACTCGGTGGTATTGCTGAACAGCGTTGGGATGAGGTTTTTTCTGAGGCCCCGGCTCCAGCCTCGGCCTCGCAAGGAGCGCGCGCATGAGTGCGAAATACAAGGCTGCGATTATCGGCCATACCGGTCAGGGTAACTACGGCCACGGTCTTGATGTGGTCTATGCCGATATGCCCGAGGTCGAAGTGGTCGCGGTGGCCGATCCCGACCCCGAGGGTTTGGCGGCGGCCAGTGAAAGGATCGGCGCGGCGCGTTCGTATGCCGATTTTCGCGAGATGTTGGTGCAGGAAGAAGTCGATCTAGTCAATGTCTGTCCGCGCGTGGTCACACCGCACGCCGAGATGGCGATCGCCGCCGCCGAGTCCGGGGCCAAGGGCATCTTCTGCGAGAAGCCCGTAGCGGCGACATTGGCGGAGGCGGACGCGATACTAGCAGTGTGCGAGCAACGCAATGTTCGGATGGCCGTCGCGCATCGTCGCGCCAACCCTTATGAGCAGCATGCGAAAAAACTGGTCGACGCGGGGGAGATTGGCCAATTGCAGGTACTCAGGGGGCGCGGCAAATGGGACCACCGCGCCGGGGCAGAGGATCTGGCGGTATTGGGGCCGCATATGATGGACAGTATGCGTTATTTTGCCGGGTCTGATGTCGTGTGGGCGCACGCGCATATCGCCCAGGATGGCCGCGAGATCACTCTTGACGATGTGCGCGAGGGCAACGAAGGCATTGGGCCGATCGCTGGCAATAGCCTGGCGGCCTATTATGTCTTTGCCAATGGAGTCACCGCGCATTTTGAGTCGCAACCGGGCGATACGGCCGCCAGGGTCAACAGTCGCTGGTTCGGTTTCGAGGCGCATGGTAGCGAAGGCATTATCGCGTTGCGAAATTCGCCGAATGGCGAGATGTATATCCACCGCCACGGGATGTTCATCCCCGACGGCGAGGTGCCGTGGCAGCGGGTACTGCTCGACGAGTGGGAAGCGGTGCCGGAAAGCGATCGCACGCACCACAGCAATATGCAGATCGCCCGCGAGTTGATACAGGCCATTGAGGAAGACCGTGACGTGGTCGAAGCTTCGAGCGGCAAGGATGCGCGGGCGGCGTTGGAGATGGTGATGGCGGTGCACGAGTCCCACCGGCTGAAAGGCAGGGTCGAGTTCCCGCTGGCCAACCGGGAGAACCCCTACGAGGTCTGGCGGTGCGCATCGGCTTAGCAGGTTGGAACGGGTGCAAGATTATGCCGCGAGAATACGGTAATTGAGAAAAGCCACGCGGCGGGCAGCCCGTTTATTTATGAAGCGAGCAGTTTTCTCAGGTATTTTACCGCCAGCGCAATGGCTTCTTGATCGGAACACTGGTTGTCGTGGCCCTCGAAGACGATCGACATATTGCCGTTGAAATCGGCGCGATGGATGATCTCGACGATGCGCTCGTAGTCCAATAACTCCTCTTGGCCGCTGTCTATTTTGTAGATCTTGGCACGTATATAGGTGGCGGCGGACGCAGTCTCCTCCATAAAGGCGTAGAAGTCGATATCGGGCAGCGTCGCACCCGGCGGTGCGGCGCCGGGCGAACCCGGCCAACAGCCGGTGTCGAGGATAAAGGTGAAGTTTTCGCGGTCGACGTCCCGTAAGAGTTTTAGCACATCGTCTCCGGTCGGGGCGAGCACCGGTGTATGGTTGTGCAGGCCACAGAAAATGCCCTTGTTGGCGGCGTAGTCGCAGACCTCGCGGAAGCTGCTGACTACCGTCTGCCACAGGCCGTCATGGTTTTCGGACTCGGCGGGGATTGATCCGGCAAAGAGGCGGACTAGTGGCGTGCTCATAAAGGCGGCCAGGTCAATGCCCTCCTTGACTTCGGCGATGCGCTGGCGCAGTACGGGCTCCGGTAGGGGGATGCCGACCTCGCCTTCGGTCCCGACAAAACCACCGCCGACGCCCAAAAAACCGATGGGCAGGCCCAATTGCTGGCAAAGGCCTTTGATCGAGCGCAGGTAGGCAGGGTCCTTGCCGCGGAAACCGCGGAAGAGTTGGAAGTCGACGATGTCGAGGTCCAACCTGCGGGTCATCCGCACTAATTCCGCGATGTCGATCCAGTTACGCGGATCGTTTTTTCCTGGGTAGCGGTGGTCTTCAGCTACCGGTAACATTGCGTTGCAGCCGAGTTTGATCATGTCGGTTCCTGGTGTGGGTACTGATATATAACGGAGAACTGCGATGGCAATCAACCCGGTCGTAAGGCCGGATATCGGCCGTGGTCTGATTTCTTTCCTGCATTCGTCCGGTGTTGTGCATTATCCGCTATCGGGATAGGTGGATTTGTCGCGGTTACGCCGCCGAGGACGAAGCGGTGTATCGTCTGCCAACCGAAGCTGGATGGGCATACGTTTGTCGGGCGGGCACTAAGCCCTGCTGATCATTAGGGGAGGATGGAAAACGTCTGCCGGACTATGCGTGGTTTCAGGGTAATGCGCGCGATATTGGACCGTTCTACGGTGATCCGGTTGGAGAAAAAATGCGAACCTCTGGGGCTTGTACGATATGCACGGTAATGCGTGGGAGATTGTGGTGGATGGTTACGGGCCGTACGACCCATTGGGTATCGAATCTGGGACGGAACCATATCGCGCGGGGTGGCAGCTTTGGCTAACCACCCCACAATCTGCGCTCGACTAAACGCGTCCACGGTCCGTTGGATGATCTCGGGGCTGGGGTAGGTGCTCGTTCTTGTGCGGGTGATCCCCGCTCCCTCGACGGTGGTGAAAACGGGAACTTGGAGCGGCGTGAAGATAAAAAGGAAAAAATAAAATAACGGGCTTGCTACTTGCCCAAGGCCAGATAGATTCACCTCGTAGTCAGGCAATAATGCTGCACGTCTCCGAGGAAATCGCATGCTACCCCTATTGAAGATCGCTTTTTGCACGGCATTGTTGGGTGCCTTTTCAGTCAACGCGACGGATTGGTCCCAGTGGCGTGGAGCCCAACGCGACGGTGCAGCGCCCGGCGCGCCTTGGGCTGCTTCGCTCGCCGGTATAGAGCTGCAATGGCGCGTCCCGCTGGGCAAAGGTTATCCGGGGCCGGTGGTGGGCGGCGACCGGGTTTTTGTCGTCGAGACCATCGACAAAAAGACCGTGGGTGTGCGCGCGTTGTCACGGGCGACTGGGCAACAGTTGTGGCAAGTGACCTGGTCGGGTACGGGTAATGTGCCTTTTTTCGCAAAAGCCAACGGCGACTGGGTTCGTTCGACGCCGGCGTGGGACGGCGAGACGCTCTATGTCGGCGATATGGCGGAAGTAGTGGTCGCCTTGGACGGGGCGACGGGTGCCGAACGGTGGCGGGTCGATTTTCCCCGGCGCTACGAAACTCCAGTGCCCGATTTCGGTTTCGCCTCTTCTCCTCTGGTCGTTGGAGATTTTCTTTATGTCCAAGCCGCCAATTCCCTGGTAAAGCTCGACAAGCGTACTGGGCAGGCCGTGTGGCGTAGTCTGGTAATCGAGGAGGGTATGGCGAGTAATGGCGCGTTCTCCTCGCCTGTTTTAGAGGTGCTGGCTGGTCGCGAGCAGTTGGTGGCCCTGAACCGGGAGTCGCTTTACGGGCTTGATCCCGAGAACGGGCAGGTCCTCTGGAGCAAGCCTCTGCCGCATTTTCGCGGTATGCATATTCTCACCCCGACCATCTGGCGGGACGCGATATTCACCAGTCCCTATCGCGAACGATCTTATCTGATCGACCTGTCGTCGGAGGGTGAGGATTGGCGTGTTGCTGAATCCTGGCAGAATAAGGCCAGCGGTTATATGTCGTCGCCGGTGGTTGTCGACGATCACCTCTATCTGTTCCTGGGCAACGGGCGGATAGAGTGTATCGAGCTGGCGACGGGGCAATCCCGTTGGCGTAGCAGTCGCAGCTTCGGCAAGTATTTGAGCATGGTCTGGCGGCAGGACCGCATCCTCGCGCTCGATGGTGAAGGTACCCTGTATCTTTTTGCCGCCAACCCCGAACGTTTTGAACTGCTGGACGAGCGCGAGGTCGCTCAAGGGTCAACTTGGGGGCACCTCGCGGTCAGCGGCGACGAACTCTTTGTCCGCGAGTTGCAGGCTATTGTCTCGTTGCGCTGGGCACGGGACGACCGCGCGTCGGCTGATTGATTCGATCTGGGCCGCTTCTTTTGCCTGCACCCTAGTCATTCTTCGTCAATTATCGCATAGGGCAAAAGCTAGATCAATGGTGCAATAGCAATTCGCACGTTCGTCCATCCTCAAAAATAATACGCGTCTCAATTGTCCGGCGATCGAAATCGCTCGGTAATTCGTAGAGGTGTGTGCCCAGGCCGATCGAGGATTCGGCATGGGGGTCGATTGCCGCCAACGGTCCGAGTTCGCCGGCTTCGACCCGCGTTTTGGGAGAAGCGTCGTAGACATTGATAAAACGCCGGCCCGACGCCTCGTGGAGATAACATTCGGCGGGTTGGTCTTGTTCGGGCACATAGGCGATAAAACGGCTGCTGATCGCGCCGTCGTCATCTACTTCGATCAGGCGGTAGCCTTGCGGTTCATGGCCCCATTCACAACGGCTGTCGAGGCCGTTTTTCCACCAGGCGCCGGCGACGGCGGCGGTGGTCATGATTTCGATATGCTCGACAAAGTGGCGGCAATTTTCGTGGTCGTGGCCGTGCAGGGTCGCCACGTGCGCGAAGGGCTTGAGCAGGTCTAGGACCTTGTCGGCGTTGGCGACGGCGTTGGTGGGGAAGGCCATATCCGGCTGCAGGCCCAGGCGGAAGGGGAAGGTCGTCGACAGCGACACGTGGCTGGCGACGAAGATCGGGGTTTTCGGGTCGAGGCCGGAGAGATCGTCTGCGAGCCATTCGAGCATGGTCTCGTCGGCGAGCGCATGCCAGTTGTTGGGATGCGCCTCGGTTGGCTCGAAATAACGGATGGTATCGAGGATTGCGAAGTGTGCGCCGCCAATATTGGCGCTATTGTGGGCGGTGCCGGCGCGTTCGCGGGGCAGATAGCCACTGCACATCTCGTGGTTGCCGTTGCTGTGCAGAATGGGTACTGGTACTTCTTCGGTCAGTTCGTCGTAGAGAGCCAGGGCTTCCGGCGTGATGCCGAGGTCGCCGCCGTTGACCAGTAATTGCGGGCTGTGGCTGAGCATCGAGTCGAGGCAGCGTTCAAAACCCTTGCTATAATCGCGTCCCTCGCACAGATGGATGTCGGTGAAGTAGATGAATTTCATGGTGGCCTTTTTTGTAGGGAATATCAACGGCTATTTTGCGACCAGACCAACGGCGTCTGCTCGTCGTCGTTGTGCAGATCGCCGATTTTCATGCTTTCACAATGCTCTTTCGACAGAATATTCTGGATGCCGTTGAAGGTCGCGCCATCGGGCATATAGGCGCAGGTCATCGCCCGGCGGGCATATGGCGTCATATTGGGACCGGCGGCGTGGGCCATGAGTCCATTGTGGAAACCGGCGGAGCCGGCCTTCATCGCGGCGGGGACTGGTTCGATCTCCCTAAACTCGGGGTATTGGTCGAAGAGGGCGCCAATATCGGGGCTGAAGCCGCCTTTGCGCTCGTAGTCGGCCTGTTGATGCGAGCCGGGCAGGAAATACATGCAGCCGTTTTGCACGGTGGCGTCGTTGAGCGCGATCCAGATCGAGATGGCGTTGGGCGAGTGGAAGGACCAGTTGGGCACGTCCATATGCCACGAGGTGGGGTTGCCCCAGGCGGGTTTCTGCAAGGTTTGGTCGTGCCAGACGCGGATGCCGTTGATGTCGGCGAGTTGGCAAAGCATTTCGCCGAGTGTCGGGTTAAGGAAGAAATTCTTGATATCGTCGTTGACTCGCCAGAGATTGACCCGTTGCAGGAATACCCGGTTGTAATAGGTCTGGCTGTCGTCCTTGATGCTCTCGTTGTGCTCGCCGGAAACTTTGTTGCCGCCCATCGTCTCGACACCGGTGTCGACGGCGGCGTTGAGGGCGTGCAACTCGTCGGGAGCGAGAAAGTCGTCGACGATCAACCAGCCTTCTTTCTGATAGTTCTCTATTTGAGCAGGAGCGAGTTCGGTTTTCATTCGGTGTCCTTTTTTAGTGGTTTTGCATCATTGCCCGCACTTGTTCGCCGTCGATTAAGGTGACGTGGTCGACTTTGACGCCGGCCACGTCGGTCATGACGGTGATGGCCTGGATTATACGGGCCGATGGCGATGCCGAGGTCGCGAGCTCTGGGGCGGATATCGGCGTTGGCGCTCATCCGAGCTTCTCCTGAGATGCGTTAAAAATGCTGCTAGTGTTCATTCGCGGCTCTTCTTGGATATGCTAAATATGCGGATTGTCGAAGCGCTGGTCGATTCGCAGTACGTCACCTAGGGGATTGTTTTTGTCTTCATAGGGTGTCGGCGACGACCGGGCCGATCGATCCACCGAATTTGAAACCCGTGCCCGCTGCCGCAACCGGCGGCCGGCCTCGGCTGGTGTGAGCAGTTGCAAGCCGGATTTCCTTTCGCCGAGTAGTTGCCAACGTTGATAGTGCCGGTCGTCCTTGGTGAAACTCTGTAAGATATCGAGTTTGCCGGTCTGATAATAGATCGCGCCGCTGAGCTGATGGTGCCAGGCTTGCCATTGCTCGGCGGCTCTTTCGAGCAGTTCGAGGTAGGCTCCGTCGTAATGGGTGCGGCGGATTATTTTAGACAGGTCGGTGGAGGACGCGCGCTCGCAGGGGATGGTGCCCTCTCGAAGAGGCAGGCCTCGTGGCCGCGCCCGCGCAATGTCAAGGCGGAGGCCAAGCCGAAGATGCCGGCGCCGATTATACCGATGCGCATGGAGGATTGTCCGTTCGCTGCATGACTGACAAGGTATTTTTTACGTTGGGGTCAGTATACGAGGTTTACACTGGACGAGCAAAGTCGCGACCGTTCGCTATCGGTTGTTTCGTCATATCTCAGTTAATATGCGAGTATTGATTATGGCGATAAAGATACTTTTCGGGCGTGTGGAAACTCGCTATATTGTGCCGCAGACGAAACCATATAGGAGGTGGAGATGAGCGAGAAACTGCGCTTGTTGTCGATTGGCGCACACCCAGCCGATATTTTTGACCAGTCTGGCGGCACTATGGCCCACCACGTCGCGCGTGGCGACTGGGTCGGTTGTGTGGTGCTGACACATGGGGCGAGGGTGCACGACAAGGTGCTCAGCGATGAAATGTTTCATAGCGATGAAGTACCTGAAGGGGAAGCACTGGAATCATTGATGCAGGAACGGGCCGATGTCAAAGCGGACGAGGTGCGTCGGGCCTGCGGGATCTTGGGCGTCGAGGATCTGCATTTTTTTGGCGCAGACGACGCGGTGTTGTTGGTGAGCGAAGCAATTGTGCGGCGACTGGCTAGGCTTGTACGCGAGCTGAAACCCGATGTCGTGTTGACGCATTTTCCCAAGGAGGGTGATGGCCAGACCAACCCGCATGCGGTCTGCGGCCAGATCGCCACGGCGGCGATGTCGTTGGCTGCCGCTGTTGATCCAGGGGACAGCCAACCGCCGCACAAGGTCGCGCAGGTCTTTTATTTTGGCACAGGGGCGGCGGCCGTGCCCAATAGCGTCTGGGACTCGGAGGGCGGCTATTATAATGATGTCTTTATCGATATCACGGATGTTGTCGAGAAAAAGCTGGCGTCGTTGGATTGCCTAGAAAGCCAAGGGTATGGCGGGGCTTATGCGCGCAAGCGGATCGAGACCAGTGACGGGGCGTTTGGTCTAGCCGGTGGGTGTGCCTATGCCGAAGGGTTTATTAAGGCTAAGGCCGAGACGCATTATCATCTGCCGTTGACGGAGTATGCGCTGAAGTGGGCGCGGGCATCGGACCACGAGCAGATCGCAGTGCAGTCGTTTAAGATTCGCACGGATTGAGTAAGACAAAAACGAAAATCAACTTCGTCAAAACGGAATATGGGCTTATTTATTGCGCAATAACTAGCCTGGCGCGCGCGTTATTTTCCGGTGCCGGTGCCGGCGACGAGGTCGTCGAGCAGGAGCAGTTGGCCGCCGTTTTCGGCGGATGTATTGGCACCTAAGACAGCGGCGAGGCTATTGATCGAAGGCACATAGGGGCTGCGCGGCATGCTCGGGTCACCGGCTTGCACCGCTTCGATAAAGGCACGGGTTTGGGAGAAAAAGGCGCCTCTGGCCTGGGTTTCCCCTTCCCATACGACTTCACCGTTTTCCGTGACCTTGGTAGGAGTCCATTCGATAATCGAGTCGTCGCTGATTACGAGGATCTCGCGTTTGGAGTAGGGCACATTGCTCATCACGCGCGAGACGCTGGCATTGGCGGTGAGGCGTTCTTTGAAGCGGTAATTGACATTGTAGACGTGCGGTAGGTTCATCGGCTCGATGCGCTCCTCGGGCAGCGACTCGACGTAGAAGGCGGAGACCGCGTCGATATCGCCGAGGAAGTAGCGCAAGAGGTCGACGCTGTGAATGGTGTTTTCGACGAAGGAACCGCCGCACAATTCGTAGCGACTGGTCCAGTAGCGGATCGGCTGGCCGCTGTAGAAGTTTTGAATCTGCGCGTGGCGCGGGGTGCGTTGTAGGATCAATTCGCGCGTCGGTTCGGAAGAGGGCTCGTATCGGTAGACATAGCCTACTTGCGTGACAATGCCGGCTTTTTCGATGGCGGCGTTGAACTCGGCGGCCTGCGCGAGGTCGAGGGTCTGCGGTTTTTCGACGAAGAGGGCGATGTCTTTGTCGGCGGCGATCAACAGTTCGTCGCTGTGCACCGCGGGTGGGATGCACAGATAAACCGCATCCAGTTCTTCCTTGTCGAACATCTCGTGGTGGTTGGTATAGGTGGCCTGTGGTTTGTAGATGGCGGCTTGTGTCTTTAGGGTCTCTTCGCTCATGTCGCAAAAGGCCTGGAAGACGATCTTGCCTTCCTCGGCGAGGGCGGCGAGGGCGGGCAAATGCGCGTGTTCAGAGATGAAGCCGAGGCCGATACAGCCGACGCGGATGGGGGGCATAGGGTATTCCTTTTAAGAGGGTATCGCGTTGATGCGGGCGATAAGTTCGGGAGATAGATGGCGACCGTCGGAAACGGCGGTCGAGGTTTCAAGTTCTGTTGTATTGGCGGCGCCAGTGAGGATCATCGAGACCTGCGGGTCGGAGAGCAGGTAGCGCAGGCCGGTATCGGGCATGTCTCCAGGTTCGTCGGCTAGCAGGGCCTCGACCTTATCGAGCTTGGGGTAGAGATCGGCGAAACGGCCGGATTTCATCCACGCGTCGCGTTTGGAGCCGAGCAGGCCGAAGTGCAACGGCGAGGCCAATATGACGGCGACATCGCGTTCGGTGGCGGTTGGTATCAGCACTTCTTTAGCCGTCTGGACCAACAGATCGTATTTGAGGAAGGTGATCACCGAGACGAAGGCGTCCGATTCCTTGAGTACGTCGCGCATCAGTTCGAGATCCGAACCGGTGAGGCCGATGTGTTTGACCAGGCCTTGCTCTTGCATTTCGAGCAGGGCTTCGAGGGTGCGCCCCTTGCCGAAGATGCCGTCCCAGCCGGCCTGTTCGGCCTCGTGGATTTGCACCAGGTCGACGGAGTCGCGTTGCAAACGTTGCAGGCTGGCCTCGAAACCGCGCCAGACGGTGTCGCGGGTGTAATCGTAGGGGCTGGGGAAATAACCGACTTTGGTTGCGAGATAATAGGGTTCGGTCACGCCTTTGAGCGCATGGCCGAGCACCTTTTCGCTGCGTCCCTGGCCGTAGAGCGGGGCGGTGTCGAAGTAGTTGATGCCGAGTTCAAGGGCTCGTTCGACCATGCCAACCCCGTGGGCCACGGGCAGCAAGCCGTATTCGGGCCGGCCGTAAAACCAGGACCCACCGAGCGATATTTCACTGATCTGCCAATTCGTTTTGCCAAAGCGTCGATACTGCACGGGGCCTCCGAAGTGAGCGGTTAAAGATTCGAGCGATGCGAGTTAACTTAGGCAACAGTGCTTTCCGGCGTCAAATTTGTGTACAGCATGTTGGGGCCGGTGACTTGCCGGAAAGTTGTCGAGGCGGGAATAGCAATTGTTTAACGGGTATTGCAGGAGGGATTCAGGGAAGGATTCTCTCTGCTCGGGACGGGACATCGGCGCCGTTGTCGATGCGCAGGTTTTGCACGGGTGTTCGTTGCGATCTTGGCCGGACAGGGCGATCGATACTTTGTAGCAGCTCAGCGCCAAGGGCGAGGCCAATAGCTGGCTGATGAACGCTTCGTCGTCGATGACCAGGATGTGCTTTTTCATAGTGTCTGGTCGAGTGGGTAACGATTCCTTCGCGCAAGCAGACCGACTTGACGGGCGAATCGTCAAGTGGTATGCTTGCGCGAAAGATACAACTTATGGGTAGCTTAAGGCACTGAACGACATATTGATTTTTTGTCAAAAAAGAGGGCACATGAGGAAGAGTAAAGTTTTGGATAAAATTCGCGCGGGCCGTGGTGTCCGTATTTGTGGCCTGGGGCATTATCTGCCGTTTTTCGTGCGCTACGCCGCGCACAACGGCTATGACGCCATCTGGCTCGATTTGGAGCACCGGGCGATGGATCAGCGCGAGATCCAAGGGCTTTTGGCCATGTGCCACGCCCACGATATCGATTGCATGGTTCGGGCACCGACGCTCGAACGCACCCGCCTTTACCGCTATCTCGAAGACGGGGCGACGGGGCTGATGATGCCGCTGGTATCTGATGCGGGCCTCGCCCGCGAGATCGTCGAAGCGGTGAAATACCCGCCTTTGGGTAACCGCGGGTTAGACGGGGCGGGTTTGGATGGGGATTTCGGTCTCGACGTATGGCACGAGGGCAGCACCTATATCGACGATGCCAACCGCGAGACGTTTATCGTTTTACAGATCGAAACCCCCGGGGCCTTGGCCAATGTTGACGAGATCGCGGCGGTCGACGGGGTCGATGGGCTTTTTGTCGGTCCGGCGGATCTGGGGTTGCGGCTCGGCCAGGCCGGTGGCAACGCCGACCTCGACCAGGCCATCGCCCGGGTCGCGGAAGCGGCGCAAAAACACGGCAAGGCCTGGGGCATGCCCGCGGGCACCCCCGAGGCGCTGGCCGCTTTGCGCGCACAAGGGGCACAACTGCTGGCCTATGGCGGCGATTTCGCCCTGGCCAAGGTGTTGGCCGATTGCAGCGATGACTTAGACCGGGCCTTCGGCGAGTAGGGGGTGGGGAGCATGCATATGAAATTACCTTCTGGCCGTGTTTGGTCGCATCCGTTGTGCGATATGTTGGGACTGAATCTGACGCACCCCCGTTTTGTGATCGATGATGTCGACCTGGGTAAAAAAGACGCGAGCGGGTGCCGTGGCGACTTTCCCAAATTCGCAGAATGGGGCATCGGCGTGGTGATGTGCAAGGGAGGGGCGGCGTATTACGACGAGAACTACACGCCATTGTGGCGCGAGGCGTCGGAATGGCGTCCGGGGCGCGGCAGCGAGGATATGTTCCTCAGCTTGGCTATCAAGAGCCCGACGCAACTGGTATTGGGGGTGCTCGATCGCTTCTTGCTCAATGTCGAGGCTTATCCCGAACAGGTGACGCTGGTGCGGACGGCTGGCGACTTGGATACGGCAGCGACCGAGGGTAAGCTCGCGGTATTGATGGGCGCTAATCGCAGCGATTGGTTCGGTGACGGGCCGGGTGTGTTGCGGATGTTTGCCCGTCTTGGACTGCGCATGGTCACCATAGGCCAGGCGACGCGCGAGTTGGGTTGGGACGCCTCCAACGAGACCCGTTCGGGGGGGCGGATGACCGAGTTGGGCGTGCGCATGATCCGCGAGATGAATGAGGCCGGCATCCTGATCGACCTAGCCCATAGCAATGATCCCTGCGCTCTCGATGTCATAGAAGTTTCGCAAGTGCCGGTGGTCGATTCACATTCCAATCCCCGGGCTTTGGTTGGAGTTGACAGGTCGGCGCCTGACGAGGTGATGCGGGCATTGGCTAAACGCGGCGGAGTACTCGGCATTCCTCCACCGATCACCCGTCCGGCGGGTGATGCGCCCTACCAGGGGGTAGAACCTGCCGAGTTGCAGGAGACCGTGGTGCAAGTGCAATATGCAGTTGATATAATGGGGATAGACGGCGTGGGTATCGGCACGCACTTCAATAGCGCGGTGTTGCCCTGGGTGGTAGAGGCTTTGTTGGACGCAAGTTTCAGCGAGCAGGATGTGGGCAAGATCTGCGGCGGGAATTATCTGCGGGTCCTGCGCGAGGTTTTGCCCGCTTAACTGGAGTATTGTGATGCGCTATAGTTATATGGTGATCGATTTTTCGACAATCGGTGACGACCTGGCGGCGAATCTGGATTATATCAAGGCCTGTGGCTATGAGGGCGTCGAGCTCAACCTGACGCCGGATTGTCTCGCTCGGCTGGACGAGATTGAGCCTTTGCTCGCTGAGCGCGGGTTGCTCGTGCCTTCTTTTTTGACGGGTGCGGCGTATCAGGAGGGCTTGTGCCTAAGTGTTGCGGATGCCGAGCGGCGCGCGGGAGCGGTGGAAAGATTGTGCAGTTATCTGCCCATCGCTCGTCGTTTCAACGCGATTCTGGTCGTCGGACTGTTGCAGGGTTTGGCAAAGGACGAGCCCAATGTTGAAATTGCGAACGAGCGGATTGTGGCGGGTTTGCGGGAGGTCGGTTGGGCCGCGCAGGAACTGGGCGTCGAATTGGTCGTCGAGCCGATCAATCACTTGCAGGTTGGGTTCAATAACTCGGTGGGCGAAGTGCGGCAGTTGATTGCGGCCATCGGCGTGTCGTCGTTTAAGCCGATGGTGGATACGATCCATATGAATATCGAGGAGACGTCTATAGTACAACCGATCCACGATTGCGGATCGGCGCTCGGTCATGTGCATTTGTGCGAGAGTAGCGGTGGCATATTGGGCAGCGGGCATATTGATTTTCAGGGGGTATTGGCTGCCCTTGCTGCTGTTGATTATGGGGGTTTCGCCTCGGTTAAGGTCTACCGCAAGGCGGAATTCCGCGAAGCGGCGCAGGTGAGCCTAGCGTATTTACAGGGCTTGGGCTGACTGGCATATTGGGCTAATAGATTTATAAACCGCAAATGAAAAGAAGACCGGCGCTGGTGTATGTTTCGTACCCGCCGGTTTTTTTCTACCCGGGCTAAGCAGGAGCAATAACGATGGACGAAACGGAGAAGTATCTCTTCGAAGTACATGGCTATTTAGTGATCAGGGGCGCGCTCTCACAGCAGGAGGTGGCGGCGGCCAATGCGGCGATTGATCACCATGCCGATCAGATCGGAATACGCGCCAATGATCTGGCGCACGAGTCGGAAATGCTAAAAGGCACGCAGGGGCGCGGTGATCTAGGCGGCATGCTGACGTGGGAGAAGCCGCATTGCGATCCGTTTCGGCAGATGATCGCGCACGATAAATTTGCTCCCTATCTCGAAGAGGTGCTGGGGCCTGGTTTTCGTTTGGAGGGGTTGAGCATCATCACGATGGACGAGGGGGCCGAAGGGTTTTGGTTCCACGAGGGTGGCGAGCCACTCGACCGCTCGCGCGGTTTCTTCTACCGCAACGGTCGCATGTTTTGCGGTATGACAAATATCGCCGTGCAGTTGACCGATGTCGGGCCGGAGGACGGTGGTTTCGCGTGCCTGCCCGGTAGTCATAAGGCCAATTACCCCTGTCCGGATGCGATCCGGCTGTATGAGGCGCACCAGGACCGGATTGTGCAGATCCCGGCCAAAGCCGGCGACGCGGTGTTATTTGTCGAGACGTTGATGCACGGGGCCATTCCTTGGCGTGCCAAACATCAGCGGCGGTCGGTGATCTTGCGCTATAATCACGGGGTGCAGGGGGAGTCTTGGTTGGGGACCTATGCGCCGCCGGATTTTTATAACGAACTGACGGAGGCGCAGCAAGCGGTGATTACGCCACCTAAGTACCGGGGGGAAGATAAGGGCTCGCGGCTTTATAAGCCGAGGTAGGGTGGCTGCCTTGGTGGGGACGGCCCTTTTGCGGGTGCGCTTACGCGTATTTTTTTGGTTCCCAGGGCCGCCGCTCGCATTTGCCCCGCATTCAGGCGGGGCAAATGCGAGCAACAGCCTCGTCCGCACCAGCTTGATGGGCTTTGAGCAGGCTTTGGGCCTGTTGCTTGTACTGCTCGAGATTGTGGCGAATGGATTGCTGTACAGACATGGCACAACTCCTTCCTTTAGTGCGCCTGTAGTCCGCTCGTTTCAGGCAGAAAGAATGGTGAGGATGGTAGGAATAAGAGCTGGATAAACAGATACTATTCCTACCAAGCCTATCTGCAAATTCTGGATAGGAATTTGCAGATAGGCTTGGTCAGATTTAGTCGGTTCCCTTCCCCTCGGCCTGACGCAGGCCGCGCAGCAGGCTGATGCCTAGGAGCAGCAGGACCACGGCGAAGGGCAGGCCGGTGACGATCACGGCCGTTTGCAGGGCCTTGAGCCCACCTCCCAAGAGCAACACGGCGGCGATCACCCCCTCCATCATCGCCCAAAAAATCCGCTGGGACACCGGCGGATTGGGATGCCCACCCGAAGTGATGATGTCGACCACAAAAGAGGCCGAGTCCGATGAGGTTACAAAAAAGACCGTCACCACGATGATCCCCAGGCCAGAGGTCAGCGAGGCCAGCGGGAAGCGGTCGAGCAGCACGAAGAGGGCCGTCGACACGTCGTCGTTGACCGCCTGCACCATGCCGCCAGCCCTCATCTCCTCGAAGAGGGCGGCATTACCGAAGACGGTCAGCCAGGCAAAGGTCATCAGCGTCGGCACCAGCAGCACCCCCAACAAAAACTCGCGGATGGTGCGGCCACGCGAGATGCGGGCCACGAAGACACCGACGAAGGGCGCCCAGGCGATCCACCAGGCCCAATAGAAAATACTCCAGCTGTGTTGCCACTCAGTTTGCTGGTAGGCCTCGGTCCAAAGGCTCAGGCGGGGCAGCTGGACGATGTACTGGCCGATATTCTGCACAAAGGCGTCCAAGAGCCGCAGCGTCGGACCCAGGAAGAGCACGAAGAGCAACAGCGCCAGGGCCGCAACCATGTTGAACTGGCTCAGGCGGCGGATGCCCTTGTCCAACCCCAACACCAACGAGAGGGTGGCCATGCCGGTGATCGCGGCGATCAAAACCACCTGCGTCCCCGTCGTGCTTGAGCATGGCATAAAACTCGGCCAGCGCCCTGCGGCGGTCTTTTTCGTTGAACATGTGGGTGAAGGAGTTGCCTAGGCAGATGATGGCATCGAATTCGCCGTGTACGTCCCGGTTGAGGAAGCGCCAATCGGCCTGCACCGTGCGTAGGATATGGCCGCGCTGGTAGCCGTTTTCGAAGGCTTTCGCCAACATTTCGGCGCTGCCGTCGGCGCTGACGACTTCAAAGCCGGCCTCTATCAGGCGCACTGAGTGGAAGCCAGTCCCAGTGGCCACGTCGAGCACGCGGCGCGCGCCGAGTTTCTTGAGATGGCGGATAAAAAAATCGCCCTCGCCTTGAGCGCGTTGGTCCCAGTCGATGAGTTCGTCCCACTTATCGACAAAACCCCAGACGTATTCGTTTTTGTAATGGCTGGTTTTGCGCATTGCTTCGGGGGTATGGCCGTATTCCTGGACTTGTTTTTTCTTCTCCAAAAAGTCAGTCGATTCTACGATAAAAGCCTCATTTTTTTAGGGTCAGACTACTTTTGTAGTGGAACGGAAAGGTGAAATGTCGAATTTCGAGCGGCTCCGTTACATAGCTTACCGAGGCAATGAAATATACACCGGAAACGCGCACGTAGAATGGAGCCAATTGGATTAAAGGATAGTACTCATGACTTAGGGTTTGTCAACCGATCGGGATTGGATAGGCCAAAGCCCCAGCGCCGTTGTGGGCGTGAATCGCAAACGGAAAGAGTCGAAATGTGATGGCACATGTATTGAGTTGTCGCGCTTGGGGATAGGCTGAATAGACTCCAGATAATCCCCCTTGTCGGAACGTATCAGGAAAATACTACGATAGTATCCCCACTCGATCACTCGTCGCATCTTCCAGCGCATTTTCCGGAATCACCAGATTCAACGCTCCGACCTCCTCCGGCGACAATTCCTGCAAGCGCTCGACCAACCCCAAGAAGCGATCGACCTCGCTCGACTCGGCTAAGCCCTCCGTCAGCACCCTCAGCTTGTTGATATAGTCAGCCCGCGCAAAAGGCCGCGCGCCGAGATAGTGCGCATTGGGGTTGTCGAGGCGTTCGGATATTTGGCTGCCGTCTTTTAGGTGCACGACGACTTCGGCACCGAATTTTTTGTGCTCCGGGTCTGGATTGTGATAAGCTTCTGTCCACTCGGCGACTTCTTCGGTGCGGATCTTGTGCCACAGCGCAATGGTCGAAGGTCGGTGCGCGCGTTCGGAGGCGTAGGAGCGCACATGGTGCCAAGCGCCATCTTCCCAGGCAACGGCGAGAATATACATGACGCTGTGGTCGAGCGTCTCGCGCGAGGCGTCGGGGTCCATCTTCTGCGGATCATTCGCACCCGTACCGATGACGTAGTGTGTGTGGTGGCTGGTGCGGATGACGACTTCGTCGACTTTTTCGAGGTCTATATTGCGGGCGTGCAAGGCAGCGCCGATATCAATTAGGGCTTGCGCCTGATATTCGGCGGAATGCTCTTTGGTATAGGAGCGGATGATCTGGCGCAACGGTTCGCCGGGGGCGGGCAGGGGCACAGTGTATTCTGCGTCGGGCCCAGAGAGCATCCAGGCGATAACCCCGTCGCGGCCCTCGTATATCGGTGAGGGGGCCTTCTCGCCGAGGCGCACTCGGCCGATCGCCTCGATGGCGATTTTATTGGCCTGTGCCGGGGCGTAGGCTTTCCAGGAGGTGATATCGCCTTTGCGCGATTGGCGGGTGGCGCAGGACAGGTGCAGGCTTTGGTTGACGGCCTGGTAGATTTCTTCGGCGGGCATGTGCAACATGGTGCCGATGCCTGCGGCGACGGCCGGGGCCAAGTGCGCGACGTGGTCGATCTTATGCTCGTGTAGACAGATGCCGGTGACCAGCGCCATTTGCGTTTCGTAGGCGGTGAGCAGACCGAGGCTCAGGGCATGGCCGTTGGCGCCGGTCTGTTGCGCGACGGCGAGCAGGCCGGGGATATTGTCGCCGGGGTGCGAGTAGTCGGCGGCTAAGTAGGTATCGTGCATGTCGAGCTCGCGCACGGCGACGCCATTGGCAAGCGCCGCCCATTCGCAGTGGAAAGTACGGTCGTTGGTCGCGCCGAAGAGGCGGGCGCCTTTGTTGTTAGGGTGTGGATAGCCCAAGGCCAATAGGCGGGCGTTGCGCACGGGCTGGCGGTTTATCGCGGCGATGGCGACGGCGGCGTTGTCGATCAGGCGGTTGCCGATCATTTCGATAACATCGGTGTCGGCCTGTTGGTTGTGGGCGGCCACCTGGGCGATTTTCCAGGCGAGTTGGTCTTCGCGCGGAAGTACCGCGCCGTCGGCGTGGGTCTTGACTGTGTGGTTGGGCATGGCTTGCTTCCATGGTTAGTAGGTTGCGGCACAACTAAATAATAGGGTCTAATTTTGCGGCGGACAATCGGAGGAGCGTTTGATGGCATAAGAATATGCTGGGGCCTTATGGGCATGGGCTACGGGGTTGCTGGGAAGTGAGCCGGGGGGGTTGTCGGTTTCGGCGGGATGAGTTCAAAAAGATTGCACCGTGGCGGAAGAAGGCGATTGCGAGGACGGCGGTAATGATCGCCGAACCGGATCTGGGCGATAAGCTCAAGGTCAAGGTGGAGAAAGCGCTATGAGATATGAAGGGGATGAAGGCGGTGGATCGCGTGTTGGTAGCGGTCTACGCGAAGGCGGCGGCGGATAAATACGACGGTATATTTTATACCGGAGGGCACAAGTTTGACCTTCAAATGCAAGAGGATGCGTTTGCGTTTTGGGATCGGTGGTTGTAACACCGATTGGCGGTGCGGTCTTGATCGATGGTTGCCATGTATCACGCTGGCGAGTGCAGGGTCTTTGGCTCGCTGGCAGACTTAGGGAGAAATAAATGTCGCGCAAGCTAAATCATATCGCGTTGTGCTCGGTGCTATTTGTCGGAGCAGCGATAGTTAATGCACAGCAAATCCATGTTTGGGATCTGGCGCTGACGGATCAGGCAGGCCAGATGACGGTATATAATCCGGACCGAGACGACGCCCAATTCGGTACGCCGGTGCGTTCAGGTAATTTGGATGGCGACGCTTTCGATGACCTGGTGATCTCTGCCATGGCGGCTGATGGGCCACCGGGCGGCGAGCGGCGCGAGAATGCCGGGGAGGTGGCGGTTTATTTTAGTCCCGGTCATATTGGTGGCCAGGTCGATTTGCGCGAAAAAAATCCTGGAGTAATTACGATTTACGGCGAGCAGCCGCGCAGTATTTTTGGCATTAAGAGCGAGGTGGCCGATGTCGACGGCAACGGGTCTAATGATCTGCTGGTCGGAGCCTTTTATGCGGACGGGGTGGAGCGTGAGGACGCGGGCAAACTCTATTTTTTTACCAGTGAATTGCTAAGCGAAATACGGGCCGGCACGGGGATGTTGGATTTGGCCGAGCCGTGGCCGCCTGGTGTCGGTGTCGTCATCGGCCCCGATCACAACAGCCGTCTTGGAGTATGGATGGCGGCGGGCGATGTCAACGGCGATGGTGTGGCCGATGTGGTTGTCGGTGCCGATCAGGCGAGTGGTTTCGGTTCTAATGCACCGAGTTTTGAGGCGGGGCGGGTTTATGTGCTGTATGGGCCTTTGGCAGCGGGTGAGCGCATCGACCTAAATGATTCGACGCGGCCGATGAGTGTGATCTACGGTATCGACGCTCTCGATCATGCGGGGTCGACCGTTGCGTCGGACGATATTAATGGCGACGGTTTTGATGATGTGATCATTGGCGCGGCGGCTCTCGGCACCTTGCGCAACGCCTATAATATTGCCGGCGGGGCGGGCGACGGACCCAATAACGAGCGGCATAACGCGGGGGAGGTCTATGTCGTATTTGGTCGTCCTGATTTGCCGCGAGATATCGACTTAAACGCGAACCCTCCGCAAGATCTACTCGTCGTTTATGGGGCCGATGGCGGAGAGAACTCCCCTGATCGTTTGGGGGAGGAGATCGTGACAGCCGATATTAATGGCGATGGGCTGGCTGATATGCTGCTGGGCGCCTATCGGGCGGATGGGCCTGGCAATAGCCGCCCCGATGCGGGGGATGTCTGTGTTGTTTATGGGGCACGAGACTTGCCGGGGCGGGTGATCGACCTGGTTGATCCGCCCGAAGGGACGATGTTGATCTATGGTGCCAGAGACCAGGCCATTGCCGGTGACGCGATTGCCGCCGGCGATATCCACGGCGACGGCTATGATGATTTGTTTATCGGCGTGCCGGGTGATGATGGGCCACTCGACCGACCTTTTTCTGGTGGCATTGTCGTAATCGCGGGTGGTCCGAATTTGCCCGCGGTGGTTGATTTGGCTGCGCCGAGCGTCCCGGTGGTGTGGATCCAGGCACCCGACAATTTTGATTTTTCCGCCTATTGGGCCGCCGCCGGCGATTTCGACGGTGACGGCTCGGTTGATATCATGCCCAATGGCATGGCGGGGGACGGACCGGATAACCGGCGCAACAACGCCGGCGAGGTCCATGTGGTTAGCGGTCGGCTGGTGGCGGAAATATTGGGCGGTGCGGTGCAGTTGACGGCGATAGCCGAAGAAGCCTTGGCCACCGTGCCCGCGCAGGCATCGCTGGGCCAGAATTACCCGAATCCGTTTAATAGCCGCACCACGATTGAATTTTCGTTAGCGGTGGATGCCGATTTGCATCTGGCGATCTATGACGTGACGGGCCAGCAGGTAGCGACCTTGGTGGAGGGTTGGCGCACGGCGGGTGTACATATTATTACCTGGGACGGGCGCGACAGTGCGGGTGAGCAGGTGGCCAGCGGCGTGTATTTGTATCGCTTGGCCATTGGCAGAAAGAGCGAAGTGCGCAGGTTGTTGTTGTTAAAATAGTAGGTCTTGGCGAATATTGAGGCTATGCTCTCCTCTTATCACATGGTCTGTGGTCGATTGTTGTCGGTCGTTTTGTCGTGCGTCGTTTGCGTTTGCCAGCAGGCATACGGCGATCCGATCGAGCCGGTTGCGATGGCGGATACTAGCGAGGCCCTGGCAGATCGGTTATTGGCACAAGGGCGCTATCGCGTGGCGGTGTGGGCTTTCGAGGCTGTGGCGCGCCGACAACCCGATTCGGCGGATCTGTACCGCAAGCTCGGCGCGGCGCTGGCCAAGGATGAGCAGTTGCCGCAGGCTGTCGTCGCTTATGAGCGAGCGATCGCGCTGCGAGAGGACTATCCCAAAGCTCGCACCGAGCTTGCTATTTTGCTGACTCGTTTGGATCGCCAAGACGAAGCGGTCGCGATGCTTGAGCGGGCGATCGAACTCAGCCCCGGTTACGCGTGGGCTCATATGTCGCTGGGCTTGTTGCATTTCAGCAAAGGGCGCTACGATACGGCATTGCTCGCCTACGAGCACGCGATAGACGTGCAGGCTGATTATGGCGAGGCGTGGTATAATATTGGCGAGGTGCACCTCAAGAAAAATGACTATCCTGCAGCAGAAAAATCTTACCGTCGGGCGATCGGCGCCGATTCGACGGTGGCGAAATATCGCAACGGGCTGGCTGCCAGCCATTATCGTCGGCGCGACTACGCCGCCGCCGTTTCTGAACTGCAACGCGCGGTGTCATTCGACTCGCTCTACGCGCGGGCCCGGTTCAATTTGGGCAATGCGCTATTGCGCACTGGCCAACGGGAAGAAGGGCGGCGACAGTTGGATCTATACCGGCGGCTCGAAGAGGAAGAACGCGAGATATCCTCGATGAAAAATACCTTGCTCACAACGCCCGACAAAGCTGAGATCTATCACGATATGGGCATGGTCTATTCGCGGCGCGGCCAATATGATCAAGCCCGGATCCACTATTTGCAGGCTATCGCCCGGGATTCCCTATTTGCGCCCTCCTATCACAACCTAGGCAATATTCAATTGCGACAGGGGCGGATCAAAGAAGCCATCGGATTGTTTCGCCGTGCGATCCGCACGGATTCGACCTATGTGCTGTCCTATTTGGCTTTGGGCAATACGCAAATGCGCGCCCGGCAAGTGCCGCAAGCGCTGGCGAGCTATCTTCGCGGTCTGGAAATAGCCCCTGACAATGCCCGCCTTAAACGCAATGCCGAGATGGCGCGGCAGATCCTTACTGCGGCCAAGAAGCAGCGATAGCATGCGGACAATGACAGTGCCCTGCAAACGCCCTGTGTATCTGGCCCTGCTGTGGCTACTATTCGTCCTTGTAATGCCGGCGTATGCCGCTTTGCCGAAATTTGCCGAAGTAACAAAAGAAGCGGGTATCGATTTTCGCTATATAAACGGCGCGAGCGGTGCCAAATATATGCCGGAGGCGGTCGGGTCCGGGGCGGCGTTTTTCGATGGTGACGGCGACGGATTGCTCGATCTGTATATCGTCAATGGTGCAGCGTTGCCGGGATATACCGGACCGACTGGGCCCAATGTCTATTATCGCAACTTGGGCGATGGCACATTTGTCGATCAGACGGCTGTATCGGGCACGGGCGATGAGGCTTTCGGTATGGCGGCGACCGTCGGCGATGTCGATGCCGACGGCGATCCGGATCTCTACGTGAGCAATTACGGTGCGAACCGGCTTTACCTGAATGGCGGCGGTGCGATCTTCGCCGATGTAGCCCTGGCCGCCGGTGTGGCGGATACGGCCTGGGGCACGCACGCGGCTTTTGCCGATTACGACATCGATGGCGACCTCGACCTCTACGTTGCTAATTATATGGACTTCGATCCGGCGAAGAATGTAGAGTGCTCTGCCGGGCAAGCGCGCTCGTATTGCGGTCCGACCACCTATCCGGGGCAGGCCGGTGTGCTCTACCGCAACGACGGCGGCCTAGTTTTTACCGAGGTGACCAAGCAGGCCGGTCTCGATGATGATACGGGGCGGCAGTTGGCGGCGGTGTTCGGGGACATCGACATCGACGGCGATCCGGATTTGTTTATCGCCAACGACAAGAAGCCGAACTTCCTCTTTGTCAATAATGGAGACGGGACGTTTGTCGAAAATGGCGCGGTGGCGGGTGTCGCCTATAACGAAGAGGGGCTGGCCGAGTCGGCGATGGGGGCCGACCTGGGTGATTACGACAACGACGGGCGGCTCGATATAATCGTCGCCACCTTCCAATGGCTAGCCAATACGCTATACCACAACGACGGGGACGGTTTTTTTACTGACTTGACTTTTGCCGCCCAACTCGGTGTGGCGAGTGTGCCCTATCTCGGCATGACCTCCGCCTTTGTCGACTACGATAACGACGGTTGGTTGGATGTCTTTGTCGCCAATGGACATCTCGACGCCAATGTCAAAGAATACGACCCCTCCACGACCTACGCCCAGCAGAATCAGCTATTCCGCAATGTGGGCGACGGCACATTCGTCGAAGTCAGCGGCGAGAGCGGATCGGGCATGCGGGTCGCGCGGGTCAGTCACGGCGCCGTTTTCGGCGATTACGACAACGACGGTGATGTCGATATTTTTGTCTCCGATTCCGATACGCCGCATTGTACCTTGTTGCGCAACGACGGCGGTAACGCCAATCACTACCTGCGGATTCGCGCCGAAGGGCGAAAGAGCAATCGCGAAGGCATCGGGGCACGGGTCCGTGCGGTGTCTGGTGATTTGACACAGGTGCGGGAGATCCGCGCCAGTTATGGTTATATGGGCAGCAACGACGTGCGGCTGACGCTGGGGTTGGGGCATCACGCGATGGTAGATACGCTGCAGGTTTTCTGGCCCAGCGGTGCAGTGCAGACGATGGTGGATGTCGATGCTGACCGGGAAATCACCTTAGTCGAAGAAATAGGCGAATGAGATACGGGTCGATTTGCTTTATCGTCTGGGCCGCTGTCGCTCCAGTTGTCGCGCAACGGAACGCGCCGACTTTGCCCCCAAGCTCGCAGGCTATGGCGACCTATCTCGCTGGAATCGCCCGCACCGCCGATCCGGTCGAAAACGTTTACATGAATCGCGCCCGGGCGCGAGGCATCAGCTCCTTGTTACAGCGCAAACTGGCGCCACAGCAGGAAATGCAATTGCGCGTCAAGATTGCGACGGAACTTCTACAGGGGGGAATGGCACAAGAGGCGGTTGCGCAGCTCGAGTATGTCTATGCTGAGATTAAAAAGAAAAAAGTGCCGGTCAAAGAGAGCTATTTTCGCAATCTGCGCGACCTACTCGGCATTGCCTATTTGCGCGTCGGCGGCGAAAAGAGCGGAGTGCCGCCGCATGATTGGGTTTTTCCTATGGGGCCGGGCGAGGCGACCTCGTTACCGGCTGGGCCACGCAAGGCCATTGAGCTTTATGAGTCGAATCTAAAAGGGGCACCGGACGAACTGGCCACGCGCTGGTTGCTCAATATAGCCTATATGACGCTGGGGGAATATCCCGATAAAGTGCCCGCGGCCTGGCGGATCCCGCCGACGGCTTTTGCTTCCGAATACGCGATCGGCCGTTTTGTCGATATCGCGGCCGCCGCCGGTGTCGATGCGGTTGGTCACGCCGGCGGCAGCGTCGTCGATGATTTTGATGGCGACGGCCTGCTCGATATTGTCGCTTCGTCGCGCGGGCTGACCGATCCGCTGCGTTTTTTCCGCAATGAGGGCGACGGAACCTTCGACGAATGGACCGAACGCGCGGGTTTGCGCGGGCAGTTGGGTGGGCTAAATCTGGCGCATGCCGACTACGACAACGATGGCGACCGCGATCTGTTGGTATTGCGCGGGGCCTGGATGGGCGAGGCGGGGCGCCACCCCAATTCGCTATTACAGAACCAGGGCGGAGGGGCTTTTGTCGATGCCACCCGCGAAGCCGGTGTATTCTCGTTGCACCCGACGCATTCCGCCGCCTGGGGCGATTACGATAACGACGGTTGGCTGGATCTCTATGTCGGCAACGAGTCCAGCCCGGCGCCGAGGCCGCCGCATCCCTGCGAATTGTTCCGCAATAATGGCGACGGCACGTTCAGCGATGTAGCTGCCGCGGTCGGCGTCGCCGATGTCGGCTTTGTCAAAGGCCTGGTCTGGGGCGATTACGACAACGACGGGATGTTGGACCTCTATCTATCGCATCTCAATGGCGACAACGTGCTCTACCACAACGAGGGCGGTCATTTTAGCGAGGTCGCCGAGGCGGCGGGGGTGAGCGAACCCTATGTCAGTTTTCCGACCTGGTTCTGGGATTACGACAACGACGGCTGGCAGGATATTCTGGTGGCCGGTTTTGATATGGAAGATCTCGATGATATGGCGGCGGTTTACCTCGACCGGCCTTTGGGCGCCGAGCACCCGCGTCTCTACCATAACCGGGGCGACGGCACCTTTGCCGATGTGGCGACTGAGACGGGCCTCGACCGGGTCATTTTGCCGATGGGAGCGAATTTCGGCGATCTCGACAACGATGGTTGGCTCGATGCCTATTTTGGCACCGGCATGCCGGATCTGCGCGCGATTTTGCCCAATCGCATGTTTCGCAATGCCGGTGGTCAACGTTTCCAAGACGTGACGACCGCTGGCGGTTTTGGCACCTTGCAAAAAGGGCACGGGATCTCTTTTGCAGATTTCGACCACGATGGCGACCAGGATATCTACCAGGTATTGGGTGCCGCCTTTGAGGGCGATGTCTATCGCAATGCGCTGTTGGAAAATCCCGGACACGGGCATCATTGGTTGACGCTTTTCGTGCAGGGGACCCGTGCAAATCGCGACGGTATTGGTGCGCGTATACAGGTTCGGGTGGTGACGGTGGCTGGGGCCACGCGCGATATCTACGCCACGGTGGGCAGTGGAGGCAGTTTCGGGTCTTCACCGTTGCGGCAGGAGTTGGGATTGGGCAATGCTATGGCGATCGAATTTGTGGAGGTCACCTGGCCGGGCGACAGCGTCAGACAACGCTTTGCTGGGCTGGAGGTCGATCGCGCGTATCGCCTGATTGAAGGGGAGCAGGCGTCGCAGCGGGTGGTGTTACGGCGCTTTGATCTTTCGCCGGGAGATTAATTGCTATCGCAAAATACAGTCGCGCGATGGCCTGTTGATTAGAAGTCCGCACGAAAAAATGGCGAGTCCCAAACGCGATTAATTGAGCGGTGTCACGTCCGTTTTTTTGCGACCCCCTTAAAGGCCGTTTCACTTGTCCGCGGCGCGTTGCGCCATAAAATGCTGGGTGGCGTCCGGGTAGATGCCGATCAGGTGTTCGGGCATGATCGGAAAATCCATCCCGCGGGCACTCTGCACGCCCGTTTTTTTGTCCTGTCGCCCCGGCATGTGGCAGTCGATGCAATTGTCGACGATTGCGTGGCCCAGTTCAGGTTCCATGCCGCAAGCCTCGACGGTGTGGCAGTCGAGGCAGCGACTGGAAAAGAGCGCTCTGTCGCCGCGTTCGGGCGCATGGGGGTTGTGGCAACTGGCGCAGGTCAGGTCGTCGCTCTGTTGGAAGCAGGCCGAGAGGCTGAGGCGGGCGACCTGATTGTTGCTGTGCACGCCGATACTGTTTTGCGTCTCATGCGGCTCGGGTTCGATATACTCCGCCAGCGGCAGGCCGGGGCGGTAGGTGAAGGGGCGGCCGTGTTTGATGCCGGCGCCCGAATGGCATTGCGCGCAAATCTCGATTGAGCGCTGGCGGCTTAAGTCGCCGGGGTGGGTGATGTGGGGCGCGCCCGCGTCGGCGGGGGCACTGGCCTGGAATGTCGCGTGTTGGGCGCCGGGGCCGTGGCAGCGCTCGCATGAGATGCCGAGCATAAACTCCCCTTGGCCGTAGACATTGCGCTCGTAGTCCTCGGCGGCGAAATAGGTGGCGTGGCATTCCATGCAGCGCGGGCCGACGGGCCGGTCGAAGACCGCCTGGCCATCGGGGTAGCCGGGGCTGTTGATCCACTTGCCGCTGGCGGCCCAATACGAAATCGGCAGTTGGTAGAGCCGATCGTTTTTCCAATACAAATAGGTCTGGCCGATTTTGCCCGAGCCGGTGACGATTTCCATCCGCTCGCTGTGCTCGTGCAGCTTGTTGTCTTCGCCCCAGATATTGGCCGTTTGGTAAAATTCGTCGTCGCGGGCGCTCATTTCAAACCACAGCTTATCGTTGCGCGTCCACATGAACGCGGCATCACCGGTGAAGTGGCCAGCAATGGATTGCGCATCGGCGAGTCGCGATGTGATGTGGTGCGCCGTTTGGATAAAGCCCTGGTATTTGTCCGGGTGGCAGTCCTGGCAGGCGGCGGGGCCGATATAGGCGGCGGGGCTGGAAATTTGCTCGCTGGTTTGTAGATTATGTCCGTTTTCAGCTGCTGCTGATATATGCGGTAGACCGATAAGCAGGAAGCAAAACAAGGTGCGAGCTTTAGTTGGGCACGGCGTTTTAGGGACGGATGTATTCTTGACAAATACTAGCTGCGCAATAGCTTTCAATGCAGTAATCTGCAAATTCGAACCCTTCGGTCGCGGGGGATCAGACAACGAGTTATAGAGGAGACTATTAAATTGAGTAGCCCTGCCATTGTCAAGAAAGTAAGTGCGAAGGCAACGAGGACCCTCCTCGTTTGTTGGCTAGCATTAGCTAGTATCGCCAGTGCCGACTCTCCGGCCGAATACGTAGTGCAGGTGGGTGAGGAGAAGCTCTCAGTTGCCGAGTTTGAGCGCCGTGCGCAGCAGATGATGAAAACGGGTTTCCGCCATATCGATATCGCAGATCCCAACGCCAAAAGAATATTTCTCGACGGCATTATTGCCCATGAATTATTGGCGGTCGAAGGGATACGGCGTGGGCTCGACCGCGATACCACCATCGCCGAGGAGGTGCAGCGCACGCACGAACAGGCGCTGCGGAAGAAGCTCTATGAGGTCGGGGCGCTTACGGGGGACTATTCCTCGACAGAGGAGGAATTGCGGGAATTCTTCGTCGAGCGGCAATTCGACACCGAGATTTTCAGCCAGCATATCGTCTGTGCCACCGAGCAGGAGGCGTGGGAGGTCTTAACGCGACTCGGCAAGGGCGAGACATTCGCAGACCTGTTCCCCTTATACGCGGTGCCGCATATCCAGAAGCGCTTTGCGCCGGAGGGTTGGGTTAGTTGGGTCAAGACCGGGGGGGTACTGAGTCCGTTGATCAAGCCATTTAATGGCATGGGGCCGGGCGATCTTTATCCGCAGCCGGTCGAGACGAGTTCAGGCTATCACGTCTTCAAGCTCAAGGCGCGCCGGCCGGTCGACTTCGACGAGACCCGCGATTGGCTGATGCGGCGATTGCGCGAGGTTAAGCGCGGCGCGGATATGGAGATCTATGTCAAGGAACTGCGCCGTCGCTATGGGTTAAAACGCGACGAAAAGGGCATGCGACTGCTGCGAGCCCTTGCGCCGGACGAAAAGGAATGGCCGGGGGATGACCCGCAGTTGTTCGGATGGCAGGGCGGGCAGTTGACCTTGCGCGATTATCTGTTCCACCACCGGCTGGGCCGGGTCAAGCATCCGGCCGCCCTCGATAGCGCCGGGTTGCACAAAGCCGCCGACGGGTTGGCGGGCAGAGAGATCATGCTAATAGAGGCGCGCAAATTGCAACTAGACAGCAATCCGGAGGTCGCGATCGCGACGAAGACCCGCCGCGACGAGTTACTGATCCAATGGCTCTATCGCCAAGAGGGCCGGGCAGCTGCGCTGGAGCAGGGTGTGACACAGGAGGATATTCGCGGTTTCTATGATACCAATCAGGATATGTTTGCTCTAGATGACGGCGGCGTGGCGAGTTTCGACCTGGTGCACGACAGCATCAAGGCGGCTTTGTTCACCCATATAGAGAATAACGCGATGGATACTTTAATCTCTCGCTTGCGGGAAGAAAATAAAGCAGAGGTTGAGGTATACCCTGCCGGGCTTACTCAGGTCGTGCTAACGCGGCCGATACGGCCGAAAATGCCCGGGAAGGAAACGCGGGAGACCGTTGATGCTGTTGATGCTAGTGCGGAATAGAAATCCCTGTAAATAAGGGTGTTTAATAATTCATTTTACACGATGAAAATAGATAAGTCTACATATTTACACTTTATAAGTGCTTTTAATATATGAGGCATATATAAATATCCTATTAAAGGTGATTTTGGATTTGGTCTATGGCTTTAACCGTGTTATATTATAAAAATGTAGTACATCTTAAATAACCTCCCAAAGAAAGGGAAATTGCAGATGCGTAGACTTATTATGACGGGTGTA
>Ga0233439_10001321_pt1 | contig 32096 bp, 34 predicted proteins | sample SI_123_September_6_FD_182713 | JGI IMG/M metagenome (GOLD analysis project Ga0233439, IMG submission 182713) | Seawater microbial communities from Saanich Inlet, British Columbia, Canada - SI_123_September2016_100_MG | ecosystem: Environmental > Aquatic > Marine > Inlet | place: Canada: British... | reverse complement strand
TATGGTGCTTATACTGAAAATGGAATGCCTACCACCGGTGGAAGCGGAACAGGAGCAACGGTCGATGTCACTACTACTGCAAATGGCAATATCAACAGTGTGGTCATTAACAATCCAGGTTCAGGCTACATCGCAGGTGATGTGCTCACCGTGCTAAGTGGACTACTTAAATTTTATCTTTATACAAACGATACTTACTCATCTCTGGTTAGTGAATTAGAATTATTGCCTGGAGAAGATAGTACATTTATTCAAGCACACTCTAGTAATGTTAATCATCCACTCGCAATAACTAGCAGTGCTACATACTCATCAACAACAATCCTTTCTACTTCTACTACTGCGGGTGATACTATTACAACAGTATACACACCTGCACCTGAACCCGAACCTGCGCCTGAACCCGAACCCTCATATGTATATATAAATTGTCATAATCATGTTAATATGGGTTCTTTTTATAATGGTACTACTGGTATAGAGGTTCTTTACGGGGGGGGTGGTGGCGAGCCTTAGGATGATGGTTATTAAAATACACGATCCGTATTCAAAAAAATTGATTTTCATTTACCCGTATGTTTGTATGTAACGATGTTTGTGTATTAAAAACAATTAATAATCTTAATACATAATTTTATTTTCTATGAAAATTTTTATAAATATTTTTTATAAATATTTTTTATTCCAATATTCCTATATAAGTTCCATAACCTTCACCAATTGGATTAAATAATTCAGGTCTTAAGTGACATAAATATGTTAATGGATATTGATCACTAAATTGGTCACTTCCTACTATTTTATGTGTTCCGTTATTCACATTTTCAAATAATTTATCAACAAAATCATAAAATATTTTTGCAAATTCTGGTAAAAAATTTATATGGAAAATATAAGTTCCCGTAACTAATGGAGGCCATTTACCACGGTTCATTTTATTATCTTTTTTAACTGTACAGTTAATTTTATTTTTATCTAATAAATTCATTTTTTCTACATTTGGCCAAATATCATTTGGTAAATCTTTCTTTCCTATACGATATGTACATAAGGTTGCGTCATACCAACAAATCCATTCACTTTTAATATCACATTCTTTTACTGCTTTTAAACACAAATTTATTTTTTCCATCCATAATAACCATAATTCTTTTGATGGACACCAATTAGCTCCATAATGTATTTTTTTTCTCATGTTAGGATAAAATTTATATGTATCAAAATCTTCTATATTACATTTAATATATTTTGTATTTAAGTCTTTTCTTATTTCAGCAACCATATTTTTTATTTTTTCATCGTTATAAAAAAATATAAAATCAGATTTCAATAATAATGTCTTTTTCATATGTTGTATTTGTGCGTTTGGTCCACCTTTAAATTTATTATCAACCGTCCACCAACCAGATATACAAGTAATTCTATCCATTTATATTCTATATATTTTTATTTTTACTTTTTACTAAATTTATTGTATTCGGTCCGGTCTCCGGTGTTACGTAAAAAAAATGATTTCATTTCTTGATTGCGTCTGTATATAACTTACAAGCTATGGATATTCAATATTTAAAAGAGGTTTATAACATTTGTCAAGGTGATAATATGAATTATTATTACACCGATTCATATAATAATGAATGTTATGAACTACATGAATTGAAAGAGGATGGATACCTTAAATTATCAGAGAGTTTCGTGAAATTTTCTCAACATTCGCTAGAAAGAATGCAACAAAGAGAACTAGATAATGTAGTAAATCATATTGTTAATTCCATGAAATCTAAATCTATTCAGGCATATACTTCGTTGAATTCATCATTTATTCCTCGTTGGCATTTCAAACACGATAGTAAAGGCAGACTGGGTGTGCAAATTATATTATGTAACTGTGTAATTATCATGGATCCTGATATGAAAATTATAGTTACTGTTTTCCCTAGCGGGGAACGCAATAATCGTCCATGTTCATTTAAAGACTATTGTAATATAGTTAAATCTAGAGAGAACCAGAAGATTAAATATAATAATAACAAGAAACTCTCCAGAGAAAACCGAAAGACTTTCAAGAAAGGTAGCAAGGGAAAGAACAAGGATAAAGAGTACTAGGTTTGATATACACTCCTCCGTAGGACTATTCTCGTTCCGGTATCCGGTGTTATGCAAAAAAAAATGATTATGAATGAATGTTCTGTCTGTTTGAAAGAACTATTATGAACAACAAACCGAATTTAATTAAACAATATAAATTAATATGGGCAATACTAATACTAATACCAATATCACCTTAACAGGTGAAGAATATCGTGAGATGGAGGAGGATATCGAGATCGAACGATATCGTGATGGAATCGAGATCGAACGATATCGTGATGGAATCGAGATCGAACGATATCGTGAGATGGAGGATATTCACCGTAATTTAACAGAAGACGAAGAACGTCGAATCTTCGCAAAGCACGTTGGGATTTTCGTTGAAGATACAGAACAAGAATGCTGTGTTTGTCTTGAACCTACAAGAGATAGAACTTATTATTGTTGTAAGCAACATTTATGTAGAGAGTGTATTAATAGGTGTCCAAATATAGAGCGTATAGTAGATATTGATATTACTACGGGTAATTTAACACCATTTACTAGTGATGATTTTGCTGATGGGATTATTAGACCTTGGATAGAAAAACCATGTCCTATGTGTCGTCAGGATTTAGTTTATAAGTTATCTTTGGATTGTGTTCCGAATGATAAGAGAAATAATTTTAACACAGAACAAGAGTATTATCTAGTTGAACATTTTCCACCACCACCACAACCACTTAAGCCTTCCACAGATAAAGGTGAGAATCTTTGGTATTATGAATTCGTCGTTATGCATGATTTACTAAAAAATATAAAAAAAATTGAATAGTTATTTACATTCACCTTACATGTTTTTTATTGTACTGTCCCACCTAGCCCCAACGGAACTATTCCCCCGCCAGTTCCCCGCCAATCCAACGGAACTTTCCGTGTCAATTACTGATCCTCGGCTATGCGGAAATGGGTAACATAATGAGAAATGGGTTACAAAAATGCCCCGTAATTCCCCCGTAAGTTCCCCGTTAATCCCCCCGGTCTTCTGATTTACTTCCCGGGCATTTTCAAATACTTATCTAGAAAAAAATGATTTGGTTTGGCCCAAATTAGACACAGCAACTTATGATTAATAACACAGTTTAAAATGTCAAATTACATGCGAACCCCCGCTAGTTGTGGAGTATGTGGCGTGATGGGCCACAACAGACGTAGTTGCCTTGTCGCACGCCTTCGTAGTGAAGGAGGAAACGATTATACACAGGAAGAAGAGGAACGAGTTAAAGCACATCTCCGCCGTGAATTTCAAGAAAGTCCCCTGGGAATTCGCTGGGCTAGATACCAGATAGAAGCATCGGAACGCCGTGAGCAAGCGATGCAACGTAATCGAGACGCGGTTCGAGAAGCGATGAATGAGAGACAGAGACAGAGAGCAGTAGAAGTACTCGCACGAGGACTACCGCGTCCCGAGCCAGCACCAATAGTCGATGTAGCACATTCGTTTAGCCAGATAATATCGTGGGCCAGACGTGCGGAACGAGAGGCTAGATCCCAAATTAGAGAAGAGGTGCGATCCCCAAAAGCGTTGTCCCTGAAAATGGTGAGTGACTTTCAGGAGAATTACTCGGTAGATACTGAGTGCAGTATTTGCTACGACAGGATACCAAATATTGGCCTACCATGCAAGCATACCTTTTGCGGAGAATGCACAGTTAAATTCGCTAAAAAATCTCAAAGTTGTCCGTTATGTCGTTGTAACTTCGAGGAGGCTCACATTTGTCGCAACATAGAGCCAGAAGAGTTTAATAAAATATCAGCTAAATTGTACTTATAAATTAACCCTAATTAACCTTTTTTTGTTGCACCCTGCCATCTAGTTCCCAACGGAACTATCCTAACGGAACCATATAAATAAGTAATTGAATTTATATAGTTCAAACAGTAATTTAACGGCTATTCAGAAATGGGTAACATAATGAGAAATGGGTTATGAAAGGACTGCCAACTCCCCCGCTAATTATAGAAAGGATTGCAACTCCCATGCTATTTCCCCCGCTAATCTCCTGCTATTTCCCCGCTATTTCCCCGCTAATTCCCCGCTAATTCCCCGCTAATTCCCCGCACTTCTCTCGTCAATCCATATTCAACCCCCCCTTACGGCACAATCCATATACTATCCACACTTCACTCTATATAATATTTATACACTTATTTCACCACTCAAGAGAGAAGGAGAGAACTATTATATTTGATTCACACATAACTTACTGGAAATTTACTTGAGAATTACACCCTATCATCTAGCTATTTATATGATAATCCCCCGGTGATACCCTGTCATCTAGCCCCCAACGGAACTATTCCACATCAGTATTTGAATTATACCCACCAATAGTTCCGTTGAGACCCATTTAACGGCTATGCAGAAATGGGTAACATAATCAGAAATGGGTTATGAAATGATTGATATATAATTCCCTGAAAGAATTGATGTATAATTCCCTGAAAGAATTGATGTATAATTCCCTGAAAGAATTGATGTATAATTCCCTCGCCATTCCCTCGCCATTCCCTCGCCATTCCCTCGCCATTCCCTCGCCATTCCCTCGCCATTCCCTCGCCATTCCCTCGCCATTCCCTCGCCATTCCCTCGCCATTCCACCACATTACCTACCATCACTTTGCCCATTCTTTTACCCCTATATGATACACACTTACACACACGATTTACCTTAAGATTGTAATTATTATTTTATTCATATTATCATTTAAAATTTATTATACAAATTATTATATGAATATATGTGAAGAACATAAAAAACACGAAAACGAAACTATTATGAGTCCATGCCGTTATAAATGTAGAGTATGTAAAATTAAAAACGTTCATGGCTATAGTAATCCTGACCACATATCTAATCCGTTCGGATACCTTTATTTAGCACCAACAGTTTGTATTAATTGTTCAAAACAATACAATATATGTATGTGGTGTTAAATATAATATATATTTATTTTATGGCGGTTCAAAAATCAGGATTGGATTTTTTAATAAAACTATCAAAACAAAAGAAAATATTGCAAAAAGATATTGCAAAAATATTATTAAAAGATAAACAAAAAATAAGTTTAGTTAAATATATTCAACCAGAAAAACAAATAGTAATTTATAAACCTAATACGTGACCGAAATGCAAGATTTATATAAAAAAAAATGATTTGTTATTTATAATTTTCAGTTTTTTAAATAATATAATGGAAACGATATATCAATACCCAATTCAATACCCAAAATTCTCTAAGACAGAATATGGTCATTATGAACGTGGAGTAATGACAGGTGACAGTCATTTTAAAACTCCGTTCGAAGAATTTCATTACGCATATTCTCAAATACGTAAATGTTCTAAGTGTGACGAAGAAAAGCGACTTACTGAATATAGGACCAATACTAGCGGTAGTCATGGCTTCGACAAAGAGAAAATTCGCCTTAGACGACCTGAATGCATCGATTGCACGAAAAAAGCAGCAAAGGGTAAAGATGAAGCTGTAAAACTTGCAAAATCACTAGGTATTTCACATAAAGCTCCAGAAGGAACTAAATGTGAATTATGTAATGCAACTAAAAACCTTGTATTTGACCATGACCACGAAAAAAACGAATTCAGAGGCTGGCTATGTGACCCATGTAATCGCTCTATGGGCGTACTTGGAGATGACGCAAATAGCCTATTAAAAACAGTTGCATATTTATCAAAAGGCAACACAGAAGCGTTGGACCTAATCGAAAAATTAAAAATTATCTTATAAATTAACTAATTAACTACACACTTTTTTTAATACGATACTTTGACAATTTAAAATACTTCTCCTCAAGTTCTATTCCAATAAACTTCCTTTTTCTATTAACACATCCGATACCAGTTGTACCTGAACCCATCGTGTTATCCAAAACTGTTTCACCCTCATTTGAATATGTCATTATCAAATATTCTATAAGTTTTACTGGTTTTTGTGTTTCATGTACTGTATCAAATTCTATATCAAACTCAATTAATTCATTCGGATAATTCGTAAATTTTTGTGTATATTCACTATCACTTGTTAATTTATTATTTGGACCTAAATGGTGTGCTTGATTTAACATTTTTCCGATACGTTCCTTGCTGTTTTTCTTTTTGATATTTACTGGTTCTAGACCTTGAGGATTATACGTCATATTTCCCTTATGTCTTGACGCTGCTGCAGCACCTCCTTTTGAAAATACACATATATCTTCTGTACATTTCATCGGTCTATAATTCGCAAGTAAGAACTGTGTTGTTTTATTTTTCTTCCATATCAAATTATATTTATACCATTCATAATTAGAGGATATTAACATACTCGTAAATGGTTGTTGGCCAAATAACAATATAACTCCGTGTGGCTTCTTTACAATTCTTTTATAATGTTCCCATAATTTATTTATATCTATTATTGTATCCCACTTACATTTTGTAGTTCCATATGGAAGATCACACAAAACCAAATCAACACTATCATCTTCTATCAAACTCATTTTTTCAATACAATCTCCCATATATAATTTTATATTTTCTTCTATAACGTCTTCTGTTGTTTCCTTATCAACTTCGGCCATCATATTCTCTAGTTGTTCTTTACGTTGAACCTTTGTCAGTTTTACTTCTGCCATACTATAATTATTTAAATTAATATATTTAAATAATTTTTAATCAATTTTTTTTATTAGTTATGAATAATTAATTCTTTAGTTATTGATTCAGGATTCTTTGAATTAATTGCACGTCTCGCAGTTATTTCATCTATATTACATTCTGAAAATTTATCTAATACCATATCAACTTTCGCATTACTTAATACATATCTTACATGTTTTTTATCCAACTTTAAAATATTATCAAACAATTTTTCATGACATTCCAAGTCAAACCCACCTTCCAGATATTGTACAAATGACTTCGGATTTTCAGGAGCGTATGGTGGATCAAAATATACGAAATCATTTTTCTTCATTTTTTTAAACACATCCATAAAATCACAACATGTAAAATTTACATCTTTTATCAACCCACTTATTCTATTTATATCTTCTTTTGTTATAATTGTTGGTGTTTTTTTATAATGTCCATAAGGAACATTAAATCCATTTGGACCCTCTCTGTATATACCCCTAAAACACAACTTATTTATTACCATGAATAAAGCAGAATATTCAACAGATGCTTTATTAGAGTTATTAAATTTATTCCTCAACCAATAATAATAACTTTCCTTTGATGTTGTTGCTTCTTCTAATGTTTGGGGTTTTCTATTTATTTCATCACCAGTTAATTCATCACCAGTTAATTCATCATAATCATTTATTATAGTTTCAATATGATTAAATAAATCATCCTTATTATTTTGTATATGTTTATATACATTTATTAGCCCTTCATTTAGATCACATGCGTATATACGACCCTTTATTTTAATATCACCACGCTCTTTCATAGATAATACTGCTAATAATACACTACCTCCTCCCACAAATGGTTCATGATAATTATCAAATTCTTTTGGAATTTTATGTAATATTGTATCTAATATTTGTGTCTTACCGCCTACCCATTTTAAAAATGGTTTTTGATTCATACTTAATTGTAATTAATAAAATAATTTTATATCTATTTTATTAATTAATATTTATAAATACCCTCCCCTATGTACTAAATATAGTAATGATAATATTAATTGCAACATATCCAATATTAAATTTAGTCCAGAATTTGGATGATTCCGCACAGACAAAACATTTATCACCCTAGGTAGAGAAATAAGTAACATCATTATTGCTAGTACTATATACCTATACTCAGCAGGATACCTAGTAACGTCACCGTGTGTCTGATGGAAGTGATTGCCTCTTCGTATAATACCTCTATTAGATAAACTATCATCTACATTCCGAACCACTTGATGTAACTGCTCTAGTGTCATTCCGACTGCCATTAAATTCATTACATGCTCACGTTGTGCCCCTATATTGTGTAACTCTTTCATATCTTGTTCAGTTAAATCTTCCCAACGCAAAACTTGTCTAATTCCACCTGGAATATCATGAGGGTCTATTTCATGAGGAGCACGAGGATCTTCTCCAGACGTTGTTCTAACCGTTGGAACTGTACTTGGTAGACTTTCTCTTCCTCCTGATTGAAGACCTTTATCCTCTATAAATGATTTTAATTTTAATATTAAATCCCATAAATTCTCTTGAACATCTTTTTTGTTATTAATTGTTTCCATTATTATATCATCTATTGTAGAAGAATTATCATCAACCATTTTTTGTATTTTATCTAATTCATTATTATCAATACCAATATCCTTTATCATTTTTATTCCATCAGCACATAATTTTAATATTTCTTCCTTTTTATTATTTCCTCCTTTCATTCTTCGTCTTTTTTTAGTTCTTTTATTTTTGATTGATTTTATTAATCTTATAGTTTTTTTTAGTTTAGGTGGTTCTGGATATGGAAAAAATACAAGTTCTCCAGGTATGCCCAAAACTGGAGAAATTGTAGGTCCACAAGCTTTATTAAAATAATCAGGTGAAAATGCGATTCTAATAGTAGACCTTTCTATATTTTTTCCTGTGTTATTATTAGGTACTTTATGTATAGTATAGGCTGAAAAAAAGTTTAATTTATTAGCCGGGAGTGTTTTTATAGCAGAAGGAGGTGCTTGACTTACAGCTTGATCTAAGATATTAGAAATACTTGGTGGTTGCCACGGAGATTTTTGTCTATTTACTGTTAAATAATTGTGCAATATTATTTCTTTTGATATGAAAGGTTGTGGTGGTATTATATTTTTTCCTATTTTATACTGTTCAATTGCCTTGTTTATAATTTCACTTAAATCAAGATTGATATTCGCAACAGGAGTCAAAATTTCAGATGAAGATTGTATCAAATAATTTCTATCAGTAAAAGTTCCATTATAAAGTTTTTCTCCACAGCCCACATCAGAGTGTTTATATGTTTGTTTCCCCCATGCACCGTCAATATGCCAACCACCCACGCCTTGATTATTATTGGGTTTTAATACAGATTTTCTTATTGTTATATAGCAAAAAGATTCACTAAATTTTTTTTTGCAAATAATATATTCCGACAAACAAGTAGCCATAAGAGTAGAAATAACATCGCTTTCGCATAATTGTATAGGAATATATACACTATCTGTATTTATTAATTTGTTATCTGGCAATACTCTTCCATCTTCCTTGAGACAATTTCTTTGCTTACTAGATATTTTAACTAACATACTTAAAACTTGTTTATTTCCTTTAATTTCTAGCTTTATACCATTTGATAATAATGGTTTTGAATATAAACTTTCATATGTCTTTTCGTTTACCTCTATATCAGTATATTCGAATGGGTTAAATTCCTGATTATTAAAATGTTTATTAGTTGTTTTCAAAGTTTTGTTTAAATGTTGTTTAAATTCGTTCCATTTATTATTGGATATATATTTATCATACTTTACAGGTAATTTATTGGATTTTAGTTCATTTATATTAATTTCAAAATAGTCATTAGATTCAAATTCGGGCATAGTAATAGTATTTTTCCATTCTTTATTTGTTATTGTGGCTTGGTCATGATACCATATTTTTTTTAAAACTGAATTCCAACCTGTATGAATATCATAGCTAAAAGTTCTTGTAAAAGATAATAGATTTTTATTGATATATAGTTTTTTGTATTTGTCTGAAACATTTTTTTTAAAATGAAAAGTATTTTTGTAAGAGTTTAAAAAGAAATCAGTAAATAGGGCAAATTTAATTTCTTTTGTAACTGAATTTAATTTATTTTCATTAGATAAATCAATACTTCTAATTAATTTATGATTTAGTAATTGGGTCACAGTTTCTCTTTTATCAGGGTTAGGATTTAATAATTTTTTTAAAAATGATTTAATATCTGGTGTAATATTTTTATATTCATTACTAGTTAATATGTTTTGTAATAATATACCTAATGACCAAACATCAGTTTTTTTATTATAAACCACTTTCTTTTTCCATTCGGGAGGGAAAGTCATTTTTGATTTATAATTAAGAAAAGTTGGAATAAGTTCACCAAAATTTTTTTTTTCATATTCTGTAAAATTATTACTATCTATGGATGCTCCGAAATCGGATATTTTAACATTATAGTTATCATCAAATAATATAACTCCTGTGTTTAAAAAATTATGGTATATATTATTAGAATGTATTTCTTTTACTCCCAGTAAAATTTGCTTAAATATATATAATGCTATATAATCAGGTATTATTTCATTTACTAGCAAAGTTTTATAGTGTTTAACACTGTCTTTAGTAGCAGTTTCCATTAAACACCATATCCAATTTCCATATTCACCATTTATTGATGATAAAATATATTTCGATTTACATTTTTTTTGATTATTTATTTCTTTATAAACCCTATCTATTTTATCTTCTAATTGTCGCCCCATAATACTCTGATCTTTCGCCATTAATTTTAAAAAATATAACTTATTTGTTTTTTCATCTAATACAAATCTAGCAACTCTCCACATAGATGGTTCTCCTACATTGTGTTTTGATATAACTTTTACTTTAAATGGTAAGTTATCAGGTAATTTTTCGGGCCATTTTGAGGTAATTGCTGTGTGTTTTTCATCGATTTTTATTATTATGTTATCATTAATAATTTCGCCAAACAAATTATAAGATTTGTTTAATTCGATATCGTGTAATTGTACTTTTCCTTTATTATTAGTAAAATTTATATTCGAATTAATATTATCTTTTACAAACCATTTTAAAGGTATAGATAGTGTTAAAATGTTTTTTTCCTTTTTAATATAATCTGAATAAATTGGCCTCCTTAAATGTGCCCCTTGTGTATCATCTCTAATAATTACAAATTTTTCTTTTAGATTATTTCCTCCTCTCATTCTTCGTCTTTTATTAGGATTTTCATCATAATAATCATACATTTTATGTAAATTCTCCATTTCACGATCTATTTTATCTAATTCATCTTCAATTGATTTTAATTCTCTCTCCTCATCCTCCGTTAGTGACCTGGCGTTTCTAGCTCGTATAATTTCTGAACGTCGTTGTTTCAATTCACCACGTCTGTTATCTAATATATCAAGAGCGTTCCCAAATTCTTCTTTATCCATAGTTTTTTCATCATCTGTATCACCATCACTACCGCCCTTCTTTTTTCTTGTCCTTCTTTTTTTTGTTTTCATTTTTCTTGTCCTTCTTTTTTTTGCTAACTTCTTCGACCTTTTACCCAGCTTTTTAAAATACTTACGTCTTCGCTTCTTCCTTGTCTTTCCACCCACAGTTAAACCCTCTTCTTCAGCATCAAAAAAATGTTCTTCATCATCCATTCTGTCAAACGCATCCTTCGTATCATTTGGACTTTGATCAATTTTTTCAACTCCGACCTCAGGAGGAGTATAAGTTTCATTTTCTTTATTACTTTTAGCTTCTGCCTCATTCTCTTTTTCTTTTTGTTTTAAGAATTGCATATCATTATAGTCTCTATTCATTTGAGTTCTTACTTTCTCCGCCTCTAGCAAATTCAAAGGAGGTAATTTCATAGGCTTAAATACTTTATCGGCCTTTTTGGGTTTTTTTGTATCAGCAGATACCCCGCCTCTTTTTCTAGTTCTTTTTAAATTTCTTTTAATACCTTTATTTTTTCTTGATAATCGCATTAAATAATATATATTATAACAATAAAATATATATTAATTATTACCTACAATTTATTCTTTATAAAAATGATTAAACCAAATAAAACATCTATCATCAACGGTATCCAAGCAACCTTCTTCGATTGAAACAAATAAATAGACGCAGTTATATATAAAAACCCATGTAATAATCTATAATTAGCCCACCATGTTACTCCTCCACCTTCTGGAGCATTCATTCTTCCATTTGTAAAATACAAATACAACAAAGATATACCTATAATAAATGTCAAAACTCCTAATTTAGGTAACCATTTTTTAGACAAATATAATGGTAAATATGCTAAAACTAATCTTAACACAATACAACCAAAAATGAAATAAAGTATTCTTTCTCTATCTGTCATATATATATAGTATAATATTATTATTTTCTTGCTCTTCTTGCTCTTCTTGACTTTTTTGTTTTTCTTGTCCTCCTTTTTCTACCACCAAAGGACGCAATTTTTTCACCTATATCTTTTCCTACCTTTTTCTCCATTACTCCAGCTACATTTGTTTCAAATACTCTACCTTTTAAACTAGTAACCGGAGGGAAAACTTCGCCACCCTTATTAAAACCTGTTAATACATAATTATCAAATATAAGGTCGAAATTATTACCATACAAGTAATTACCATTACCAGTCCGTTCCTCCTTTATAAATTTCCCTAGATGTCTTAATTGCGCATCCTCACCATAAAATTCAAAATAAGTATTTCCCACTTTCAATTCTGATACATCGTTTAACTCATTATAATCCCCACTATCTCTTATATCTTGTAACCAACCTGCTACTCTTTTGTTAGCTTCAGCAATCCTTTCAGCCTTTTCAGCCTTTTCAGCCGTTTCCCCCTTTGACTCCCTTCCTCGAATTGCTTTATGTGCTGCTCTATACCCGTCTGTTATAATCCCTGAACCTACTCTTCGTCTCCTAGTTTTTCTTGCCTTTTTTGTTTTTCGCTTCTTTGCTGTTTTTCCTTTTTTTTTCATACTTTTCTTACGCCTGTTACTTTTTCTTCCACCACGTTTTTCTGGATCACTACTATTTGGATGTCCAGTATTTCCATGACCTGGAAGTGTAGTAGCACCTACTTCTTGTGGCGGACTACCATGATATTTACCATCATCACTACTTTTTAATGTACGTTTCACCATATAATATATATGTATAAAATAATATATATTACATATTAAAAATATTCACTCATAAAACCGTGTTTATCAAATATTTTGATGCCTTTTTCTTTGGCCTTTTCTACCTTACCAGTTATTTTAGTAAGATCTTTCACTATAACCGCAAACGTATTTTTAGAAACAGCGGATGTTAAATTAGCACCTACTTCATTTAATTTTTTATCCAACTCATCATCTCTAAACCCTGACATTACTATACTCTTTTTATATAATACATGACCTGTATTGATATCTGATTTTTCTGCTACAATCTCTAGCTTCTTCTTCATATTAATCTCATCTAAAAATGTAAGAAATTCATTTATATTACTAACAAATAATTCAGCTGTCTTACGTGCTACTCCTTTTATTTTAATCATTTTTTCTACCTTTTCACTATCAGCTTCAGTACTAGTTAATACATCAGGATAATCTTCTAAAATAATTAACATTCTCTTACCACCCATACCATGACCAAAGAGATTAGAAGCTGCCATTAAATCCACTAATTCTACTTCATCCAATCTTTTATGAATATTACCATGAATCTTTGGAGCAAGTTTTCCGCCTTTAGTATCAAATACACCTTTAAAATCATCTAATGACATATTAATTATTTTTGGTACTGTATCATAACCAGCATCCATTATACGTTTAATATTCCCCTCTCCTAATCCATCTACATCTAATTTACTGAAAAAGAAATCTATATTCTTTACCTTGACTTCTTTACTATCTGCTTTATTTTTCAATACAATATCTGTCTCTGTATCACCATACCACTCATACTCATCAGACGGCATCATTATATGCTCAGCTGGTTCAAGTACATCCATTATATATGGAATTACATCACCACTTCTAATAATTTTTATTTTAGCTCCTACTCCTAATTTATTTTTCATTACAAAAGCAGCATTAAATGCTGTAGCATATTCTATTTTAACGCCACCCAAATTAATTGGTTCTATTCTTATTCTAGGTTTAAGAAGTCCATCCTTACTTGGAGACCATTCTACAGCAAGTACCTTAGCTTCTGCTATTTGATCTCCCAATACCATTTTAAACGCAAAGGCAAAATCAGGATTACCATCTATACGAGGATAAATATTATCATCACAACATATTATACCATCCATTTCATATTCAGAACCATTACGCCAATTTACCAATATATCAGACAAAAGTTCATTTGATACATTCGGATGCACCTCATTTTGTGCAACTATAAACCCTTGTTCCGTCATAAATGTAAATTGCTCACTTGGCTTTAATACTGGTTTTATTAATTCATATGCTACAAAATCAACATGACTTAACTTTTCGGTCGAAGGAGACTTTGAATTTATTACACCCGATACAAAGTTACGTGGATTTGCAAAATCTGCACCATAATACACTTTAAATATGTCTTTTCTAATTATAAACTCGCCTCTAACTACTATATCAGACGAAATTTTATCTGAATCGGGCATATCCAGCTTACCTATAAATTTTGATACATCTTGACCAACCTTCCCATTTCCTCTAGTATATAATTTTGCCTCATCATTTTCTGTTGAATATAAACCACTTACACCATCTAATTTTGTAGATAATACATATGGCCCAGAATAATCTTTTTTCCAATTATCTATCGCATTTGTATCTGGTTTTATTTTATCCATTGAACCCATAAAATACGGCAATTTCACTTTATCTACCTTTACATCAGCACCTATTACGGTTGATTCAATATTTTTGGGATATTTAACTTCCATATATTCTTTAATTATATCATATTCATTATCAGTAATTAATGGATCATCATTATAATAACTGTCACGTGATGCCTCCAAAATATTCTGAAGTGTTTTTTCCCTCATTTTTTTTAATACTTGGGCACCTTCTGTTCTAAAGCTTTTAATATGTTTCATAACTGTAGCATTTGGTTTATTTTTTAAAGTTTTTTTCTTTTCATCTTTTCCAGAACCTTTCATACGCTTTATAGTTATCTTATCTTTAAATTTTTGTAAATATCTTTTTGTTTTTAACTTTATTCTCTTAATATTTCTTCTTCGTGTTTTCATTAATATATATTTAATATATTAAATATTTCTTAACCATTCTTCAATAATATCCAATTCCTTTTCTTTTACTATATTATTCTTATATAATTCTTTGTAAATAATCATTAAATCATTCTTATTTTTATGTAAAACAATAGTATCAAATATATTATTAACTATATTTAAAATTGAAACATACATCGGATATTCTGATACAAAATCATTCATATAATCATGTTCATTTCTATCTTGATATACTATAGGAGATATATAACAAAATAATTTATTATATTCCCACATACATCTTTGAGCTATATACATTTTTAATATATCACAAAATCTAAAAGAAACAGTTGATGGTATATATAGTAAAAAAAATAATTCTTTATTTATCCATAAAGTTGATTGAGTATTACCTTGTGTATAAACATTTTTTTCTAATATAAAACATTTATTTACATCAAATGTAATATTACTATTATAATTTTTATTGGTCAACCTATATATTGCATCAACATCAGGGTCACCATCAGATAAACTCTGAATTATTCCTATATTTTTTATATCGGTATCATTACTTTTCTTTAATTTTATTTCTTCCTTTTTATTTAATAATTCAATAGGATACCCTCTACCCCAAATATCTATATCTGTGAACAACGACAATACATTTGGAAATTTTTGACCATATACTGTCTTACTATTTTGTAAAAACCCATTTATATTTGTAATATCACACAATGGACCATTATCATCATCTGTATCAAATATTATAGTTGAATTATTATTAATAGATTGTAAATACCCTATATTTTTTCTACAATAATGATTATATGGTAACATTTTTGAAAAATTACTAAATATTTTATTATCTGATGTAATATAACTTATGTCCTTATTTAAATAACTATTATTTGGTGTCTTTAAATCACCTACTACTATTATATTACAGCTCATATCTAAATATTTATCAATACATGTATCGTGATAAGAATTTATTGTTGTTATTATTATATCTACAGACATAATATATAATATTATAAATACAATATTATATATAATTACTACTTTTAACTTAATTAAAATTAATTATTTTGGATACATATTATTCCATGCTTATTTGGTGGATATAAATTTTGAAATTTACTATTTATATAAGTTGGGTCATTAACTGTTTCTAATCTACATCTAATAAATCCTATATTTTTCATATAATTATTTATTGCTGAAACTGAATTACTTTGGCCAGATGAATATACTGTTTCCGGTTCTAATGTTATATATACTACTTTATCTTTTAGTATTTCACCTCCGCTTTTTACTACATCTAAATCTGCACCTTGAACGTCTATTTTTATATAACCTATATACTTTACCTTTTCATTAAATTCAATACTTTTTATTATATCTTCTAACTTACAACAACTTGTTTTTATTATTTCTTTTACGTTAAATATATCTCGTACGTTATTAGGTGGATGATAAATAGAACATTGTCCAGGGTCATTTGTATTATATAAATCTATTGTTTTTAAATCGCTATTTACAACTGCCTTTTCCATTAATATACATCTACCGTTATCTATAAATGTTGTATCTAAATAATGTCCCTTCTCTCTGTGATGATAAGTTGTTTGTTTCCCTTCCTTTAATTTATTAATATTATCCTTTAATGCTTCTATTCCTAAAACAAATACACCTGAATTTTTTTTTAACCATTCATTTGCATGGCATGCAGAAAAAGATAATCCAATATCTATATTCATAGAAGTTGCATAATCTGGTATAACTATTTTATCCATTATTATATTTTTAATTTTAAATATTTAAATAATTTAACTTGAATATTATATAAATAAACGGTTATTAATTTAATATGGATAAAAAACTTTTCGTTGTATTAGAACAAGGAAATAAACCAAATACTAACTTATCACACGAACATCTAAGCCAATTCTCAACAGAATATTCTGATTGGTTTAGATTAAATTGGGCAGCAGACAAAAATGATAAAAATGCACATTTCTTTCAAAATAATATTGTATGGAGTGAAGGTAGAAGTTTATTGTTTGATAAAGTAAAAGGTAAATATAAATACTATATTTTTATTGATGATGATGTTAAATTTATAAGCAAAACAAAAAAAACTATTGCTGAAGAATTAAAATATTTTTTTGAAGAATATAAACCACTAACTGGTACGCTTAATGGGGATAATTGGGCATGGCAATTTTATAATCCAACAAAAGAAGTATTCCCTATTATGGCTCATGACCTATGTTGTCATTTTTTTAAAGAAGATTTTGCAGAACTTATGTTCCCTGTATATTTTCATGGTTCTGGTGCTAGTATGTGGTATGCCCAATATATATCATATAAATTATTTCCAAAAAAATGTATGGTTTTTAGTAACATTCATATTTTAAATACAGAACATATACCTCACCAAGACCAACATAAAGCATCTTACCATGACCCACATAATCTCTGTAACAAATTCGCAAATATAATTAATGATCATAATAATAAATTAGAGTTCATTAGTTGGATCCGAAATGTTAATTATAATCGTCAAAAAAATAAAGAAATATATTCTAATGAAATTGATAAATGTGAAGTAAATTTTACATTAGAAAAATTAAATTCACTCATTACACGATAATTATATTCAATAATTTTAATTAATATATTAATAATATTAATTAAAATCTAATGTCCTAATATTTCTTGTATTTGTTGATTACTACAATCTGCCTCTGGTCTCTCACACATCTCTTTAAGTATGTCTATTAAATGTTCTTTAAGACCAGGTTCAAAAATACCTTGATTATCTATTTGATTATTACCGTTCACATCTCTGTCAATAAAAAGTGCTAATATCGCCTTTAATCCTCCTTCTAAATCTGTCATATCATCTGTAGTACCAACTTTTTCTATAATCTTCATTTTCAAGTCATGTATATCGTTATATTTTGGCGCAACACTAGTAGGACGACGTATCCAAAACATCGTTGTTAAATCAACAACCATATCCCATATAGATCTATCTCCCCCTTTTTGTTTTCTTCTACGTGTCCCCTTCTTACGTTTATTTCTTCTACGTGTTTTTCTCATATATTTTTTTTTAGTTTTTTTACTTTCTTTAAATTTTTTGGATTTTTTCGTTCTTCTTTTTCCACCAAGTTTTTTACGAGTAGGAAAAATATTATATTTATTAAGATTATTTAATTCAGTTGTGTTTAATTCTTTAAGCGTTAACGCATGCAAGGAAGGTACCTTTCTAACCCTACCTTCTACTTGTTCCATGGCTTTTTGTTTATTATCTCTTACTTTTTCTGCGTTTGTTAATAAATTCACTACTTCACTGTTTACTTCTATGTTGGATCTATAGGTTCTCCAAGGTTCTATAGTTTTTGCCATATAGAGAGCCGTCCTGCCCTTATCATCCTTCGCATTAACATTAGCGCCATTCTCCAATAGCATTTTCACTATTTCTGTGTGTCCATATTTACTTGCCTCCATGAGAGCCGTCGCCTCATGATACCCAGTTGTCGTTGTCGCATTTACATCAGCGCCATTCTCCAATAGCATTTCCACTATTTCTGTGTGTCCCGAGTAACTTGCTTCAATGAGAGCCGTCGACTCATGATACCGAGTTTTCGCATTTACATCAGCGCCATTCTCCAATAGCATTTTCAATATTTCTATGTGTCCTTGCTGACTTGCCTTTATGAGAGCCGTAAAGCCCCTATACCTCTCATCCACATCAACCCTATTCTTCAATAGCTTTTCCACTATTTCTGTGTTTCCATCATGACTTGCAAGGACGATATTCATATTATTATTTGTTCCACCTGTCTGTCTTTTTGACCGTGTTCTTCTAAACTTTCTCCCACCTGATTGTTGTTGCTCCTCAGCAGGCGTATCTGAACTTTGTGTTTTCCCATAAGCATATAAACCACCGATTACTGCTGCAACTGCCATAAAATAAGGATTTGTTGGCGATACTATATATCCACCACTTTGCACATTTTTTTTAACCTTTCTTGTCTTTTTAAGTTTTTTAATTTTATTATTCATATATAATTAAAATATTTTTTATTTATGAATATGTTTTGAAGTATTAATCCTCTCCTTCATCAACCTTTACCTCTTGGGATTCCTGTTGTCCCCCAGTACGACGAGGTCCGGCACGGCGAGCACGTCCACGGCCACCACCACCACGCTGGTTATCTCCTCCTTGTCCTCCCGCTGGAGCACGAGGGCGAGCACGTTGGTTTAGAAGGCGCGTCTCACACATCAACTTACCCTCGCCTAAACCACCTACTGTTTCTACCTGAAATTCATGCTGATTAGATTGAGACTTTCCAATTTGGAAACCAACATACTCACCTTGAACTAGGTACTTATACATACGATCAGCAACATTAATTGCCGAATGATGAACAAATACATCCTCACCCTTTCGCTCACCATCCATAACCGTAATGTAACCAAAACCAGCACGGGCGTTAAACCACTTTACTTGACCGAGAAAATTGTCGCTTTGACTTGCGCTTTGTGCAGGAGCTGAACTGTAACTCATACTTATTATACATTAAGAACATCTCTTTAAACCGTTTATAAACTATTTATTCATCACATTTCGTATTTCTGTTAAATATTTATAACCTTCAAACCCATCTTCTATTCTGGCATTTATATTATTATCGATATCAAATTGCGATATTTCATATTGACATATTACATTATTCCCTAAAAAATCACCCAACATACCCCTTTTTTTCAACCTTTTTAAATATTTTACTGTGATATGCTTCGAATTATATACTAACATATTCTCATTTCTAGACCCTAACCTAAAACCTAAATCCTTACATACTTTTAATGATGACCTGTATAAAGTTCGTACTACTATTTTTTCACCACCCATAATATTAAATACTATTTATTATTATATCATTTTTTTATCTATTCTGAATATATGTCCAAAATATTATTTATACATAAAAAAAATAATAGAAATACGTTTAATGAATTCTTTCAAAAAATCATCTCTACTGGTACAAGATCGTATTGTTTATCAAAAATAAAGAAAGACTTCCTAATTGAAAGTTTAGAAAAATCTGATTATTTATTCGTTAATATGTTTAAAACACAAATTAGAGGTTTCGCTGCTGTATATCATGATAATTATGATGGAAAACATTTACATATTAGTTTAATTTGTAATGCAAAAACACATCGTATGGGTACTCGTAAAAATAAAAATATTCCCAAGTTAGCTGGGAAAAATATTATTGATGCTATTCTTAAATATGGTAAGCAAATTAATGTTAAAGACGTTAGATTAGACGCTATTAAAGAAGTTATTCCATATTATTATAATCTTGGTTTTACATTTGAAAATTCACAAAATAATACTGATACTGAAAAAACACTTGTTAAAGAACTACAAAATGCACAAAGTAATAATAATAAACCTGCACAGAAAATAGCACTCGAAAAAATTGTCCTCAAATTCTATAAAGGGTATTTTAATGAAAAAATGCAACATGAAATGGGCAAAGACACCGATGGAAGAATCAATTATGCTATGGACTTCGGTATTCCCATGAAATTTGTATTCAAAACTACTAGTATTTGTAAAGGCAAATCTATTAAAAACCCCAACAGATGCCGTAAATATAAAACATGTAAAGTTGTTCATGGTAAGAAAAGATCATATTGTCGTAAAATTAAAAATACTAGAAAAAATCATAAATAATTATATAATTGTTATTCAATTATTATATAATTAATCTATATTATTTGTCTCTCGTACTGGCGTTGCCCTAGCTATATTCTTTAACACTTTCTTTATCTTCTTCTCTTGATCTATGTTACTATTAGCCCCTACCAATATCTTATGGAATTCGTCAGCCTTTTCAGTATGAGGAATTTTCGCCGAGGGATTCTGTTCTAACCATTTTGACAACTGATTATAATTATTTTTCTCCAAATCTTTCACCACCTTCTCTACTTTACTATTATCCTTCTCCCAAGTATCATTATCTTTTATATAAAGTACATCTCTTTTCGCATCTGAACAATGAATTGGTCTTTTATCCTTTTCTAAGTTATTTAATTCTGTTATTATTAAATTTGACATCCCTTCGACATATCCCACTTTTCCCATATCCTCCAAATTCTTTAATTGTAGCTGAATTGAATCTACAAAATCAGTTAAATTCAACGCATCTTTACATGTATCATTCAAATACACATTCAGATTAAAGTTATTTACTATATTTGTTGTTGCGGGTGGTTGATTTTGAATTGTTTTTATTGTTTCTGTCATTAAATCTTTCATCTCTTTGTGATCTTTTAATAAATGTTCTATTATTTTATCTTTCTCTGCTAACTTATCATTTTCGGATACTTCTGGTTGTTTTAATTCAACTACATCATTTAAATATTTACATGTTTTTTTGTGATGTGATAATGTAGGTGCATGTTTATAAATTTTTCCACATTCGCAAATATGCTTCTTTTCTTCTTTTTTGTTAGGATTAGTTAGGTTTTTATGTTTTCTAGTGGTTAAATGTTTATCATAATTATTTTTTCTAGTACATGAAAAGTCACATACTTCACAACTATATTTTTTTGCTTCTTTTGACATTTTATATATTAGGAATATATAATATTATTCTAAATACTTTTCAATTACTTTTTAAAAGTGATGTTAATTCTTTTAACATTTGTAACATATCTTCTTGATTTTTCAATAAAATATCTATTTTTCTTTCCCTTTCTTTTTCTTTTTCCTTTTCTTCTTTTTCTTTTTTTTCTTTTATACTACATTTCTGTTTATGATTCCATAATGAACTCTGATGTTTATAAGTTTTTCCACAATCACATTTAAACTCATTTTTTATTGGCCAAGTTCCAAAACAATTATGTTGATGTTTTTTAGTGAAGCAATGTTTTTTATAATCACTATCTTTATTTGTACTGAAATCGGGGCACTCTTTGCAAACTATTTTGTGCTTCAACATATATATATATATTCCTAAATATTTTAAATACTTTTTCCGTATATATTATTTATTCCTAAATATTTTCATCTTTCTCTTTTTGTAATTTTTCTTTTCTTTTCAAATATGCACGTCTTCTATATTCTTTTAATTTATCAGGATTTTCTTCTTTTAGTTTTTGTAAATTTTTATTAGCATGTTCAATAATCTTTTCTTTATTTTTTTCATAATATTTCTTGTGATTTTTACCACGTGTATATTTTTTTAATCGTTCTTCAAGCTCGATAACCTTATGTTTTAACATTTTATTTTCTTCTATTACTTCATCCATTACTATATATATATATAAATGTTTATATATTTTATCACATAATTAAAAAATATTTTCGGAAAAAATTTGGGTCAGTATTTTCATTTTGGACATGCTTATTTTTTGTTAGTGCTTAAAATCCTAATATAGGAAAAAATTTCCATAAAAAAAGAAGCATTTTCAATTTTGTCCAAAAAATAATCTGAAAATCAATCATTTCTTAAAAAAGTGATTTTGCTAGAGAATGCTCTTATTTTCATTATTTTATATAATATTTTGTTATTGAGTATTTTTTTTGTGAGAGGTTGAACTCCCGATTTCAAAAAAGGACATTTTAATTTTGTCCATTTCTCAAAAGTTAATATACTTTCCCACAAAAATATTTTCGATGGTAACAACCAATTAAAAAATAAATGAAAATGACAGCATCTTCTAGGAAAATTCACATTTCAAAAACATGTAAATTTTGGTAGATTTTTGTGAGATTTTCGCGAGATTTCTATTTTCTCCGAAAAATGTCCATTTTGAAAAAGAAGCATTTTGAAAATGTCCATTTTGAAAAAGTCGCAGCTTTTCCGTTAATTTATTTAAAAAAAATTGATGTTGGATCCATAAATTTTATATATACAATAAAAATATACTAGGATGAATTTCGAAAATTTATATAAGATTAGTCAAGTTAAGAAAGTCTTAACTGACAGTACCAATAAGATAATAGAGGAAGGAGTGACTGTAACAGAGCCTGGGTCTTTAAAATGGTTATTGTGGGGTACCCAGGCGAGTCAACAGTCGATCTCAATCAAGATGGGGAAAGTAGGTGAACAGATGTTTAAGAAGATGATAGAAATCTCGCCAAATATAGAGCTAATAAAATGTGGTGTTCAAATAGTGGATGATAAAGGTAAGAGAAAGGATATTGATTTGGCATGGGTTGATCATTTAAAAAGAGTAGTTTATATTAGAGAATGCAAGGGTAACATAGAACTGGATACTGAGAAATTACCAGCAACCTTTAATAAGGTGAAGGAAGATATAGTACCATTTCTAATAAATAGTTATCCAGGTTATACGATAGACTGTGGTATTCTGAATTGGTCGGTATATTCAAGAAAAATATTGAAGAAAACGTTATCGCATATAAAGAAATGCGAAACGAATGATGTCAAAGTGGATCACGTAAATGAGTTTCTCGAAAATATAAATTTTGAATGGAGTGAAGAAGATTACTATTCATGTTTTAGAGGATTAGGTAAAAAAATGAATGATATGTTTATTTAAGTTAAATAATTAATAATTTTTAATAATGAGATGTTTAGTGTTGATTTCATCACCAACTCTTCCTGAATGTAGCTTGAACCTATATTTTTTGTCATACTCGCCGACGATATAATCTTGATAAAGTTCTTGAATGAAGGGTGTCTTACCGATAATCATAAGACATCTAATGCTAGTTTCCTTGAAACATTTAGCTAAGGAATAATGTTCTTCTTTTCCAAAAGTACAATAACCATAATCAGTAAATTCACTATCATATGGTGGGTCTAAGAACATGAAATTATCGTTATGGTTATAATCATTAAATATGGTTTCGAAACTAGTATTAAATATTTCGGTTCTTTTCAGAATGTTTTCGTATTCGGGGTTCTTAATATCTTCAAAATTATAATTTTTATATCTACCGTATGGGATGTTAAATTCCCCTTTGCTATTATATCGAAGCATACCTCGGAAGCAAGTTTTTCTTAAATAGTAAAATCGCTTTGCATTATCTAAAACATCTGTATGAGGATATGCTCTAACCTTATAATATGTCTCCTCTTCGTTAGGATGTTCTTTCATAAAATTATAAATATCGTCACTATGTCCATCTTTGATAGATTGGTATAAATCAACCAACTCTTTATGAACATCATTAATAACAGATTTTTCAGGGTTTAAATGAAAATATACTGCACCACCACCGATAAATGGCTCTAAGTAAGTAGAAATATTATCTGGAATATGTGGTAAAATTTGTTTAAGTTCGTCCTTTTTCCCTCCGCTCCATTTTACGATAGGCTTTATGTTGGGACGTTGTTGATTTTCAACTACAAAATTCATGTTATTTATAATATGTATCTAGTAATATTTTAAAATCATTTTTAATAATAATTATAATATTAATTCATAATTATAATCATTTATAATTCAATAGTAATAATACTCTCATCTTCATAGGTAATAATAGGGGGTGTATTAGTGATTAATTCATAAAAACATAAATAGTTGAAAGTAAAATTGTTAGTAATTTTATTTGTAACAGATATATCAATATTGCCGTCATGAGGAATAGTATAATTAGAGTTAATCCAATTTACAATATATTCTTTACCAAATTGGTATTGTTTTTTATTTAGTTTAAATCTTTCAAGATAACAATGTTGTAACCAAAACAAACTCGTGTCTGGAGTATGAAGTTCATTCACCAACATAAGATTATCATAAGTATTAGTACCGAATTCATACTTAGTATTAACAAGTATCAAACCATTTTGGTTAGAAATATTTTGGCCTAAATTGAATATTTTGCGTGAATAATCTTCAGATAGTTGTAATAATTTTTTAGACATAATATTTTGTAATAATATATCTTGTTTTGTAATAAATTTATAATCCATATTGGTGGTAGTAAAAAAGATATGAGGCAAAGATTGATTTTCAACCATTCCGTCAGGTAATTCATAATTACAATATGTTCTAACTCCATTTTTATAACTTTCCCATAAATAACCAGTAAGATAATTATATACTAAAAATTTAATGGGTAAGGGTTTACATTTCTTAATTCTAATAATACATTTATCACTAGATTCGCTATATATAAAATGATTTGGCACTAAATTATTCAATTGATTATACCACCAGACATTAATTCTATGCAATACCTCAGCTTTATATGGAATATTAGTAATATATTGGTTAAGAGCATAAAATTTATCAGTAAAAGATAATAATAGATAGTCACACTTGTTACTAATATTTTGTATTTTATTAATTTTCATATTAGTATCAGTATCAGATAATAAAGATATAGCATCAAATGTCGATTTGTTAATAATTTTATTGTCAATAATGTTTTTATATTTATTAGTAATATCCTGAACACGATTATAAATAATGAGAGTTTGTTTGTATTGTTTAAAACGGGGTATAATAGTATTATCAAATAAAGATAAAACTTTAATAGCTGAAATTGTAGCAGTATCATAACCAGTAGGCATACAAAAATAAGAGAATACAGGTTTTAATGTATTATCATCAATAAATGTATTATGTTCAACAGATTTACTAGAAATAGTAATATAAGTCTTAACATTAGAATTCTTTTCATAATCATTAATAATATTAAGTAAATCAGTACATGATTTATGGGGTGAGGAAACTCGTACAATAGAATCTATATCAAATATATTAAGAATACTTTGTATATTAGAAATAAAATTAAGGTCATCTTGTGATTCAACAATAATAGGTATAAGAAATCTCATATGAAATAATATAAATTAGTTTTAAATGTATTAATTTATATTATTTATGTATCAGAAATTAGTGCGTATATAGTATCATGATTTCTGCCAATATTATTATAATCTAGACCATACCCGATAACAAATTTATCTTCTATTTCTTTACCAATATATTTAATATCTAATTCATTTACACATTTAGACTTTTTATATAAAAATGTACATATTTCAATATTTTTAGGTTTTTGTAATGATAAATCTTGTAATAATTTAACCATAGTTGTACCAGTATCAATAATATCTTCAACAATTAAAACATTATGATTAACAATATCTCGGGTTAATCCCAAAATACTAGTAACATCCCCAGAACTTTTAGTACGAATATATGAAGAAACTTTAATAAAATGAATTTCACATGGAATGTTTAGTTTTTTTACCAAATCAGATAAAAACATGAATGAACCATTTAATATTCCAATAATAATTAATGGGTCTTCTATAGATGAAGAATGGATATAATTAGCATTAATGTTAGAAGCAATATAGTCAATAATACTATTAATTTCATACTTACCAATATATTGTTCAAAAATTTTATCTTGAATTTTAATTGCATTAAAAAAGTCCATTGTATATTTATATATGTATATTTTTTATATCAATTAAGATAATGCGTAATTATAATTTAAAAAATTAATAACATATTATTAAAGAATGAGTAGTCGTGCGATGGCATCTGCAAAAAATAAACGGACAAGCCCATTTATAATGGGAAATAATACGGTAGGTCAGGGTCCACAAGCTCCTCCACAACCGATTAATAGAACATTAAGTTCGAGACAACGCGTCGCGCAATTGCAAAGTAATCAACCCCGTACTATGCCTCCACCAGAGGCAACAAGAGAAAGAAAATTTATACCTCCCAATCCTCCTCAAGAGAGAACACAAGTAAGAAGAGAATTATCAATTCCCGAAGCATTCGCGATGATAAATAAAAAAGTATCTATATTAGAAGATGTATTGGAAGAGAATGGTCTTGAAGTTGATAAATTTACAACACGAGGTTCAAATATAGATGAAAAAATAGCACTATTAAAACGTGAATTGGAAGATGTAATAGTGCAAAGTATTCCAGATATGAATAGTATAAAAATGGAAATAAAAAGTATAAAAGAAGAAAAAGATGGTGAGATATCATTATTAAATAATGCTCTTCATGAATTGTCCGAAGAATTTATAGAATTTAGAAACAGATTTGAACATGAGGAAATTTCAACAAGACATATAGCAGATGATAGCGGAGATAATACACTATTAACATATCAAGAAGATGATGGTGAAAAGTCTCTCGAAAGCTCTGGGGAAGATGCTTCTGAAAACATCCAAATGCAAATAAACGAACATGGAGATATTGAAACAAATGATGAGAAAAAAGACGAGTCAAGAGAGAGTGAAGAAGTAGTGGAAGAAGTAGTGGAAGAAGTAGTGGAAGAAGTAGTGGAAGAAGTAGAAGAAGTTATAAGTGAAAACTAAAAATTATGCGGAAGCAAAAGGTAGTTTCTAATAATAGAAGCAACATATTCAAAAATATTAGCTTTATATTCTTCATTATGTGTTTCATAGTGAGTTTTTAATTCAATTAAATATGACAAAATGAATTTAATAATATAAAAGAACAAAACTCTAAGTTTAAATACAAGTGTTTCATATGTAGTCCAATTATTAACATAGCTACATAATTCTGTTTTAAAACCAGTAGTATAAAATTGATGTATATCAATAATACCATGAAGTATTTTGTACATAGAGTTTTTAGTAGATATGTTCAACTGTGTAGTAAATTTTTTAATAGTAGTTAAATTAATAAATAAAACCTTATTATCCTCATAAAAAACATGAGGTACTCCAGCATCAGTTTTATTATTCATAGATAGTCTTCCATCAATAAATAGAGGTAAAAATGTAGAATACCGCAATTTTAAATATAAATCCCTATTATTTTTAAATGTATGAGAAACAATATCACATTTTTTATTAATATCATAATATGAAATATAAAGCTTATTATTAAAAAGAAGATAAAAATCATCTTTTTGTTCGTTAAAAAATGTTTTTAACATTTGGGTTGATGTTTTTAAACTTAAATTATTAATGATATCATTTCTAGTATTAGAATAAATATCATCATACAATTCTAAATGGTCACACATATAAAAAAAAGCACATATAGATCCGATGCTACTTCCAGAAATTTTTCTGATTTTAATATATTTCTTTTTTTCAAGTTCCTTTAGGTATAATAGACAACCAACTAAATATCCTCCATTATTAGCACCACTATCAAGGACGATATCATATATTTCAGGTGTAGAAGGGGGGTCTTTATCAATATTTTCCATTAATTCATCTAATAATTTTGTTTTTAACATTTATAATTAAAATTGAAAATAATTTTAAGATTTAAACATAATTATAATAAAGATGATAATCAAGATAATTGATGAGCAAAAGTGTAATGATTTTGTGAATGTATTTCAACATATAAAGCTGTTTTCGATGAATATAAATATTCATATAAAAACCGATAAGGTTTATATTCAAGGAATGGATGCTTCTCATGTAAGTATATATGAGCTAAATCTATTGGCAAGTTGGTTTGATGAATATAATGTAGAAACAGACGAAGTGATAGGTGTAAATAGCGGTATATTATTTAAGATATTAAATGCGCGTGGAACAGGACAAGGGATAACTATACATGTTGATGGTGATAATTTAGAAATAGAGTTAACATCAGAACATGAAAATAAAGATAGTTTTAACAAATATTTTAAAGTACCGATGATAGATAATGATGAAGAAATGATGATGATACCTGAAAGTGATTATCAATTAGATATATCGATGGCATCTAAGAAATTTAAATCACTAATAGATCAACTATCTGGTTTTGGAGATACAGTAGATGTAATGTATAAAGAAGACAAAGTATTTTTGAAATCTGAATCAATAGAGGAAGGTGAGATGAAAATAGAAATAAATTTAGATGATCTAGAAGGATGTGAAGTAGAAGAAGGTTTGCATATGAGTAATTCATATGCGACGAGATATATGCATATGTTTACACAATTTCTAAAAATATCAAAGGATATTTATCTATCATTTCATAAGGATTTACCATTAAAAGTAATATATCTTCTGGATGATGAAGAAAAAGATAATTATTTGAGATTTTATTTAGCCCCAAAAATTTCAGAAAATGACGATGAATTCTAAATAATACGTCAAAACAAATTAAAATAAATATGAAATGATTTTAATGCCATATCTATTAGAGTTAATTGTTTTTTTAATTGTGTTATTTTTATATATCCATATAAATTATCATATAAGTACAAGTAGTGAGCCAGAAGTATATGAGTATAATGAAACATCAAAGGAACAACTAGAGGAAATGTGCAATTTAAAACAACCAGTAATAATAAGTAGAAACATTTTAGACATAAATCTGAATAAATTGCCATTAAATGATGTATATAAAGATAATGATTTATCAATAAGAGATACACTAGAAGATGGAACAGATAAGTTACTTTATTTACCTTTAAATTATACAAAATCAAATATACTATTTAATAAAGACACGAATAATCAATATTATTCAGAACATAACGAAGAATTTATTAAAGATACAGGTTTAATAAAAATATTCCAAAATAGAGATAAGTTTTTTAGACCTCCATTACATTCAAATTGTTTTTATGATATAATAATGGGTTCTGATAATAGTCGTACGCCGTTGAGATATGAAATAAACTATCGAAATTATATATATGCATCAAATGGAAATTGTAAAATAAAACTAGTAGCACCTGAACATATGAATAATTTACACCCAATAATGGATTATGTAAATTTTGAATTTAGAAGTAGTATTAATGCATGGAATGTACAAGATGAATTTAGAAATGATTTTAAAAGAATAAAAACGATAGATATAACTCTGTATGAAGGACAAACACTTTTTATACCAGCATACTGGTTTTATAGTATAGAATTAAATAAAGATACACGATTGATAAGTTTTAAATATAGAAATTATTTCAATATAGTATCAATATTGCCGTTTTTAGGAATGCATTATTTGCAAATTCATAATATAAAAAAAGATAAATATAAGAAGATATCTTTTGATGAACATATAACAGAAAATAAAGAAGATACACTAGATAAAGAGAATATAAAAATAGAAATAGATGAAAAAAAAGAGTGATTATAATAAATTCAATATTTCAAAATAATATAAAAATAAAGTCGGAAGTATATTTATAATGAAATTCTTTGGAATGATTTTTTTGTTGTTTTCGGGCGTAGCCCATGCAAATCTTTATGATAGATTTGAGGCATGGTTGTCAGAGCATGGATTAAGTAAGGATGAATCAAAATATGGAATGTTTGAGAATTGGAGATCAAACGATGAATATATTAATGAGATTAATGGTAGAAACATGACGTATACTCTAGGTCACAATAAGTATTCAGGAATGTCTAGTGAAGAGTTTAGCGAACACATGGGATTTAGGAAAAATGGAGAATTTTTGGGTTCAAGAGAAGAAAGCTCAAAGTATGAAACTGTATCATATGATTACGGTGACAGTGTTGATTGGGTAAAGGATGGTGCAGTTACTCCAGTAAAGGATCAAGGACAATGTGGTTCATGTTGGAGTTTTTCTACAACAGGTGCTTTAGAGGGAGCATATTATATCAAGAACAAAAAGTCCATGTCATTTTCTGAACAAGAACTGGTGGATTGTGATAAGTTGGGTAATGGTGGAAGAGATCATGGTTGCAACGGTGGATTAATGGATAATGCTTTTGATTGGATTATTAAGCAAAAGGGTTTGTGTAGTGAAAGTGATTACCCTTATTTTTCTGGAGAAACGAAGGATAGAGGCGAATGTAAGTCTGTTACTTGTACAAATGTAGCAGGAAGTGATATTACTACATATTATGATGTAAAGCCAAGCTCCGACGATGCTATGATGACTGCTTTGTATACGCAACCAGTATCGATTGCGATTCAGGCAGACCAAAAAGACTTCCAACTATATAAATCAGGTGTATTTACAGGTGATTGTGGAACAAGTCTAGATCATGGTGTTCTATCCGTAGGATACGGAAGTGAAGGAGGTGAGGACTATTATTTGGTTAAGAACTCATGGAGTGAAACTTGGGGCGATGGTGGATATATCAAGTTAGGAAGAGGAAAGCAATATAATAATGGTGATGGACAATGTGGTATGTTACTTCAAGCAAGTTATCCTTCTTATTAAAAAAATAATATATAATATATAAAATAATATATATTATCTATATGAATAAATTATGCAACACATTAATAAATAATGGGTTATATTTACGGTATGTAGTTACAATATTGGTGTTATACATATTATCACGAAGTGCAAATAATAAATTAATAAATAAAAATATGTATTTAATATTAGCTGTTACATTAACAATATTAGATTCGGTAGATACATTTTTCATGAAGCTAAATGGTAAAAAATGCACCAAAACATTACATTATCAGTTAAATGATAAAATATGTGATAGTGTTTCATATTTATTATTACTATTGTTATTTAAATTCGATGGGTTATTATTATTTTTAATTTTATATAGAATAACTGGTGTTTTATTATTATATTTAACTGGAGATAGTAATTATATAATTTTATTTTTTGATTTTATAAAGGAGTATTTAGTATATTTATTTATTTTTGGTAATAACTATACTTATATTCCAATATTAATGGTTTGTAAAATTGGTTTTGAATATTACTATCATAAAGTATATAATAAATCAGCATATATAAAAAATAAAAAAGACGTAGATGTTTAATATTTATATGACTATTTGAATATATATTAAACTAAATAAATTATGAGCGTCTAGAGCGCTTATGTTTTCTTTTGGATTTTGTACTCTTTTTATTTTTTCTACTCTTTTTACTTTTTCTACTCTTTCTAGATTTATTATTATTTCTTAATTTTTTACTTTTCTTTGACTTTTTACCACCTTTTGGGCGTCGTCCACTTCTACTTGCGGTTTTTGGGCGATCAGTGTTACGGTTTTCGCTGGGTACAAATACTGTTCGGGTAAGT
>Ga0233439_10001315_pt1 | contig 32226 bp, 44 predicted proteins | sample SI_123_September_6_FD_182713 | JGI IMG/M metagenome (GOLD analysis project Ga0233439, IMG submission 182713) | Seawater microbial communities from Saanich Inlet, British Columbia, Canada - SI_123_September2016_100_MG | ecosystem: Environmental > Aquatic > Marine > Inlet | place: Canada: British... | reverse complement strand
TCGACCTATATAATACAGGTCAACTATTAAAAAATATCGTTAATGAAAAAGATAGTTTACGCATACAATAGTACAGAAAATACTTTGAATTAACTGAAATTATATTTTTAGAGATTTTAGAGGATCACAATTTTACATATCAATTCAAACAGTCTTGAATTTTTTGCGTGTCAGTAAATTGTCTAAATTGAGTTATTTGATTTTCTTTAATTAAATATACATGTGAGAATGGGACATCAAACATCTTGTCATTATTTGACATCCCATGATATCTTCCAGAAACCATCACATGGTCATCAAATTTTAAAAATTGTTCAGGAGTAGCATGAAATTCTTTGAAATTTTTCAACATGTTTGGAAAATAATTTTCAAATACTTGTTTTCTTCCAACATATTTCCCACCATTTGGCATTCCTTCCATGAGTTGCCATTCTATATTTTCATGACATAATTGAAAACATGTTTTGATATCTTGATTTTTAAAGGCAATGTAGAATTTTTTTATTAATTCCTCATTAGACATGTTAAATTTTCACCATCATTATGATTAAAAAACATTCAACAAACGACTCACATTAACAAATAATTTTTTTATCAGTAAAAAGAAAGTGTTGTGTATTATTCTTTATCGATAAATTCGCCAATGCCAGGAGGTTCAGGTGCCAATCCTTTTCGTTTTCGAATATCAGATACGGCAGTTGCCAACATAGATTTTGGAACTTCAGTCCATTCTTTAAATGAGGTATTCCAAGTTGCACGTCCTGCAGTTTGACCTCTCATAGCTTCAGACAAGGTGAATGTTTCAGAAGCTGGAATTTCACCAACTACAATACTTGATGCACCTTTTTGAGACATGTCAAGTACTTTACCACGTTTACCTGAAAGGATAGTTGCAACATTTCCAACTAAATCAGTAGGAACACGAACTTCTATTGCCAATGTTGGCTCTAAAACAGCAGTACCTGCAGTTAACAATGCACCCATACATGCACGACGTGAAGCAGGTCCCAATTGGGATAATCCTCTGTGTGCTGTATCTTCGTGAGGAACAAAGTGAGTAAAGATAAATTTACAATCTCTCATCTGCTCTTTACAAAGAGGTCCTTCTTTCATTACCTCTTCAAATCCAGAATTTATAGAATCAGTTGATTCTTGTACAAATTGAACACCTTTAGTTCCATTAATCAAAACATTTCCACGAGAATCAAGTTTCATAACTCTCTTGATAGTATCAGTATCCCAGCCTGCACCTTTTAACAAATCTTTAACTACAGTTTTGTCTTTAATATCACTAATTTCACCAGTTCTAAGCATGTGAGCAATTTCAGGTTCTAATGGTTCTACTTTCATGAAAATCTTATTGTGTCTATTTGGGGATTTTGCCATGATAGCTTCACAATTACCCTTTACAGTTTCTCTATAGTTAATCAAAGGCTCTGATGTTATAATCTCACATTTTGCATCTTGGATTCTGTGTACTGCAACATCCAAGTGTAACACGCCCATTCCTGCAACAATTGTCTCACCAGATTCCTCATCAATTTTTACAACTAGATTTGGATCCTCAATTGTAAGTTGTCTTAAAATGTCTACGAGTTTAGGTAAATCTTTAGGATGTTTTGGCTCTATTGCAATTTGAACAACAGGTTCTGAAACATATTTGACACCTTCAAACATCGGAATGTCTTTAATTGAAGACAAAGTGTTACCTGCTCTACATTCAGTTAATCCCAATAATGCAGGAATATTTCCTGCACCGAGTTCTCCAACTTGTTCTCGTTGGTTACCCATAAAGAAATTGACAGATTGAACTCGTCCTTCTCTTTTCTCATCTATAATGTGTAAAGTTTGACCATCTTTGATAGTGCCAGAAAATAATCTTCCAATCGCAACAGGACCTGCGGCAGGATCTAGTACCATGTTTACAACCATCATAATTGTTGGCCCATCATCTGCTCCTGCAAGCAAAGCTTTACCAACATCAGATTCTAAATCACCTTTCCAAATTTGTGGAATTCTATACTTGATTGCATCATGTGGTGCCGGATGATGTTTTACAACCATTCCAAGGACTGCATCAGCTAGTGGTGCTTTCTCGATAAGTGCGTCAAGTTTTTCTTCAGTATATGCATCAATTACATCTTTGAATGTTATTCCTCGCTCTTTCATTAAATCAGTGTTAATTGCCCATCTGTCTTTAGCTGAACCAAATGTTACACTTGCATCTTGAATGGATACTTTCCATTTCTCTTTGTATTCTGGTTCGGCATATGTGTCAACTAGTGTATTGAAATTTGAAACTACTTCTGCTAATTGCGCTTGCATTTTTTCTGGAGTTAATCTTAGTTCTTTGATTAATCGGTCTACTTTGTTGATAAACAAAACAGGTTTTACTCTTTCTTCTAGTGCCATTCTAGTTACTGTTTCTGTTTGTGTCATGATACCTTCTACTGCATCACAAACTACTACTGCACCATCAATTGCTCTAAGACTACGAATTACCCTTCCACTAAAATCAACGTGACCGGGGGTATCAATCATGTTAATTACATAATCTTGATCTTTTTGGGTAAAAAGTAAGGTAACGTTTGCTTGATAAATTGTAATTCCTCTTTCTTGCTCTTCTTTATCAAAGTCCATAGCAAGTGCTTTTCCAGCAGCAGAGGGAGCAATAATTCCAGAGTTTGCCAAAAGGCTGTCACTCATTGTTGTTTTTCCATGGTCTACGTGTGCAATGACACCAAAATTACGAATATTGTCTTTATTCTTGATAATTTTCATCACATCAGATGTAGACTTGAATTTTACCATATTCGCAAAACTTTGGATTCAGGTATTAAACCTTAGTTTTTGAAAAGATCAGTAGATCACAAGGTTAGAAATATCAAAAAATTTTTGATGCAACAAATAGACATTATTTCTTTCTCTTCTTTTTGGTATTTATTACCAGAATCAAGGTAATAGATATGGAAATTTCTGTAGGGCATACTCCTGATTCAGATGATGCATTCATGTTTTATGGAATGTTTACAGATAAAGTGCCATCTCCAGATTTTAAGGTAAATCATGTCATTGAGGATATTGAAAAATTAAATCGTAAAGCAACGGATCCAGAACTTGATGTTACTGCAGTTTCAGTTCATGCATGTGCATTCATTCCAGGGTATACAATCTTGAGAAGTGGAGGAAGCTTTGGAATTAATTATGGTCCAATTGTCACTGCAAAAAAACAAATGACAATTGATGAGATTAAAAAATGTAAAATCGCCATACCAGGAAAAATGACTTCAGCATTTTTGCTGTTACAGTTAATGATTGGTAAATTTGATTATGTTGAAATGAATTTCAGCGATATTCCAGAGGCCGTTAAATCAGGTAAAGTAGATGTAGGATTAGTCATTCATGAAACCCAATTATCTTATGAACAAGAAGGTAATGTCAAAATTTTAGATGTTGGGGAATGGTGGGATAAAACAACAAATGGTTTACCAGTTCCACTTGGGATTAATGTTATGAGAACGGACTTAGGCATGGATACGATAGTAAAATTTGATAAATATTTACAAAAATCAATTGAATTTGGGATTGAACATTTTGATGATGCAATAGAATATGCAATGCAATATTCCAGAGGAAAGGAACGTAGTCTAATTGAAAAATTTGTAAAAATGTATGTAAACAAAGTAACAGTAAACATGGGAGACCCAGGAGAAGAATCCATTAGAAGACTCTTTGAGATGGCAAAAGAAAAAGGCCTTGTTCCTGATTTTGAAATAAGTATAGCCACCAAGTAATTATAGAACAAAAAAAATTAATCAGTGATGGGAGACGGTATCGGAGGTCCTGTAATGGGAATTTTAACAAATAATGCATTTGAATTACTTGTTAGTCATTTCAGAAAAGACAACAAAGATGAATACGGAAAAACAGAGAAAATAGTAATATCAAAAATTGACAATCCTGAAGAGCCTCAATACTTAGAAACAACACAAGATGATTTGGAGAGAGCTTTGAAAGGAAAATTTGTCACATGTAATGTTCAGTACAGAGATACAAAAACAGATGCACTAGTATGCAATGTTTTTGTTCAAAAACCACCAGAAGAATTTGAGTAATTTTATTTCTATAATTAAAAATTAGTTCAGATACCTAATATATGATGGAAAGGTAATAAGAGATAGAATTGGTTTTAATAGATAAAAAAATCCTAGCCGGAGGACTTGGGATGATCATTGTAGGAATCATAATCACTTTTGCATATTCAGACCAACCAATAGGCCAATCAGGAATGAGTGAGGAAGAAGTTATTGATTTGTTGATAGCAGAGGATCAAAACCAAGCTTATCAAATGTTATCAGGGATTTTAATCGGTGTCGGATTCTTACTAGTTTTGATTAGTTTTGGGGCAAGAAGGAAAAAAGACAGTGCTACAAGAAAGGAAAAAAAGCCAGCAGAATAATTCAAAACTTTTAATCTCAAATCATCTTACTAACACCAATGATTCAGGCAGAAATTAGCATATATCCAATGGCTACAAGAACTACCAGTGCTAGTTTCTACATTGCAAAAGCAATAGAATCAATTCAAAAAATTGAAAATTTAAGATATGAAATTAATTCAATGGGTACGATTCTAGAATCAGATAACATAGATGTCATAAATACTGCAGCAAAACAAATGATGGAAACAGTTCACAATCTAGGAATTGCCAGAGTAGAGGTGATCCTCAAAATAGATTCCAGACGAGATAAACATCTCAAAATGGAAGAAAAGTTAGATTCTATTAAAAAGCAAATAAGTTAAAATTTTTTTAAAATATTAAAATGAGTATTCCTTTGAGCAGGGACACGACCAATTTCATGTACCATTGTTGCAAGATCATCAACAGAAGAAGAAGTTTCCTTACCAGTAGCTTTGTAGATTTCCTCAGAAAAGGCAGTTCCAACCAAATCATTTCCACCGTTTGATAATGCCACTTGAGATAATTTCTTTCCATAAGCTACCCAGTATACTGAAATGTTATTCAATACATTTGCAAGCATCAATCTAGATAAAGCAATTATTCTCAAATCATAAACAGATGAACATTCATTATTTACCAAATGTTCCTGCTCTAATTCAGTATTATCTAAACTAAATTTTAAAGGAATCAAAGTAAGCAGACCATTAGTTTTCTTTTGTAAATCACGAATCTTTATGAGATGATCAACAATGTGTTCAGGTTTTTCAATATGACCATAAAGCATGGTAACATTACTTTTGATATCCATATTATGAGCCTCTTCAATTACATCTAACCATTGCTGACCAGTGCATTTTCCCCTAACAATTTTTCCTCGAATATCCGGATGAAATAATTCAGCACCTCCACCAGGCATTGAATCAAGTCCGGCATCTTTTAAACGAGATAAAATTTCTTTAGTAGAATTTTTTGTTAATTTGGATAAAAAATAAATTTCAGCTGCAGTTAATGCTTTGATGTTAAGTTGAGGATGACTTTTTTTTATGGTTCTCATCATGTCTTCATAATATTCTAACGGGAGATTTGGATGAAATCCACCAACAATATGAACTTCAGTTGCACCCATTTGTTTTGCAATACCAACCCTTTGTTCAATTTCTTGTGGAGTTAACGTATATGCATCATCAGCTCCGTCTTTACGATAAAATGCACACATTTGGCAACTAGCAGCACAAACATTAGTGTAATTCATGTAGTATGATGCAGCAAAAGTGACAGTATTTCCAACTAATCTTTTTCGAGTTGCATCAGCAACTGCTCCAAGTAAATGCAAATTATCATAATTCATTAATTCAATACCATCTTTGTAGGATAATTCTTCTCCAGATAATGCACGATCTAAAGCCTGAGAGTCCCCAACTAACTGTTCTAACATAACATTATTTTTCGTCATCAGGATATATTCCTTATAGTCTCAAGAAATAAGTAGTCATTGACATGATCAATAACATGGTGCTTCCTTTAGTAGACGAACATAAACCAAAATGTTACCTATGTCATGAAGGATTTGAAAATATAGAAAAACTCAAAGACCATCATAATTCAGCACATAAAGAATTTTTTGAGTCTCATGAAAAACAAGATCAACGAGAGCCAGCACCAGGCGATGTTACTGTATTTTAGATTTATTTTTCTTAATAGATTTCAATAAATCCTGAGCAGTTTGTTTTGATATATTTGCCAAATCATGGTATTTGTCAATAGATAGTGCTTTTTTGAAATATTTTATCGCCTCTTGTAAATTATTCATTTCACCCAAAGACAATCCTTTGTAGGCTAATGCCATTGTACATTTTTTATCAATACCCAAAACAGTATCATAGCAATCAATTGCATCCAAATATCTTTGATCAGAATGTAATGCAGTACCCTTGTTTATCCATGCATCAATACTATCAGGAGAAATAGATAGTGCTTTATCATAAGAAATAATGGCAGATTTTATTCTTCCCATATTTTGTAAAGTTACGCCTTTATCAACGAGTGCATGAATATTGGTGTGATCATGGCGTAAAACCAAATTATATAATTTTAAAGCATCCGCATAATTACCATCCTCAACGCATTCAAAAGCTTCTGTCAGCAATTGATCTATGTTTACATCCACAGTATCAGATAGCATACTGCTGATAATAAATGAATTTTTTACATTAGAATTATCTAATGGAGGTTGTAAAATCTGAATACTCATCATAAAATTTGATAAAATTATGTATTAAGTAAGCGATAATTACACAATAACCAAACAATAGATACCACAACACATAATCTAAATTTCTAGTGCTCTGGATAAAATGAATTAATTCAAACTATGAAGAATATTTATCCCTAGGATCAATTTTTAGAGATTTGTTAAAGCAATCCATAGCTTCTTCATATCTACCCATGCCACGAAGTGCAACTCCTTTGTAATTCCAAAGATCAGGATTATTTTGATTCAAAAGAAGAGCTTGTTCGAAGAAACCCAAAGCCAAATCAAATTTTGATTCTTTCAAAAAAGAGTGCCCTTGTTCCAAAAGATCTTGTATATCATTCATAATTTAGAATATACCATGATTGTATTAAATTTGAAAAGATAATACAAAGAAAAAGAAGTTAAAATTAAACAAATTTACAAAAATATAGTCAAAATTTAAATAATTTTTTGAGAGTATAAAATACAAGTTTGGATAAAACAGATGAAAGGATACTCAAAAATTTGATGATGGATGGAAGGTTATCTGCAAGACAGCTTGCACTAAAACTTGGAATGTCTACAGTAACAATATTGACTAGAATCAAAAAAATGGAAAAGGAAAAAATAATTTTAGGATATTCTGCATTGATAAATCATGAAAAAGTAGGGTATTCACTCACTGCTATTATTGAAATTATAGCAAAAAATGATAAAATTGTGAGTATTGAAGATGAAATTGCAAAATTTGAAAATGTGTGCGGGGTTTATGACATTACAGGATCTACAGACACAATAGTTATAGCAAAATTCAAGGAAAGAGATGGATTAAGTAGATTTGTAAAGGATTTAGCTGCCATTCCAAATGTGGAAAACACAATCACACATGTAGTTCTAAATACTACAAAAGAAGATTTTAGACTTGCATAGATGAAATAAAATGAATATTCTAAAAATAATTATTACCTCAATTATAATTTTGGGGATCACACAAACAGCTTATGCACAAAATAATGGGCTAGATATGGAACTTGAAGTAACAGATGAAGAAAAAATAATTTTATTTTCAAGTTTTTCAATAGTAATAATTGGAATCTTTTTATTTTTGGCAAGGGACATTATACTTCGTAGAAAAACAACATATGATAAAGAAAAGTTAGAATCAAAAAAAGAAAAAACATTTGAAAAATATCATTCAGATTGGGGAGATGATTATGAAGAATTAGGAAAACGAAAAAACACTAAAGAAGATAAAGAATTCAGAGATGCCATAACAAATGATGATTTTATAAATTATTATGAAGTTTTAGGAGTATCAAATGATGCATCACAAGAAGAAATCAAAAATAGTTTTAGAGAATTAGCAAAAAAAACACATCCAGATAGAACAAAAAAGAATTCTGAAGAAGAGATGGCAGCATTGAATAAAGCGTATGAAGTATTATCGGATGAAGAAAGCAGACAAACCTATGACAAATATCTGAAAGTAGATTAAATAGAATTTAGTTTTAAAATAATCATACTTAGTTCAATAGAATCAGGAGTCTGAACACTATTTGTGAGGTTAGTAAATATTTCCAAATTAATAATAGTATTATCAGAATTAATTTGAGTGGTGATTTTAAGTTCTCCAAATTCAGTATTAGGCCCAAGCATTTTTTCTGTGAGTAGTGGAATTACAGAAAGATCTTTGATCATGCCTTTAATTTTGTATGCAAATTTATCAGAAAAATAAACGCCACCACGTGTTGTAGGTTCATTAACTGGTGTTGGGGAATGTGTAATCAAAATATCAGTTATAGGAAATGACGTTTCATTGATTTGAATCTCATATTTAGAAGAGTTTGTTCTAGAAGTCATAAGAATATCAAGTAAATCAGAATTAATAGACATCGAAAAAGAAGCAAATCATAATTCTATTGAATCTTTCTAAGTATGTTTTAGAAGGAATGAATCAAGATTAACAAGAACCGTGATCATATTTAAAAACAAGAATTTTGATCAAATACCATTGCAACAGTTTGCAAAAACCCATCCAATGAGAAATAAAATTCTCGACCTCATGGTACAACATGAATTAAAAGATGATTGTTACGTTGAAATGTTAGACCACACAATTGACTTGTTTGAGAGTCAAGGTCTAGGAAGTAATTACTATGGATATCATAATATCAATCATGAATTAGAAGTAACATACGTTTCACTTTTAGCTGCAAGTCAAAAAAATGTTAAACTATCAGAATTAGATATAAAATATTTGTATGTTGCAGCATTATTTCATGACTTTGATCCTGAAAAAAATGTAGATAAACCACATGAAGAAAGTGTTTTAAAATTTATTTCATCAGACAAAAAATTATCAGGGTTAATAAAATCTGCCAATATAGATTTAGAAATTATCAAAGTGTTAATTTTAAGAACAACGTATCCTTGGATTGGAGAGTTTAAAAAAAATGCAGAAATACAAATCAAAGAGTGTTTTCAAAAATCAGAGCAAACAAGAAACAATCAAGAGATGCAACAACACATCATAGAAATGGGAGAATATCTTTCAGTTATAGATAGAGTTAGCGGATACGTATTAGGTGATTTTTCTAAAGCAATGGAAATGGCAAAAATGAATGCACATGCCCTTGCATGGAGACCATCATTAATTGTAAAAAGTTCTGTAGCTTATTTTGAAGAATTATTAAATAAAGAACATGTCATGGTGAAATCAATTCTCAAAGTATTATCAAAAGAAATGAGGGAAAATTTTTTTAATACAGTATTATCATTTATGAAAATTAGACAGCAAGAAATTACTATTCAAGCAGATTACTCATACGAACAACTCAAACTTGTTCCAACGATTGAATCAATGTCAACAAGAAAAGATCCAGAGTTCATCAAAGAAATTTATAATATTTTTCTAGAATTACCAAGACCGTTACAATTTTCAGAAAATAACTTTAAGGATTCAGTGGCAGATCCACAAATAATTCTCAATACTCTCAGAATAAACAACAAAAATGGAGAAATTATAGGGTTTGCAAAAGGGGGTGCACTTGAAAGTTATAATTTAAGAGAAGAGATAAAAGATGAAAACTATGGTTTGAAAAATACTGTTTTCCTAGAACCAATCGCATTAAAAATGGGGTATTGGGGACTAAAAGGAGGCAGTGAGATGAGACATCTGTTTGTGATGCAATCACATGCTATGAAATACAAATTTTTAACAAGTTTTGCATTACGTGATGTGATTCAGGCCAGAATAGATAAAGAAAGGGCAGAATTTGTAGAACAGTTTGATCCTGAAAGATGGGATTATTATAGAATTAAAATTTAGATTACAATTCTCATAAAATTAAAAGCAGAAACGCTTTATTAACAAAAAATTAGCGAAAAACTGTGTCTAAAATCAGCTGGGAAGTATTGATGATAGTTATGGCAATATCAATTAGTACCGTACCAGTATTTGCAGTGACAGAATTAGAAAGGGCCACAATAGAAGATCCAAGATTAGAAAATGCATTTGGAGTCCCAATAATTGATAACGTAAATGTACATCAACAAATTCAGATTTCATCAGACATTACAAATAATCAAATGAAATCTCAAACATTTGTGTATCTTGTTCAATTAAAAAATGAAGAAGGCTTTGTGGTATCAGTAGGATGGATTAGTGGACAGTTAACACCAGATCAAAAACTCAATCCATCCTTATCATGGACTCCAGTTGATTCGGGAGAGTTTACAGCTGAAATTTTTGTTTGGGAAGGTTTACAAAATCAAAGAGCTCTTACAGAAAATATAACATTGTCAGTTAATGTCAGTTAAAATTTTAAGAAAAAAAATAATCTTTGAAATATATGAATTATTTAAAAAATTCTAATAATTTATCCATAAATTAATCAAAAAAAGGATCCGATACGAAAAATTTAGTCGTAGAACACAAAAATTGAGATCGGAGGTTTGCCTGTTTGTAAAAAAAAGTCAACTAGTTCTCGCTAATATTACCTCGAGCCTAAGGGAAGTATGACAATAGGATATTGTGTAAAGTGTCGTGACAAACGAGAAATCGGCGGCCCTAAACCATACACCATGAAAAATGGTAAACCTGCAATCAAAGGCACATGCCCAACATGTAGTACTGCCATTTTCAGAATCGGTAGAGGATAAAATTCTCAATAGAGAATAAACTCACCATTCATCAGAGGGCCATTCCAAAATGTTTGGAATGGAACTTTTTCTATTTCCATATTAATTTTAAAAAAAATGTTAAGATTACCGTAATCGTCGGTAAATCTCTTTGAATTCTGTTGAAAGATTGTATGCCATGTTTAACAAATGAATCAATTGATTCATAGATGTTTTACCATGTCCTAATTGTCGCAATATAGTCAAAGCTTTTTGTGGAGAGTTTACAGATAAAGACATTTGTCCAGACCACGTTTTAAAAGCATCTTCAACATCCAAACTGAAATTTAAAACAAATTCTTTCCAGTAAGGCATTGCAGCCAATGCTTTTTCATTTAGGAGTATTTGAGATAATTCACGAAATTCATTTTTTCTATCGGCATACATCATATCAAGTGCAAGATGCATTTTTCCTTCGTCATAATCACCTGAATTCAACATGTACATTCCAGAAATACTCATAATCTACAATACACATCATCAGAGATAAACTAGATAGATAAATTTCTGAAAATTCATTAAAAAAATTCAAAAAAAATTAACAGATGTAAAGAATTTAAAAAAATAAAAAAGATGTTAGATTTTATTGGAAAGGATCTATAAACGGACAGTTAACAATATGGTCACTATCCATTGGACGTGCAATGCCAATGTCAATCAAACCAGCTTTCTTGTATGCGTTCATATCATCAATGGTTTCTAACACTTGTGCATTTTCAGGACTAGCCCATCCAATCATAAAGATTCTCCACATTGGAGAATAATTTGCATCACCAGGAGCTCCTGCTGCTATGCCAGGTTGAAATCCTAATGGACCAGTTCCTGTTAAACCATTTTTGAATTGATACAAGTCTACTGCTGCTGAATTTGCAATCAAGCTTGCAGATGTTGGTGCACTTACAACACCCATCATTCCGGCAGGACCACTTGGAGTAGCATCTGTTACAATGTAATAGATAGTTCTACCATCTGGACCCCATCCACGATGAGCAATGAAAGTTACATTCATCTCCTCTGTATCAATATCAAGAACTTGACCGCCACCATATGGAGTGGTATCAGTTAAAGTTACATCTTTAACCATCATCTGGCCTTCAGGCCAAATTATTTGCGGCATGTTCAAAACCACATTAATTTCAGTTAATGTAATTTCATTGTTCTCAGCTGCATCCATTACTGCTGTTTCAGAAGTTAAAACTCTTGATGTAGCACCATCATTCCACATTACGTGAATGTGGGAAGTCAATGCACTATACACATCTGCTTGTGCAGGAGTACTAGTGAAGACTTGATTTTGATATCCATGTATACCATCGCCTTCAATGCCGTTGGTAAACAAGTATACTTTTGAAAGTGCTTCTTCAGGAGTGTTCTTCAACAAAGGAGCAAGTTCTACTTGCCATCCTTGTTTTTCAGTAATTATGTCTGCATGTGTAGGATCACTAGAATCAGTGATGATATAGTAAACATCTTCACCATCATAGAATCCTTGATGCATTGGAATAGTTGCTGGAACATTTGCTCTTGATAATCTAAGTACAGAGCCCAAGTCTGCTTCAGTTAATTCTTTAGATTCTTCTTCATGAGTTTCTTCCATGTGTTCTTCTTCATGAGTTTCTTCCATGTGTTCTTCATTAACTGGTGCTACAGGAGTTATGGCACTACCTTGATCTGCTTCCCAAGCGGCTCGGCCACCAGGAAAATTAGAACATAGGTCTAATCCACAAATACCAGTACCAGAACCATATTTTGAAGTTCCAACACCTTTGCTTTTGATAGCATCAGCATCTGTGAAGTAATCCGTTCCTAACCCTGCTGTAAACAAGGGAACAATTGCTAGAATTGCTAAATATCTTAGACTTTTGTTCATGCGTAAAAAACATGAATTTACTTTAAAAGAATTTATCCAAATTAGATATTTTAGCTGGCAAGTTCTGAAAATCTATTTCCCACATAATCCCAGTTAACAATATTCCACCATGCTTCAACATAATCAGGTTTTTTGTTTTGATATTTCAAATAATACGCATGTTCCCAAACATCCAAACCTAACAAAGGATGTTTTTGAATGGTCCAAGGACTCGTTTGATTTTCAGTGGTAATAATTTCAATTTTATGATATGTGGAATTAAAAACTAACCAGCACCAACCACTTCCCTGAATAGAAAGTGCTTTTTCAGAAAAAGATTTTTTAAAATTCTCAAAGTTATCAAAATAAATATCAATTTGATCTTCTAATTCTCCACCAGGAGTACCACCGCCATTAGGAATCATAGTTTCCCAAAAAAGTCTATGATTTTCAAACCCACCACCAAAAAAATTAATGGCACTACGTCCAGATTCTGGAATAGATTTTAAATCAGAAAGAATAGATGAAATGTATTGAGGATGAGATGCACTACCAACATCTTCTAGAGATTTGTTTAATCCATCAACATATGCCTGATGATGTTTTTGATGATGAATTTTCATGGTTTCATTATCAATGAATGGTTCCAAGTCATCATACTTGTAAGGAAGTTTAGGAAGTTCGTATTGAACCATAAATCACATCATCTAAATCCACATATATTCTTCAAGAGTAAAATAAAATAGAACAAAAGAGAGAGGTCAACGAAGAGATATGAGAAAACTAGGAACAATTGATTTAGAAATTCTACAATTAGCTATGAATGAAAAAGGTACATTTAATGAAAATAATTTAGAAAAATCAGAATTAAAGAGATTCGGAGTAGGGAAACTTCTGGATTCACTAGCATCATTAAAAGATAGAAAATTATTATCACTAAATGAAAATGGATCATTTTCCATAACAGACATTGCCAAAGAAATACTTTGGAGTGAATCAATTCCAGTATGGGCAAGGATATTACGTCTCCTCCAAATAAAATCATGTAGTATAGAACAAATCATAGGAATTATTACAATATCAAAAAATGAACTTTATGAAAATCTAGAGACATTAAGAAAATATCAACTCATCATAATGTTACCACAAAGACAAGAAGAAAGAATAATCAAAGTATATGAAATACAGTCTGAAGGAATCGAAAAAATCAATAAAACAGAGAAAGAGGGGTTTGAAAACATAGAATTTAACGAGTCAGGTAAAAATCTAGAAATCTTAACTTCAGTTGATGAAATCATAAATGAAATAAGACAATCAGAAATTGAACAATTGAAAAAAGAGAAAATTATTGAAAAGTTATCGAAACTTAAGGAGAATTTAGAAATTTAGTCACATACTACCATAAATGACCATATTTTTTTAAATTTGATTTTGCAGGATCAGATAGGGTATCCAAAGTATGTAAATCATAATTTGCGCCAGTGAAATCAGTTGAATCAAAAATTGCACCATCAAAATTAGCATGTCTAAGATTCACACCGCAAAGATTGGCATTGCTTAGATCAGCATTCCTTAGATCAGTATAAAATAAATCAGCACCATTAACATCTGCACCACGAAGATCTACACCATACATTTCTGCATCCCATAATTTTGCATTTGACAGATTCACATCATGCATATCTGCCCCCCTTAATTTTACAAAAAATAGAATTGTTCCACTCAAGTCAGCCCCACTCAAGTCAGTACAACTTAAATCAGCATTATGAATATCCCTATTCTTAAGATTAACACCTTTCATATTAGAATCAGATAAATTCCTACCAATCAAATCCTCATAATCAAAATTCACATTTGAAAGATTTCGTTTTCTAAAAACATCAGAAGGTTTCATAATACTTGAGACATAAAGAAAATTACTTTGATCTAATTTTATCCTGTATTTGTGCTAAAATTAATTCAGCTTTGTCTTTGTTTTCATAAGTGTCAACTGACTCATCCATGATAGCATCAATTTCATAACTCTTGTCAACCAAAATATTGGCAACATGATCATCAAGTGTGCCTTTTCCAATCAGATAATATGCAAATACAGTATTTTTTTGCCCAATTCTATGAAGTCTATCTTCTGCTTGTCTGTGAATTGCAGGACTCCAATCAAGTTCTGCAAATATCACATATTTTGCTCGAGTCAAATTAATACCAACATTTCCAGCACGAATTCCAGCAATCATTAATTTAGATTCACCCTTTTGAAATTTATCAATTTCAGACTGTCTGAATGTATCAGTCTGTCCACCGATGATAGATACAGGAGAAAATTCTTGAAGGCTTTCATGTAGTAATTTGTGAATTACCTTATGATGACAAAATACAACTACACTTTCTTCAATTTCCATGATGTTTTTGACAAAATTAATCACGTGAGGAAGTTTTGCAACTCCTGCAATTTGTCGTTCGCTTTGAATTGCTCTATGGTATGAGGCAGATTTTGAAAATTCTGTTTCAGCTGATTTTTGTTCATCTTCTAATTTTTTCCAGATTTTATCTAGTTCATCAAGATAGTAATCAGTATCAGATGCAATCACTTCTTTATAACGAACTTTATCTTTGAGTTCTTTTAGCACATCAGATTTTTTACGTCTAAGCATCACATGTTTTTGTAATTCATTTCTAAGAGAAGCTCGTTTATTTTCTAAAACAATAGCTTTGCCCTTTTCATTTACATAACAAAAATATTCACAGAATTCTTTAAAGCTGCCTAGTAACCCAGGTTTCAAAATATCAATGATTGGCCAAATCTCAGAACCGCGATTATAGATAGGGGTACCAGAAAGACCAATTCTATAAATTACAGAAGGCAACGCTGCAAGTTTTTTTACAGATTTATATTTTTGAGTAGTTTTAGATCGTAAGTTATGAACTTCATCACAAACTAAAGTTTTAATCCCAACTTTTGATAAATCATCTGATCTTTTGAAAAGTAATTCATAATTAATTACATAGATATCAGTTTTAGGTAATTCTTTAGATTTACCAGTTCGGATAAGAGTAACACTAGGGGAATTCGAATCAAGAATTCTGCCATTCCTACTTTTCTTCTTTAGAAATTTTTCAATTTCTCTTTCCCAATTGTTTAATGTAACTAATGGCGCAACAACAAGTAAAGGAAATGTTTGTTTTTCAGTAGCAACATAAGATAGTGTTTGTACAGTTTTTCCCAACCCCATCTCATCTGCCAACAATGCATTTCCAGAGGATTTCAACAAAAAATCCAATCCTTCTTTTTGGAAATTTAGTAATTTCCCTCTAAATTGTTCACCAGCTTTTGCTCGTTTCAGTTTATGTTTAACTGGAGGCAAAGCAGGTTTTGGAGCATATGTTTTTATGATTTTTCTTTGCCATACAGATTTAGATAAAATATCAAGAGGGTATCTGTCTAAAATTAATTTAATTTGTTTTACGCTTTCAGTACTATCAGGAACGATTACTTCATTTACATTTTCACCATACCAAGCTTCAGGAACAAGTCTGGAGATCATATTCACAGCACGATCACCAGTGATTTTCCAACTCCAAACCTTAGAGTATTTATCAAGAACATACTCCAACGTTCCAATATTTTCCATCGATGTTTCCATAATTTGTGAGCTGAAAGTTTTTTTGACTTATGAATCTTCACGTTTTCAACGATCATTAAAAAACTAAGAAGAAATCTACAAGAGTTAAAATATGAGATAAGTCATTCAGCTTATTCAGCCATCGTTGAAATGGTAAAGGATTATGCCCATAAATTGCATCATTTAGAAAAAATACACAACAAATCAAAATATAGAAAATAAGAATGATGAAATAGCGTAAAAATGAGGAATATTCATGGCTGATGGTGATTTTATATGGATTTATCTAGTATTTTTCATGATCCCGCTAGCAAGAGTCATTCCACGCCTAATTAGAAAATGGCAAAATAAGAACAACCCAATTTCAGAAAATCAATATAAACAGAATTTTCAGAGTCCCGAACAAAGACAAACCCCATTTGAAAGACTAGAAACATCAGAAGAAAGAGAATCAATTGAAAGAGAACACTCATTTGGAAAATCAAAATCAGGTGAGAAACCATTAGATCAAAAAATGATGGTTTTAGGTGAAATTAATAGAGGAATTAAAGATTTCAATCAAATTCAAAGAATTACCAACATAGATAATCAAAAGTTGGAAAATATTTTGAAAGGTTTTGAAGATGACGGATTAATGAGAGTAGTGAAAAAAGACGGCATCATGGGAAGTAAAATAGAAATGCATCCAACAGAAAAAGGATATAAAAAATTTACAGATGAAAGATAATTTTCAAATAACATATATTTAAAATTCATAAAAAATTAGAAAAGAAATGGAATTTATACAAAATGAAGAGCCTCTAGTTAAAAAACCAATTATCATTGCTGCCATGCAAGATATGGGGAATGTTGGAAGTATAGTAATAAATTTCATTAATGAATCATTAAAGACAAAAAAATTTAGAATTTCAAAAGTATTACATCCAACATATGTTATTGACAAAGGTGGATATGTTGACATTCCAAATGAAAGTTGGGAATACAAATACACCGAGGATTTGATAATATTTGGAGGAGGTAAAGGACAACCTCAAAATACAGATGAGTTGAATGCACTATGTCAAGATGTAATAGATATTGCAAAAAAATATTCTGCAAAATTCATCTATACATTAGGAGGATTTCACACAAATAGAATTTTTAAAGATGAACCTAAAACATACATCACAACTACATCCATAGAATTAACAAAACAAATGCAAAAATTGAATATAGACACTACACCCCAAAAATCAATAATTACAGGATTTAATGGGTTGATCCTAGGATTTGCAAAAATGAATTCAATACAAGGAATTGGAATGTATGGGGAATTAAATGAGCCTGAAATTCCACAATATAGAGCAGCTATCAGCATAATCAAAACTCTGGAAAAATTAACGTATAGAAAATTTGGCAATACCAGTCAATTAGAAATAATGGCTCAAGAGATAGATAAAAAATTTAAAAATTAAGACGTATGTGAATTTCCAACAGGGTGTGGTTCAGTGTTTTCATCGTGGCAATCACAAGAACAAAGATGTGTTTTATGATTATTCATGCAATCAATGCATTCAAAATGTTTCCTAGTTTCGCATGAAGCACAAATCATCTTATAATTCATAGAAAATTAGGTGAATTTGAATATTTTCTTCTTCTAAGAAAATTAGTATGTAATTTCACTCCTATCAAGAAAATCTTTTGTTAGATCTACATATCCTTGAGGATCTAATTCTTTTGCAAATCCTTTATCGATATTTATCAGATAGATAGAATGTAAATGAGCATTTAAAATATCATCATAATCTATGGGAGGATTTTTGTAATATCGATCACAAAGATCTTTGACTTTTTGTACATCGTCTTTATTTCGAGCATTTGGAGGCAATAAGAAAATTTTAGAAATAGGTAAAATTCCAACCCCAGGAGTTGCTAGAGAAAATTTTGAACAGTGTTGGCTATATCTAGCAATTTTACTCATTATTCTTGCAGCAAAGTAATCTATAGTATCCATTGCATGATCAGGAGGAGTAAACCCAGTTTCAATTTCAATTATGGTATCCCCATCACCTTTTTTTGCAAAAATATCACAAACTAAAATATCTGAAACATCTTTTTCTACTTTAACAAAATAACCTCTTGAAATAAGAGTAGATGAACAAATTAATTCCAAAATGGAATGATTGATTTTTACTAAATTTTTTCGATGCATTTCAATTAGTTGATGACAAACATCATTTAATTTCGAAATATCTTTTTCTTTAAGATTTTTAGAAAGTTTTTCAGTCATTTTACATACATCATTACTGAATTTTTTCACATCCATGATTCAAGATCAGATGAATTTGGGGTTTAAGTGTTAGATTAGAAAGGAATGATAAAAGTATCAAAACAAGAAAAGTAATCAATTAAAATTAAAAAAGAGTTAATTTTTCTTCATACTTTATCATAACAAGCCAAATCAGAATACAATCAAGTGTTCAAAAATAAAGCAGTAATTATAGGATTATTTTCATTATTAATGATATTTTCAACAATTCAAACATCTGAAGCAGAATTAACGGAATTAATTGTAGAACTGAGTGTAGAAAAAGGAGTTGTAAATACAGGAGAAACAGTAATAGTTACAGGTAAAGTAGTAGACCACGCATACAAACCAATTCGAGGAGCAGAAATATTTGTTAGGACAGGGGTTGATTCTGCCAAAGTTTTCACAGACCCGTGGGGAGTATTCAAAATAGAGTTTAAAGAATTTCAACGAACCCCAGGAACTTACACAGTAAATACAATGGCATTATGGTATGGCATGACAGGGTTATCATCAACTCAATTTCAAGTAAAAGGAGAAATTTCACAAGTTTCAGCATTACAAGAGAAATTAAATTCAGAAGAAGCCAGAAAATATCTGGGTTCAAAAGAAAGTGATTTTGAGAAAAATCCAATTGGTCAAACTTTATTCAAATATTATCACGGATTATTAGATGAGTTAACTCTAGAACAAAAAGAAGCAAACAAACCAGATGTTGAACAAATTTTCTTAGAACAGCAAAGAAAAATTGCAGACAAATTAAGAGAACAAATGATTAAAGAATATAATCCAGGTTATGGAACCTATGGAGGATATCAGTATAACAATTACATCAACAGTCTCAATCCAGAAATTAGAGAACAAGTCATAAATCAACTTGAATTTACAAAAAATAATTTTGAAGAAGCACAAAAAGTTAGAGCAGACATAATTGCAAATGGAGGAACATATGAAGAAGCTAGGCAAGCATATCTAGAAATGATTTCAGTTTCAAGAGAAACATTAGAGAAGTTTAATGAAGACATACCAGATGAAGAAGATACTAGTTCTAATGATGAAGAATCAAGTGAAGAATAGGTAAATTCCACATATACATCTAAACAATTTTTAATGCACATAATAAGAAAAATTAGATTTGGAAATATTTCATAAATCATCATGTATTACATGTAAAAAATCAATTACAACCATAGAAAGAATGAAGACAGACATAGAAAAAAGAGATTTCTTTAAAGACCCATTTTCTGAATCAGAATTAAAAAAAATTATCAAAATGACAGGAAAGAAGCCATTTGAGATGTTAAGAAAAAGAGATAAAATGTATAAAGAATTAGAACTGGAAAAAAATGAAAAAACAGATACTCAAATTATTAAATTAATGATAAAATATCCTGGATTAATTTTACGTCCAATAATTATTATAAAAAATAAGGCATTTGTTGGAAAAGTGGATGTAAAAAATCTAAAATAAGTCAAGAATCATTTTCTTTTTTAAAAATTCGAATAGCTTCTAAATGAGAGCAATTTGCTTTTAGTCCCTTACCATGATGAAATTTGTAAAAATTTTTGAACCCAGGACATTCACAAGTATCAGAGGTTACAAAGTAAGATTTCTCAGGATCAGATGAAGATTTTATTTGAAACAAATCATCTTCTATTTTTGAGACACCACCACTTTCAACAAGTTTTTTGGCTTTTCTGAGGGTATTTGCACTCATAATAAAACAAAAATTTACTCATTTTTCATTCTTTAAAATCTTTAGATGAGATAAAATATCAATTTAAAAATCAAATTAGGCACTAATTGATATAAACTAATTTTATTACTTTTTGGTATTGGGAATGAAAAGATATGTTGCTACAAGATTAGCAACGATGTTTGGAGTTTTAATGATCACGCTTTTAATTACAATTTCACTTGTAGGATCCAACATGGATGTAATTCTAAAACAAGGGATTGTTTTTCAAGTAAGGTCAGAGATTACAGAGAATCCTGCAATTGCTGAAAGTTTTGCATCAGTTGATGAATTCGAAGAATTTGTTCAAAATCAGATAGAGCAAAAAAATAAGATTTTGGGATTAGACGAACCATGGTATTCGCCTCAAAGAATAGGATTTACAATGTATAAAATACTATTATTAGATTTTGGACATGCAACATTTCTTACAAGTGATTCAGGATCATCTGATGTAAAAGACATAATTTTTGAAAAGCTTCCAAGAACAGTGTTGTTATTTACAACAGCTACAATAATCATATCTATAATTGGAATATTTTTGGGAGCACTATCTGCAAGTAAGGTAGGATCCATAATAGATAGAGTAACATCAAGTTTTGCAATAATTAGTTCTAGTTTTCCAGTATGGTGGATAGGAATGCTAATGATATTTTTATTTTCATTTACATATCAGATATTTCCTGCAAGAGCTACTCCAGACATACCATCATCAGACCCAGTATACATCATGGCATTATTGTACCATATGGCATTACCATTAATCACAATTGTAATGATTGGTTTTGGATCATGGGCATATCTAGTGAGAAATTTTATGGTTGGAATTATGCAAGAGGATTTCATTATGGCAAAAAAGGCAATCGGAGTGAATCCTAAAAAAATAATCTATACTCATGCATTAAAAAATGCTGCACCACCAATAGTTACAATACTTGCACTTAGTTTGTCAGGATCATTAGGAGGGGCAATAATTACTGAAGCAGTTTTTGATTGGCCAGGAATGGGGAGGCTATATTTTGAAGCAATTACAGTCATGGATTTGCCAGTAATAATTGGAGCCACATACATACTCACACTATTTTTCTTAGTCAGCATATTCATTGCAGATTTACTTTATGGGTATTTTGACCCAAGAGTGAGGACAGGTCAATGAGCAGTATTAGTCCTCAAGAAATAAAACAAGAATTTCTTAAAAGCAAAATGGGAATTACAGGTATTTCCATCCTTTCAATTCTCATCATGACATCACTTATTGCAATTATTGTAATTCCAGTAGAAACATTCCAAGAATGGAACAATCCAAGTAGTTGGATTTTGTATCCAAAAGTGGCAATTCCAATTTGGGTAAATTTATTCATGACAGAAAAAATACCTGAACACCAAATTTTAGAAAGCCCCAACATTCAGACAATATCAAATCAAGAAATGGTACTTACGTCACACCAGTTTGGAGTAAATTTCAATTATGATGATTTTCCAAATGATTTCATATACCTGTTTTCTTCAGAATATTCAGGTTCGCCATTATTACAAATGTCAGTAATTAGACCAGATGGGATAGAATTAGAATTATTATCAACATCACTTCCACATTCAATTTCAAAAACAACTCATAGTGAAAAAATATTCTCAACAGATAAAATATTAAAGAAAAATATATTATTGCAATCAGAAGAATTTTCATTCAATTTAGATAAATTATCAGCAGAGGACATTGTTTTTTCAAAAACTCAAACAAATGAACCATTAAAAGGAAATTATATTTTTTTGATAAATGCGTACTCTACAGAATCAGAAGTACAAATGTATGAATCAAAATTGGTCATCGGAGGTAAAGCATTTGGAATTATGGGAACAGATGAATTACGAAGAGATTTGGCCATAGGATTATTGTGGGGAACCCCACTTGCGTTATTTATCGGTCTAGTGGTATCTATTGCATCAGTAGTTGCAGGATTGCTTTATGGAGTTTATGCCGGATTTAAAGGGAAAAAAACAGATGAAACAATGATGAGATTTAATGATGTAATCTATGCATTGCCAGCACTTCCATTTCTAATCATACTTTCAGTAACAATCAGTAACAGCATATTTGTGATGGTGGGATTTTTGATGGTTTTTGGGTGGGTAGGCATTGCAAAAGTAGCCAGAAGTATGTCACTTCAAATTAAAACCAAAGGATACGTAGAAGCTGCAAATATGATGGGTCAAAAGGATTCCAAAATAGTTCTCAAGCATATTTTACCGCAATTATTACCATATGCATTTGCAAGTATTGCAATATCTGTACCAGCAGCAATTACCACAGAAGCAGGGTTGAGTTTTCTAGGTTTAGGTGATCCATCATTTCCAACATGGGGGCAAATATTACATGACGCAAACATGTTTGGTGCAGCATCAAGAGGATTATGGTGGTGGATAATGCCCCCAGGAGTAATGATTGCAATTACAGGACTTGCATTTGTATTTATTGGGAATGCCTTAGATGCAATTGTCAATCCAAAGTTAAAAAGATAATAAAACTAGAGTTCAAATTTTCGAATTAATTCAATAGTACTGTCATTCAATTTTATAGAATAACACGATGAATTATCCACATTGATTTCTGCTAATTTATTAGCAAATACTTTTTTGCTATGACCGCCTTCAGATGCTTTATCTGATTCATCAAAACAAATAGACATTTTTTTCATATTTAGATTATTTTTTAGAAGAAAGGCAATAAATTTTTGATAAAGTTCAGTATCACCCCAGTCCATACTTTTTTCTTTACTTATTCCAATCCATATTTCAATGGAATTTTGATATAGGACTTTTTTTCTTAATTCTTCTAAAGCCATTTTTTTACCTAAAAATCTGCACGTTGCATTTTTGAACCACAGCGAGGGCAAGTACCACCTTTGTGTTTGTTGTTACAAACAAGACAAACGTATTGAACACCACTAGAACCACCTTGTGAACCCATTCCAAAGAATCCACCACCACCAGTTCCAGAATCACCACCATATCCACTCATTTTATTCATGTATCGTTTTCTCATGATCATTGGAAGTAAAATGAACAATCCCATAACAATTCCAATACTTACAAACCAAGGAACTCCCAAATATCCAAGACCTATTTGTAAACCAATACTGAAGACTAGTGATGCTCCTAAAAATAGATAATATCTTTTAAGTTGAGGATTCAATTCAACAAAAATTGTTTTAAAAAGGTTATAAAGTTTTGTCAGTTTTTTCAAGAATGTTTTTAGAAATATCAAACAATTGAAAGAGGTACAGAATGCCCACCACTATCCCATGCAAAAATAGAATCATCAGAATAAGGAGATTGTACAATTAGTGAGATGAGTCCAAAGAAATTATGAAGATCAGTAACAGAAGGTTCTGCTGAACCACTAGGATGAGAATGAACTATTCCAATGTAGCTCATATCAAAAGGTAAGAAAGAGTGAGGGAATCCTGCAAATGTTGGGCCTGTTTCAGAAAAAGGAGGAATAACCAAGCCATTAATCGTAATTGTGCCATTTTTTGATTTACCCTTTAAAATTAAAATTCCTTCATTAGGATGCTTCATTTGACAAAAAGATAAGATGCTATCTAGTACATCTTTTTGAAGTAACACTTGACGTTCAAAATGTTTTTTTTTGAAAAACATAGAAACACTATAGATTACAAGTAATTTAATTTTAAGATTCTAAAATAGCATATCTTGTATTTGAAAATGCTCGTAATTTTTCTTCAATTTCAGTTACAAGTTGAGGCAATTTCAAATCAGCATCATCTATTTCTCCCTGAAATGTTTCAGATTTTAATTCAGAATCTTGTTTGAATGAAGTATTTTTAGCAAATTCACGTTCTAAAGAATCAAGAGTATCAGGTTTGAGAGAATTCATATTATTTTGTAATGTATTGTATTGATCAAAATATTCAGAAACTTGCTTTACAAATCCATCAATAGATTCTTCAGTTTCAGTTATTTGTAATAACATTCGATCTACATCTTTCACAGAGATAGACCCTGAAGAAATTCCTTTTCGAATATTTTCTAAAATCGTAATAATCGAGTCTTTATTTTGAGGGATAAGTGCATTAAAAGTATCATTAACCAATAAATTTAAAATATTTTTTTGATCTTTATCTAAAGAAGAACTATATTCATATCTACTTAGAGGTCGAGAAATTTTTGTAAACTGTGTATTGATAGTATTTTCTATTTTAGATTTTTGGGAAATAAATAATTCTAATTCATTTTTTAAATCAAGATATTTTTTGTAATTATCAGAAGATTTAATCTCTTCAATAGAATCATGTATGGAAGATATTTTTTCTTGTAATGACACAATGATTTTTTTTGTTTCAATAATTTTTTGAGTTTTTTCGATTCTAGAAGATTTCAAAGTTTCAATACGATTTAACAAATCACTAATTTTAACAGATGTTGATTTTGTGAATTCAAAATTTTCAAGAATTTTTTGAATTTCTGAATGATTATCGTTCATAACTTCTAAATTTTCTTTGAGTTGATTGGCATATTTTTTTGCAAAAATATGGATAACTCGAGTTTGTCTTCCCAATACATCACCTACTTTTTTTAAAATTTGGTTTAAAGAAGAATTTAATTTTTCAGCGTCATTAATAGTGGAAATTTCAGGTAATGAAACAACTCCTTTTTTGATCATTTCAATTACCTGTTTTTTTCCTCTTACCACAATAATTGCAAGATGTTTATCAATATCATCTACATTCAAGCTATCTTTTTCAAGTACATTACCTATGTTTATCAAATCATCAATTAATGGTGCAGTTTGATTTCTTAGATCTTTTATTTCAGAAATGGTTTGAGATGTTCTTAGGTGATAAAGATCATCTACAATTTTAGTTACATCAGAAAGGAGAATGTCCTTATTTTGGGGGATTTCTTCAACAGATTTTTCAACTTCTTTCTTTTTTCCCCATCCAAATACCATTTGATAATATTATGGGAAGGGGATTAAAAATGGTTGTACATCATAGTTAGTTTAAAATTAATCTAAAAAGGAATTAAAACATCTTGAAAAAATCATTCCACACAGGTTCGATAAAAAAAACAATCAAGATCAAGGCTTCAAATGAAAAAGTTTGGAGAAAAATTAGCAATATTGCAGGATTGCCAACATGGGTAGTAGATGTAAAAAAGACCACATATCTATCTAAAAAGAAAAAAGATGTGGGAGCAGTCAGATTAATCACATTTTCGGATGGGAACAAAATAGAAGAACATGTAGTTGCATGGAAAAATAAAGAATATTTTACATACATTGCTACTGAAGGATTACCATTAAGAGCATATGTTGCAACCATTTCAATAAAGAAAAAATCAGCAAAATTGACAGAATTAACATGGCAATCATATCTTAACAGTGTGAAAATGTCTGAAAAGGAATTTTTAGAATTTCTTGCATTCATGGGAGCATTTTATGAAGCATCACTTGAAAATCTAAAAACACTACTTGAAAAATAATTAACATATCATCTAAATACGATAATCCAACATGAAAAAACATGAGTGATATGAGGTTTATTATCATCGGCATTATTTTGACATTTGTAGGATTTCTTATTTTAGGAGTATTTGGAGATAGTTACCAAGCATCCACACTAGAATCAAATGAATTTGGAACATGTTATGAATATTTTAAGGACAAGGCCCCACTTGAAATCAATTGTTCATTTAAGATATTTGATCAAAGTGTATTTTTTGGAATTGTTCTAGCATTTATTGTTACAGGAATAATATCTTTAATCAAAGGAGCTAGAGGGGATTGGGATAGTAAAGTAAAACCAGAAGATATTGTAGGTCCAGGCAATAATCAAAAAGATGATTCAGACGACAATTGAAATCGTACGAATTCTTAGATGTTATTCATAAATACAAATAATTATAAAATATAATCAGATCTTTTTTCCTTTTTTTATTTTCTCTTGTTCTTCATCTTCCATTCTCTGGAAATGTACTTCTTCATATGGCATTTTTTTCTCAACTAATAATTATAAAATTTGCATTTAAGCTTAAGGAATGATTTGTACCTGTATTACATAAAAACAGGCTCAAAAATTGAAATTCTCAAACATCAGATTCAATAATATTTTTCATATTAACAATTAATTCACTCATTTCTAAAACCCTCTGGTCAAATTGTTCATCAGATAATTCATCAGGTTTATTCAAAGTAATTATAACTTCAGAAAAATCACCACTAGGAACCACCCTCATTGGAACGTTCCAAGTAGAGTCCTCATCAATATATTGATGATCCAATATGCCATGAGATTTATGTTCATCAAATTTTAATTTAGATTTACCATGAGGGCCAGTAAAAGACCACCAGCCATCTGAGTTAATTTTTGCATCAGGCATCATTTTTGGAGGAAGTTTCAATATGGCATCAAATGCATCTGCAGTTTTTGTATTCATAGTAATACTAATTGTCCTAGAACGCGTCACATTAGAAATTACAAATAATGATTAAAAAAGATATAGTAGTAATCATATGAATTAAAATTATCATTTATTGGTTAAGAAATTCTCTAATTTTTTTAAGATTTGAAACATTAGATTCATGAAACATCACCATAGATTCTGCAAGAGTCTCAGGCAAAATACTCTTAAGATTTTCAACTAAATCGTCACCATTTGTGATCATATTATCAATGAGTTTCTCAATTTCATTTTTATCATCAACCATAGAAATTTAAAAGAAATCAATCATAATTATATTTTAGCTCGTATGAATTCCAAAAATTAACAGATAGAATACAAATAATTAAAACAAAAATTTATGCGTCTTTTTTTATCAATGTTGCAGTAGAACGTACTTTGGGTAATTTTTGGATATTCCAAGAAACAATTTCTCGAATTTTTTCAAAATTTTCGGCCTGTAGTTTTACCAACATGTCATGAGTTCCAATAGTTTCAAAGACATCAGAAACATTATCAAGTTCTTTAAGTTTCTCAATAATCTCTACTTCTGCACCCAATTCACAATTTAACATCACATATGCATCAGTCATGAATGTAACAATAATTGATGATTATTTAAGTCTGGAGAACACAAAAAGGATAATTTACCATGCAACATGCACTAAATCTTTAAGATTTCTTCGAGGTTTTGGAAATTTAGTTTGTTCAGGATATCCAATACATAGTACAGATGAAGGGACCAGATCAGTTTCAAGAATATCCATTATTTTTTGTTCATCAAACATTCCAATCCAAATTGAACTCAAACCCAAAGCCTGTGCAGCAAGTTGAGAATAACCAGCTGCCAGAGTTGCATCCTGTATTGCAAATTTTTTCAAAACATAATCAGGAAAATCGAATTTGACTCTGGAAGGATTTTTACAAAAAATTAATACCACAGGAGCATCGACATATGGCTGTTTGTTACAGGCATCTACTAGTAATTTTTTCTTTTCAGTGCCCTTGACATAAAATATTTCAAATCCTTGATAATTTCCAGCTGTAGGAGCAGTATCAGCTGCAGCAATTATTCTATCTACCTTAGTAGTCTCAACAGGTTTATTTGAAAATTTTCTAGTAGACCGCCTTTTTGCCATTACAGCAAACAAATCAGTATCAATAAGTTCAGAGGGACCAGATTTTAAAATAAAATCAATTAGCTGATTTCTAACTTTAGGATCAGATGAATCAGGTTTGATTTCAGGTTCATAGCCTAAAGGATAAAGTAATTTATCATTTTTATCTGAATCCATAATTAGATTAGAAGAATTGTGTTATTAAAGAATTAAAATTATTCAGATTCAAAAGAATCACAGCCAGAATTACAGGGCTTATTCATTACACCCTCACAAACACCCAACTCATTATGCATTATTCTATGATGACTACAAATCTTACACTTTTCTCTAAAATGAGAAATTAATTCAGTCATAGGAATTGAGGATTCTTGAATTTTTGATTCAGTGTTAGAAGTCATGTTTGCTTGTTCTAATCAAGTTACTTTAAACATTTTGAAGAAGATGTTAGTATTTTCTAAAACAATAAAAAATCATGAGAATTTTTGAGCATCTAAACAAAATGAGTAATCATAGATTATTTCTGATTTTTGTCTCATTTTCAGTCATAGTATTTTATTTTCTTTTAACAAATTGTTACCAATTATATGGAAATCAATGTCTCACAATGCCATAAAAAATATCAAATAAATTTACGCCAGGTAAGGGATTCGAGCCCCTGCACGCTTGCGCGTAGCCGTTTTCGAGACGGCCGCCGTACCACTTGGCTAACCTGGCATTTTACCTCAGATCATCTCCATAATAAAGCAAATTAGAACTAGACATTTTTATCAATTTCAAATAATTCATCATTAAATTTTTTTTTGATCTGTTCTTTTGTTTTATTCCATTCTTCATCAGAGATGGTATCAGTAAAAATAGATTGAAAATCATTAAAATCTACAGATAGTATTGAATTAATTTCTTGTTTTTCAGTAATGGAGAAAGGAAAATAAGATATTATTTTTGAAACAGTATTAGAATCATATCTAATTTCAAATATTTTATCTTTCAAATGTATTGGAAAAATAGATTTAGACATAATTTTAAAAATAATTATTTATGTAAATTAGAAATAAAATGTTTGGTAGAACTATGAGATGAAATCGTTTTCATATTTTCCTTAAAAGAATGCAATATGTCATCATATGATTCACCAAATAAATCTTGTAAAACTTGTTTAAGATTATCAGGATTATCATAACAATCGTCAAGTGTCATACTATGATCTTTTTGCAATATGGTAGTTACTTTATCCAATTCATCATGACCCAATTCAAGTAAGGTGTTTTTTAATGCCAAAGTAATCAGAGTCTTTTGCATATTTTCTAATTCATCTTTAGGTGGAGAACAAATCTGATGGGTTTTACGAATAATTTCATTAACATCTAATGGTTCTCGAAATACTAAAGTGGGTTTTAATCGATTCATTTTCATTTCAGAATTCAGAGTCATTTTTTCTACAATCAAAAATACCACGGCATTAGGATTAATTTCTCTGATTTTTTCTAAAGCATATAGTCCATCAGAGACAGGCATGGAAACATCAAGAAATACAACATCAGGTTTTAATTTTTGAAACAAAAATACAGCCTCCTCGCCATTATACCCCTTGCCAACTACACTGATATTATGACTAGTCAGAAGAGTGCAGAACAAATCCAAGGTATCTTTCTCATCATCTACCACCACAGCACGGATACTCATTTTTCACATACCGCCTGGTCAGATTCATTTCCATCATACAAAATAGCCATAGCATCTACATTGCATTCTGAGATATAAGGAAAGTCAGTCAATATTGCGGGAGCCATCAAATCTTCAGGATCAGAAGAGTGTCCAAGACCCAAAGCATGACCAAATTCATGTCGAAGAATAGTTGCCAACTCAGATGCCTCTAAATTTTCCACATCATAAATTGTAATGTGTGCTTTTAAAATTTCACCATCAGATAAAACAGATCTAGTATAACCAGAAAATCCATCTGTATCAATTAGATTTGAAAAATTGATTATGATATCACCTTCTCCATTTGAAGATTGAATGATAGTATAGTTTGCAGGGATCGAATAAACAGTATTTGTTTTTTTTGCTTCAGACATTGCTCCAGCCCAGCCCAAATAATATGTAGATTCTGAACCCAATTGTCCTTTGTTCAAAATGAAATCATCTAACTGAATTGATTCAGTAGACATTATAACTTTAGTAACTGCACTATGTTGTTCTTCAGTCAATATATCACCATTTAACAAATTAACATTCAATGAGTCTTCAGACAAAATTCTCCAAGACTTCATAGTATCAATTGTATCACCACGTAAATTTTCAATTACAAATTTAGATGTCATGGGAGTAATTTCATTTGAATCAAGTAATACAAAAGAATCAACATCAATGAGATTACCAGATAAAAATACCAACATCATTGAAGATAGAATTAAGATATGTTTCTTTGAAATACTTTTTAATTTATCATTTTTCAAAGTTTTGTAAAATGTCTTGTTTTTTTGATTTGAATGATTAATCATGGAGTTGGTTTTTGCAAGTTCTTGTTCAAGAAGGTGTGCTTTAGTTTTTAGTAAATTACTTTGTTGTGTTTCAATACTAATTAGAGTATCAAGATAGTCATCCTCCACACAATCATGATTAGATGTACTTATTCCCATAAATGGGAATAATTTATTTTGATTAAGAGTACTAGTATGTAATTTTCTGAATAGACACAAAATGTATGATAAAACAAGAATATTTGTGCCTAGTTTTATATGAAAATAATAGTTTATGTCAGTAGTATCATATGTAAAAAAATTGATTAAAAATATTAACAAAACTTAGTTATCATAGTAAATTCCCAAGTATGGGATTAACTACAAGAAAGATGCCAAGAAATCAAGAAATTTTAGGGATTTTTAGTACTGTTGCAATTACATCAATAGCCATATTATTTGGAATTTCTGAAACTATGGATTCAGAAAATATTGTTCAAAACCAAAACATAGAGATCATAGAAATTGGAGGAATAACTGAAGTTAAAGAATCAATCAAAATTTCATTTGATAGTCAAACAATGGATCTTGATTCATCAGATGGATTATTTAGAGCCAATTTAATCTATGAAGGGTTTCAACCCCAAATGGGGCGTGTAATGTTAGAAGTATATTCACCAACTGGTGAAAAATTCAAAGAGTCAGAAATACAGTTAAGACAAAGAGGAAACGATGTGTATGAAGCAGATTTCATACAATATTTTGATAAAAATGAATTTAATGAAAATGCATTAGGACAGTACATCATGAGAGTCAGTACAGATTATGGAACTTTAGCAAAACAAGTGCCATTTAACATATCAATGTCAAGTATTGAACAACCAAAACAAATTCTTGCGGTTAAATCAAATGTTCAACCAAATGTTGAATCATTAGGAATAGGAGGGATATTACCAGATAAATCATCAGATATAGGATATGATTTTGGAGTAATGGAAAAAGATCTTGAAAATACAATAATTAAAAAATATCTAAGTAAGATTCTCAAAGAATACTATGATGGAGACATATCAAAAGATGAGATCAAAAAACTCACAGAATTTAAAAATATAGAATGTGATCTAGTTAATCAAAAATCACAAACAGGGGACAGTCTAAAACTATCATGTGAAATGAAAGCAGACGATTAATCTTAACAACCAAATACTATAAAAAATCGATAATATTCAATGGGGCTAAATCTAAAAGATCTAGTAGTTAGAGAAAAAACAACTCTAGAATCATTCTCAAATAAAATAATTGCAATTGATGCATACAATGCAATTTATCAATTTTTGGCAAGCATTAGAGGACCTGACGGATTACAATTAACAGACTCTGAAGGAAGGATTACCAGTCATCTAAGTGGACTATTATACAGAAATGTTAATTTTTTATCTTTAGGAATACAGCCAGTGTATGTTTTTGATGGAAAACCACCATCATTGAAAACAGCTGAAATTGAACGTAGAAAACAAATCAAAAAAGATGCCACAGTAAAATATGAAAAAGCAATTGCAGAAGGCAACATGGCAGATGCAAGAAAATTTGCACAACAAACAACTAGTATGCGAGATGGAATGGTAAAAGAATCAAAAGAATTCCTCACACATTTTGGCATACCATACATTGAAGCACCGTCCGAAGGAGAAGCTACTGCAGCTCATTTAACAAACACAGGGCAAGCATATGCATCAGCCAGTCAAGATTACGATTCTGTTTTATGTGGTGCAAAAAGATTGGTTAGGAATTTTACAAGTAGTGGAAGACGAAAGA
>Ga0233439_10001314_pt1 | contig 32242 bp, 32 predicted proteins | sample SI_123_September_6_FD_182713 | JGI IMG/M metagenome (GOLD analysis project Ga0233439, IMG submission 182713) | Seawater microbial communities from Saanich Inlet, British Columbia, Canada - SI_123_September2016_100_MG | ecosystem: Environmental > Aquatic > Marine > Inlet | place: Canada: British... | reverse complement strand
TTTAACCATGCTCCAGAATTTTTTTTTACTTACTCCCAAATTTGGAATAAAGGAATGCTCTTGCATATTTCCCGGCGTTAGGGTTCCGTCAAAATCGTAGGCAATTGCCAGTGGAATTAGTTTTTTAGCCATTAGAGTTTACCTTACTCGAAATAATCTATATCTAGCTCTTTTATCTGGTAAGACTCTGTCAGAGAAACACCAAGATCATAATCTATCATTAGCTGAGTTAATTTTTCACCATCAATTAGAATGATTTTTGATTCGATACTTTTAACAAATTGATATGCTGTCTTAGTAAAATCTGATGTGGTGATAAAAACTCCCTTTTTTGCACGTTTACCTTGCAAAGCTCCTGCAAATTTTTGAATTTCTTGCCTACCTATTGTGTTTTCCCATCGTTTTGCCTGAATATAGATCACATCCAAACCAAGCCGATCCTCTTTTATCAGCCCATCAATTCCTTCATCCCCCGATTTGCCTACCACAGCGGCGGCATCTTTATAAGTGCCTCCATAACCCATAGCAACCAATAAATCCACAACAAGCTTCTCGAAAAAAGAGGGAGAGCATTTCTTCAACTCTCCCTTAAGCTCTTGAACCAAATTATCCCTGAAAGCTTTATACCCAGAGTCCAGCAAATCTTGAGGAGTATTTTTTTCAGAGACCTCAATCAAGTCATCCTTTTTCTTCTTTTGTTTTTTAGCTGGCAAATCTCGAAACAGTCTATATTCAGGAAACTGTTCCAAAAATTTCATATCGATCTTTTTTGGTTTTGATTTCAGAACATCCACACCACGTTTTGTTATCTTACCCACACCTCTTTTTGTCCTATTTACTAGTTCAGCTTTCCTTAAATAAAATAAAGTCCACCGCACTCTATTGTGAAAAACAGGCTCATTCTTACTTGTCAATGGCACTTTTTTTTCTTCCTCTGAAAGTTTGAAGCTAATACTTAAACTCTCAATCATTTCACCAACCTTATGCTCCTTTTTATCGCCTAAAAAACTTAGCATAGGTAGCATGATGCTTTGGAAATCCGGGATAGCCATTCACATACCTCAAAATCTATTAAAATTATTAGGCAATCCGATTAAAGGTACAAGTAGGGCAGTGAAAAGTCAAATCAGTACCCCTTTGAGTATCCCTTCGGGGCATGAATAAAAATGATGGGGATATCACATACCCTTTCAGGGCACTTGTAGTATCCCCAACCTTAAAATTCATGCCCGGAACGGGTAAGAGTTTTAGAAGAATATAACAAGGCCGGGGGACCAATTGGTATTGAAGGCTTGGTGGTTTCCGCCAGGCGCATTCTTTTTGAAACGGTATGAGTGTTGTATAGTTGGAGTCTAACTCAACCAGATAAAAAGATGCCATTTCAATTCAAAATTAAATCCCGGTCAGGTGTATTCATAGTTTCTGGGTCCCTTGGATTAATTTTTTTGATGTTATATTTGCCCAGTCTTCTTGCGCCGGTCATGAGTTCGGTTGAGGCTGAAAAATGGATTCGGCAATATTTGAAAAAAGAACGGGCTAGTATGCAGATTGAATCTCTAAGTATGCAGGGGAGGCTTCTGCCAGACAGACAGGAGGCTGAAAAATTGGAGGCAGACCTGAGAAAAATAGAAACAAATCCCTTCAGGTCAATTGAGGTGAAACATTTTCTGATTGCACCGCCCACTTCTTCATCAAGAATATTTCTGGCCAAAGTAGTGCTGGACGATGGGAGCAACGATATTGTTCGCTATTTCTCATTAAGTGCAAAAAACAATATATTCGATTTCTTCTGGGTTAACGAACAGGCGCAGTGGATGTGGTATTTCTCACTGTAAAACAATACTCCCCTCTTATAGTCACTAACGGCTCAGTAAAAAATCAATCTGCCCCCTCCACAGAGGTTTTTGACCTGTGACAGATAGGTATAATTAAAACAATGGGTTAAATGGCATCCTTCTTGCTCTATAGATCAGTAACTTAAACATTTACTGATTTTTAGGGGGTTGTCATGATTTTAGCAGGGGTTTTTCGATTAGTTTCAGCACTGGCCATCGGTTCATCAATTTCCGTAGCTGTATATTTTATGGTGGTTTAGGGACACTGTTCTCGATTCACCAAGAGTATTGCCGGGAAAAAACCGTTCAATCGCCCGCGTCATTATTCTGGCATTACGAGCGATGGAGTCAACGCTCCCACCTACTGAAAGGGATGCTTGGTTTAATAACAGCATCGAGAAGCCGTTAATAATTTCCATCGATTTTTGTGCACTTGCCTTGCCGAACCTTTGTTTTAACTTCCTGTCCCCTGGATGTTTTAGGTTGTAGATCCGTCTCAGTCCATACAATTTTCCCGGAAATCAGATCTAACTCGACATATTGCTTAGAAGTGATATCTATTCGCAAACTTTCTTGCGCCCTCCTTTTACTTTCTTCAGGAGAAACGCCTTGCCTTATTAGTCTTTCTGTATGAGCCAGGAAAGTTTGATACATAATCTTCATTAATCCCAGGTCGGCCAAATATTTTGAGTCCAAATCTTTGATCGAAAAAAGAGCCTGCAACATTTGCTCTGCGGTGAAACTGGACTTTATATTCCTGACTGAGTATTCCTCAGTTTTCATAGGAAAATTAATCATTAATCCATCGTTATCCTTTACCCAGATGAGTTCCTGGCGGGTCGAATCAAGTTTTAAAATGTTTGTATGGTTAGTCTTTGTTTTGCACTCAAAATATATTTCGCCCTCCAACCCATGAGCTTTCGTGTTGACAGGAGGTGACTTCTTCCTCGGAATTTTTGTCGGGTCATCGGTGAAATGCATGGTGCCATTTTCGTCCCTCCAGTTATAGGTTTTGGCCTCCACCTGGTAATTGGGAATGCAAAATATTGCCAGAAATATGCAAGCCCGCCAGTTCATAAAATTATTCTCCAGTTTTAGAATAGGACCTAACCAACCCGACCTTCTGGGTCGCCACACCGTTTCGCGGTTCGCGATGACAACCAACCCTCCCTCAATCCCTCCCTATGAAAGGGGAGTAAAAGGAATCCACATAGGCGTATCAGAACGATACCTTTCATACTCTTCGCCAAACTGCTCCGCCAGGGCCAATTCTTCATAATGAATTCTGTACTGAAATCCGAACCAGGCTGATAGCGTGCCCAGCACCCCAACTATCCACGAATGGGTGGTGATAGCATAGGCCAGCACAACCAGCATCATCGCCGTGTAGGTCGGGTGACGCATTCTGCCATGAAGGCCATCGGTTTTCAGGGTCTGTTTTTCTCTGAAAGCTATATTGAATTTGAACCGTAACACCCCCAGTTGTGCGATAGACCAAACCCGCAAAATTGAACCCGTAAAAAACAGAGCCGCGATCATCACGCCCTCCCCTAACCCGACTGGGGTTTCGGTGGCACGGGCCACAAACGACATGCCCACCAAAGCTAAAACAATGGGGAAAACATGGCCCGCAAGTTGTTTTAAATAAGGGGTATCAAATTGGATGTCTTCCGGCTTTTCGGTCAGGACAAAAAAGCCCACTTCGATGATTCCAAATATCAGGTTACAGTAAGAAACGATCAGAAACCGTTCGAGGTTCGCGTCATTCATCCCCAAAGGGATAAGAGGAGCCAGATAAGTCAAACCGACCAGAGCAATGTTAAAATTGCGATTCTTGATCAAACATGCGGCAAAAACCACGCAAAAAATAGCAAAATTAAGTTTTAACAGGAAAATGGCGTCCATTCCTACAGTTTTCCCCATGAAATTGGCTTAAACAGTTTTTAGAGATGCCCCATACAGAATCTGGTATACTACTGTTTTTCAGAGCAGTTTTATTATAAGATACTAAAGCATTAGACCTGTACACCCAATTTGTGACCCATTCTGAATATTCCACAAATTTGGATACTATTTAACTTATTTTGGGCGGAGTGCCTCCGCTGGCGTATTGGTGAAAAGCCTCCGCTGTGCATGAAAAATACAGGCACTTGGCTCTATAATTTATAGAAACTGAGGAAATTAATGGATACCAAAGCTCTAAACATTCCTGACGAAGTTCGGCAGGAAATTGATGCCTTCGCCGCAGAAGTAGAACGTCTTAACCGTGGCGAAGTTGGCGATGACGACTTCAAACGGTTTCGTCTGCAACAAGGCATTTATGGTCAACGACAGGACGGGGAACAAATGGTGCGAACCAAGCTCCCCGCCGGAAAAATCTCCAGCGACCAAATGCGAAGTCTGGCGGATTTTGCTGAAAAATATTCCCATGGTATCCTTCACATCACCACGCGTCAGGATATCCAATTACATTATGTAAAGATTGATGATGTTCCGCAAGGCCTTGAAGACCTGGCCCAGGCGGGGATCACCACTCGCGAAGCCTGCGGCAACACGGTACGGAATGTAACTGCCTGCCACAAGGCCGGCACTTGTTCCACCGAAGTGTTCGATGTCGCCCCCTATGCGTTGGCGGTTTCCAAATATCTTCTGCGTAGGGAGTTGACCCAGAACCTGCCACGAAAATTCAAGATCAGTTTCGGCGGTTGTAACGGATGTGGCCTGGCTCCCATTCACGATATCGGACTCAAAGCGGTTATCCAGAAAGATGGCGATAAAGAAGTACGCGGGTTCCGCGTTCTCATTGGCGGTGGGTTAGGCTCGTTCCCTCATGGCGCAAAACATTTAATGGATTTTATTCCCGAGGAACACCTGTTGCAGATGTGTGAGGCGATTGTTGCTGTCTTCGATAAATATGGCGACAAAAGGAACCGCAATAAAGCCCGGCTGAAGTTTGTAGTTGATAAATTGGGCATGGATAAAATTAAAAAACTTTATATAGAAGAATATGCGGCACTGGATGGTCAGACCTACCCGGCTATTGAACTGCCGGATGATGGCAACCCGGTAATTCCTGACTATCAGCCTAATAACCAGCATGACTCGGACCCTGAGTTTACGCTTTGGAAAAGCCGGAACATTGAAACTCAAAAACAGGATGGATTCCACAACGTCCAGATCAAATTGATATTGGGTGATTTCACCATTCCACAGGCCAGGGCACTGGCAAACATCGCCGAAAAATATGCCGGCGGTAGCATCCTCGCCACAGTCAATCAGAACGTGATGATCCCCTGGGTGAAAGAAGATGCCTTCGGTGCCGTGTTTGCCGAACTGAAAAATATTGGATTACATAAAGCCGGGACGGAAGAGATCCGCGACATCACCTGTTGCCCCGGATCAGAGACCTGCAACCTGGGTATCACTGCTTCGCGCGGACTGGTGCAGGAACTCAACAAGCAAGTGGACAATGGCTTGGAGATTTCAAAAGACCTGGACCATGTTTCCATCAAGGCAAGCGGTTGCCCGAACTCTTGCGGACAGCATCATATTGCATCCATCGGTTTTCATGGTGGCGCCAAAAAATTAAATGGCATCCTCACCCCGCATTATGAAGTTTTGCTCGGAGGAAGAGTTTCGGAAGATGATGTGGTGTTTGGCACATCGGTGATTAAAATTCCGGCTAAAAATGCTCCAGCGGCCACGAAACTTTCTCTGGAAGACTATAAAGCCGGAAAAGAAAACGGCGAAACGTTTGGCGAATATTTTGACCGCAAGGGGAAAACTTATTTCCGTGACTTGCTGAGTCCGCTCAAAGACCTGCCAGCAATTGAGCAGTCTCCGGAATCTTATATTGACTACGGCTCTACAGAAAAATTCAGCCTGGAAGACCGTGGTCAAGGGGAATGTGCCGGTGCAGTTACCGACATGATTACCGACCGTATTAGCGAAGCCGAGCGCGCCCATTTTCAGGGCAAGCTCAGCCTGGAAAAAAACGATTTCAAGGAAACCGGCGAACATGCGAAGCGTTCAGTGATCGCTTCTGCCAGAGCCTTGTTGGTCACAGAAGGTATGGACTTCAACGATGATTGGGAATGTCTGAAAAAATTCCAGTCACTGGTAATCGACATGGAAATTGTGGCGGCAAAACATGCCAAGCTCATTGACAGTTTTGAAACAACTCCCGATGCCAAAGATGAAAAAACCGCTGGGTGGTGGCTGACCGAAGCTGGCGAACTGGTTGAGGAAAGTAAAAAAATACAAAACACCATGCAGTCGGAAAAAACTTTGCGCATACGTGTTGGCGGAGATGATCCCAAAGCGAAAGCTGGTGAAAAGAACGGCAAACAAAGCATTGACCTTCTCGGAGTCAAATGTCCGTTCAATTACGTCAAAACAAAAATCAAGCTGGAAACAATGGCTTCAGGAAGCATACTGGAGGTATTGCTGGATGCTGGCGAGCCATCTGAAAATGTCCCTCGAAGTATTAAAAATGACGGACATCAGGTTGTTTCTCTGAAAGAAGAAAACGGTCATTACAAACTGACGGTAGAAAAGGCATAAATGCTGATCAGCATGACCGGATTTGGCCGGGCGGAATTTCAGGAGGGCGATTATTCTTATAAGGCGGAGGTCCGATCGGTCAACAACCGCTTTATAGAAATCACTACCCGGCTCCCAAAAGCCTTTGTGGATCTGGAACACCCCTTAAAAAAACTGGTCAAGTCCTATTGCACAAGGGGCTCCATTAACGTCACTATCACCCTGACCAACAGCAATGACAGTTCAGGGGAATGGGAAATTAAATCGAACCTTGCTCTTGCTACTCAATATGTAAATGCCCTTAAAGAAATTCAAACTTCGTTGGGGCTTGAAGGTAAAGTAAATATTGATTCTGTGGTCGGGCTTCGCGATGTTATAAAAGTGGAGCCTATTGCCATTGACCCGGCTAAGGAAAGCCTGCTGATGGAAATTGCCGGGTCGGCCCTCGCCGCCCTTCAGAAAATGCGTGAGGAAGAAGGAGAACATTTACAAAAAGACTTTTTAGAACGTATTGATGCCATCGAGAAATACGCCGATCAGATAGGCAAACGGCAACCGGAGGTCATTCAGGAATACAAAGCTCGGCTTAAAGAGAAAATTAAATTGCTCAATGACGGTGTTGATATTGATGAAAACCGCCTGGCTCAGGAAACCGCAATACTGGCTGACCGTTGTGACATTGCCGAAGAAATCACGCGACTGAGCAGTCACCTCAAGCAATTCAGGAAATTGTTTGATTCGACAGAACCCATGGGGCGAAAACTTGAATTCATCACCCAGGAGATCAACCGCGAAGTCAACACAATGGGTTCCAAGTCCAGCGATATTCAGATTGCTAATCTGGTCATTGAAATAAAAAGTGCACTTGAGAAAATAAGAGAACAGTTGCAAAACATAGAGTGATGGAATTTTTACCGCGAACTTTATAAATTTTTGGGATAGGCACTATGAGTGAAGGAATGGCGATTATACTTTCCGCCCCTTCCGGGACGGGAAAAACCACTACCTGTAAGCTATTGCGCGAAAAATTGCCTGATTTAAAAATAGCTGTTTCTCACACCACTCGAGGCATCCGGGATGGAGAAAAGGATGGAGCGGACTACAACTTCATATCCCAAAAAGAATTTGAAGAAAAAATAGAGAACAAGGAGTTCCTTGAATGGGCTCGTGTTCATAGTTTTTATTACGGCACCGCCTTCCAGGCTATCAACTCGAATCTACAGGGCGGACATGATGCCCTGTTGGAGCTTGATGTTCAGGGCGTTGAATCGTTACGAAAAATGAAGTATCAGGGAATTTATATTCTTATCCTGCCGCCATCCATTAAAGAAATGGAGGCACGGCTCAAAAAAAGAGGGACGGATTCAGAAGACAGCATCCTGCAGAGAATCGAAACCGGGAAAAAGGAAGTCAAGAAGTACAAAATGTACGATTACGTCATCACTAATTTTGAAGTCGAAGTTACGGTGAATACTATTCTCTCCATTCTTCAGGCAGAAAAAGTCAGAGCACCCCTTTACACCCCGACCTCACCAGACATTGAAGAATTACTAAAAGATGGAGTCGGTTAATCATGTCCCAAATCGACCTCATGGGACTGGTTCGGACCAATGTTAAAGGACTCAAAGCCTATCAAGTAGAGAATCTGGACGAGGGCACCAAGTTACACGCCAACGAGAATCCTTATCCCCCCTCGCAAGAACTGTTAGATAAAATATTTCAGAGGCTGAATGAGTTGGAGTTGAATCGTTACCCCGACCCTGATTGCAGAAGCCTGAAAAAAGCAATCGCTGATAGAACAGGCACTCTTACCGAACAAATCATTATTGGAAACGGTTCCGATGAATTAATTCAGTACCTGATGCAGGTCCTGTGTAATGAGGGGGAGACCATTGCCTTCCCTGATCCCACCTTTGCCATGTATGGAATTACAGCACAGGGTTTGGGATTGGAACCTGTAAGCTTTCCCCTAAATGATAATTGGGATTTCGAGGCCGGACCGGCACTGAAAATTCTTATCGAACAAAAGGCCCGAATCGTTTTCATTAGTTATCCCAATAACCCAACGGGCAATTGCTTTTCGGAGAAGGAAATTCAGCAAATCATTGAACAGTTTGAAGGCATCGTGGTGCTCGATGAAGCCTATCAGGATTTCTCAGGAAAAACTTTTCTCAAACAAATGGAAAAACATAACAACCTGGTTATTCTTAGAAGCTTGTCAAAAATAGGTCTGGCAGGACTGCGGGTAGGTTATGGAATTTTTCCTACATTGCTGGCAGAACAAGTCAACAAAGTTCGCCTGCCTTATAACTCCAATTCTGTTTCGCAATGGGTAGCCACTGAACTTCTAAATAACTTTACCCCAGTGCAAAATCAAATCGATTCCATTTTGGAAGAGCGAAACCGACTGATGGATGAGTTATCAAAATTTCCTTCCATTACCGTATACCCCTCGAATTCTAATTTCATTTTGTTCATGGATTCCAAAGATGGGGTATTTAACAAACTTAAAGAAAATGGAATCCTGTTGCGAAACCTGAGCTCACATCCCCGGTTAAAAAATTGTCTGCGCGTCACAATTGGAACCAAACAGGAGAATGACCAGTTCCTGAACCAATTACGGAAAGTCACCTCATAAACCGAAATTGGGAAACGTATGAAGCGCTGGATAAAAAATACTCTTATCACTGGTTTTTGGGGATTAATGATTCTGGCCTGGATCGTGATAGGTCTGTTCTATTACCAAGGTTCCCGGCCTGCCAGCAACGAAAATATATCTAAAATATTTGAGATTGAATCTGGAATGCCTTTAAAGCAAATTGCTCAGAAACTTTCTCGCCAGGGGCTGATCCTCAGTCCCAGTGCATTTCAAGCCATTGCCTTAATTCAAAACAAGCAGAAACAAATCATGGTGGGGGAATATAACCTGTCGCCTTCCATGCTACCGTCAGAAATACTTACCCGAATCACCTCGGGAAAAACTGTCCTCCATCCTGTCACTATCCCTGAGGGTTACCGGATAACAGAAATAGCGGCGCTTCTTCAATCAGAGGGACTGGCAGACCGGGAAATTTTTTTACGTCACACCCGAGATAAAAGTTTGATCCAATCTCTTGGAATTACTGCTGACAACCTGGAAGGCTATTTATTTCCAGAAACCTACCATTTCAGCAAACACAGTCCAGAATTAAAAATGGTTCAAAAAATGGTCGCCACCTTCAAGGAACGAATTTTAGTACCGCAGTTAATGAAAAGTGCGGAAAAAAGTTCTCTTTCATGGCATGAAATCATTACCCTAGCTTCCCTGATAGAAAAAGAAACCGGGTTGGACTCTGAACGAAAAATTATCTCTTCCGTCTTTTATAACCGATTAAGAAAAAACATGCGTCTGCAAACCGACCCAACCGTGATTTACGCAATAGAGAAGTTTGACGGCAATATTCGCAAACGCGATTTGAAAATCGACTCCCCTTATAACACTTACCGGTATAAAGGATTGCCCCCCGGCCCTATTGCCAACCCTGGACTTAAATCCATCGTGGCGGCAATATCACCTATAAAGTCTGACCACCTTTATTTTGTCTCCCGGCAGGATGGAAGCCATCACTTTTCTTCTACTCTGGTCGAGCATAACCAGGCGGTACAAAAATACCAGTTGAAGAAAGTTCGCACCCGCAGGTAAAGTTAATTATTAAGGCTCGCACCTTTATTAGTGATCAACCTTAGGTTCTGCATGCTCTTGTGTTTCGCCTGGAGTTTGACATATTCCTGATTCAATTGATGAATTTCCTCCGTCAACATCTCGTTAGCCCCATTTAACATTAAAGTAACTTCTCTCCAATCTGTTTCCTGATTTTTCGCTTCCATAACTCATCCCTCCTGATTGGGGGTCAACCAAAGAAAATGCAGACCCAAAATTAATTGATTAATTAAATGGATTGGCTTAATATAGTCATATATTAAAATTTGTCAATCTATTTATATATATATGACTAAAAATTTAAACAAAAGGATAACAATATCAAGAAAATCAAAGGGTTTAACCCAAAAGATTTTAGCCGAAAGGTTAAACATTTCGCTCCCAACCATGAATCATTATGAAACGGGTAAGCGAGTTCCAAGCTCTGCCTGGCTGGCAAACCTAGCAATAGAGGTTGAATGCGACCCGGGCTGGTTACTCACAGGAGAAGGCACTCCACAGAAAAATATAGAGCATCTGGATCCGTTTCCTGACCCTGCAACCCTGGATGGTTTTGTTTTGGTTCCCAGATACAATATCGAAGCCTCCGCTGGAGGTGGGTCCGTTGTTCACTCTGAGCAGATTGTCGATCATCTGGCTTTCAAAGCAGAGTGGGTTCATAAAGAGCTGGGCACCGAGCCAAAAAATTTGCTTCTCGTCCACTCCATAGGGGATTCGATGGAACCAACGATCCGTTCGGGAGACCTGCTCCTTGTCGATCGAAAACAATCTCGTATGAAGGGAGAAGGAATCTATCTAATCAATCTGGATGATGGCCTGATGGTCAAGCGGGTGGAATGGATGCTGGGGGGCTCGGTAGTAATCCGTGGCGATAATACTGTTGTTTCCAGAGAGCAGGTTTTGCCTTCAACCGATCTGGAAAAGCTCCATATCCTTGGTCGTGTGGTATGGGTAGGTAGCAAGATTTAAAAACCGCGTTTCGCCGACTTTATCGGCTTGCTTTGCAGAAATAGAATTTGATCGCGGACAGTTTCGTTACAAGAAATATCCAGGCACAACTTTCTCCCCTCCCGCACTATCACCCCATTGAGTGCTTCGATCTCCGTTTTTCTCCCTTCACGGATGTCCTGGAACATGGAAGATTCGTGTTCATAAGTACTGGGTAATAACTGTCCATAAAAATCCTGTAGATAATTTTTTGCATTTTGCCAGTGGCTGGAATACCCCATACCCAGCATGACCTGAAAGACTTCTTCGATGATCCGTTCCATGAGGGCACGACTATTTTCGCTTTCCCCTAAATGCCCGTAAGGGACCTGCAAAATAGCGCCCAGAGCATTGAGCGGGCAGTTATAAAGCATCTTTGCCCACAGGTCTTTTCCAATATCATCTGTGACAGAACTGGGAATACCCGCCTGATTTAAGGCTGTCGCCAATTCTTGCAGTCGGGACACATCCCCATCAAATAAACTCCCCAAATGAATAGGTTGAGCGTGAACGGTCACCTCCACAACATGGGATTCATGGCGGATGAACCCAGTTATAACTCGTGCGTTAAAAACCTGCTCTTCAGGAAAAAATCGGGTAAAAGTTTCGGCATTGCCCCAGCCATTTTGGCAAAGAACGATAGGACATTTTTGGTGCGCCAGAGTCGACCCTTCTTTCAATTGTTGCGCAGAGGCTTCCGTATCGAAGGACTTGGTACAGATCAGATAATAATCAAAGGTCTCCCTACCCGTTTCGGACAAGTTTGAAGAAACCGTAAAGTCCTGTGGGGAAAAAACAGCCGAACCAAAAATGCCCTGCCGTTGCAAGCCATTCCCCCTCAACTTGACAACAGTTTCTTCCTTTCCAATAAGATGGACACGATGGCCTCCCTGCAACAAAAAGCTGGCAATTCCCAGCCCAACAGCCCCTGCCCCAAAAACCAATACCTTCACAATCAACGACCCATAAAAAAAATTTTAATGAATATGTAACGTAGCACAGGCCGACTAAACTGCCAACTGGTCCGCTATCGACCATTGATAAATAAGATAAAGGGCGATAAAATAGTTCTGTATAAGATATCCCTCCAGAAATTTTTCAACGGATACGCGAAAGGAGGAACAGTTATGAATATGGAAAACCATCAAACTAAATTCAATCACGAAGACTGGCTCGAACAAATTTCCCAATTTATAGATACATCTCGTCAGTTTTGCAATGAACTTCTAAGAGGTTTAAAAACCCTCTCAAAAAAAAGCTTATTGGAAGCGTGGAAAGATATTCGTTCTGCTATATCCCGGCTCACTCCCCAGGACTTTATTGTCACCGGACTGTTAACTTTTACCGGAATGTTTGGCGTGATGATATTTATGGTCGGGTTTAGCCTTTTTGGCTATCAAGCCATACTGTGGTTGCAGGATGGAGTTTGGACTGAGTTCCCGCTTTTCGTAGTTTTTGATTTTCTGTTTGAGAATACGGTCCTCCAGCAATGGATGACTCACCCGGAGTCGTGGGTGGGCCTGCAAAAAATGTTCTCCTGGTTTTTGGAGTCTGTCCCGCTATCCATTGCGTTAATGGTCCCAGGGATTTCTATTGCTCTGTTAATGGCTGGTACCCTGGCAATGGCTCTGCTCTTTAGATTTTATCAGTTGAAAAACAGGCATGACTGAAAATACTCCATCGCTCAAGAAAAAACTGGAAGGTTCGAAAAGATACCTTCAAAACGCCGATCTTAAAGGAGCTGATCTGGAGGAAGCCGACTTGGAAAGGGCATTGCTAGTCGGTGCTGATTTGCGTGGAGCAAACTTAAAAAAAATATTTCTTAGTGAAGCCCAAATCTCTAAAGCTAACCTTTCTGGCGCAGAACTATCCGAAGCTAATTTTAGTGGAGCGGATTTAAATAAATCCAATTTGGGAGGAGCCAATCTTCAAAACGCCTACATGCGACGTGCTGATCTGCGTGGTGCGAATTTGAGCGATACCAACCTGGCCAAAGCCAATCTTAGAGAATGTGCCTTATACAAAGCATGGGTAAAGAATTCAGATTGCAGTGGGGCCAATTTACAAAACATTAAAGGCTCGCAATCACAATGGCAAGATACGGTGCTAAAGGGAGCCAAACTGGAAGGAGCCGACCTTTCTGGAGCCCGGCTTGAAGGCACTAACTTTGAAGATGCCAGTTTGCAAACGGCAAACCTTAACCGGTCCGTTTTAAAAGGTGCAAACTTTAATCGGGCCGATCTGCGTGGGGCCAATTTGCGCTATGTGGTGGGGTTGACCTATGATCAGGTTGAGATGGCTCAAATTGATAGAAAAACTCTTTTGCCTAGCTACCTAAAAATCAAATGGACCTCGGAAACAGCGTTTGAACTACTCGATGACAACAGTTAACCGTCCTCATCTTTTATTTCTTTGGTCGATTTCTCCCAGTAGTTCCCCCACTGTTCGAATATTGATCAGATCTCGATAGCCCGAGACCATTCCAATGATTCCTATACTAAGAGGAAACGGTTCGTCCCGGTCACGCAATATAATCGTTCCCGTTATATCCTTCTCGTTAAACGTGGGAATCTGATCTACCTTTATTGGAAGCTTAACCTCCTCGACCTCAACCGAAAAAGAATACTGTTTTTCAAGATAGAGTTTCAGTTCCTCCACCTCCTCATCGGATAAAAAATAATTAGCCCGACGCAAAACCCATAGCTTTTCTTTGCCGGTTTGGGGCAAGTCTTCAAATTTTTCAATCAACTGATCATAGGGAACCAGAGGCTCATCTCGCAAATAGCAGACCCAGTCCACCTTTACAAAAGTTTCAGGATTCTGGCCCGATAAAAGCCGAGAAGAATCTATTAATGAAAAGGCATGATACAGTTTCACCCTTATTATCTCCTACTTCCGCAACCTGCAATTCCTGAATTAATATATTCAAACAACATGGAAACTTTATATGTTTTCCCCTGCACACAAAGAGTATGATGGGGATTGTTTAATTTTAACCGACACCCGTTAATTTTCCATGGACAAAAAATGGATACTGATAGAAAGCTAATCAAATTTTCCGCCTCAACAGGGTTTTCAGTGGTTTTAGAGTTCGGAAATAATGAAGAAATGAAAGAATACGAAGATAAAATCAAAAACTCTGGGCTACAATGCGAAATCATTCCAAGCTTTAACTTTAACTTCGATCAGGCCGATTTGTTCATGGACATGAGAAGCCCAGAGTGCAGATCCCAGTTCGACCTTGAGGACTGGATTTAACCAGTGTGGCACTGAGAAATATCTCGTTATGCCAAGACAACGATTTGCTAGCCAACCAAACTTGTAGCTAGTTTCCAACGTCCGCTGACTGGCGCAAAGTTTGCAGTCTTTCTGCCAGGGTCTGGGGTTTGCCTTTTCGATTCTGCAAAAGGCGGGTAAACCAGTCCAAACCCTCCCCAAGTTTAGGGTCCATTTTTATAGCCCGGTCATAATCTAAAACAGCCTCAGGATAATGACCCATGCGATCATGCAAGATTCCCCGATTGGCAAAGGAAACGGCTGACCCTGGGTCGCGTTCAAGCACTTCATTAAAGGCTTGCAACGCCTCTCTATCTCGGCCTAGTTGCATCAAAGTCCTGGCTCTTCCCCTTTGTGCATGGATAAAACCAGGAAATTCCTCAATACTGATTTGATATTCACGCAGAGCTTCTTCAAATTTCTGGTCGGTATATAATCCAACCGCACGACTGAAGGCAGGCCCGCCAGGGTGGCTTTCTGATCCAGCCCCTTTATAAAAGGCCCACGCCAGCGAAATAAAAATCAACCCTACCCCAAAATAACGGATTCCTCTATAAATCGTGTTGGTGTCCATAGCGCAATAAATTTCTGAGCTCCCTGTTGCTCAAGAAGCACACAAGTAAAAATGAGCGAGGAAGAGTTAGTTTTGTAGCTTCCAGTGGGCGAGGCGAATATCATCTTTTTGGGATTTGCGAATAAATCTATCGACGGCTCCCGCATCCATAATTCCACCGTTGTATACCGCATTGACAAATTTCGCAACAAGCTCCGGTTGAGCGTGGCCAAAGGCAGGAATTTTTTTACCGACCCAATCGAATGTTGATTCATCGGCCGTATAAAATTGCAAAAAAGTTGAAAGGTGCAAAATCAAACTATTCCGCCCCACATTTTGAGGCTTGCGTTTTGGGTGACCTTTGTTCACAGAAACTGGTAATTGAAGGCCTCCTATTCTTCGGCGGGAATCCAGTTGGTCCTTTTCCAGCACGTATTTTGAAGCCAGGAAACAAGTAGATAGCACACTGCTTTCCAGGTTTCCGTAGGGAAACTCATTGTCACCCTGTTTTAATTTCTTCATTTGATCTATTGCCGACTTGCCTTTGGGTGAATAACAGAAATGGGCACGCCAGACTTTAAATTCTTTAACCGTTTTAATCATCGGGAAATTGCCTTTTGCTAATTATGGCTGGCAGGGTCAGATTCCAAGTTTTGTTCTGCCACATAGGTTTGGCTACCCCGCTGATGGACCAGAACATGGTACCAGGGTTTATCCTTGGGAGGTTTGCTACGGGCCATTTGCTCATACCATTCATCTGTCTGCTGGAATTCCAGATCCACCCCCAGAATAATTCCGCAGTAGTCAAACAGTTTATGATGAATCAATTGGCCAATACAAAATTTTGCTTTAGTTGTACTCATCTCTTATTCCACATCCTGGGCATTAATACTATCCGTTGACTTGCGCCTTATTAAAAACGGAAATCATTACGGCCTCATTCTACACTCATAAGTGTCTTCCGAGGTCCAATTCACTACAATATAGTCTGGAATTTGGGTTTTGCTGTCTATAAACGCCAACTCCAATTCTTCAGAAGAAATATTCTTAACCTTTCGCAGGTCTACCCCCTGAAATTTAGCCTCGATAAGCTCAGCGCCCATAAAATCGGAATCCGTGAGGTCCGCGCCTCTAAAGTCTGCATCGCCTAATTTTGCTTTTACAAAACGGGCAGACTTAAGGCAGGCATATTTAAAACTGGTTTCGCTCAAATTCGCATTGGAAAAGTCAACATCGGTACAGTCAGTTTCTGCCATCTCTGCTCCAGAAACATCTGCATTTCGAAATTTTGCGCCGGCAAGTTTTGCTTTATTTAAATTGGCCCCGCGACTGAAGTAACCTTCACGCTGGTATCTACCGGTCAGTTTGGCTTCACTCAAATCGGCGCCTTCCAGGCTTACTCCGGTTAGACAGGCTTCAACGAGTTTGGCTCGAATCAAGTCAGCTTTTCTCAAGTCAGCTTCAGATAGATTTGCCCCCATTAAATCTGCACCATTGAGATTAGATCCCTGAAAGTTTGCTCGGGAAAAATTTGCCTTAAGTAGACTGGCACCTGATAAATTGGCATTGCTCAGGTCTGCACGCATACCTTTGGCTGTAAAAATTTTTGCTCCCGACAAGTCCGCCCCGCTCAAATTGGCCGACACGAGATTAGCCGAAATCAGATTGGCATTTTTTAAATCAACTCCAGATAAATCCAAACCTTTCAGTTCTGCTCCTTCAAGGTTTTTTTTTGCTTGTGCAATAGTATCTTTATTCCAAGTCTCCATAGTGGAGTATTTTCCTCAAATTTTTAATTTTAGTATGAAAATAAGATAACAATCTATTCATCTCCCGGCCCAAAGTCAAATAGTTCCTTTAAAAACTTAAAACCCGGGAAAATTAAGTTACACTGGTAGAAATAGTAAGGGGTACATAACATGAAGGCAACGATTACGGATCAGAGTGGTTTCACTTTAATTGAGCTTTTAGTCGTTGTCGGTATCGTAGGTATTCTTGCAGGGCTCAACTTTTCCTCTCATCGACAATTTAAAACCCGTGCCTACGACACAGATGCTAAAACAAATCTTCAGAGCCTTTTCCTCACCTGCAAATTATATTGGAATGATAAGGGGTCGACCGCCAACTGCAATGTCAGTAACGTTTCTGGGTCATCTTATGGCTTTGCCACTTCTTCCAATGTCACCATTTCAGGGCAAGGCGCAGAAACCAGTTTTAGCGGAAGCGCGACCCATAACTCCAGCACTACCACATACACCATAAACTCCAAAGGTGCCTTGTCCTGAGTTAATCTAGGGTAAAGAACACTTATCAACACAATTCAAAATAGTGGGAACACTCAATCAATAAATAAGTATTCAGTTGCTATATTTCACTGATTTTAGTGCATCCCCTAAAAAATAGTACAAAACACCAAATAATTTATCAAAGATGGGCTATTAAACGATATAATATTGAAGGTCTAGTTACTCAGGAATTGTGGGTCATTGAGAAGTTTGCTAAGAGAAGTTTACTAATATTTTGAGATTTGGCCTTATCCCACCAAATATTTTATAGTACCCAGCCATTAGTCGGGCCAGACAATTGTTAAAATTGTATTTTCATGAATGTTGAAATTGTATTTTCATGAATTAGTACTTCCTTTTCTAATTATTCGGGAGCATTAAGTAATCCCATGACAGATTTTCTTAAACTAGCTAAAAACGGTTTTAAATTATATGGGCTTGGGCAAAGGGTTCCCCTTTTTGTTCTCTGGCTCTTGACCAACCGCTGTAATATACGTTGTGTTTACTGCAATATACCCTACCGGGAATACAAAGAGCTAGATACAAAAAGATCGCTGGAAGTCTTGGATGAAATGGCCGAAGCCGGAACAGTCCGCGTGGGAATGTATGGTGGAGAGCCCCTGGTAAGAAAAGATATTTATGCCCTTGTCAAGCGGGCTAAAGAAAATGGGCTCATAACACACCTTTATACCAATGGAGCCTTGGTTGAAAGAAACCTAGATACTATTAAACAGCTTGACGGAGTTTTTATTTCGCTGGATGGTCCTGAAGAGATTCATGACAAATATAGAGGAAAAGGAACCTTTCAGGAGGCCATGAGGGCTATAGAAGTCTGTAGCAAATATGTTCCTGTATTCATAATGACTGTTTTGACCAATGAGAATAAAAGCTCTATCCAATACATTTCTGACCTATCCAGTCGATATGGAGCACTAGTAAATTATCAGCCCGTCTTGCAAGTCCCTTCCCTTTCAACCGATGTAACTGATTACAAATTAAGCCATGAAGATTTGAAAGAATGTATAGAAAAAATTCTAGAACTCAAAAATAAAAACCCGAGAATCGCCCTTTCAAAGACCTATTTAAAGCGAATGCTAAACAGGGAACCCAACTTACAAAAAAAAGGTCATCAACTTGGAATCGTAAAATGCTGGAATGGTACAGCATCCTGCCAAATTGATGCGGATGGCTCTGTACATTCATGCCTGCATATCAATGACACTGAAAAAGCCCTGAACCTGGAAGAAAACAATTTCAAGGAAGCATTCGAATACTTGGGCCATTGTTCATGCACTACATGCAATGTCACATGTAGCGTAGAATATAATTTTTGGCTGTCATTCAACCCTGAATCAATCATAAACTTGGTTAAACTTATGGCCCAGTCAAAAAATTATCAAAAGGTGGCTAGCTAAAAAAAGGAAAATTCAGTTGAAATTGTCTGAGTCATCACCATGAATATATCCTCTCCTACGTCCCAACCTTAGATTGTCTAAATACTTACTCAAAATGAGATATTCAACAACTATTGATAAATTGCTATTCCAGTTCCTTCCGGGCGACAAAGGAATCATCGTCTGATATATCTAATCGTTCAGACTTCCAGATAATTTTCAACTCTCTCACGAGGGGCTGAAGTTTCTTGCTCACTCTACGGAGTTGGCGACGAAAATCATCTATCTTTTCTTCAGGATATTCTTCTATTTTGGAAACAGCCTTTTCCAAAGGCTGATACCGTTCTATTTTGTTACTCAATCGGGCCATCCCTTTCGTAGCGATATTTCCAGCCATCGTCAAACCAATCGAACTCATACCAAATAGTAACAACAAAATAATTATTGCCTTGGAGGTAAATGTCAGCATTGCAGAATAAAACTTTTTCAATGCAGATGGTTTAAAATTCAATCCAGTAGGACCTGTTGGGTCTGGAATAGTAGAACCTAACCCTGCTTCAATAATGTTCTTTATATAATTAGCTTTTGCAAGTTGAAGTTCTCTGTACCCTTCATCAATGCTCACATTACGTGTAAGTAACCCAAGCTCTGGAATAGAAAGAACAAATACCTTTGCCTCTTCTCTAACGAGAACATTATAGTTTTGATATTGATTAGGTTCTTTAGTCTGATCGTTTTTCATCGAAAAGTCCTCTAGCTATGGCATGAATTATAGGTACCAAAGGGGTGGCATGGATAGCCAATATGCCAGCAATTGAGAGCCCGACACAAAAAAAGTGAAAACACATGAAATGAAAACAAATACACCTGAATACAAACTAAAAACTTCCAACCATGCCGGCAGTAAAGCGAACAATGCCAAAATCAATGGCCAGGCAAGATACAATTGAAACGAATAAGAGTGAATAATAACATTTTGACTAAATAAAAATGCAAAACACAGAAAACAACCTAAACCCGACAAAAGGATTAATTGCTGTGAAAAATAAAGCTTTTTCTTTTGAATGAATGCAACGACACCCACTAATGCCAAAAACCCACAAAAAAACAGCGGGTTAGAACCAGGTAAGTTATGGAGCCATTTATCGGAAAACAAATCCGAATGATTAAAATAATATTTAGTTCCTCCGTCAAACCCCGTCCTGATTAATGGATTACTTGAAGAAAATGAGATATTTGGAAATGAATATCGAACCCAAAATAATTGGGTCAAAAGAAGTCCAAAACCTCCCAACGCAGGCAACAGAACATTTTTAAAAATACCATAGAGTTTGAATTGGCAAGGCATGGACAATACAAGAAACATGTAATAAGTTGCTAGAAAAAAAACTGCCCCAGACACATCACAACCAGCCATAAAAAACACAACACTACCTCTTGAAAAGGTAGTTAATAAAGAGGCTCCCTTTCTGAAGTAATGCTCTTCAATAACTAGAAAAAGAATCGCAAATAAAGCTATAGCCGCTTGTTTATAAAGTCCCCAAACTAATCCAAGGTTTAAGGGAAGTGTCTGATGGATTGTTACCACGCATGCACCCAGCAAAAATGTTTGCATATAAGGTATATTCATATTCAGGGTTAGGCGCATCGCGAGAAAACCTAATAAAACAGAAGAAATTAAAGGAGTAATCTGATTTGAAAATACCAGCAATCGATGGCTGAACTCCCCTCCAAAATAAATATTGACTCTTTGAAGAATGTGTCCAATTTGAAGCCCTATCATGTTAGACGAACCATGAATATTATCAGAAACACCTTTCTCCGCGGGCTTTAAAAAGCGTAGCCCTCCATGCTTAAAATATCCATGATTAATCCAAACCATAATAGTCTTTTCCGAGCGGGAGTCTAATCGAAGCTTTAATTCTAGATCTGTCCGATCGTGAATAATTGCCATTAAGAAGAAAAGTAAAAGGGTCCCATAGATGAAATAAAGAAGAAGTGCCCCACCCCCCCCTTGAGCAATACTTGAACGCCACTTAACCATAAAATTTTTCATGCTATAACCATCATCCCGACTATTATCAATGTCCCAAGTAAAAATATTAGAAGACGTTCGAAATTATTGTTCGTGACTAATCAATAATTTTCATTAAAGCAGTCAATATCACTAATAACAATTTACTCAGCTGAGGCACTTAGCTTTCCGATTAAGAAGCTAAACGCTATATTGATTGCAAATCAAATTCTGATGAAAACACAGGTTTTTAGAATTTGAAATTAAATACAGCAGAATATTAACAGGTTCAAATACTTGGAGGGTACATATTTATGGTGGTCACCACAAATTTTCTTAGATAAGTTTGAAGCTATTGAAAAACACAAATCATATTAAATTCAGAATTAAATTTAATAAATAAATCCGGTTCAAATTAACTGCGGATAAAGCTTTTTATAACCCTGAATCCCATGGGAATCATTTTTCTAAAAGAAAATATTCCCAAGTATCCACCAAAATTCATAATAGTCACATTTAAAGGAGTTATATATTTATAACTGAGTTCCCTAAACAGTTTGAATTTGGTTAAATATTTAATTATGCCAATCGCCGAACGCACATAATTTAAGAGGAAGGTATAGTTCTGCATTGTTACCATTCTCTGCATCTCTTCACCTTTAATTGAAGCCCGGTTTATATAAAGATCGCCCTCATCCTCTGTATTATATTCTTCCACCAAAAGATCATTCTCCAGGCAATAGTCATACATAGCCGTCCCTTTATAGGGAACCAATATATTGGTACACATTACAACCTTGTGCGTATTAGCGAAATTAAAAATTTCCTCACAATCTTTTAGAGTTTGCGTTGGAATCGAAAACATATTCAACATCACAACTTTAATATTCTTTTTATGCAAATTAGCAACAACTTTGGCGAACTCATCATTGGTATATTTGGGTCGCAAAAGGATTTCATTTCGGATTCGTTCGTTTGTCGTTTCCATTGCGATTCGGGCTAGTCGAGCCTTTCCTTCAGCAAGTTTCTCAACAATATCCTCACTAAGAGTATTAACGGTTGCCTGATATAGAAAGGGTAAATTCACTTTTTCTATATAAAGATCCATAAAGGCAAGAAACCATTTTTTGCTGATAGTTAGATTATCATCGGCAAATGAAATAGCTTCTGCTGGATATTGCTTTAATGTAGTAACTAATTCTTCAATCGCTTGCTCTGGGCTTCGGAACATTAATTTGACCGAACCCTGAGACTCGAATTTATCATTAAATTTCGAATTATGACAATAGGTGCATTTATACGGGCAACCCACGGACAGCAAAAAACGCCGAACCTGCATATTTCGTAGAAAAGAGAATTTTTCATAATAAATTTCTCTATTAGACTTTGGGCTTAGGTCAAAATCTTCGACAAATTTTGCTTCAAATGGGTCGTTTATGTCGAACACAATATTGTGAAAGTTTTTCTTATTTTTATAATGCCCCTGCGCAATCCATTCTGAAAAATAAAATTCACCCGCCCCAACACAAATAAAGTCAACGGCGGTCATATCAATAGATTCATAATTCAGAGTAGGGAAAGGACCTCCAAGAATTATTATTTTATCCGGGTCTATGCTTTTTATTCTCCTAACCAATCCAATTACTCTTTGGTAATCCGTATTACAACAATAAAAGCCTATTATTGAAAAATCCTTAAAATCCTTATCTATTTGATCGATAAAGCGATCATCATCATTAACTATTTCAACATCATGGGGAATCTTATTTTCGTTTAGCCGAGTGGACAATATCATGTAGGAATAGTATTCCAGAGCATCGAATTGACATAACAGGACCGGGGGCCTTTGAACCGATTCATTCCCATTAATTATTCCTGACTTATAAGGGTTTAAATCGATATCCACCATTTTCCCCTGATTCTGACTCCTTACTGGCCGTCCCAGGGAAGGAAGCATACTTAAGTCTGTATTTTCATTCATAGCTATTACACTCTTTATCTCGAAATCAAGTTTTGTCTTAACAACCGTGACTTATGATACCCAAACATCACCCAGGCCGGGAAATTACTGTAATCACCAAATCGGACAGAATCTATAGCCCTACGGATTAACATGGCTCTGTAAAGGAATGTTTTCAGCTTTGGAAATTTTTTCTCTTCTTTTCCTGATATAAATTTTTTCAATATTTTAAGTAGGAATGGAGAAGGTTTTAATATTGCAAAAACACTGAGTAAATTATTCAACGCATGCGGTTTATATGAAAACATATATTCCTTATCGAATTGCTCAGCCACAAACTTATCGTCTCCCTGCTCTCTCGAAAGCGCTGTCCCGGGCATAAAGTGCATAGAAAAAAGACTCAACGTAAAAGGCCCATTCAGGCTATGAAGGAAATCAATGGTCTGGTATAATTGATCTTTGGATTCAAGGGGGTTATCAATGATCATTTCAAATGCAGGGGCAACCATTTTATCCTTGAACTTGGATAGGATTTGCGTTGTTTTCCGAAGGTCTTTGGTTTTGGCTGGACGTTTAAAAAACTCCAGCATTTCATCATTGCCTGACTCAAATCCCATCTTGATTCGGACGAGCCCCGCATCTGTAAGCACCTTCATTTTTTCTTCACGGATGGTGGCTGGATTGGTTCCGCTAAGAATGAATTTCAACCCCGTTTCGGGAAACAACCTGCCAAATTCTTTCAGCTCTTCCAAACTCCTTCCCATAAAATCACTGTCATAAAATATCACATAATCAATAGCAAACCTTTTTTGCACCTCTTTGATCTCATTGATCATATAAGCAGGAGAAGGTCCTCGAAATTGTGCGTATTCGGGATTCATATCATTCAGAAGATCCTGCGAACAGAAGGAACAACGGTAGGGACACCCTACGGACCATATTGTGTTATAAACCGTGCCTACCTGCTTATAAAAAATCTTTTCAGTTAATGGGATGACATTTTCATCCGCAGCGCTGTAGATATAATTATTATCCAGGGTATAGTCCATCAGAGCCCGGTCTTCCATCTGCTCCTTGGTCATCAATTCCCTATCCGGGTTTTTGGTTATTTTACCTTTGATATTGGTCCAAGTGCCTTCTAGCCCTTCCAGACTCTCACCGTTTTTAACCCTGTTCAGAAAATCTACAAAAATCAGTTCCCCTTCTCCAATGGCGATGGCATCTGCAAACTCAATCGCATCTTCAGGAAAGATGGTTGGATGGTAACTGCCCAATATGATCTTGATATCGGGGTTCAATTCCTTCACTTTTTCACACAATGCCTTGCAGAGGTTTCGCTGTACACTCATTACGGAAAAAGCAACAACATCTCCCTTGGACAAATGTTGCGCCAAGGCATTTACTTTTTCTTCATCAGAAATAAAATTTACCCCGAATCCTTCACCTGTTTTTTGTCTCCACCAGCTCCCAGAATGCGTGTTTTCACGAAAGTCGTCTAAAAAGTAAATTGAATCAACGTCAAAGCCAGCTTTTTTTGCAACAGCCACAACGCGCCTAAATCCGATAGATAATATATTTCTATCCATACTGACAGCGTATACTTTCATAAACCTATAAACCCTTAGACGTTAGCAGTACTACTATTAATCAAGGTGCTTCGTCCGTTTCTTTTTCCAACGAACTTCAGCCCATTAACAACAGATTCCAACTTAAAACTAAAAAGATTATTGAACTCACTGGAGCAACTACAAAAATGGCAGGGCAATTCCTGCAATTTATTCCATGCTTCATCTATCCCATGTTCCTTGATAGAGTATGCAAAACCTTCCTGACCATATTGAACTGCGCATGGATGCAACATTCCGCTTGAATCCAGCCAGCAAACAAGGTCTCCCATAACACATTTTGGAAATTCCATTTTACGGACCGAATCATTTGATGAAATATAGCTACTATAGGGAAAAGACTGGCACCACTGAATAATCCCATCAATAGCCCCATACGAGTTATTAGTAGGCATTCCCGATTCTTTTCGCTTACGAATTTCCTTGTACATATTTATAATTTTTTCGTTTTCCCCCAAGTTTTTCCCTTTAGCGGCACCCGTGGGTCCCGGAATACAAAAATTCAAATAAGTATTAAATTTATTGGCCAATTCTGTTAAAGGAATCAGGGTATTTTCTACAGTTGCTTCATTGGTAACAACCGAATGCAAATGAAATGGGATATTATTTTCATCACACATTTTCGCAGCCAAGACAACTTGTTCATAGGCCCCTTGCCCCCTATAACTATCCATTATTTCCTGATCTCCATCGACACTCAATTGAACCTGATCCAACTTCTTAATGGCGTCAATGTGTTTGGAAAAGGTATAACTGTTAGTAGTGATTGAGCAATATATATTCTTGGATTTCACATATTCGATAATGTCATCAATTCTTGTGTGTAGCAGGGGCTCGCCACCTTGCAACATAATTACTCGGGTCCCCAACGAATGAAGCCGGTCAATTATTTCCTTCAAGTCTTCAAAAGGCCAGTCCTTCCCATTTAAGTTATCCACTTCAGCATAGCAATATTCACATTTGAGGTTGCATTTACTGGTCACCCCAATAGAAGCAACAATGGGTGTCCTTATCCCAAAAAACTTATACTTCAAAACACTTATTGCGATTCCAATCAAATTTATCAGCATATCTCAACCCAGGAGTCTGGTTCTCTGTATTTCAATTTTTAAAAACACTTTCTCGAAAAACTCATTTCCAGCCAAAGGCCTTAATTCACCAGAAATTTCTACCCTATGACCGAAGAGACCATGAAGGAATTTTTCGAAATTTAAGCTTCTTCAAAAAATCTGTTGCAAAATAAAATGAGTCCTTTAAATAGATATCTAAGGGGAATCCAGTGAAGTGATGTTTGAATCTATATTTTGCTAAAACCTTATAAATAAGGACTAGAGGATAAACCAAACGATTAAAAAGGTTTTCCCTCATGATAAAATTCTCATATTTTCTATCCACAAAATAAACCGTGAAATAGATCATATCCAAAAGATTCTTTCTCTTTTCATCAATCCATGGAAGGTTTTCAGCATTAGACTCCAACCTGAACCGCGCCCAAGTTTCTAAATTAGCAGGAGGAACAAACCCATGCTCCACTGCCGTATCAAAAAGCGGATTACCGGGATAGGGAGTAAATTGATGAAACCCAGAAATTTGCGCTTGTGGGTTTTCTGTTAAAAGCTTTTCTATCAAGTCAGTTGAACATTTCAAATCTTCTTCCGTCTCAGTAGGCAGGCCAGAGAAAAAATTATATAAAGGTTCCAATTTTTTATAGTCGGCCAGCTTTTTATTGGCTTCCAAGACCTCCTCTATATTGATTGCCTTGTCAATCATCTCCAGCATTCTCGGCGATCCAGATTCTACGCCGATATTCATATGCTCCATTCCGACACGCTCAAGAAGCCTTAATATAGAATCATCCATTCTGAGAATTTCATCAATCCGTACCCCACGAAGTCCCCATTTAATTTTGATATTGCGTCTTTCAACTTCTTCAAAAAAAGATTTTCCTCGTTTGACGTTTACAAAGAAGTCATCATCAATGATAGAAATATAATCTGGCGAATAAAGCTTCATCACATGTTCTAAATGATCAACGGTTTTAGACACTTCTTCTGCCTGCCATCGCCGCTCCTTATTGGAAAGCGAGGTAATATAACAAAAGGTGCAATTATGTGGGCATCCCCTACTGGTAATAAACGACATCACCTGAAAATCAAAACCGGATCTTTTATAGTTGCCAATATCCACCAAATCATAAGGGGGAATAGGAATAGAGTCCGCATCAAAAGCATGACTGTCTTCGTTATGGAGTATTTCGTTTTCCGGAGTTTTATAGCTAAGCCCTTTTACCTGACTCAAATCTCCATTGGCATCGAGGGTTTCAACCAATTCCTTAAAAATAAATTCTCCCTTCCCTCGAACAACTATATCCACCAAATCATGCTCTAGAGTTTGGTCGGCAAGAATGGTAGGGTGAATCCCTCCCCATACAGTAGGAACGTTGGCCGTTTCCTTCACCAATCGGCAGGTTTTAAGAGCAAAGTTAATAGGCTCCCCAGTCATCACGGTTAAAGCAACGCAGAGGACTTGACCGGTCTTTAATTCGGCAATCAATTTCTCTTCAAAATCAGGCTCAACCCTCTGATCAAACAACTTCAACTCATATTTAGAACGATCAACCAAGCAACCCGCATAGAGGAGGCTAAGAGGCAGGTCTCGTATAAACATGTCATATTTCCCCAAATGGGGCTGAACCAAAATTACTTTTTTCTTCATTGAGATAGGGTTCTTTCAGCTAAGGACATTTGTCACTCAGACTCAGATCTTGCAAACATTCTTTCCTTCAGGGATGGCGTTTTTTCATCCTTCGCTTTTAACCGATCAGGGTCCAGCTTCCCGGTGTAAACAGGATGCTCATCCACCAAAACTGGAAACTCCTTGTAATTGGCAATGGGTGCCATAAAATCCTTTATATATTTATGGTCGGAACCAATGAGGCAATTCGGCGAACGTTGTGCAATCTCCGGGGAAAGCATCATTTTCTCACGAATATCCTTCAGACTATTTTTCCTAAGATTTCCATAAGATACGGGGTTCATTGGACAGGTTGCAATATCTCCATATGCACTCACCCCCAACTTCTCTCGGCCTCCAGGACATTCATTTTTCAGAGACATATTTATGTTCCAGTCAGACCGCATGAAAGGGTTTTCGCCCATCATATGGTTATACATATTCCATTCTTCTGTAGTCACATTGTTTTCCAACTGCCCGGCCCACTCACCCATGGCGCTGGCCAGGGAAAGAACCAAAGCTACTTTCCTTTCCCTACAGAACTCAATCATATTCTCTATTTTCTTTTTGTCACCATGTCCCGCAACGGTACTGATGGCAATATTGTAGCCAAGGTTCTTAGACCATTGAATGCAGCGAATTACCTGTGCATAATGCCCCTGATAACCGCGAATCTTGTCATTCTCGTCTGGGTCTAAAGAATCCAGACTGTAGTGAATAGTGCTGAGACCCGCCTCCTTAAGCCTTGCTAGCCTGCTCTCATTCAAGGCAATAGCATTTGTAGTCATGCACACAATATGTTTTTTGGCTTCAACGGCCTCAAGAACCTCAACCAAGTCCTTGCGCAAAGTAGGCTCCCCTCCTGAAATTATTGATGAAAAGGCTCCCAGGCTTTTAGCTTCCTGCCAAATACTTCTTATTTCTTCCAGAGACAACTCGTCTTCAGAGTTGCTAACATTTTGCGTAGAATAGCAAAACTCACACTCTGACTGACAATCAGTATTAACAGAAAACTCAATAGTTCTAAGCGTAGGCCGCTTTAAAACAAGGGTACTAAAATAGCCCCATCCCACCCTAATAATCAAATGGGGTTTCTTCATTAATAGGGTACTATGCCCCAGCATACGTTTAAATATACTAAACAGGTCTTTAATCATGCTTTATGGATACCTTATGGTTGGCCGCTCTAAATGCTGATTTAAAGGTGGTTTAACAAGAAATTAATTTTGTTAAACCCTTATAATTAAATAGCGTCTTACTTTCAAATTTCTTTACTGTAAACTATTTTACGTAAAATATACCTAGCCTCCCCCAATGGCATCGGAAACAGAATTTCTTCCATTTTTTGTGGAAGTATGCGGGAAAGCATTGAAATCCCAAGAGCTAATGATTCCGGCCCAAACTGTTTAGTTTGCGCAGAAAAATAGGCTAGATCAGTATACTTTACAATATGCGAAAACTCGATGAAATTAAGACCAAACTTCTGACAGACCCAGTTCACCGTATATTTGGGAAAAAACACCAAGTGTTCCTCCTTGAAATGAAGCCATGAATTACCCATTAGCATACAGGACCAGTGCCTAGGATCAGGAGTAACCATGCAAATTATACCATTATTTTTCAATAGTTTACATATTTCCTCCCAGAATAGAGACGGGTCAGGAATGTGCTCAATTAAGTCCGACATAAATATCACATCAAAACTTTCTGGCTCAAACCTTACAGTCCCAAGTGTGCCCTGGACCACCCTTGCATCAGGGTTCTCTTTTTTAGCTATTTCACAAGCCTGAAGTGACAAGTCTATTCCGGTCACATTAAAACCCTCCTCAAGGGCCACCTTAAGGAAAGAGCCCATAGCGCAACCTACTTCAAGTACATCCCCTTTCGAAATAAATTTTGCGACATGCTTAACATGTTTGCGCATGTTTTTCTCTTTAAGGATTTTCACATGCTCCGGCAAAACATTATTTATCATTCCCCATGAGCGGTAATAATTTTGATCATAAAATTCTTGATCTAATGAGGGATATGGAGAAACAAAATGGAGATCACAAAGAGAACAGATGAGAAGTTTTGAACCATAGGTTAGGGTTCGCCCGAATGAGGTCTCAGTTCCATTACAGAGAGGGCAAGACTTTTTATCCATATTCGAATTAAAATTTTAAAAGGACCAAAGAAAGGAACAATACACACACAAATTTCAAAAAAAGCTAACGCACTCTTTTAGAGAAAAACCCAATGGAGAGAGCTTCTTATCTATAATATCAATTTTTGTGGATTAAAATAGGCTCATTCTGGAAAAACTTTTCCTCAACGCTTTTAATAACCTTCTCGGGAGATAGCTGTTTAAGGCAAATATTATCCTGACAATGCACTTCTGCTTTGTTGTCGAAAACTATAAGGCATGGGCTACAAGGTATGTTCTCAAAAAAACAAATCGAATTTGAGGTAAGGGGTCCATAAAATTCCGGGGTTTCAGGTCCAAAAAACACCACGACATCCTTATTATAGGCTGAGGCGATATGTGTAGGAAGGCTATCATTGGTAATTATGAGATTACTAGAATACAGTAATCCGCAATATTCATCTATATCCAATAAACCTGCAGAGCTAATCACGTTTGACAATTTAATTTTCTGGGTAATATTTTCCACATACTGTTTTTCCTGCTCATTACCAACAAACACAAAAGAATTTTCAGGGTATTTATTCGCAAGCTCAGAAATTAGCACAACAAAATGACTGGCCGGCCACCTCCTCAAAGAGGACATATCACTTGCATTAGGGTTAACGACTACTATTTGCGAATGTTCTGGAACATTCAATTTTTTAAAGCAAGATTCGATATCTCCCGAATGGGGTATATCAAGATTTATATCATTTAGCTTTATGTCTTCATACTTTGCACCAAGCGCGGCCACCAAAGAGTAAAAAACATGATTAACATGATGATGTGTATTCAAGTAAACTTGATGAGTCAAACTCTTACCACGTGCAACTTGCCTCAGGTGATACCCAACACGAACCTTGGAAAAAGATAACAGAGAAAGCAGGCTAGTAAAATTCGAAAAGAATTCTGCATCTACAACAACAGTAGGCCGAATTGACCATACACGCACAAGATTGCGTAAAACATCAATAGAAAATTCCCAAAAACTCTTGGGACTCAGAGTTAAAATATGATCAATGCATTTTATTTTTAGGCAAAATTTATAATTACGTTCAAAGGTAAGTAAATGGATCTTGCCATTAGGGTAAAGAGCCTTCAACCCTCTCAAGGCGGGAGTCATCATTAATATGCTTCCTAAACCAAAAAATTTAATTACAAGAATATTTTTCACCCTTTCCCGAGGAGGGTTAGGCTTTTTCTTATTAAACCGAAAAATAAAAAACAGGTTCAAGATATTTATGATAAACCCACCCAACAAAATATCTACATCCCGCATGAATTTCAATTTCATCTTAAAACCACCGTCTCATCCAGTTATCATCAAAGTGCTGCCGGATTGTTTTAAATAGTTAGCCTACCTAAGAAATATATTAAAAAAACAACACTCTAACCCAATTACTTGAAGTATAAAGAATTATAGCGAACCAAGCCAACACATTTTGCTAAGTCCCATATCACCAACAAAGCCCTCTCATTTTGACCGACAGATAAAACAAATAACGAACCATTACAGATCACGACATAAACAAAAAAAATAGTGCGCGATGAAAAAATATTAGGCTCATAACAGAGCTGCAAGCATTAAAACCAAGTACTTAAGTCTATCCAATAATATTCAATGGATAATAAAGAGAATAGTTTCGAAGTTGCACACAAGACCAACAAAGGGAAAAAACAAAAGAAAGGAGAACAAAAATTCCTGAATTATAATTTAAGATTTCCAACCATCCAGGCAATAGAGCGAATAGTGCCAAAATCAAAGTGAAAACCAGATAAACCTCATAAGCTTCAGGCAATATAAAAGACTTCGGACCTAATAATAAAAATAATGCGTAATAGCCTATTCCCGTTGCCAAAAAAACAAAATGAATAGAGTTTTTCTTTTCCCTCCGAACCAACGTCATCACAACAAATGTTGCCAGCAAACCCATCATAGTGAGAGCATTCCAGTCTGGCAATAGGGGTACATATCTTTTATTCAATGCCGTAGCTAATTCTTTTATCTGCAGGAATGACTTGTCCATCCCTATCTGAGACCCTGCCACCTCCCTCATTAACTTAACATCAGGGAAACTGGCTTTAACCCAAAGCAATTGTCCAGCCATCACAATAAATGCCAGAAAAACTGGTAAGGCAATTTTTTTCATTTCCATTTTAATTGGTTTTTTATCTGGAGAAAAATATCTATTCACAAGACAATAAGCCGCAAAAAAACCTAATGCTCCAATCCATTCAACAAATACCATGCAAAATACTGAAAGTTTTCGTATACGCTGGAGGGATACACTTTCAGAACCAAGGCCATCAGTCGAATTCTCACAAACCAGAAACAAGGCCATAAAAAACACAAACAGAGTAGTGGGATAAGTCTCCCAAAAAAACCATAAATTACTTGGAAAAGTCTGATACATGGTCTGCGCACTTAAACCCAGCACATAGGCATGAACGGGGCGAATGCCTAAGGGCAGAGTCAAGCGCATGGCAAGAAACCCTAATAAGGCCGAGGAAAGCATAGGGATTAATTGATTATGAAAAGCTAAAAGACCAAAGCTAAAAGATCCACTCAACCAAATATAAAAACGCTCTAAAAGATGTGCCCCTTGCAAAAATCCCATGCTATATGGGGAGATCATTGTTTGTGCAGGATCATCAACAAGAGCTTTGCTAAACCATAATCCACCATGAGCAAAGTAGCCTTCATTTTCCCAAAGGAGAATTAAATTGGGCCAACGCCCTTGCAGTTCGCTCTGAGCCCCATCAATTCCTCGAGAGTGCACCGACAAGAACAACCCAATTAAAACAAGGCTTCCCCACAAAAGAAATACCAAAAACCCAATATTACCCCCTGAAGAAAATTTATTTTCTAATCGCTTTAATATCACTAACAACTCCTCAAATTATAGCCAGGTATAAAGCAGGGTAAAAAATAGGGGGAGGTATAAATCGTACAAATATAGCCAGAGACTCATATGTGCTTCAAAAGTTTGTCCTTTTATTCAATTCTCAAAATTAACAAGCCTGTAACACGATCGTTCCGGCTATTGAAGGTTGCTACCCATAAATAATGGTGCCCCCGAGGCGATTCGAACGCCTGACCTACGGATTAGGAATCCGAAAAGCACCACTTTCCTTGACTTTCCCGTATCATCCTAATATCATATAAATGTA
>Ga0233439_10001310_pt1 | contig 32263 bp, 47 predicted proteins | sample SI_123_September_6_FD_182713 | JGI IMG/M metagenome (GOLD analysis project Ga0233439, IMG submission 182713) | Seawater microbial communities from Saanich Inlet, British Columbia, Canada - SI_123_September2016_100_MG | ecosystem: Environmental > Aquatic > Marine > Inlet | place: Canada: British... | reverse complement strand
TCTAGAAACTCCAGCCAAAGCGTTTGTAAGAAAGATGCCACAAAAGGGAAGCACAGTTATTGATGAGCAGACAGGAGAGAAATATTATGCAGAGTAAAAGACGAACTGATTTTGGGATACCACACAATCAGCAATAAAACAAAAAATTTAGATTTAAAATGATTAGATTTAAGTTTAAAACGAATAGAGAAACTTTATGGATATTTACTCTAGCAAATTTGCAATAATTGTGATAATTGCTCTAGTAAGCGTTCTTGCATTACAAGTAATGACTAACAGTAATAATGCTCAGCAACTAATTGATTCAGAAACATGTGAGATATACATAATGGATGCAAAGATTAATGCTAAAAAATATCTCAATGAATTTGATACAAAGTGTGTTGATTTCAAAAATCTGAATAAATAGAAAATTAATTAATGAAACGAACTCAATTACTAATCATGGAAGGACCACCTGAAATAAACTCAGTATTTTGGAATGAAGAAAAAAAATCATGGGATTATAAAATAATCAAAGTTGATGAATATTTTGGATTTACAGAATGCCAACAATGTAGAAAACCAATGTCATATAACATAAAATCAGACGGGGAATTCAAAATGGTTTATGTAAAATGTGCATGTGCAGAAAGAAAATAATTTAATTAAAAATTAAACTTCATCCATACCTAAAACATCATAGTATGCTTTTGGAATCATCGATTGTCCCTTGAAAAGTACATTGTTGACTGCTGTATCCAAGACATATGTTTTTGCCCAGTCATCATCACTTCTAATTGAACGACCAAATCCTTGGAGAATCTTAGTTAAGGTTTGTGAAGTATACCATGATGGAAATTTGTTCATTTTGGCCCTTGTTCTCTTTTCAGTATAATTTGGATATGGAACTTTGGCAATTATTTGAAATCTAGATAAATCGTCTTTCAAATCAACCCCCTCCCATAGGGAGGATGATAGTAAAACCCCAGTAGGATCAGATGCGTGCTCAGAAATGACCTCATCTTGTGTTTTGTCATCCTTATTTTTACTATGACAGAGTCTAATTCGTTGAGTGTTTTTTGGAGAAAGATAACGGATAATTTTTTGACATCTAGGAATTGATGATGTAAGAATTAATCCACGTTCATCTGAATGCTCATCCATTATCCTATCAATTGTTTTGATTACTTCAAGTTCATCTTCATCAGTAGAGCCATAGCTAAGTCTCTTTATGTTTAGAAGATCTATACTTCTATGTTCAATTGGAAATGGAGATTTTGGAGTGTCAACAAATGCAATATCATCTTTTACCAATCCCATATTTTCACAAAAACTATTTTTATCAATTGTTGCAGACATGAATAATTGGTATTCTGTTTCAAAAAAGGAATTTGCAAACTTTGAAACATCAATAGGTTTTACAGAAATAGTTCTAAAATTCCCATTCAAATCTTTTTGAGGATCATTGACAACAAAATTATCCTTGTCTGTCATGATATCAATTTTAGCTTGTGCAGATTTGTCATGTCTTCTTTCTAATCCAGTAAGTAATTCATAATCAGGGTTATTTTGAAAAGCTGCACTTTCTTTGATGTCTTTAATTTTTTTTGCATACGAAAATGCCATATCGTCAGTTAACTGAATCATAGAATCTAAATCAGTAAAATCATATTTTTCTGAATTTAAATTACATTCATCAACTTGACCTGCAAAAATATCAAATCCAACAAACTGAATGATTTGATCTTCGATTTTATGAGCTTCATCAAAAACAGTTACTTTTCTATCAAGATAGTCTTCAAAGAGTTTTTTGTTAAATTTCATAATGGTGAAAAATGCATGGTAATTCCACAGAGAATGATTGGAAACTAGAGCATCGTATTTTTGCATATAGTAATGGCAAGATTTTTCATCAGTAGTGTTATCCTCTACCTGTTTTAGCGTAGGCTTGAATTTGCAGACCTCAAAAGTCTCTTTACCGTTTTTTGATACTCTTTCCTGACATTCGCCTTTATCACAGGTCAAACCCCATCTCATAGCCCTCCTATCATTGTCGACTTTTTCAGATTCCATAAGTTTGAGACAGGGGAAATTTTGTTTGCCTTTTACAGGTTTTAGAAAGGGAATATCTTTGATGTATTGATCTTGAAGATGTTTTGAAGCAGTTACTGTGAAAGAGATATCAAAGTAACTTGAAATCGTTGCACCAACAAGAGATTTTCCAACGCCAGTGGGAGCACATAAAATTATTTTTTTAAAGCCAGATTTTAATTTCTCATCTATTTGAGAAATGATCTCTTTTTGAATTTCTCTAGGAGTAAAATGATCTGGAAATTTTTCTAATAAAGACAGGATTACATCTTTTTTTATTCAGTATTAAAAGCATAAGGGTTATTGGACTATCATAGAGGTTGTAATCTAGTTTAATAGATACTATCACTACAATAGAACATGGAATTGTTAGATGATAAAATGAGAGTATGGACAGATAGTTCTCAATATGTAAAATCCAATCCAGGTGTCTATGTATTGTATAATAGAAAACGTGATCCAATATTCATCGGAGAAACAGACAGTCTAGCAGTAAAATTTGCAAAATATACAGATACTGAATTTGAGGGAGATGAATGTAAGCAAAAAACATCATTTTATCAGAGAGTCTTTGTAGAAAATCCAAAAGAAATGCAATTGCAATTAATTGAAGATTTTAAAAATCAGACAGGGAATGCTCCAATTTGCAATGCAGAGATCAAATTAGAAACGCCATAGATAATTTCACTGCATTGCACTGAAGTCTAACATCATTAATACAAAAAATAAGCATATCATTTCATGTCAAACGCAATGATATACATTGGAATTGCAGTAGGTGTAATCGCAATGGGTGGCGCTATTGCTTATGGTACTGCAAACCAACAAGCCAACATGTCAGATGAGTTAGTCTTATCTCAAGCAGCAGAGCAAGGATTGCTACCTAAAACTGGGATGCTTGGAGCTGATTTAAACAAAGAACAATGGCATGAAGATCCTTTCGGCGATATAGCACAAAAAGTTAGAGAAGATAACGGAAGATAATCTCAGATAGATTATCAACCGTATTATTTTTAAAATTCTCAATAATCAATATCTCAGTAAGATATTAGGAATAATTTTCATATTTTCCAAGAAAGCAATTTAACTTAGAAAGTCGTAATAATACAATGCACCAGTGCTACTATTGTGAACAATTGTTTGATTCAAAAGAAGAGCTATACAACCATGTTGAAGTTCATTCAGATAATGAAAGGAATAAAGAAATCATGGAAAGAAAGAAACAGGCATCTAAAAAATAGATTTTCAGCCTAGACTAAAAAAAATAGAGCAAAGGTCAGAATATTTCAAATTCTGGAGTGGATATAAGAATTATTTTTACAAATCATATGGATTGGGTTGAAACATTACTGCAAAAATCATGTGATAGGTCTCTTACTAAGGGAGAAGTATTGCATAGTCTTTTCCACATGATTGAAGTAAATGAAAATACATTAAATCACATTGAAACAAACAAAACAGATTTTGGTCCAGAACTTGAAGAATTAAAGCAAACAGAAATGAGAGATTTGAATTTCCATTTAAAATATTATAGAAGCCTAGTGAATTACATTAATTCAATTCCTGAAAACAAAATCATAGAACATAGAACCTAATCATCCCAAGATACAGTGTAGGATACAAAAGTTCTAGGTGCAGATTTTTTCTTTTGTAAGCCCCACTCATTTTCAGTGTGACCTAAATTTAATTCAGATAATTCATCCCATTTGAATTTCGGCAACTTTGCAGTTTCCATGAATTAGAAATGTATTATTTACATATAACAAATCAGAATACACTGCAAGACAAATTATGCATGTAAATGTTTGAAAGTTAAATCATACTTTGATTGTATCTCTAGATTCTGCCCATAATTTGTATCACAGTGATATTTTTGAGAGCGTTCATCAAAGAGATTTTGTAATTTTTCCACTCGCTCATTAATCATTTTACCAGAATCTTCTCTTGCAAATTGTTTTCGCTGTTCATTATTTTGACCACGAGTTGAGAAATGTTTTTTGTAAAATTGTTCTTGAAGGTTAGCAATATTTTTACGTTTTACTAGTTCAGCCAGATCAAAATTTCCTCGTTCATGATTTAACAATGATTCATTTGCTTCAGATTCACGTACCCAGGACAACAAAGGATGGAATTCAACAAAGAGGGTAATGTCATTAATTAAGAAAACAATATCGCCATCAACTTTTTCAGAATCTACAATCCAAGTGAATCTATATTTTATGACACTATGACTGTCTTCAAATATAGCAGGGTTTGATTCGGCTTGAAAAGCAGACCAAGAAAGAGTGAAATTCGGAGTCCATTCCAAAGTTGTTTTTTCACCCATAACTAGCTGTATCTCTAGGAGAATAAAATTATTCTTTATTTTTGTAGGTGTAAATTTAGTTTTGAAAAGAATAGTGTTTGACGGCAAATGAATTCCAAGTATGGTCGACTAAGGCAAATGTATGATAGCCGTCAAACAGATGACTCTACTATAGATTAGCAGATTAGACTAAAAGAAAACGTGTGTGTAAATTGAACAAAGTTATTCATGTACCGAATTTTTTAGACATCAGGCTCAATTTCACACATGAAATAATGGATCATTTTTTCAACCCTTTTTGATCAAAATTCAAGACATGGTCAATTTTATGAATTTTTCAAAATGTCAATCATTACAAATATTGAAAGCAAGAAGATTGCGGATTTGATATCTAATGTAACCCCCAAAGGGCCGATGATAGGATATCAAATTTGCTTGCTTTCTCAATTCTAAACTATTAATCTCAGATAATTCTTAGATAATTCATGATGAAGAAATTTTATGTGTGGATGGGAATTTCAGTATCCGCATTAATCATAGGGTTAGTTTTGTTATTCGGATAATTAAGATACAATTTCAAAATTAGGGTTACAGCCAAGTTGACTTAGAATATCGTTGATTTGCACAATTAATTCATTTTGTTGATCAATCAAACCATTTACTTTTTCGGCTTGAGCATTTAGTTTGTCATTAGCTCGTTGTGCTTTTTCAAATTCTTTTGGAGGTAGTGTTTTTCCTTCATAGAATTCATACTGTTTATAGTATTCATCATATTGTGATTGTTCACGCATAATTTTGTTATCCAATAATTTGATTTGAGATTCAATATCTTTTTCTTGAGATAGCAATAATTTTTGTCCAATGTATAATTCATCAAATCTTTCAGGAATAGAGTATCCTTGAGCATCATAATTAATTTCAAGAGATTCAGTAGAATACATCAAATGGTTTTTCTCACTAGTGTGTCCCAACCCCATCGCATGTCCAATCTCATGCATCAAAATATTCACAACCATGTTTTCATCGTTTTGAACAAAATTGGAATTACAATCTTCTGCACCAATGGAGATATCCAATACACAATGACTCAAAATTCCAAACAAAACAGTATTGCATGTTGCTAAACCAGTATGAGTAGATGACGCATATTTTTGCCATTTAATTTCAATGTTAGAATTTTTAGATTCTATAAACTCTAAATTCGGATTATATTTTTCCCAAGTAGATATTGCTTTTTTTAATGCATCAATTGGAATTTGTTTATCTGGAACATCAGGTACATTTTCAAAAGAATAGTAAATAATTTGATGTTCATCAGATGTAACTACATTTGATATTTGTTGAAGGTTTTCAATCGATGGGGACAATCCCTTGCTCGTTTCAGTATTAAACGGGAGTAAATCCGCATACCACGCATATCCGAAACCTGTCAATAGTACAATTATAACAATTACAGATTTCAACACCCAGTAAAATAGATTGGAGTACCTAAAACTTTCCATTAAATTAATAGAATTAGGCTCAATGTAATTTTTTAATAAACTAAATCAACTTTTTCACACTTTTTTTATTTTAAAAGAATAATCAAAGTAAAATTATTGCCATAGAATAGCTGGATGTTGGTAATCGCCATAGCACTCGACATTGATTACCAATTTTATCTGTGGCCTAAAATTTTAATTCGGATGAGAGTTTTTCAAATAATCTAACTTTTCTTCATCAGAAAACAATTGAGTATTTAATTCCAATAGTTTTAAAATATTTTGAAATGCAGGGCATTCACAATCTATGGAAAAGAGTTCTTCGCATTTTGGACATTGGATTACAGTGTGATTTCCCCAATCACATTCAATATCATCAATAATTTCAAAAATAACATCCTCATCACAAATACAACGTAATTTATTTTGAAATTTATCTATAATAGACATCATTGGTTTCTGTAAAAAATCAAATATAATTTAATAACTACAAAGTTTTGATGAATTTGACTTGACTGAATGTCCTACATGTAAACTTGCAATGGAATCACATTCCACAGAAGAACTAATGGAATGTTGTATGAAGCAAGTAGGAGATGGATTTTCTGAAGAAGAATCAGGTGTCTGTCCAAATTGTAAACATGATATAAAAAAACACTCAAGTAAAGAACTTGCAGAATGCACCATAGAATTTCTCAAATCAGAGATAAACTAGGTCAAGATAAGATTAAACAGAAGAAAAGAATCTGAATTTCATTGGATCAAACTACTAGGAAATTAATTCAAGATTATTCGCCAATGTGGACAAACAAACAGATTTGGGAATTTGAGCAGATAAATGAAGAATTAACTTTTGATACAGTGTATGCAGAACGAAATGATTTTGAATCATGGGATACAAAGATGGCAAATCCCGATGGGTTCATTCGAGATGTAGTAGTTAGAACATTTGAGAATTTTCTAGATGGATATGAATTATGGATTTCAAACAAAGACCAAGGGAAATTAGACACAAAATATGTGGCCTACATCATGTCAGTTATGGCAGATGTTATGATAGAAGAAGAAGTTTGTCTCAATTTTAGACTTGAAAATGATGCCCTAGTAGTAGTGATAGATGAGAAAGCAGATGTTATTGATTGTAAAGAATTTTTTGAAGAATTTTATCATTTAGCAACTGGATTTAATTTTGATACAGATACTGGAATTCCAGATGATGAGACAGAAGCTGAGATGTACCTAACACGATTACAAGAAGAGTTTGATGAACGGATGCAGAACAAATTAGGAGATAAATATTTGCAAGGAAATAATGATCCAGATACACTACATGCAAAAGATTGATCTAAAATACAAGATGAGAATACAAATAGATAATGTCAGAGAGAAAGCCATATAGAAATTTCAAAAAGAGAGAGCCATCTCTGACAACAGAACAAAAGGTAGAAGGTTTTGTAAAGAGGAATTCTCAAAACGGATATTTTACCAAAGTTTCAACTATATCATACAAATTTGATGTATCTGAAGAGAGAGTATGGGATATTGTCGGTGAATTGTTATCCAGCGGATCCTTTGAATCCATTCATGATGATTATACCGGTGAAATGAAACTGTGTGGAATGGGGAAAATATGCCTCATATTAGATTTAGAGCAAAAAAGAAAGAAAGAGAAATATCGCAATAGTAAATCCAAAGATAAACCTAAACCAAAAAAAGAAAAGTCTCAAGTCCAAATTAATCATACAAAATCTGCAGATGATGAAAATTTACCAGCACAATGTCATCCTACAATAAAATCAAAAAAGAAAAAATCAGAAGAGAAAGACAATGATACAGTGTAAATTATGTGGAACCCCATTAGGGAAAGAGCCAACAACTGAAGAATTAGAAACTCATTGGAAAAAACATCATAATTGGCATTGGGAATCAAACAAAGATAAAACTCCAGAAGATGCATTATTGAAAAAAAGATAACAGTATCTTGGAATAATTGGCATGTGTCTAGAAAAGATAAAAAACAGATTCAGATTAGTTTTTTTTATTTAGGCTAAAAGTTAGATTCAGTTAGGTAGATGGGTATAATTCCACCTAGGAAACTGGGATTATCATGTTTTTCCCAATGCCAGCAAGGTGTTATTTTAACAAAGATGACTGTAGATGCGAGTTAGAAATGTGTCATGACGGAGATCATGATGTAGAATGTACAGAGTCTAAGAATTAGAAAGCATTAATTTGATTAGGCATGGGTTGAGAGTATGTCTTTAGATATTATCTGGAAGAATAATTTTTACGGGATTTCTTGGGCATATGAAAAAGATAGATTGGTAGTATCTACCGTTTTTGAGGACAAAAATGAGGCCCTAATCATTGCCAAAGAGATTGAAGATTGGAGTGATAAATTTACAAGATTAACTATCATTGAGAAAGATAACGATGAATTTGCAATTTGTTGTTACCAAGATCCTCAGATTTCAAAAAACGATAGTCATCTAGGATTGTTTCGTACTGGCATGAGGCAGAGCGGAGGGTATGAACAGGCAAAACCAATGATTGTAGAAAAACCGCCACTATTACAAATCGCATATGCTGCAGATGTCAGAGACATGAAAACATATGAACAAATTTCACGACTAGTTCCAATGAGAAAGTGTAGAATCATATCTGAAAAAGATTTGAAAAGACAAGAATACTATTACGAGAAAACTGCAAACTCCCAGAGTTAAAGAAAAAGGTGAGATTCAAAAATTCTAGGATTGAATCACCACCAGGTATGGTCGGGTAACAATAATTATTGAATTTGAATATAAGGTATTACTACTCTTTTGTACTGAGAAATTATACTGAGGAATCGTTCATCTTCGTTAAATAGAAAATTCTCTAAAGGTACAATATGCAAGATAACAATAATCAACAAAATTGGGAAGAAGTAATTGGCCTTTCCTGGCTAGTATCAGACGAATAAATTGTCTGGAAACATTTGTAGTCCCAACTGTTGGTGCAAACTAGAGAAATCCAGTAGTGCTGACGAACTGCTTTAGAATCATCTAAAGCGTTTATTTTTTAATTCACAATATTCATAAAGTAATATTTTTGTGTTTGATGTATGAATAAACCATCAAAATTCATTGTAGGTATTCTCATATTATCATTAATTGGTAGTGTTTTAGAGATTTGGGGAGGAAGCTGGGACATTACCAGTCATTTACTCGGAGCCCCTGAGACATTCTTTACGCCACCACATGCAGTATTGTATTCAGGAGTAGGAATTAGTCTGATTGCAGCAATACTTGCAAGCATCATATTATTCAGAGACAAGGAATTACGCAGTGCATCATTATCGTTTGGTTTGAAATTGATCATCATTGGCAGTGTTATTCAGATTTTTGCAGGACCTAGTGACTATGCATGGCATGAAATGTTTGGAACTGATGGATTACTCAGCCCAACTCATCTTACTCTAATAACAGGGATATTGATACAGTCAGTTGGAATTGTACTTGGATTAACCAGGTTGATTCCACATGGCTTTAAAATTGTAAAACCTGCAACTGTGGTTTCATTTTCAGCATTATGGTTTATTGTAATTGCATTTATTTTTCAATTTACTTTACCAGTATCCAGAGGGGAAACAATGAATTTGAATCCAGACCCATATGTTGCAGGTATAATTCTTGGACTAACAATGCCGTTTTTCTGTACATTGTCATACTGGGGAGCAGCAAAATCTATGAAAAAATTTGGTTGGGCAAGCAGTGTCGTAGGATTATTGATATTTTTTAACATCACTGCAAATGTAATTCCAGCAGAAGCATTGTGGAATTACTTGCCATGGTTTGCCATAGCAATGATTACAGCAATAGTTGCAGATGCAATAATTTCAAATAAAATTAAAATCAACAAATTCAGAGATGAAGTTGCAGGAGGGTTAGTTGGAGCAGTATCTCTAGTGTATAGTATGCCGCTAGTTGGAATGGCTTACATTCAATTTTATGTATTCAGTGGAGTATCAGGATATACATTACTTCCAGAATTCGCTGAAACTTTGGCAATGATTCTAGGAATAATGAGCATTCCAGGAGCAATTATTGGAATAATTGCAGTTAAAGTTGCAAAAAAGAAAATCGTCATCCCAGTAGAATCAACCATTTAGATTCAAGTAATAGATAAATTCGGATTTTAGATTATCCAATCATGCATTGTGATGATAAACGAACTTTATTCGTACTAAAAGAAAACATCGAGAAAAGTTGGGAGGATCTTAAAGAATCCAAGTTTAATGAGATAAAATTAAAAGAATTCAGCGATGCATTAGTAGAATATTTTGATTTGAAAAAATCATCGCAATAAGATTTAAGTTCACATTTCTCACATACATGCCATGACAGATTATGACGAAGATGGTAGACTAATAATTTGCAGAGCCAAACAATTAGATAAAATTCCTGAAACCTGTTACAATTGCAATAGTGATGATCTTCAAATGATTATGACTCACGTGGATGGAGGTAGTTGGATATGCCTAGACTGCAATAGCCTAAATTGTTATGAACCAGTCATGAAATTAACAAAGAATATGCCAATTTCTATGCTAGAATTAGGAAGAGATGAAATTGTTTTTGTTCCCGATTGGGATTTTGAGTGATTAAATTCTCAACATTTTAGGAATAGACAGTATTCTTAAGTTCAAAATTTGTAATATTTTAAAAAGTCATAGTCTTAAGTGATAACATCAAGCATTAGAAAATAATGTCATATAGTTCACAAATACGAACACCCGAACAAAGAACAAAAAAGATGTTAAATGAAGAAAGAACAATTATGGATTTAGAGTTGGCAGTAAAAAAGGCAAAATTTAGAAAAACTCAATCAAATAACGATGATTGGGATTTACACAAAAAAGATTAAAGTTTAAACCATTTTAGGAATAGACAATACGCTTAAGTTCGAAAGTCCAATAGAAAATTCATGAATACATTAGATTATCTTATAAAACAAAATGATCAAATTTCAACATCAATGCCTGAATGTGATAACATCAATACAGATGGAGAAGAAGAGGAATAAGATATGGTCGAAGCATCACTTTCAAAACTAGATGACAAGGGAGTATTTACCATTGTTAAAATTGAAAATGTTGAAAAAAAAGTAGGTAAAGAAACAATCACAGAAATAAACATTGAAACAGAAGAGGAATTTGAGGGTGTGAAGAACTTTTACACTTCAAGAAAGATGATTGTTGCAAAATTTTACGATAATGGCAAACCAACAATATTGTCTCAAGATATTCAAAAAGGTAAAAAATACAGAGTGAAAATCATCACGCAGAAATTTGGTAACGGTAAAGAAGACTATGATATTGCAAAATCTTGATTTTAATATTATTTCTTCAAAAAACTCAACTCTTTTCCAGGATATGGAAAATATCATGATGTGTTAAAGGTGGATTTTGAGAAATGATGTTAGAGCACACCAAAGAATGCAAATATAGAATGGATAATGATATGCCCCATACTAATTGTACATGTCAGTGTCACAAAATCATCATGGCAGAATCTACAAAGCTAGACTCAAGGACTTTTTGATTCAGGCTCAAAATTATCTATAATCTCAGTAACAGTAGCAAGTAGGGTCTTTTTAATTTCCTCTGGACTCATTCCAGATTTGTGCATTAATTTCATCTGATCCATTATAGAGAAATTCATCCTGCCTTGAAGGTAATCAACAATTCCAAAACCTGTTTTTGGAAATTCTGTCACAAACATTTCATGTTCTGAAGATTTTTCATCACTCATGATATTATTTCAAAAAAACTAGTTATAAAATTTCCAAAATGTTCTTTAAACCAGAAAAAAAGGAAACGACATGACAGAATTTGTCCACAAACCATATGATAAAATCTACGTTAGAGATATGATAAAGCTGAATCTTGATGATCTAATAGGCATGATGTCATCATTAGATGCAGCAAACGCATACTGGGTGGACGGCGTATTATTTGCAAGCTTTGCAATGACAGAATCTGAAGAATTGGCAAAAAAAGAAATGCAAAATGAAATGTTTCTAGATAAGATAATTTTTGCAGTTTATGAGAACTACACAAAGACAGTAAAATCCTCAACTAATTTAGAAATAGGAGTGCTAAACATGCAAAAAAGCAAACTATACAAGGATTTGATTGCATGGCTTAAAACCCAAACAATTTGGAATGAATAAAAAACAACACAGATTTAATGAACAAATCTATTTTTAATTTAATATTATTTTGTTTAATTTGCAACAGATGTTTTTTCAAGACTAGTCATCATACATTCAAAGTGAATTTGTTCTAGAGTTACATCACCGCACTCGTGACAATAGAATTGATTTTCTTTATTACAAATGCTACATTTTTTGTTAACTTCCAATTCTGTACCACATCGTCTGCATGAATCTTGTTTCATAGTATAGCATACACACTGACGGATTTAAACACTAGTAAAATTAGAGCCCCCTAATTAGATTCTTCTAATTAGTTGCAACTAATTTTAGTTTCAAAAAAATTAATTTTTGAGAACCAAATTTTCTAAAGACAATCCATAATAGGAATTATCTCCCGAATTAATTTTCTCAAGTAATTCTTTTTTTAACATTTGAATTTCTTTCTCAGTCATCATAAACCAATATAGAATATTCAAAGAAATAATCCTCTCTTTTCAAATACCATAAACCAACAGCTAACACCAGATTCATTTTTTGAATTCCAAAAATGGAAAATAATCAATAGGCTTAAGTTTAGAGATCATCTCAGAATTACTCAATGGATGAACCAATAGTAGAGGTATCAAAAGAATTGATAGCAGCAAATTATGAGATCGATGATGTTACCAAACAATGGACAGTTTTAAAACATGAATACCGAAGTACAAAAGATCCAGTCCTCAGAGCAGAAATTAAAGAAAAATGGGACGAATTGCAAAAAAATATGAAACAACTTGAAATGAATCGTCGAAAAATAATAGAAAGAAAAGAAGAGATAGAATTCAATAGCAGATGGAAAGGCTGGAAAAAAAAGTTAGACTGGAATCAAAATATCATATCTGAAAATTAAGACGTGCCTAATATGCAACAAGTAAGGATTTACAACATGTCCAATAGATCTGAAAAAAAATTAAAAAATCAAGAAAAGATAAGAGAAGAATCCCACCAACTAGAATTTCAAGAATCATATGTTCAAGACGAAAAGTATGATGAAATAGAAGAATAGAATCAAAACGCCAATACGCTTAAGTTCACAGAAATTTCAAAAAATTATTGAGTAATGATCCAAACTATAAAGCAACATTCACAATTCTAAAAGACATAGAGTCACAAGGACTAGTGCAGTTTAACAAAGAATACTTGGATGAAGAATTTTTCAAGAATTTCATAAAATTTAGAAAGTCATTTTCACATTCAATGAGTGAGTTAATCAGTAAATTAGATACATTTGAAACAAAAAATGAAGAATTAACAAATTTTATCATTTATTCAGAATTATCATTCATTAACTCCCACCTAGATGCAATAAAGAAATTTTTAAAGATCATCATCAACCCAATAAAATTAGAAGAGGGTTTTGGTAAACATACCACATTAGAACAAATGGTAGAGCGGATTTGTAAAAAAATGAATTACAATGAAAAATTACAAAATTCAATCAGAGGCTTATGCTTACTAGATTTTAGAGAAGCAACTATACAGCAGCAATTTATAATTGAAAAAACAGGCAATTTAATAATTAATCATAAAAATGAAAATAAAATTAAATTAAACATCAAAGATTTGGCAGATTATTCATCACAAGCAATGGAGATACTAGCAGCAATGTTTGATTGGTCAAATGGAAAAACTACAGAAACAGAGCAAAAACCAGATAGTCTAGATGGCTTAGTGGATGATTTAACAAAGCAAGTACAAGAACTAGATAAAAAACTAGAAGATTTGTCTTGATTTATTGCAAACTATTCAAATAATATTTCTCGACTCGTTTCATCATAGGTTCAACATAGTCATCGCATGTTTTGATAAATTCCTGTCTAGTATTTTTCTCACTACTAACTAAGATCACCACCTGATTAATTTTCTGACCAGTTGCCTCCTCAAACATATGGGCATAACACGTAGTTTGTAGATAATATTCATACATGTATTCATCAATCTGAGGCTTACGTTTTGTCTTGTAATCAATAATAGATAATTCTCCATTATATTCTGCAATCAAGTCACTAGTACCTGCAACCTGCAATTTATCAGAATACATTCTTTGTTCAATGCTAGTAACATCAGAAATATTCTCAAGGAATGGTTTCAAATTATTAAAATGCGCAATAGGTAGCAAATCAAATTCCTCCATTGCGAGGCTATTGCTAAGATAATCCTCTATAATTTTATGGGATTGAGTTCCAATGTCTTGTGCTTGTTTTGTAATGTATTCATGTGCAGGTTCATTTTCTTTCCATGATTTTAATCCATTTTTCTTGTGTTCAGGAGCTGTTGCTGAAAGAATAGTGCTGATTGAAGGGTAAATTTTATCAAATTTTGTTTGATACCAATGTCCATCCTCCCTATCCAAAAGCACTGGCTCTCTAGCCTTTAACATCTGTGTAAAACTTGCCACTAGGGATTTTTGATACTAGTAGTTATTGAATCATTTGATGTTAGATCATTTTTTTAAATTTTTCAAATTCAGATCTTGTTTTTACAAATTGATCCGTGTTAATTTTTCTCAGTGAAAGAAGATTTTCCATTAAATCATTGATGATGTGAATTGTTTCATCAAAAATCACCGTGTCAATGAATTTTTCGTCAGGATACACAGTATACTCAAAAGATTCAATATCAGTTTGTATTTTTAACTGGAATCCCATAAGCAATCCCAAATCATCATGTTTATTCAAAAATCCAATCAAGCTTGCTTTCAATGAAGGATCGTTAGGTAGTGAGGCATATCCAGAATTATTTTGATTGTCAATTATACATGCAACAGGATTTCCATCTGTGTGCAATACCTTAGAACTGTGTGTTAGAACAAATTCATCAGGTTCTGGCATCTTATCTAAGGGCATAATCAGAATTGCTGTAAATTAATTAATAATTTTTAAAATTATTTTTCCTCAGAATCATTTGCCTTGTCTCTAACCTTCTTCATGATGCAAAATTTGCTCAAGGTCTTTTTCCATCCCATAATTATTGCACACAAAACTTGGTCTTATAGGTTTAGGTTTTCATAGATTTACTGGACAATAAACTGGAATATTATCTTCTAAGCACGGTTCAGAACATTTTGCACCAGTTCAATAACTTGTTTTGAAACATTAGAGGAGTCAGATGGAATTTCCAGTTTTTTTGATTTAAAATATGTGATTGAGAGTTTAGATTTTGTTGAAAGGATATCAAAAGTTTCAATTACAGATCTATTATCACTCAAACAAGGAATAGTTTTGAATGATTTTTTCAATCCTCTTTTGATTTTTACATAATCCTTTTCATTCACATTATCAAAACGGATCATTTTATTTTTCAAACACTCCATATCGAACAAAATAGCAAAAAGTCATTCTGTGTTATTATACCTCATCTATACTATAAACGATGTATTGTACGATAAATCAAGGAAAATGATACCATTATGAACAAAGAAAAAACCATGAAACATTTCATAAAATGTACATTTTGCGGCAAGTCAGATCGTGTTGAATATCTAGGAGGACTAGATTGGTTTTGTAACAAGAGATGTCATTACAATTTTAGACATAAAGAAGACAGTAATTAGATTTTTAAATTACGGTAAACATCTTACACCGCCAAACGCAGTTGGGGAGCAGTTTACATTACTAGATACAACTTTTTCTTGTTGCTGTAACTCGGGCTCTATTGGTAGCGATTCTTTTGTTTTTTCAATTGACTCAGAATCCATTAAAGATAATCCACCAAGTATACTAATTCCTAAAATAATTATTCCAATTCCAACCAACACAGTAGAACGCTTCATAATTCTAAATTAGTAATTGATGTTGATAAAACATTCTATTCTTGAATTCAACTCCTCAGAGATTCATACAAAATTGTGTATCAAATAGACAAAGATAAGGGGAAAATAAAAAATGTAAAACTAATCGCAGACTTTGATTTCAGACGCATCTGCTTTGAAACCAGATTTTGCATGTGAACCATTACAGTTTGGTGTTTTTTCTGATGCACCACATCTACATAATGCACATAATCTCTTTCCATCAGTTTCTACAATTAATGGACCATTTTCTTTTGCATTGATTATTACTTTGACCATATCATAATGCATCGACTACCGTATATTATGGTAGTTGTATCATTATCTGCTTGGCTGAAATTATTTCATCAGCCTCATCATATGCAATTACATACAACAGTGTATTGCCACTTGCTAAAGAAGTCACATTGTTTAAAATCAGTGAATTCTCAGTTGTAGTATCAGACAAGTTGGGCATACAGCTTACACATCCAGATTCATAATATGATGCGCCATTATCATTCCAAGAAATCTCTACAGTGGCAAAGGTTCCATCAAATTCAAGCACATCTGCATTAACTTCTTGCAAAGGTTGGGCATAAACGCTATCAAAACTAGGAACAATTATGACTGCACTTAGCATTGCAATGCTGAAAAATAATAATCCAGAGTTTATTCCAATTTTACCCATTCTAAAGACTTCGATTTTTATCTTTTAAGCATATCGTAGTAATCATACTATATCGTTTGATAATGGCCTGATGTGAGAATTTTAAATCTGAGAGAATAGATTAATTTCAATTTTTTTAAATTATGTCAATTTTGGAGTTACAAATGAAAAAATAATGACAAGTTATTTGATCTCATCGGTTCATTAATGGTGAATCAGTCCAATAATTCATTCATGAAATTTTGTTCCAACTGTGATTCTAGGCTTGTTCAAAGCTATGAAGATGTTGGAGGCCCATGGGTGTGTCCAAAATGTAACCCTGAAAAAATTCTGGTCAAAACACCAACCTATGGAGTTAATTATTCAGGAAAAACTAAACAGTGCTCAAAAGGTTGCGGTGCAGAAATTTACTGGGATGAGGTATTCAAATCAGATAGTGGAAAATTTATTCCAATTGATTCAAGGACAGATGAACCCCACAGATGTGACGGTCCAACTGAATCAGGAATGTCATACTATCCAGATGAAATAAAAAAATATGCAAAACCAAAACCAAAGGAACCTGAAAACAAAATTCCATTACCAGAAAGCATCATGTATGATATTTCTAAAATTCCAAAATCATTAATTGATAATGATCCAATAATGAGAGAAATAATTCAAGGTCACAAGGAAGAATCCCTTGCATTAATTCATTATGAAAGATTAATCGCACCAGAAGCTGAAAAGATTCCAATTGAAACACTAAGTGATGTATTATCAGAGAACATCGTCAAGGGATTGATAAAATACGGATTTACAGGATTGCTACCGTTCCAAGAAGAGTCAGTAAGAGCAATCCTAAAGGGTGAAAATTCAATTATTTCAGCGCCAACAGGCTCTGGGAAAACGGAGGCATTTGCAATTCCAGTAATACAAAAAATTTCAGAGAATCCAACTCCAGGGGTTTTTACGCTACTCGTGTATCCACTTAATGCACTAATTGATGATCAAGTATCAAAGATTTCAGATTTAATTCAAAAATGTAAGCTATCAGATAAAATTGGAATCTATTCAATTCATGGTGGACAAAGTACGGATTACAAAGATATGATAATTTCAGATGCAAGTCAAAAATCTCTAATCATTGCAACAAATTTTGATTTTATCAATTACCATTTAATTTTACAAGATAAAAAATGGAATGAATTATTCAAGAATGCAAAAATTATAGTAATGGATGAGGCGCATTCCTACACTAGTTTTCATGGTTCCAACGTGTATCATGTGTTAAAAAGAATGAAAAGATTCATGGGCAAAGTACAATTTGTGGGCTCGTCAGCTACACTGGATAATTCAAAAGAATTTTTCTCAAACATGTTTGATTTGCCAGAAGATTCATTCACTTACATCAAAAGTAAATTTAGACGAAAACAAAACATGCACATGTTTTTTGTAATGCCGAGAAAATTTAAACAGAGAACAACAATGGAGATGCTCTCATCAATTTGCTACAAGAATAATACAACACAACTAGTCTTTAGCAACTCTCACAACGATGCAGAATTTTTGGGATCAAATGTTGAAGAGGCAAACACCGGAATTAGGATTCAAATTCATAGAGGAGGTCTCGATCAAAAAGATAGGAAACTATACGAATCTCAAATGAAGGCAGGCGAACTAGACGTACTATCATGTACACCAACTTTGGAATTGGGAATTGATATCGGACATGTGGATGTAGTTATTTCTGCATTCAAAAATGAGTTTGATTCTTTTATTCAAAGAATAGGTAGAGCAGGAAGAAAAGGTCAGAAATCTTATGCTATCTGTGTATTTGATCCTGATGATGCAGCATGTCACTATTTTGCACGTCATATTGATGAATATCTCTCACAAGATCACATCATTCCGATTAACAAGAAAAACCCAATAATTTCTGAAAAACATGAGGAATCAGTAGAGATTGAAGACCAAGCTATGGATGAGTCAGACAAATCCCAGTTCTTTGATTTTGCAAATAGTGTAAACTTGAGAGGTGCATCTGGAGAAATTGCCATATATTATAATTCAAGAAAAATAGGAACACGTGGGGTTCCTGTAGGATATTATCAACTACATCAAAAGGCAATTTATCATTTCAATAAACAAAACTATGAAGTAAATTCCCTCATAAAATCTCAAAACGGGGCAAGGGCATATCTTGTAAAATCATATGAAAAACAAAAAAGAACAATTCCAATAGTTAAAACTTCAATCATTCAGACATCTGAAGGTAAAGCAATTCACAGAGAAATTATTTCTAATGACAAAAAATTATCTCTACGTTATGGAATAATTTCACTAGATAGAACAATTACAGGATACATGAAAGGAAACTATAATGAAACAACAGACCAATATGAAATGCATAATCATAGTAACACGTCATCTTGGAAAAACTTTCATTGGAAATCAAAACATTCAGCAGTCAGCATAGCACTTCCCACAGGATTTATCTCAAAACATATTTCAGATTCAAAAAGTCCAATAGTTAATGACTCTAGAGTTCACACAATATCCCATGTTCTAGTGAACGCAAGTAAAATCCTGACAAAAGCTGAATCAAGTGATATTGACGTATATTATGAAAAGGGAGTAATCTACATCTATGATAATTCTTCAGACGGGTTTAATGGATGCAGTAAAATTATCTATGATGAATTTGAAAAAGTACTCAACACAGGTAATTCGTTAATAGATAATTGTGATTGTCCAAAGGACAAGAATCAGAAAGAAGAAGAGAATTGGGGAGGATGTCCAAAATGTACATTCACTACCAATTATTGTCAAACAAAAAACAAAGAATTATCCAAAAAAGGTGCAAAAGAGTTCTTTTCTGCTTTTCAGGTTTAGGATAAAATATGCTAATTTTTTGATCATTTTTAGGCACAAAAAATGGTAATTGTTCAATATTACATACAGATACTCTAGTAAGAAATATTTGGAAATAATCTATTGAGTAACGCGAATCTGGATGAATGTGTCAATTGTGGAGCAGGGCTCATCAAAGCTAGCCATATTTGTCCACAATGTGGCTGGGAGAAAAACAAACCTATCGAACCAGATACAACTAAAGTAAATGATAAAAAAGACATTGAAAGGGATTCACCCATACAAGAACCCGCCATAATTAAAAATAAAATATTTCGACCAACAGGAGTGAAATTCATCAGTATATCTTACATGGTATTTGGAATTTGTTTAATGTTATTTGGAATAATTTTGTTTCAGCAGTTATGTTTTTGATAATGTCTGATGCAATGGGCGAGTTAGGAGGAATTGGAGGAGGTATGGGAAACATGCCAATGTTACCAGGGATGGGCGGTATTGACGCATCAACAAAATCATCACTCAACAGCATAGTTGATGTAAATAGAATTGTAGGATCACTAAGTGCAAATGAAATAGAGGTGAGAATGAATTCATCAGGTACATTAAATGTAGATGTATTAATGGAAATATTAGAAGGGGCCGCAATCATCGCAGCCATTGAAATAATTTTAGGGTTACTAATTTTCGTAGTAGGGATATGTGTGGCTAAAGGCAAAAGATGGGCCAGGCCAGTATCAATAATATCTTCAATCATTTCAATACCGTTCATCATAGCATTTGTTAATACAGATAATCAAATTCTTCTCTTACTGGCTGCATTCAATGGAGCAATCATCTATTACATGTTAAAACCAACAGCTAGAGATTACTTTAATCAAAGTTTAACAAAAAAATTAAAATAAAAATTAATTAAACTAATCACTGTAACGGATAATGAACATCGCAAAACAATACAATTCCATTAGGTAATGTTTTTGCAGTAATGCTGTGACCGTCTTCTAATCCCTTTCCACAAATGTAGCATTCCACCTTACTTACTGAAGATGAGATAGTTTGTGATTTGAGAACATGCATTTTCTGCATGATTGTTTGATTTACCCCCTGCATGGTAATTATAGTACGATCAACTAGACTATAAAGGTACCGTACTATACCGTAATTGTTTTATGCCTAAGAAATCAACAATTTCAACTAAAACTAGAGAGATCAGAATCACCTCATCAATTTAAATAATAAACCACCAAAATTTTGTTTATGGGTGGACACCTTTGGAAAGACACAAGCAAAAGTAATACCTCTAGATTTATCTGAAAACCAATTTCAAATATATAATAAAATTTCAAGAAACTATTCCCACTCATTTCTATTTGAATCTCTAACAGGCCCTGAAGTTCTAGCTGAAACATCAGTTATGGGATTTGACCCAAAAATAATCCTAAAAGGTTATTCAGATAAAGTAGAAGTAATTGAAAATGGAAAAACTACAACCATTCAAACAACAAACCCGTTTGAAGAACTAAAGAAACTATTAGGAAAATCAGATGATCAAAGTTATCGATATTTGGGAGGAGCAGTAGGAGTAGTAAACTATGATGCAATTAGATTAGTTGAGAATATCAAAGATTCACATGATTCGCCACAGCCATTAATTGAATTTGGGATTTATGATGATGGAATTCTATATGACAAAATACATGAAAAACTATTTTACTTTTATCATGATGAAAATAGATTTGATAAATTTGTGATGGGTGATGATACGTTTGGGGAATTTTATGCAAGTGAAGTAACACCAAACATGGATGAATCAAAATATTCAGAAATCGTAAACAAGGCAAAAAAATACATTCATGATGGAGATATTTTCCAAGTGGTATTATCTAGAAAATTTGCTTTTGATACAAATGGGGACAATCTAACATTATACAAAACATTGAGAAAACTAAATCCATCACCATACATGTACCACCTAAAGCAAGGAAACAAGACAATTATCGGAGCATCACCAGAAATGCTAGTTAGAATTACAGATGACAAAGTAGAGACATTTCCAATTGCAGGCACTAGGAAAATTACAGACGATGAGGAGAAAAACAAAGCATTATCTGAAGAATTAATCCATGATGAGAAAGAATTGGCAGAGCACACAATGCTTGTAGATTTGGGAAGAAATGATATTGGCAGAGTTTGCAAATATGGAACAGTCCACCCAGAATCATTAATGGAAATAAAACGATTCAGTCATGTTCAGCACATAGTAAGTCATGTTGTAGGTAATTTGGCACCTGAAAATGACATGTTTGATGCATTTCAAGCAGTTTTTCCTGCAGGAACAGTATCAGGGGCACCAAAGGTGAGAGCAATGGAGATTATTGATGAATTAGAGACAGAGGCCAGAGGACCATATGCAGGTGCTGTAGGGTATTTCTCATATAATGGATGTTGTGACTTTGCAATTGCAATTAGAAGTATCTTCATAGAAAATGACAAAGGCTTTGTCCAATCAGGTGCAGGGATAGTATCAGATTCTATTGCAGCAAATGAATTCAAGGAAACGGAACATAAAGCAGGTGCAATGCTTCAAGCATTAAAAGAGGCAACAAATTGAAATTTTTAATTATTGACAATTATGATTCATTTGTGTATAACATTGCACAGTACCTTGGAGAACTTGGAGTAGAGTGCGATGTTATTAGAAATGACAAAATAACACTAGAGCAAATTAAAGAAAAAAAGTATGATGCAATAATTATTTCTCCAGGACCTGGAACACCTGAAGATAAAAAATACTTTGGCGTGTGCTCGGAAGTGATTAAAGATATGGGACCAAACACTCCAATTTTAGGAGTATGTTTAGGACATCAAGGAATAATTAATGCGTTTGGCGGTAAAGTTACAAACGCAGGATGTGTGAGACATGGAAAGACTAGTCCTGTTAATCATTTAGAATCAAAACTATTTGAAAATGTAAAGAATCCTTTCAAAGCAACTAGATACCACAGTTTAGTTGGAGATAAGACAGTAATTCCAGATGTACTCAAAGTTATAGCTACTGCAGCAGATGATGGAGAAGTTATGGCAATCGAACATAAAGAATTCTTAATTCAAGGAGTACAGTTTCATCCAGAATCAATAATGACTGAAGATGGGAAAAAAATTCTAGGTAATTTCATCAGTCAAGTAAAGGAGAGAACAAAATGATTGCAGATATTATTTCAAAACTACAAGAAAAGACAGATCTCTCATATGATGAGATGAACAAAGTTATGACAGACATCCTATCGGGTAAAACTAATAATTCAGAAAATGTAGATTTTCTATCATTTCTTGCAGACAAGGGAGAAACAGATGATGAACTATTAGGAATGTTAGATAAAATGCAGGAATTTTCACTAAAAGTTGAGGCTAAAAATCAAGGGACCCTCATCGACATGTGTGGGACTGGAGGAGATAAACTCCAGACATTCAACATATCCACAACCGCTTCTTTTGTTGTAGCAGCAGCTGGTGGAAAAGTAGCTAAACATGGGAATCGCTCAAGTTCAGGAGTTTCAGGTAGCGCAGATATTTTTGAATATTTTGGATATAATTTAGATTCAGAGCCTGTAAAAATTGCTGAAATTCTACAAAAACACAACATTTGTTTTATGTTTGCACAAAAGTTCCACCCAGCAATGAGACATGTATCTACTGCAAGAAAACAACTTGGGACAAGGACGGCATTTAATCTCCTAGGTCCACTATCAAATCCGGCTGGAGTCAAAAATCAACTAGTCGGAGTATTCTCAATTGAATATTTGGATAGATTGCCATCATTGCTAAAAAGAAAAGGTGCTGAAAACATCATGACAGTTCGGTCAGATGATGGAATGGATGAATTTTCAACGAGTGCAGTTAACCGTGTATGTACATTAAAAAATGACAAAGTGTTAATGAATGCAATTGATCCCGAAGTTTTAGGATTGCATAAATCAGCATTGCAAGATATTCAAATTAACACTAAAGAAGATGCAATAAAATCATTTGTTGGGGTGTTAAACAATACTGCAAATCAAGCAATGATAGAAACTACTGTATTAAATGCAGCAGGAGGATTAATTGTTGCAAATATTTCAAAAAACTTTGAAGAGGCAGTAGAACTTGCATTAGATACGATAAAGAGCGGCAAGGCATTTTCATTATTAGAGAAATTCATTCAAGATACAGGAGACATTTCAAAATTAAAGGAGATTACTAATGGCTGAAAACATTCTACGAAAATTAGTAAATAATTCTCAGATGGCAATAGATGATGGAGTTTATGAAATTGATGTAAATTTGGAAAAATCACCCAAAGACTTTCTTCACACAATTAAAACAAATCCACATGCAACATTGCTAACAGAGATAAAATTTGCATCTCCATCTCTAGGTAAAATCAGAACACTGACAGACCCAGTAAGCATTGCAAACAAAATGATTGCAGGAGGCTCAAAAGCACTCTCAGTTTTGACTCAACCACACCTGTTTAATGGCTCTCCAGAGTATTTCATGAAGGTAAGAGAAGCAGTAGATGTTCCAATGCTGATGAAAGATATTATGATTGATAAAATCCAAATTGACGCTGCAAAGAAAATAGGGGCAGACTACATGTTGGTAATTCAATCACTGTATGACCAAAAATTTTTGTCAGAAATTGATGAGTTTATCGCATATGGTCACAAACAAGGATTGCAGATTTTGCTTGAAGTACATACAAAACAAGAATTAGAAAATGCACTAAACACAAAAGCAGATCTCATTGGCATTAACAATAGGAATTTAGACACATTAGAAATTAATCTTAAAACTACAGAAAGTATTCTTTCAGGAGTGGAGAAATCAAGGCCGATACTTTCTGAAAGTGGAATTAACACACCTGAAGATATTCAATACCTAAAAAAGTGCGGTGCAGATGCATTTTTGATAGGTTCAAGCATAATGAAAAGTGATAACATTGAAGAACAAGTAAAAAAATTGGTGAATGCATATTGAAATATCCTAAAAATGGCAGATTTGGAGAATTTGGTGGGAAATATATTCCTGAGACTCTAGTTCCAGCAATTGAAGAACTAGAAGAAAATTATCTTAAATTTAAAAACGATAAAAAATTCAAAAAAGAATTAGATTACTATCTCAAAGTATACGCAGGAAGACCAACACCACTATACTATGCAAAGAATTTATCTGAAAAAATTGGTGGTGCCAAAATCTATCTAAAACGAGAAGACCTACTACATGGAGGAGCTCATAAAATTAACAATACTTTGGGCCAAGCTTTACTTGCAAAAAAGATGAACAAAAAAAGAATCATTGCTGAAACAGGAGCTGGTCAACACGGGGTTGCAACTGCAATGGCATGTGCAGCATTGGGAATGAAGGCAGAAGTATACATGGGATATAGAGATACAATCAGACAAAAACAAAATGTATTTCGAATGAACATGCTAGGATGCGAAGTTCATCCAGTAAAATCAGGCTCTAAAACGCTCAAAGATGCAATTAACGAGGCAATTCGTGACTGGATTACAAATGTAGAGAATACCTACTATTTGTTAGGATCAGCAGTTGGACCTCACCCATATCCCGTAATGGTAAGAGACTTTCAAAGTGTAATTGGAAATGAAATAAAATCTCAAATGAAAAAAATTAACAATAAAACCCCAGACACAGTAATTGCATGTGTTGGTGGAGGCTCAAATGCAATTGGAACATTCTATCCACTAGTGAATTCTAATTCAGAAATTATCGGAGTAGAAGCTGCAGGTCACGGATTAAAATCTAAAATGCATTCAGCAACATTGTCTGCTGGAAGTAAAGGAGTCCTACACGGAATGATGACATACCTACTTCAAGACAGCGAAGGTCAAGTTACAGAGACTCACAGTATTTCTGCAGGATTGGATTATCCAGGAGTAGGTCCTGAGCATTCATACTATAAAGATACTAAACGAATAAAATACCACGCAGCAACAGACACAGAAGTAATTGATGCATTTCTATTGTTAACTAGAACCGAGGGAATTATTCCAGCATTGGAATCATCTCATGCAATTGCAGAAGCTGTTAAAGTTGCAAGAAAGAGTAAGAAATCAGAAACCATAGTAGTTACACTTTCAGGAAGAGGAGATAAAGACATCGAAGAGGTACAGAATTATCTGAATAAACATGACAAGAATTAAAGAAAAATTTGCAGAGTTGGAGGCAAAAAAGCAAAAAGCCCTAATATCATACATCATGGCAGGATTTCCAAATGAAAAAGCAACAATCTCAACAGTAAGAGGACTAGTAAAAGGCGGAGTAGATATTATTGAATTAGGATTTCCATTTTCAGACCCATTAGCAGATGGCCCTGTAATTCAAAATGCTAGTACTATATCTTTAGAAAAAGGAACAAAGATTACAAAGTTTTTCAGCCTTGTAAAAAAGATTAGAAAAGAAACAGACATTCCATTAATCCTAATGACTTACACCAACATCCTATATCATAAAGGATATACAAAATTCATTTCTGAGGCTAAAAAAGCAGGGATTGACGGATTTATTCTTCCTGACATGTCTATTGAAGAATCAAAAGAGTATCTAGAGGCAGCCAAAAACAAGGCAGATACAATATTTCTAATTTCACCAAATACTAGCAATATCAGAATTCAAAAAATATCCAAAGCATCATCAGGATTTTTGTATCTTGTTGCAGTGTTTGGAACAACTGGTGTAAAAACTGGAATTAAAAAATACACACTTGATGCAATAAAACAAGTCAAGAAACAAACCAAAGGAAAAATTCCAATAGGAATTGGATTTGGAGTATCAACCCCAGATGATGTAAAAAAATACATCAAGGCAGGAGCAGATGCAGTAATTGTAGGTAGCGCATATCTAAAATTAATTGAGAAAACACCTCAAAACAAACTAGAATCAAAAATTGCATCATTTACAAAAAGTCTCAAAAAACAAACAATCCGTTAAAATTAACGTCATAGTTGGCGGTCAGATATACAAACTTTCACGGAGGGAAAACTCTATTTCAGTTACAGCCGCCAAACTAGAGGTTCTCACATACAATATAGTTAGAAAAATAAAACAAAGAGGGTATCAAAACCTAAAATTCATTTGAAATGTAGATGAATTATTTACAATTGTAAAGATCGTAATTATCTAAACATTGAGAGTCTTGAGCGAGTCAAAAACAACATTGAGACAATACCAACACTCAAAATACTGATAGCTAAAAATCCAAATTCAGGAATTACATGGCTACCCATAATTTTGATTTCTCTTGAAGTTGAATCAATAGGAAGAACTAATTTTGTCCCAGAACTAGTTGTTTCTTTTTGAAAATTAGCAACCATTTCACCATCGATCCAAATAGAATTAGGATTTTCAATCAACTCCTCAGGAAGAACTAATGTAATTTGATCAGTTTCAGAGGAATCAGAAATAGTAAATGTCAATGTCTTCTCATCAGGATCAACATGAACTGCATTTGCAAGAGTTGTATCCAAGATGTATTTTACCTCAAAACCTAAACCATCACTACTCAATCCAGATGCAATTCTATCAATAGATTGGACACTTCCAGTATTGCTAACAACATGAACTACACCATTCATCCATTCATGAAGGACACAGAAATAGTAAAAATCACCAAGTTCATCAAATTGTTGAGTATGTGATTTCCCCACAGTAAAGACGCCACTATCAAAAACACCATCAACCGTACCTGACTGAGATACAGAAGTTATGGTGTGAAGTGCGCTATCGCCATTACTCCAAGTAACAGAATCTCCAGGAAACACAGTAATTTCACCAGTTGTCACTCCAGTTGATTTCTCAGACCAGAAAAACTGTGCATTCGGATCTGATGCACCTGACGGAATGGCTATCTCATAATCTTCAGCAAATGCCAAACTGCTAGAACTTGCAACAAATAGAACTAACAATGATAAAACAAAAAGAGATACTCGCATGTCACAATAATCCAATACATCTATTTCAACTAATCGTGATCAACAAAACATACAAAAACTAGATGCTCATTTGTGTAATGTGCAGACAAAGTTAATTTTTGTCACAGGCGGTGTGATGTCTGGCCTTGGAAAGGGCGTAACAACCTCCTCGATTGCAAAATTATTACAATTAGCAGATCAAAAAGTCTCATGTATCAAAATAGATCCATATCTCAACTATGATGCAGGAACAATGAATCCAGTAGCTCATGGCGAAGTATTCGTAACAGATGATGGAGGAGAATGTGATATGGATATTGGAAATTATGAAAGATTCCTAAATCAAAACATTCCAAAAAGCCACAACATTACTACAGCACAAGTATATTCATCAGTAATCGAGGCTGAAAGGAAAGGAGAATATCTTGGAGCATGTGTTCAAATTATACCTCACGTAACTGACGAAATTAAAAATAGAATTAATAAAATTTCAGAAGATGAAAAACTAGATTTTTTAATTGTAGAGTGTGGTGGAACGGTAGGGGATATCGAATCATTGCCATTCCTAGAAGCATTAAGACAAATGAGAGTAGAGGAAGGACCAGAAAATGTAATTTTTGTTCATGTAACATTAGCACCATCCTTGGATGTAGTTGGAGAGCAAAAAACAAAACCAACACAACATAGTGTTCAAGAATTACGAAGAATTGGTATCCAGCCAGACTTTTTGGCAGTTAGATGTACATTACCATTAGAAGAGAAGACAAAAAAGAAAATTGCAATGTTTACAAATGTTACACCAAAAGATGTTCTATCATGTCATGATGCAAAATCAATTTTTGAGGTTCCTCAAATGCTATACGATCAAGGAATTATGGATTCAATATTTAGAAAGTTTGGAAAAGTCGGAATGGTTAACGCATCAGCTAATTGGGACAAATGGAATAAAATTGCTCAGACCATGGTTAATCATGAAAACAATAAAGTGAAAATTGCAATGGTTGGAAAATATGTAACACTAACTGATAGTTATGTGAGCGTAAATCATGCACTAAAGCACGCAAGTGCAGGGATTGGAAAATCAATTGATATTGACTGGATAGATTCTGAATTAATTACAGATTACAATACACTATCAAACTATGATGGAATTCTAGTACCAGGAGGATTTGGAACAAGAGGATCAGAGGGAATAATTCAAACTGCCAATTATGCAAGAGAGAAAAATATCCCATATCTTGGAATATGTTTTGGATTCCAACTTGCAGCAATTGCATTTGGACGAAATGTATTGAACTTGGAAGATGCAAACTCTACAGAAATAAAACAAGATTCAAAGAATCCAATCATAGATTTACTACCAGAACAAAAAGATGTTTCAGATATGGGAGGCTCACTTCGATTGGGAGCTAATGATGTAATGATTAAAGAAAATACAAATGCCAAGAAAATTTACAATGCATCAACAATCAGTAAACGGCATAGACACAGATATGAAATTAATCAAGAATACATTCCTCAATTTGAAAGGAATGGGTTAATATTTTCAGCAGATAGTGACGGGGGTAAAAGAATGGAAATGCTAGAAATACCATTGCATAAATTCTATCTCGGAGTACAATTCCATCCAGAATTCAATAGCAGACCAGGATACCCTGAGGAAGTATTTTCAGCATTCATCAAAGCATCATCTGAGAAATAATTTTCAAAGTAGAGAGAGTTTCCAAAAATGGGAAGTTCCACAATGATCTAAATAGAATATCCTATGAGATTAATCAAGAATAATGACCCAGTGTAAGGAATGCGGTACTGAATACCAGGTAGAAGTTAGAGGGTTTTGTTCTGAAAAATGTTTTAAAATAAATATTCAAAAAAGAATCAAGGATGTAACTGAAAATGACACATCACATACGAGTAATCTTACAAAACATGAATCTTAATTATTCAATTTTAGAAATTTCATAAATTTTCTGTCTTGCATCTCGAATTGAAACTTTCTTTTTGACATAGCCTTTTTTGAGCAGATGGCTTAGTGCCAATCGGACAGTTCTATCAGGAAGCAATGTTTTGTTTGCAAGATCTTTTTGAGTCAATGCTCCCTCATATTCCAGAGTTTTCAATAAAAGTTTGGAGCTTGGAGGCATACTGAGTAGTTCTTCAGCAAGATGAACCTTTTTTGCTAAAGCAGAGATTGCAGTAGAATTCTTCTTTAAACGAATAATCTTTGCAGGAGGAAAAAACTGAGTACACTCTACAGTGTTGTTAACTTTGTATCTGTCCAACCCATCCAACACTACCTCACAGTGCAGTCTTGCAGAGATATCATCAATTTCAATTGAACTGGAATTAGATACAATTATGGGTCTACGTGTAACATCCAAAGAATTTACAGAAATTATTTCAAATACTGCAGAATCTTGAAACAATACAGGCCCACCAGCAGACATTGAATATGCTGAAGAACCAATAGGAGTAGATACAATTATTCCATCACTGTTATCGTGCCATACCTCATCACCATTAACTCTCAAAGTATGCTCCATCAACATTGCACTCTTTGATGAAAATACTGCAACATCATTTAACACAGGATAGACATTTTTTCCATCAATTTTGACACCAAGTCTCGGAACTTCCTCTACGGTGTATTTTTGTTTTTTTAACAAATTGACATATGAAGAAAATTCTCTTAATTCAATTTGAGCTAAAAATCCACTTGCTTCACCTTCACTAACTCCCAATACAGGCAAAGTTGAATCAAAAGTTCGATGAAAGTAATTTCTAACTCCTTTATCCCCACCAAGAACAATTATGCAATCAGCTTGCTTGCTTTTTGTTTTGGATATTGGAAATGAAATAATTCCAGATTCATCAAGAATTTTTTTAATTGTCTTTGCAGCAAATTCTGTACTACCAGAACCGTAAATGCCTATTTGCATAGAAGAAATAGTCAATTTAGCATAATAAAAGAATATTCGATTTTCTGTGCCTACAATAACAACTATTGTTTCGTAGGATCTTTACTCAAGATATTCAAAACGTGTTCAATAATCTGTTTTTCACCACCTTCATGAACATTTTGTCTAACTGCATCTGAACCAAGACTAACAAAAATCAAGTTTTCATCTCCAAGTGGAAATGTTATTCTAGATATTTTCTCAAATTTGGCAACAGCATACAATCCATGTCCAATTTTTGGAATCAATTCATTCCTACCCTTCCATGCGACAGATGCTCTTTTCAAAGATGCAGAAGTTTCCTCAGCAGACAAATAATTTGTAACCCCCTCCCTATGACTGGTCGCTAAAATATTCCCATCACTATCAGTAATCAGACTATGTCTAATGTGTACATCTGAATCCATAATCCGCTTCAAAAGAACTACAAAATCCATAATGTAATGTAACACAAAATGTTACTTAAAACACATTTACGAATCTCAGTAATGATACTTTGACATGGAATTTATTTTTAGATTCTTTTAGAACAAACTTGTAAAATAATTACAAATCTCGAAATTTTACTAAGTTGTAAAAATAAGATGCATTATTTTCAATTGTTCCTTTTTTTGGAATTTTCTGCAAGCCCACATTCTTTGATTCCAATGCTGCTTGAGCAGCACCCCCAGCAAAGCAAAGCGCCCACAAAAAGTCTTTTTCTTTAAGCATCGTACAAGTAAAAGCAGTACAAAAAATATCACCGATACCAGTTGTATCGTGAATATTCTGATTTGGTAGCATTATAGAATAAATTTTGTCTTTTACCAGTAAGGAGACATTAGCTTTATCAGTTAACAACACATGTTGAATTCCTTTCTTTTGTAATGCCAACATCATTTCATCATTAGTTCCATTTACAATCTGATTAGATTCTTCAGGATTAACCTTGATTGCATCTACATTAGTTAAATCAAGATCAGTTTTTTCCAAAAAAATATTATTTTGAGGATCTTTACGTCGTAAAAATCCCTGAGGATCAACAAAGAGGAAATTAGAATCTGTTTTAATATTTTTAAATGTCTCATCAGATATTTCATGATAAATTGGACTTACAAGATGAGCATCTGCATCACTATGAGAATAATCAATTTCTTCACATTCATTTTCTAGTTTAAGAGTTCTATCTGAACCAGTTATCGAAATAGTGAATTTAGTAGTGTTTTTTTGAGATTCTGAATTTACAAGATTAATTTTATCATCATTCAAATATTGTTTTGGGAAATCCGGACCAAACTTGGTGTGTAAATCTACATCAAATTTGAATTGTCTAGCAGTAATACCAGAATAACAAGCAGCCCCACCAATTTGTTCATAATTGGTACCATCAATAGTGATTGTATCAATTGCACAATGTGAAAAAACAGCTAGTTTCATTTCTTCTTAGTTTTAATCAGTATGGATTTAGTTTTTTGCATTTTTTTCAGATGCGCATTGCTCACAAAGTATCTCACCATGAATAATCACCACATCCACCCCAGATCTAAAACAAGTATGACATAGACCACGCATGATATATCAATTAAATTTCTTCGATCTAGGATTAAAACATGTATGATTTTTATCCAAAATACAGGCACAAAATATCCAAATTTTTAGAAAATTCTACAAGAATATAAGTAGGCAAATTTGCTCATGTTCATGCCACTTAAGCGTGCAAGTAGAGGTCGTACTAAAGGAGGAAAAGGATCCTCAGGTACAGTACAATGTACAAACTGCGGACAAACAGTCCCAAAAGACAAGGCAAAAAAAGTCACATCAAAATTAAATTTGGTTGAACATACTTTGGCAAAAGAACTACGTGCACAAGGCGCATATATTGCATCACCAACAGTTTTGAAACATTACTGTATTTCATGTGCAATTCACTTTAAGATTCTAAAAATTAGATCTGCAGATAGTAGAAGAAAAC
>Ga0233439_10001307_pt1 | contig 32283 bp, 32 predicted proteins | sample SI_123_September_6_FD_182713 | JGI IMG/M metagenome (GOLD analysis project Ga0233439, IMG submission 182713) | Seawater microbial communities from Saanich Inlet, British Columbia, Canada - SI_123_September2016_100_MG | ecosystem: Environmental > Aquatic > Marine > Inlet | place: Canada: British... | reverse complement strand
CTACCAGCGGGGGTATATTCCTCGACTGAAACCGGATAGGTATTACGTTCTACAGCAGCCAGCGTACTCGAACCGTTATCAGCCACGCCTACCACGATGTCATCGCCATCGACCTTGAGCGAAATTTGTTCGACGATACTGGCAAGGTTTTCTGGCTTGAATCGCTCGCTTCGCGCTGCAAGCAGCTCTTGAGATTCTTCGACGGTAATCGCGGAGAAAGTTATCTTCGTACCAGGACCTGCTTGCCCAAGCCGAGGCAGATCCACGGTCGCTACTGTAGCGATCTTGGCGTAACCACCCGTAGTCTGGCGATCGGCAAGAAGGATGATAGGTTTTCCATCGCCGGGTACTTGGATCGAGCCGTTTACCACAGCGTCAGACACTATGTCGTAACGACCCGATTTCGACTCGATCACCGGGCCATCGAGGCGTAAGCCCTGGCGATTGGACTGGTCGGAAACTGTGTAAGTGGAGTTAAAGAGTGATGCGATACCGTTTCCTGAGAACTCATCGTCTTGTGGCCCGAGAACGATACGCACGTTAATTTCGCTACCAGGCAAAGTTTGGGAGTCATCTTCCAGCAATAATCCTGACGCAACTGCGTCACTTGGTTCACCTAGATCGATTACGTCACCGGCAACCAACGCACGGCCGTCGACCCCGCCGATTCCTGAAGCAAGGTGAGTTGATCGCGAGCCAAGCGTCTGGGCAATTTCGATGCCACCTGCAACTGCGATGTACGTTCGTAGGCCGTTAATTGCCATACCGAGTTCGAGCCGGGCACCAGCATGTACGAAGTATGAAACGCCGAGTGAAATCGGCACGCCGTCGATGGTTACATCAGATTCCGCTCCGGTGACTGCGATAACTATAGCGTTCGGAAACTCGATCTCCAGCCCACCGAGCATCACTTCTAGGCAGGCGGCATTCGGGTCGTTTCCAACAAGCAAGTTAGCGGTGTCGAGCGCATCAATATCGACAGCGCCCGATACCGATACACCAAGCTGCTGAAATCCGAATCGACCTCGATCCTGAACCAGTGTCATAGGTCCCGGTTGAACAATAAGAATGGTTCGGGATGGGTTATCGGTCATGAGATTTCACCGAGACGAAACGCACTTTGGAACCAGGGGTAATCAAAGACGGTGATTTACTACTCACGTCAAACAATTTTGCCAGTGTCCTACCGATCAATTGCCATCCGCCGGGGCTGGCGTTCGGGTATACCCCGGTCTGAGATTCGGCTATCCCGACCGAACCAGCGGGGACACTAACGCGAGGCGTTTTCAGTCGAGGCATTGCGATTCTTTGACCGAGACCACCGAGATAAGGAAAGCCCGGTGCAAAACCGATCATGTAAACGCGGTAGTCGATACCCGAGTGGATATCGATAACTTCTTGAACAGACAGGTTGGTGTGCTCAGCGAGCGAGTCAAGATCTGGGCCATCATCCCCACCGTAAACAACCGGCAGCTCGACGATCCGTGCCTGCTCAGCTTCTTTATCGGGTCGATCTTTCGAACGATCAACTAATTCCGCCAGTCGTTCGTTCATTTCAACGAATCTGGACACCAGCGGATCGTAACTTACCAACAGCGATCGATAGGTCGGCACAAGCTCTCTAACTGCTTCGAGACCTGCCATTTCGACCGTCTTCACGAGGCTATATATTTGATCGTTCACATTCGGATCGATCTCGGATCCTAGTTCGATGACGATAGCCGAATCGCCAGCCGGAACAAGCCGTGGGTACGTGGTTCCTGAAGCTTCGTTCGTTGCCATACTACTGAGTTGCACCGATACCAGCGATGAGCTTGTTCATCGACGTTATCTCTACGCCTGCGGCTTCGAGCGAACCTCGGACTGCTGCCGCTAACTCGACCGCTCCTGCGGTGTCGCCGTGCAAACATATCGAATCGGCGGAGAAGTCGATTTCAGTACCGTCGATTGCGGTCACTTTGCCTTCGGTCGCCAGTTTGAGCGACCTTTCCACAACTTGATCGGGATCGTGAACAACCGCGCCCGGTTGCGAACGTGGAACAAGTGTTCCTTCGGCGGTTACAGCACGATCTGCGTAGCACTCTCGCGCCACTCGCACGCCCTGTGCCCTCGCGATCGACTCCCATGGCGAACCGGCCAACACGACATGAATTAGTTCAGGATCGAACGCCTTAACAGCCAACACTATCGCTTCAGCTACCGCTTCATCACGAACGGCGGTGTTGTACAACGCACCGTGCGGTTTTACATGTTGCAGGTTTCGATCAGGTGTAAACGCTGCCAGTGCACCTACCTGATAGGTGACGGCGTTTCGAACTTCCGTAGGTGTCAGATCCATGTTTCGCCGGCCGAAACCCGCGAGGTCTGGATATGCCGGATGGGCACCAATACCTACGCCGTTATCGATCGCCAGGTTCACCGTTTTCGCCATCCAATCGGGGTCACCCGCGTGAAATCCGGTCGCTATATTCGCAGAGGTGATGTACTTCACGATTTCACGATCGAGTCCAAGTTCATACCCAGCAAATGACTCACCGATATCGGCATTAAAATCGATCTGTCCTGTCGCACTAATCGTCAATTACCAGCTCCATCACTCTTACAAATTGCGGGGTGGGATTCGGGGATATCTACAAGCAAAGAACGACCTGTATATGCCGCCAGATTGCTTGCACTTGGAGCGTAGCACAGTAGGAGATATTTCCAGGAGACATTTACACTGTCGCTATGCTTGATCAGTTTCTACAAGGACTCAGCAACAAATTAGCGTCCGTATGGCGCATTTTCGGATCACCTCGCATTGCAGGTAGTGCGAAAGCCGCTTCTTTTAGCAAGACTGCATGGTCAAAAAAAGGTCAAGTAAGTCCTCGCACTACGAGCTTAACTGCCCGCACTCGCAACGCAATCATCGGATTCGGCGGAGTCGCCGTCGCTATTTTGTCGATTTGGTTAGTGATGTCGCTGTTCAGTGGAGATGGCGACGAAGTAATCACAGCCGAGGGTTTTCCGACACCAACGCCATTCGCTGGCCCCGAGTTCATGACCGAGGTTCAAGCTCTCAGCCTTGCACTCGCCGCCGCAAGAGACGCCGGGCTGGTAAGTCAAAATTTCGATCACATTGGTCGTCGTATTCGATTTGGCGAATACGCCGTAGCGACCGGCGAGCGAAACCGTGCAGACCTAGGCTTACTCGAAACTCCGTCAGAGACTGAAATTTGGGCGTTCGCATTCGCTGGCGATGTACGCCTAGAACTCGATAATGGTGAGAAGGTCGATTACGACAATCTAACCGTGGTTGTCGATGCGCTAACAGGCAATATCTATCGAGTTGAAGCATTCTATGGCGATTACGAATCGGAAGCTCGTGCTCCCGTATGGCTCCGACCACCGGAACCAACTGCAACGCCTAGACCGGCTCCCACTAACTGAATCCGAGCTTTTTCTCTCGCATGGAAACGTACTTGCCCTGCCCGATTACCAAGTGATCGACAATCTCAATATCCAGTAGTTTCCCTGCCTCGACTAACGTCTTGGTAATAGCGATATCTTCACTACTTGGAGTCGGATCGCCCGACGGATGATTGTGGACAATCGCTATTTGAGGTGCGTTTCGTCGAACAGCCGTCGCAAATACCTCAGCTGGGCGAATCAGTGCGGCGTTCACGCTGCCTGAATAAAGATCCTCAATACCCAGCACTTGATTGCGTGTCGATAAAGTAGCGACTCGCAGGTGCTCTCTGTCGAACGATGACATTTCGGCTAAAAACAGCGTGGCAAGATCGGACGGGGAAGTAATGGTCACGCGATCTTCAGGAGTTAGCGATGCAACACGCCTTCCCAATTCGATACCAGCAAGAATCTGGCACGCCTTAGCGGTGGAAATTCCACGAGAATCGCACATCTCATCGAAAGTGATTCGAGATAGCCCCGAAATACCTCCGAACTCGGCAAGCAATCGACTCGCCATAACGAGAACATTCTCGCCTTCAAGACCTGTTCGAAGCAGAATCGCCAGAAGCTCAGAGTTCGACAGATGCCCTGCCCCGTAGGAAGCCAAACGCTCTCTAGGTCGTTCTCCCGAAGGAAAGTCACGAATCGCAGGGTGGGTAATTCTTACGGCATCACCGATGGACTCGGCAGCAGGGGAAGCGGGAACAGTAATTAAAGTCATAGTCCCGGCAGTTTATGCCGAGGCAAGTTCAATTCTTAACCGTGGATGTCACACCAGAAAATAAGATTGGGGTCGAACCCACAAACGACTCCGAGTCTCGCCTTTGCCAACTGTATTTTTAATCGCCATTCTTGTCTTGGTGACCGTGGGTATTGTCCAGATTAAACGGGCACTATTCAGGAATAAAACCGACGGCGGGCAATTCGAGGCAGAAGTATAGAAAGAGCGGACTGCAACTCATCACCCTCGCTCCGCGCCACCGATGATCTCTCCACTGTGCCGGGCTACGCTCTAGAAATAATGCTGAGAAGGTTTATTACGGTAATCCCTCTCAGCCAAACTACAGGTAAGCTCTGCGGGAATAATTTCCAACGACGAGAAAATTGCCTAAATGCCCAACTCCAGCTCTCCCGCACAATCACCGTTTCCGACCACTATCGAAGAGATGACGCCCGAATGGCTGTCGGCAGTGCTCCCGGGTGCCACGGTGATCGGTGTTAGTGCTGAGAGAATCGGTGAGATGGACGGCTTCAACGGCGTTCTCGCACGTTTGACCCCAACATACGAAAATCCAAACCCAGCACTACCTCAAACTCTCATCGCTAAAATTCCCGACAAAGAACCGGCACAACGAGCTGCTCAATCGGAAGTGTTCGATATTGAAGTCGGTTACTACAGGACATTCGCAAACAACACTGGTGCAGATAGCGGGGATGCGATTCACCCTCGTTGCTATTTTTCCGCTGCTGAACCAGTCAGTCACGACTACGTTCTGCTTCTTGAAGACCTATCGCACGGACGAATGAGTACGTTTTTCACATATACGCCGGTGCCGGATGCCGAACGAATCGTCGATACTCTGGCCCAGCTACACACGCCACGTTGGAACAGCCCAGAGCTAGATACATTCGAATGGGCGGTCGACGGTCGAGATCCGAAAGTGTGGCACGATAGGCAAACTGCTTACGTAGCCTCTTTGGATAAGTTTTTCGATTCGTGGGGTGATCTGCTCCAACCCGGCACCCGCGAAATCACAGCGGCGTTCGGTCCGAAGATTACTGATGTTATGACAGTGCCTGAAGATGCAGCCGTAACGCTGACTCACGGCGATACGCACCCCGGGAACCTTTTCCTGTTCGATGATGACACCAAGCCCGGCGTTAGGGTTATCGACTGGCAGCGCACAGCCGTTCAGCAGGGTGTTCGAGACGTTACGAACTTCTTCATTTTCAGTCTCGAGCCCGAAGAACGTAAGCAAGCGGAGACGAGCCTACTGGAACGGTATCTTGCGGGCCTTCACGACGGTGGTATCGACGACTATCGAATGGAAGATCTTTTACGTGAGTACCGACGAGCGTTGCTCTATCCGATCATCCGTATGGTGCCTATGGGTTCCAAGTTCTCTCCAGACACTCCGGGTGCGAGAGATGCTGCACGGCAGATATTCCCTAAATTGGTCGCTCTAGAAGACTGGAACTGCGGCGAGCTGTTCTAGCTAGCGTTCATCAAACGCCTCTGCCGCAGACAGTGAACCTGCGTTCGACTGGGTGAATAGCTTCTGAGGCGAACTGGGAGGCACTCTCAGCCCCCACCAAGTAATTCCTCGCGGTTTTCTCATTTTTTTGCTGTTCATCTTAGCTTTACACAAACGGCGGGCGGGAGTAGACACAGATGAGGCACAACCCTAGCGTTCTCAATGTGAACGTCTGGGGCGTATTGACGTGGAGCGAAGTAGGAATAGCGAGTTCTATCGATCGAGCACAAGGAAGAATACGGTTGATTACCTTGGTTGAATGGTCTCCAAATCAAGGAGGGCGGGTTCGCTAATCGAGAGCTAAGGAGAGAGAGAATGAGTAACTATGATGCCCAGGAAGTACTACGTCACATTCAGATAATTCTGAGTAGCGAAGGACTAACTCCGTGCCAACTGAGAGAGAAAATCGGTGATCTGATCAACGATGAACTCAACAACGGCACTCTTGTTTGCGACAAAGCGTGGCAGAAGTGCGAATCCAAGGTTTCAACTATTTATCCCTTGACTCACTGGACGCACCAACTGCCAGTAGGAAATTGTGCGATTCATGGTGGCATATTCGTTAAGCCAGTACCTTCGTCTACCGTTGCTTGATCCGAGCAGATCTGCAGCCGGAGGAAGTAGGTTAAATGCACCGAGTCGAACGGGGACTACTCCTACGCGAATTTCGACTGCTCACTACCCATAATCAGGCAGCGAGCAGTCGCTAGACCAAAATCCGTACGTTACGACCAGGGCAGGTTAACCCGCATTCCCGATTGCCACGACTCCTGAATAGCGTCGGTAAACTCCATGTACTTCAACGAATCGGTGAAGTTTGAACGAGTCACAGGCTCAACGCCCTTGATGGCATTGATGAACTCTTCCTCAACACGCCAGCTGCCACGCTTCTCGGCTGGAACCTCGATGACGCTCATCCTGTCGTCGCCCTTACGACCACCACTCACGACCGGATCGTTGCCGAGTCCGCTTGTTGCAATGTGAATAGTTCCTTCTGTGCCGTAAATCCAAATTTCGGTTGGTGGAACAAACGGACCTGAAACAGTAGTGACCGAAAGGTTCACGTTAACGCCGGCACCCGTTGTGTAGATGATGTCGATCTGGTCAGGAATCGTCATTGCCATTCGCGATCCGTCCCAGCCCTTGCGGGAAGGAACCCGAACCTGAGAATTTGCCGAAACCGATGATGCAGGGCCAATAATTCGCATCAGGTTTTCATACCAAATTCCGGTAGTCATAACGTTGTTACCCGAAAGTTCGCGAATGTGACGCCAGTGAGCGTCCTGATCAGAATCGGGGAATGCACTTCCGTCAGTGACTCGTGCGTTCACGTTGACGATATCGCCAACGTAGCCATCAGCAATGATGTCGATCACGTGCTGTTCGCATGCCATGAGATGCGGAGGCGGAACGACCTGCGTAATCAGATCGGGATTGGCGAGTGATGCAGCGAGCATGTCACGCGCTTCGGAACCGTTCATCGCCATTCGAGCTTCAACCAGAACGTGCTTGCCGTTATCGAGCGCGGTCAACGTAGTGGTGGAATGCATGTATGGCCATGTGCCAATGCATACGGCATCGATATCTGGATCTTCAACGAGGTCGAGCCAAGTTGGGTACGCCTCGCCAATTTCGTACTTGTCGGCTGCGATCTGGCTCGATTCGATCGACCTGTTCGCAACCCCAACGAGCTCCACACCCTGTTGGGCGCGTAGGCCAGGAATGTGGCGTAACGCCGTATTGGCACCTGCTCCGATGAAACCGACTTTTATCGTTTCGTTTGCCATCTGGCGATAATCCTCTACTGTGAATTTATATAGGTACGCTAAGCAGATAAAAATCTCTGCGCGCACAGAACTGAGGCTGGAAGTTTACGTCAATCAGCCGATGACACAATCTAAAATCCCCGCTAAACGCGACAATCCTGAACGAAAGCTCTAAAAATAATGTCGATGACCCCAGAATACTCAGGCACCACGGCCGCTGTTCCGACTGACATCGTTATGACCGGCACCGGTGTTCAAATCGCCTGGGACAACGGTCAAACCTGTACCTATCCTTATCGATATCTTCGACTGCAGTGCGCTTGCGCCGCTTGTGTTGAGGAGATGACGGGTCGGCCGCTTCTGAACGTTTCTCAAGTGCCGAACGACATCATCGCTGCCGATCATCTGATGGTCGGAAAGTACGCAATCCAGTTTCTGTGGACCGACGGTCACGATTCAGGAATTTACCCGTACCAGATGCTTCTTCGACTTGCGGCGAACGACGATGCTGTCGTGTGCGAGGCGAACTGATGGCAGATCGACAGCTCGATCATCGAGACGTGACGCTGCAATCGGTTGGCGACTACGGTCGCCAGTTGGAACGAGCACTCAAGGGTTTAGAAATCGAAGAAGCGCGCTGGATGCCTACGCCTAATTCGAACCACATACTTTGGACTCTGTGGCACATGGGCCGGATGGAAGATATGTGGGGCTGGTACCTACGAGGTAAAGGCGATAGCGCATGGATCGAAGGCAGTTGGGCTGAGCGCTTGGGAATCGAGCCAGAACGCAATGGCGCTGGCGATTCGATCGAACAGGTTCGAGATTTTCCTGACGTATCGGTCGAAGAAGTTACCGGCTACTGGAAGGCAGCACGCGAGCTGTTGATTCCTTCGATTGAGGGTGTCACCGTCGATCAGCTTGGAGACAAACGCCCTGAGATTTGGGAACACGCTCCCGATCGAGCACCGACGCTCCTCTGGGCACTCGGCAGAATCCCAGTAGAAAACGGCCAACACACAGGACAAATAGCCTATATCCGAGGGCTATACGCAGCAAAGTTCGGGTAGCACGCTTAGCGGTTAGGCGATATTCCGATATTCAGTTCCCTTCCGGATGGAAGGGCTAGGGTAGGAGAATTGCGACGTGGAGCCGAGTCGTCCGACGACGAGCGCTACTCACGTCTCGACCGTTGTAACTGAAAAGTATCGTGCACAAGAAATTTCTCATATTCGCAGCTGTCGTGATTTTCACGTTCACCGCTGGTTGCAATCAAATATCTTCTTCTGATGTGACCAGTCGAGACAATCGTGCGGCAACCGTAACTGCGAACGTCGCCGCCACGCTTTCTTCATCGACGTTAAACTCAACCTTGATTTCAGAGGCATCGGATATTCAATCTGCAATGAATCTCTGGATGATCGAATCCGGTGAATGGCCCGAAGCGCTTACGGAGCCGACTAATGAGTTCACCACGACTGATCCGGCACTATCGCCGACTTACCTGAAAGCGACCACGCTAGTGTGCTCATACACGTGGGATTCTCAGGGCCGCACAGAACAGCACTGCTAGACAACTAAAACGTTGGCTTGCTGGCTCCGTACGACTGAGTTGCGTTCGCTAGGAACGACGAGCGGAACTGAACACCCCACCGACCGTCGATCTTCGTGAAAATCCACAGCGTGTCGAAGCCGTTGTACTCCGAACCGTCTTTGTGCTGGCGTGATTGACGAATCACCAGATGCACTTTCTCCGGACCAGCCTGCGCTGCGGTCACCGATTTCGAGATCGTTGTGTGCCAACCTTCGGCAACCAATGCCTTGGTCATATCGTCCTGAGGCATTTTAAAATCGTCACTCGTGACCCAGGTCTGAAACTCAGTTCCGGCGAGTCGCATGTGGGGGAAATGCATTTCGGCGATCATCGCGTCGGCGTCGCGATCGTTAAACGTTTGCGCCCAACGCGTAAAAGTATCGATCGCTTCCTGTGCTGAATTGCTCAATTTCGATTTCCTGTCTTAGGTTTCTATGCTTAGAAGCGTTGAGATGTACGCCGATGCTTGCGCACAAAACGCAAAGCAGGGTTAAGATACCCGCCGGAACGAAGTTGTGACCACACGAATTCGGCGCCCGAGAAGAAATCGCGCATCCGAAACTGATTTTACGAACAGCTATCAGGGATAAAAATGGTAAAACGAATCAACCGAGTTATTGAACTCATCGAATCCGGAGAACCGGTTTACTACACCGGAACCGGTGATCTGACGTACGAAAATGGACTGAAGCAGGCAAGCACTTGGGCCGACTTCCTCATTACCGATTTCGAGCACCACGCCTTCGATGTTGCGGGCCTAACGGAATTCATGAGAGGACTCGTCGATGGCGGGCCTACCAAAGCTGGGCACCGCACACCGGCTGTTATCTCAACACTGCCGTCCAACTGCCGAACCATCGAAGAAGTTCGAGCTAATGCATGGCAGATCAGACAAGTCCTCTCTGCCGGAGTTCACGGAATTCTCCACACGCACGCTCGACAGGCCGACGCCGTTCGTGCGTTCATCGAAGAGTGCCGATACCCGTTCCACAAGAGCGGACGCGAGGGGCTAGGCGAAGGTCAGCGTGGAGCCGGTGGTCAGAAACAGCCATCTGAAATTTGGGGCGTAACTCCTCAGCGCTACACCGAGATTGCCGACCCTTGGCCTTTGAACCCAGAAGGCGAACTCTTCTTGGGTCTCAAGCTGGAAAATCAAGAATCGGCCGCCAATTCAGACGCTATTTGTCGAGTGCCGGGACTAGCGTTCGTTGAGTGGGGTCCTGGCGACATGGGAATGTCGTTCGGAATGGCAGATGCTCACGACCCACCGTACCCAGAAGAGATGAACCGAGTTCGTGAACAGATCAAGGGCGCTGCGGACCGTAATGGTCTCAAGTTCCTATGCTCTTGGAACGACCCGAACAAGGACGACGCTGGAAACATTCAGGTTCTTATCGACATGGGCGCTAACATCTTCTCCGGTGGCGGCGAAGAGAAGGCAACCGTCGGACGCAAGATGACCAACCGTCAGATGCCAGTGGGCTAGCGAGGGCGTTAGGTTTCATCGTCGTCGGACGACTCAGTCACGCGTCGCAGTCTCCCACCCTCTAACTCCCTCCCACTCTGGGAGGGAGGACGATAAATGAGGTTGACCACTTACAGATGGTCTCGTAGAGATGGCTTCTGCGAGTAATAACCCCTTCTCCCAGCGGGAGAAGGTTGGGTTGAGGGAGATTCGTGCGACCGTGCCAACGTCGGGCGCCCCCCCTCACACTTCGACAAGCTCAGCAAATGCCAGAAGTCCTCTCCTTAACCGAAAGGACTTCTGGGCGATAACTAGCAATCGGCATATGTCATCCTGAATTCATTTTCAGGATCTATCGCTGGCGCACCAAACGATGAAACCAACCGAACGTTTGACCCTGAAAATGAATTCAGGGTGACAGAGGTGATACGAACCGGCAACGCTGGTACGAATCAACTACAAAAAAACCGGGTAGCTCAATACGAGCTACCCGGTTTTCATTTAAGTCTTATTTGACTACGAACTATTACTCTCGTCCGAGTAGGTTCTTCACCGTTCCAACAACATCTGCCGGCTGAGGCATGAACGCCTGTTCGAGAGCACTGTTGTACGGAACCGGAGAGTGAGGTGAGGTGACTCGCTTCACAGGAGCATCGAGGTGATCGAATGCCTTGTCGGCAATAATTGCGGCAAACTCTGAAGACATCGAAGCGCGAGGAGTGTCCTCATCGACGATCACTACATTGTTCGTCTTGGCAACCGACTCGATGAGGATGTCTTCATCGAACGGTGAAAGCGACATCATGTCGATCACTTCAGCATCGATTCCGATTTCAGCAAGCTGTTCGGCAGCCTTCTGACATACAACCGATGTGTACGACATGCCAACCAACGTTACGTCGGTTCCGCGTCGCATGTAGCGACCCTTGCCGAGCTCGATAACGTAATCCTCGTCAGGAACAAATCCGGTGAGGTTGATTAGCTTCTTATCGTTCACGAGGAATACTGGATCGTCGTCACGAATTGCTGCTGCGAGCAAGCCCTTCACCGAATAAGGATCGGAAGGAACTACTACCTTGAGCCCAGGAATGTGCGCCAGCATCGAGTAGAAACTCTCTGAGTGCTGAGCCGCGTGCCCCGTGCCTGCGCCTGAACGTGCAAACAAGGTCAACGGGACCTTGGTCTGCCCACCGAACATGTAGCGACTCTTGGCTGCATTTGAAAGCAGCTGGTCGAACGCCACAGTTACGAAGTCGAAGTACATAAGGTCGACAACTGGGCGCATGCCAGTTAATGCGGAACCTACGGCTGCGCCAACGAATCCGGCTTCGGAAATTGGTGCATCACGAATGCGTTCAACGCCAAACTCTTGAACCAATCCCTTAGTGGCAGCGAACGGCCCGCCCCACGCGTCGAGTGGTTCTTTGGTGTCCTTGTCGAAGCCACCTGAGATGTCTTCGCCCATCAGGAACACATCATCATCTCTGTTCATTTCCGCTCGTAGCGTGTCACGGAAAATGTCTCGGAATCGCATCTCCGAGCCCGCGACACCGTCGTATCCGGGTCCTAGCGGGTTATTTGCTTGTGAGGTCGTCATATCTGTTTCTAATTCTTGAATTCTGGGTACTAAATAATCTGGTTGACCAAAAGGGATAGTGTGCGGTTAGCGCAGACCCGCAATTGGGTTCGAGTAGTTGACGTAAACATCGTCATACAGAGTCGAAATGTCCGGCATAGGGCTATTCAAAGCGAACTCAACAGCGTGAAGCATTTCCTGTTCGATGGAATCACGGATGCTCTTCATCTTCTTTTCTGTCATCAGCTTCTGCTTGGAAACAGTTCGTTCAAAATGCTTAATGGCGTCGAGCTTCTTGTAAAACTCTTCTTCTTCTGGCTTTCGGTACTTGCTTGTATCGTCGGCGTGGAAGTGACCGTGGTACCGGTAAGTCTTCATCTCGATGAATGTTGGACCTTCACCCGCACGGGCTCGTGCAATTGCTTCACCCGCTGCGTCGTAGACGGCGAATACATCCATGCCATCCACAACGATACCGGGCATTCCGTAGCCCTCGGCTCGTGAGGCAATGTCTTCAGCGGAAACGGCGTACCAGGAAGGTGTCGCTTCGGCGTAGCCATTGTTTTCGCAAGCAAAAATAACCGGGAGCTTCCAGACAGAAGCGAGGTTCATTGATTCATGAAGTACACCCTGTGAAGAAGCACCGTCGCCGAAGAACGAAACTCCGACTGACTCGTGCTCGATGCCCTTGAGCTTTGCAGTCAATGCTGCACCAACTGCCAGTGGAATCGAAGCTCCTACAATGCCGTTCGCTCCGAGCATCCCTTTCGAGAAGTCGGAAATGTGCATCGAGCCGCCCTTGCCGCCGCACTGGCCTGTCGCCTTACCGAACACTTCAGCCATCATCTTGTCGGTTTCGAGACCCTTAGAGATGCAGTGACCGTGCCCACGGTGAGTCGAGCCGATCCAGTCCTTGTCGGTTAGGTGCGCACAGATTCCGGTGGGAGGTGCTTCCTGCCCGTCGGATGTGTGTGCCACACCCATCGAGTTTCCTTTAAGGGTCTGTTCGAGCATCGTCTCCTCGAAGCGGCGGATTCGATACATCGTCGTGTATATCCACTCCAGCTTCTCTTTGGAGATATCCATCTTTAAGTGCCTCCGGCTAACCGTTTGGTGCTTTGGTGACTTCAGCGGGCAATCAGCCCTACTCAAGCGCATATTTCAGATCAAGACATTGGTCGAATTCGAATGGTCAGATAGCGACCGGCGTTACGACACGAGAACTTTAGCATCGTGAAGCGCTGTGCGGAGCAAAACTATCGACTGGAATTAGCCGCGACCGATAAATCGACCCAGTGACTTCTTCAGCGAAGCCTCTTCAGGTTTCTCATCGTGCATAACTCCGTCGAGTAGCGAATCGTATGGCGACGATTCAGCATTGATCGCTGGAGTAACCGTGAACAAAATTGTGTCGTCGGTTCCTTTTTCTTTCACACGCAATGCCTCCTCTATCACCTCTTTAACGGTGTACATGGCATGAGGTGAAAGAACGATTCCTTCCGCACGAGTGAACATCAGACCAGCGCTGTACGACTCGATCTGTCCGTGAGCCACAGCCTCGATGTACTTCTCTCGATAAAGCGATGAAACGATAGGAGCTACACCGTGATATCGCATTGCCCCTGCCAGTACTCCCGGCGGTGAGTATTCACGTCCCAGTGTGTACATCGGCACTTGCGGCATAAGACCGGCTGCATCGGCAGACTCTTCGGTGTAGACCCCGCGTGTGAGGCTCGGTGAAGAAGATTCTTCAACGGCGACAAATCTTGTATTACGACCTTGGATTCGAGCCGGAATAAACGGAGCGATAAGACCACCGAAGTGCGATCCGGCCCCGATAGATCCGATGACATGATCCGGCGCTTCGTTTACTGCAGCCAATTGTCGTTGAGCTTCGAGTCCAACGATCGTTTGGTGAATAAGCGTGTTGCCCATCAAGGTAGGAATCGCAAATTTCACGTTCGGATTGAGTGTCGCCTCTTCGTAAGCTTCTGCCAGCGCAGTTGCGATCGATCCAGAATCAGCGCCTTCCTTTTTGAACTGATGCTTGCCTACTCGCGTGTTCTCCGATGGACTTGCCTGTACATCAACTCCCCAAACCCGACCGTATGCATCGCCCCGAGCCCGATCAGAACCGAGCTTTCTAACGCTGTAAACGCGGCTCTCGAGCCCAAACAGTGAAGCAGCATGACCGATAGCGCTGATCCAGACGCCTCCGGCTCCGCCCGTAACAATTCCGTCGGCACCCGCCTTCTTCGTGTAGTACGCCTGCGGAATTGCGGTATTCGATTCATATGATCCGCTCGGACTCCCGCTTTCTACCTTGTAGAACAGCTTGGCAGTAGTACCCAGTTCCTTTTCGAGAGCCGTAGCCCGGAACATGGGAGTCGGCCGCCACTGCTGATATGCCTGTTTCACTTCCTTAGGGATGTTGAACGTGCGGCTTTTGGCGTTTAGCTCTTGCTCGATTATCTGTTTAGGAAACAGTGGAGCGAGTTCTCTAGCGGTAATTGGATATCCGGAAGGCGACATCATCGGCGGAACTCTGAACGGCAGATCGGCCTCAACGTTGTACCAACGGGAAGGCATTTCACGAGGGTTCAGCGTAATTCGGTTGCCAGTAACAGTTGCCATTCTTATGAGAATCCTTTTGTCGTTGTGCACACAGAATAAGCCAATTCGTAGACCCACGGATGACCACAAGAGCCGAACGAAGAGAAGGATATAGCGAACAGCCTCTTTCGTACCTCTATCGAACTGTGCATTTCAAAATCTAAATAATTTCCCAGTAAAGACCGAATGGTCATCTAATTCCGGTAATGGGTTTGAACTGAACCGAATTTCTGGGCGACAGTACAATCCAAGCAATCGCGTCATGTACGCACGAGCACATGTCTAATCGCGTCACCAACCCAGATATTCAGTGTGGAATTACATGAATCATCGAGTTACTCAGCCCTCGAAATCCGGAATCACGATTCTTGCCCTCGCATTAGCACTAATGGTCGTTATTGCGTGTGGAGGAAGCGAAGGCGAGATTGGACCGCAGGGACCTGCCGGGGCCCAAGGTAAAATTGGCGCTGAAGGACCTGCTGGCTCGACCGGTCTTCAAGGCTTCCCCGGAGTGGCCGGCCCGGAAGGATCACGAGGGCCTAAAGGCTTGACTGGAGCATCAGGAGACGATGGAAAATCAGGTGTTCTCGCGATAGGTCCTGGACTCACCACTGCTGGCGCTATCGAAGGTGATGTAGCTTCAGTAGATTTCGACGGTACAGGTGAAGCGAATACAGTTGCGCGAAGCGACCACGATCACGACGCCGACTACTTCACAGCGCTCGAACTGGCAGCGGGAACTGCCGATGTTGCTTGGGAATCGATTACAGGTGTCCCGGGCGACCTTAGCTCCGGTGGTGTCGCTTCTTCAGTCCAATGGGACGACATCGTAAATCGACCTGCTGGATTAGACGATGGCGACGATAGTCTGGAAGCAGTGAACTGGAACGAAATTCTCAATCGTCCAGCAGCACTCAACACCACCCTCGGCGGAATGAACTGCGGTTCATCCGAGATAGCCATCTTTAACGGTTCGACATGGGTCTGTGGTGATGCCGGGCCATCCAGCGGCGACTACGCAATATCGAGTCAATCGTGCGGTGCGGGTCTGGTAGCAGTCGGAATTGACGCTACCGGAAATCTCGTATGTATCACGCTATCGTCCAACGAAACTGTTCCGTTTCAGCGTGCCAAGCACGTGAATACCACCCTCGTGATCGGCCCCGGTGACGCAGGATTATGGAACTCGGTGACTATCGGCGATGACGGTCTGCCAGTGCTCGCCTACGAAGCGAACAATGCTCTTTATCTCGCCCAATGTGACGACGTTTCATGCACTTCTGCCACACCTTCTATTGTTGAAAGCACTGGGTCTGGCGACTTGCATGCATCGGTGATAATTGGAACCGACGGGCTGCCTCTGATCGCTTACAAAAACTCAACCAGTTCCGATTTCAAGATAGCCCACTGTCAGACGATCAGCTGCGCAAACAGTTCCAAGACGACTATCGAGGGAACAGGGAACGTTGGAGCGTACACATCGATCGCAATCGGTACAGACGGGCTAGGTGTCGCTAGCTACTACGACACGACAAACGGAAACCTGAAAGTTGCGCACTGCAACAACACGGCTTGCACTTCGGCTGATATCAACGTCATCGATGAAACCGGCGACGTTGGGCGCTATACATCACTTGCTATTGGAGCCGACGGCTTCCCGATCATCAGCTACTACGATGTGACCAATACAGCACTGAAAGTTGCACACTGTTCGAACTTGGCTTGCACTACCAGCACGAATGAAATTATCGATTCCGCAGGCGATGTCGGTAAAGACACTTCTATCGTTATCGATGGTCGAGCGCTCGTCAGCTACTTCGACGTGACGAGCAACGATCTCAAAACTGCCCACTGTTCAAACATGTCGTGCTCGGCATCGACCACGGCCGCAACTGTAACCAGTGGTGGTGTTGGCGACTGGAACTCGATGACAATCGGAACCGACGGGCGAGCAATCATCAGCTACTACGATTCGTTCAACGGCTTTCTGGAAATCGCACACTGCGACGACATTGCCTGCACAAACGCCACATCTGTAGATGTCGATACATCTGCATTAGCCGGTCAGCACACGTCGATCACGATCGGTTCCGACGGTCTTCCTTTGGTGATATATCACGATGTGGCTTCGAGGAATCTTAAAGCTGTTCGATGCTCGAACAGCTTCTGCCTACCGAATGTACGCAATCGTTAGAGATTACCTGTGGCGTTTAGTATCCGATCATTCCGACCGACAGACCTAGAACCGATCATCGAGATTACTGTTGCCGCTTGGCAACCAATATTTGCTTCAACCAGAGAAATCGTTGGAGAAGAACTATTCGAAATAGTTCACGCTGACCCTAACGCCAGAAAACGTGAACAGGTCAGCAAGGCGTGCCAAGCGGACGACCCAAGGCAGGTTTGGATAGCCGAGAGCGATTCTGAAATAGTTGGCTTTATCACCGTCAACATGGACCACGATAGAAAAGTGGCGGAAATCGGTAACAATGCCGTTTCACCTGCGCACCACCACAAGGGCATTGGCGCAAGAATGTATGAGTTCGTGCTTGGCCAAATGAAGCAGGCGGGCATGAAGGCAGCGATCGTTACCACCGGTGGCGACGAAGCGCACGCTCCCGCCCGCAGTGCATACGAGAAGGTCGGATTCTCAGGTCCGGTTCCGTCCGTCGAATACCACATCAATTTCTGACCTTATTCAGCCCTGAAATCGTGATTAACTAGACTTGCAAGAACCGTTTAGAGGCGTACGCCGGAAACTCGGAGGGCTGGAGTGGACAAATCATTTGATCAGTTGATGATCGACATCGAAGAGAACGACAACTGTGGATATTTTCCGATTCAAGTTTTCGAAACGCAAAGCGAGCCGCAAACCGCGGCTTTAATCACCATTCCAAGTATTCCCGAAAACGACGAACCCCATGAGGTTGTTGGATGGTGCTCAGATAACGGTGGAATGCCTTGTGAAGTGACCGCCGTGCTGGTTGGAGATTCAGGCTCGGGACAGGCACTAATGATCCATGGAGGAGACGAAGGAATTAGGCTACGCCCCACATCTTCTGATTCACCTTGGGTACTTGGGGCGAACGACCAAATAGGCGAGCCATACCTGTTGTTACAGACCTCGGTAAAACTCGTTTATTCATAATCACACGCACGTTCAATTCTGAGGTCCCTCTATTTGCCCCCTCGAACTGTTGACACTGAAAAATCCTCCGTGATAGTTTTCACATGCGCTATTTTGCAGGGCATGCGCTGTTCGTTCGCGTTCGCTTTTGGCCCTTCTAGTAATTATTGAATCGGGAGCTCTTAAGAAGAGTATGGATCCGAAACCGTTAACCACTGCCGAATGGGCTGAAGTCGGTACAGCACTCAAGTTTCTGTGGCTTGCTTTGGGATTTGCGTTAGTCGCTGGCCCTTCGCTTATGACGGCGCACGCGATTATTCCTTCAGTTGTCGACACTAAAACCGTCGCTGCTAAGTGGACAAAATTCCGAGCTCCTCTATATGTAATTGGAATCGTTTGTGTGATTGGCATTTTCGCATCCCTGTTTATGGCATCCGAGAACATCGATTTCCTAAACCGCACTTACTCACGGTGGTGGCAGTAACAACTGCCCCCATCCTTAACGCTAATAGCTAGCTTCGGCTAGTTCAGACTGGAAAGAACGCTTGGCGCCGGAAAACGATAACTCGAACTCCAAATCGTCATCTTTACCTAAGATGCTTGTGCCGGTATTGGCTATTGGCGGTCTCGGTGTAGTTGCCGTGATGGGTGTAGTCGCAGCATTTATAATCACTGGCTGGCTCGGTCAGCCGGTTCCGGTACTCGGATTCGAACAGACTTTCGATCAACCAATCGACTTCCCGCATACGGTTCACGCCTCTACTAAACAGCTCGATCGTGTCGCAGCCGATGGTCAGACCATGGAAGGTCTTGGTCTCGACTGTACTTTCTGCCATCGAACTGTCACCACTCAGGCAAACGCCGGCGTTCCAGCAGTAAATTTCTGTGCAACATGTCACCAAGTGATTGGTGCTGCAGACAACGTTCAGCTGACGATCTTACGAGACGCAGCAGACATTGTTGGCGACGACGGAGCTTCACCAGTCAACTGGCAGCGTGTCCATCGCTTACCCGACCACGTACGTTTCGTTCACGAACCTCACATTCGATATCTCACCGCTAACCCATCGGAAGTCAAAAACTCTACTGATGGTGTTACTGAAGGACCTTCCGGCGTCTGTTCAACCTGTCACGGAAACGTCGCAGCTATGCAGCAGGTCGAGCAGGTTGAATCTCTCAAAATGGGCCAGTGTGTCGATTGCCACCGTGATAACGGTGCACCGACCGACTGTGCGGCTTGCCACTACTAGGAAATTTACTCGGGTACTACCCGGTCTCAGTTATAAACTGCGACAACAGGAACACCACTGACCAGATGAAGCTAAATCGACGAGAATTCCTAGCGCTTACCGGTAAAACGGCAGTCGGAGCTGTGATATTTGCAGCCTGCGGACTACCCGAGCGCGAGTTAATTGTTCAGAGCCCTGTAGACCTACCAGAAGACTTGGTACGGGGTGAGGACGCTTGGTACGCAACTTCAATGGGAGATTTCTCCAACGGTGATGGCGTGCTTGTTCGTGTCATGGAAGGTCGGGCAAAGAAGATCGAGGGAAACCCCGATCACCCTGTAACTCGCGGCAAGGCAACAGCTAGGTACGACGCGGTTCTACAGCTTCTTTACCACCCCGATCGTATTAGTAGCCCGCAACTTCGGTATTCCAAAGCTGGAAATCTTGTTAATGCTTCTTGGGATCAGGCAGAAGCACGATTCACCGAAGCTCTTAAGAACGCCGACGGTGCGCTAACAGTTGTCACCAACCCTCTCCGAGGACATTTGGGCAGCGTTGCTAGCAAGTTTGCTGCACAGTACAACGGCAAGCACATGGCGTTCGATCCTGTTGAACAGGGCGTGCTCCACGGAGCGGTAAAATCGGTTCTTGGTCAAGACCAGCTCCCTACATTTGATATTTCTAACGCACAGACAGTTTTGTCCTTCGGTGCCGACTGGCTCGGCACTTGGGGATCACCAACCCAGTTCGGTGTGAAGTACGGTGAGTTCCGCGAGCAGAGTGACCGTGGATACATGATTCACGCCGAGCCTCGTATGTCTTTGACTGCTGCCGCTGCCGACTTATGGCTTGCCCCTGTTCCAGGTACTGAGGGTCACCTCGCACTTGGTATCGCATCGGTCATCATCGATGAAGGGCTCGTCAGCGCCTCGAACGTTGCGGCATTTGAAGCAGCAATTCCCGGAGGTGTCAGGAATGTGACTCTCAGTGACGTTGCAGCCCGAACGGGCGTCGATGCAGATCGAATCAAGAAAGCTGCCGAACATTTCGCAGAGCACACACCTTCGGTCGCCTTCGGTGGCGGCTCGGCCGGTGCTCACACCAACGGTAGTTTCAATCTCGGAGCAATCTACGCACTGAACATTTTGGTTGGTGCGGTCGATTCTAAGGGCGGAATTACTTCCAACCCAGGATCAGCAATAGACGATGTTCCAGCATCTGCAACCGGTGCTTCATTCGAAGCATGGGAACAGGAGATCGCCAACTGGCGAGCGGGTAACGTCGAAACGGTCATCATTCGTGGTGCCGACATCGTTCATGGAATGCCCAACTCAGTGGCTATTCGTGAAGCTCTCGAAAACGTTCCGAACGTCATCGCATTCGGTGCGATACATGACGACACGATGGATTTCGCTGACCTCATTCTTCCTGAAGAGACTTTCTTGGAGTCATGGGGAACCGAAATTCCAGAACCAGGCCCTGGGTATCAAGTTGTTGGTACACAGCAGCCGGTCGTAGGTCCAACTATTTCACGGGACGAATCGGGGCTCATCAGTGACGCCCGTGGATTCGGCGACACGCTACTCGCTATGTCAGACGGTTCTTACGGTCGAGACATGGAAAGCCTTGTTCGTGGTGCACTTTCCGAGCTTCACTCGACAGGACGTGGATCGGTATCGGCATCATCATCGTCTCTCTTCACCAACGGTGCTCTGCAGCGTGGTGGTTGGTGGGACACTAAAAACAGTGGTTCAAGTAGCGTAGGCAAAGTAGCCACATCGGCACAGAGTGCCAACTACTCAGAAACCGGATCGCTTGGTGAAGGCAATGACTTCCACCTCGTTCCGTTTCTCTCTAACTCACTGTTAGACGGTCGGCTCGCTGCCGCTCCTTGGGCACAGCAGACGCCCGACCCTATTTCATCTGCTTCATGGTCAACTTGGGGAGAGATCAACAGCATTCAGGCTGATGAGCTCGGAATCAAAGAAGGCGACGTCCTTTTGATTCGTTCAACCTCAGGTGAGATCGAAGTCCTCGCTTACCCACACCCCGGCGTTCGCCCCGGCGTGATCGGAATCCCTATGGGACAAGGTCACCGCAGAAGCGGTCGATACGCTGAGGAACGCGGTTCAAATGTTCTTTCTATTCTCGTAGACGAGAAAGATTCAGAGACCGGCGCCCTCGCATGGGCTGCAACTCGAGTAAAAGTTCAGCGAGCAGGCAAGCGGGTCAAGGTTCCGAAGTTCGAAGGTAACGTGGAAGCACGACCGATAGAACCGGGTGTACCTGTTTTGGTAGTTGGTATCGGCGAGACCGCATCCGATGTGCAGACAGATAACCATCACCTGTACCAAGAACAGTTCCTCGGTGAAGGCAAGGAGTCTGGCGACCATGAGTAATATGCAGGACCAGTGCCTAAAGGCAGTAGCCCAATGACAACAGCTGAATTTGGAACCCACAACTGGGGCATGGTTGTCGATGTCGACAAGTGCATCGGTTGCAACGCATGTGTAATCGCATGTCAGGCAGAAAACAATATTCCGATCAACACCCAGGATCGTGTCGAGCGAGCTCGATCGATTTCTTGGATTCGTGTTGAACGATACTGGGAAGGCGACTTCCCTGATGCAAAAGCTCGGTTCATCCCGATCATGTGTCAACACTGTGAGAACGCACCTTGTGAGCCCGTTTGCCCGGTTTATGCCACCTACCACAACTCGGAAGGCATGAACGTTCAGGTATACAACCGATGTGTTGGTACCCGATACTGCGCAAACGGTTGCCCTTACATTGTTCGGTTCTTCAACTACTGGGAGCCTGTGTGGCCGGAATCTCTCCGCAACCACCTCAACCCTGATGTAACAGTCCGAAGCCGTGGAATCATGGAGAAGTGCAGCTTCTGTGTGCACCGTATCCGTCGAGAATCACGCAACGCCCGAAGTGCCGGTGTCGAAATTGCTGATGGCGCAGTTCAAACTGCATGCTCATCTGCTTGCCCGACGAGTGCACTAAACTTCGGAAACTTCAATGACCCTGAAAGTAAGGTTTCGAAGATGAAGGAAGACAAGCGTCACTACACGCTTCTCGACCAGTTCGGAACTGACCCTAACGTTATCTACCTAGCGAAGATCGATGCTGACAAGAAGGTCGGCGCGGGAGAAGCTGCAACGCATGGCTAGTCAAGCTGTAGCACATGAAGCCGAGCATCACGCACCACCACCTCAGGTGGCTGCAGACGTGATCTCGACAGAATTGGTCGCAACCACCACTGGTGCAAGCGGTCGTTTCAAGGCGTGGGTGTGGATCCTCGGTATTCTTTCGATTGCCGGTATCGCTGCACTCGTCATCAAATTCATCAATCAGGGTGACGACAGCACCAAGTGGGGCTACGTTGCTGCACTGGTGTCGTTCTTGCTTTCAGTTGCTGGTGGCGCACCTATGGTGGCCATGGCTCCTGTAATGGCAAAAGCAAACTGGGTACGACCTATTACCCGAATTGCTTCGCTATTTTCGTTCGCGAGTGTGGTGACTCTCATAATGCTTATCCCGCTGGTGGCTATCCTGCCTCCGCTGGTTACTGAAGGCGCCCGACGCCGAACTATTTGGTACGCGGCTCCCGACTACTCGCCGCACTTCTGGACGACACTTGCACTAGTAATGCTTCTTGGCACTGGCATCATGTTGTTTTACTCTGCAGCACTGCCTGACTTCGCTTCAATGCGTGACCACTCGACTGGCTGGCGTCAGCGTTTGGGTAAGCGCCTTGCTCGTGGTTGGGTTGGTACCGACGTTCAGTGGCGAACGCTACGAATGCGTATCGGCATGTTCGGAACTTTCTACTTCCTGATTCTCGTATTCGCTAACTTTTTGTTTACGACCGATTTCGGTCAAAGCATGGTTCCGGGATGGCGTGACGCTATTCTCCCCATGTACCACACGGTTTCTGGCTTCCAGGCTGGTGTAGCTGCTGTGGTCATCGCCCTCTACTTCTCACGCAAGTACATGAAGTTAGAGAAGTACATTCATTTGGATGCTTTCTGGTCGCTGGGTCGGTTGCTGTTTGCGTTGACTCTGCTATGGATTTACTTCTTCTACTCCTCGTTCATTGTGTTCTGGTACGGCAGGTCGGAAAACGATATCGCCACCCTGAACCATCAGATAAAGGGCCCTATGATCTGGGCGTTCTTCGGAGCCATGATTCTCCTATGGTTCGTTCCATGGTGGATCCTGATCTGGAACAAGGTACGTCGCGGGACCACCGCTATGGTGATGGGATCATTTGTAATTCTTCTTGGTCTTATGCTCGACCGTATACGCATGTTCGTGCCTGCATGGTCAGTACCAGGTGACCAGATCCACGAGAAGTGGCTCAAGGAAATCCCAGCCACTTACTGGCCAGATATATTCGACATTGTGATCATGGCAGGTGGAATTTCACTCGTCGCGTTCATCGTGATGATGATGACCCGTGTGATCCCTGTTCTGTCGGTGTGGCAGGTTCAGGAATTCAACTTACTTTCTAAGCCAATCAAGTACATTCGAGGCCACGCTACGTTGGTCGCGAAGCCAGACTAATAACACTTCAGCAACGAATCTGACGCATAACTACAGGTAACTGACTAACAGATGCAACAGCGACGAGAACTAGATCAGGTCTATACAAACCGTAAACTACTAAACGGTCAGTTAGACACGCCCAAATGGTGGCTGCCAACAGTCAGCATTCTTGGAGTCGTGGTTCTAATTGGTGTGGTAGTAATCGCCATTATGGTCAACAAAGGCCTTGGCGTAACGGGTCTCGCACGGCCCGTGTACTGGGGTCTGTTCATCACGACCTTCGTTTTCTGGGTTGGTATTTCTCACGCCGGAATTATGATTTCGGCAATCCTTCGCCTTACGCAGGCTGAATGGCGTAGACCGGTTACGAGAGCAGCAGAACTTCTAACGGTGTTCTCGCTGCTTACAGCTCTGGTCTTCCCGCTTATTCACGCTGGACGTCCTTGGCGAATTGCTTATTGGATCATGCCTTACGACGTATCTCGTGGCATTTACCCAAACATCCGATCGCCACTGATCATGGACCCGGTCGCAATTAGCACGTACCTCACAGGTTCAACCCTGTTCTTGTACATCGCTTTGCTACCGGACCTCGGAAACCTGCGTGACCGAACAACAGGTTGGAAGAACGCTATGTACACCGTTCTGTCGCTTGGCTGGAGAGGCAACCCTCGACAGTGGAAGATGCAGACAGTTGGTGGAATTCTTCTTTCAGCTCTGATGCTTCCGATTTTCGTATCGGTTCACTCAATCGTTTCGTGGGACTTCGCTGTCGCTTCGGCAGTTGAAGGCTGGCACTCAACTATTTTTGCACCTTACTTCGTTATTGGAGCCGTGCACTCTGGTGTGTCGGCAGTGGTGACGATGATGGCTTTGATGCGATGGCTGTGGAAGTGGGACGATTTCATTCGCCCAGAACACTTCGATGCTCTCGCACGACTACTTATTGTTGTAGCAACAGGTTGGCTCGCATTCACATTCTTGGAACTTACCTTCGCCCTATACGGCCAAGATGCTCCAGAAATCGCACTGCGTGAGATGCAGATGTTCCAGTGGCCCTGGAATGCACTCTTCATCATCTTCTTCCTGACTGCATATGCAATTCCCGTGCCCATGTGGCTGTTCAAAAGGGTTCGAACGAACATCGCTTTGATGTTCTGGACTTCGATCCTGGTGAACATTGGCATGTGGCTCGAACGATTCCTGATTATCGTGCCTGGATTGGCCCGCAGGACGCCGTTCGTATACACATGGGAGGCGTACCGCCCAAGCCCGGTTGAATGGACAATCTTCATTTGGTCGTTCGCATGGGTAACGTTCCTAATGCTGTTGTTTTCGAAGTTCTTCCCGCTCGTACCGTTGTTCGAGCAGAAGGAGAGCCAGGTATTTACTAAAGATGTAATGATTGGTCGGGCGAAGGTTCCGGCTATTGTTAGGGAAGCTGACTAGAGGATCGTTTGATGAGTAAAAGTATTCTTGGCCTGTTTCAGCAGCCCGAACCCGCCGCAGATGCGATGGACGGACTGAAAGAAGCTGGATTTGAACTCGGCACATTCGATGTGCTGACGGGTACTCCATACCCAGAAGGTGCATTCGGGGAATACGTTCCTCAGCACCGCCTGTTCCGCTTCCCAGCGTTCGGAGCAATTATCGGTTTCACACTGTCGGTCTTCCTGACAGCGGTGACTCAGCTCGCATACCCGATGGTGACCGGTGGTAAGCCGATCATGTCGATTTTCGCAATGCTGATCATCATGTACGAAATGACGATGCTTGCGGGTGTGATAGCAACCGTTGTCGGAATCATCTTCGAGTCTCGACTCCCAAATATGCAGCCTGGGATTTACGACACACGTATCACTGAAGGCTGGATTGGCGTAGTTATTACATTCGACGATGAATCTAAAGTCGCCGATGCAGAGAGCGTGCTCAACAAGGCAGGCGCTCTGGAGATCAAGCACGCGTAATGACTTCGTTCTCAACGAATATCAAATCAATGCTCACCCGCCGTCTAGTTTTTATTGTTGGGCTAATGATGCTCGGCACGCTGGCGACATCTGCTTGTGCAGTTCAGGAATCGAACACCTACCCGGTTGAGACATTCTCTGAAATGCACTACTCGCAGTCGTTCAGAGCACAGGAGCCACCACGTCTCGCCCCTCCGGCAGATTCGGTTGCCTTCAGGACCGCAGGCGATTCTAGCCAAACCTACAACGTTCCAGACAAGCAAGAGCGAGCTTACGACCCAGTGGTCGCGGGTGAACTCTACCGAGTCAACTGTTCGGTTTGTCACGGAATTTCAGGACTCGGTGACGGCAAGGCTACTCGACACATCACTTCTGGTTCTAGCTTCTACGCAACCACACAAGGTTCTCCTTACGGAGCTCCACCTAATCTGGTTGAATCAGCAGCTTCACGCCTGACAGAACGAGACACTATGGTTGCCTTCGTTACTTCGGGTGCAGTGGTCATGCCTTCATTCGGCAAGCTACTTGCAGAAGAAGACATCAGGGACATTGTGAACTACATCTTTGACGATACGACTGGTCTCAGTCAGTAAGTCGTCAAAGATGATGAGGGTGCGGCACGTGGTCGCACCGTTTTTAACCCCGGTTACTCATCGCGGAAATCCCTGCACGGGGAAAGTAAAGTTATGGCATCCCGGCTTTCGTTCGTAGCGGTCGAACAGCGTGCTCTGCCCGCAAGCCCAGTAACTGCGATTTTTGCAGCACTCCTGCTCTCTTTATTATTTGCACTTTCTGGGTGCATTAAAGAGTCGGACATCACCCTCGAACAACGTGCCCACCAGCTTGCCGGCGAATTGATGTGCCCGGTCTGTAACGGTCAAACTATCGATGGCTCAAGTGCACAGATTGCAGTCGACATGCGACTCAAAGTTCGTGACTTACTCGACGAAGGTTCAACCAACGCAGAAGTTAGAGACTATTTTGTACTTCGCTATGGTCAAGATATTCTTGCTGCCCCAGAGCGTAGCGGGTTCAGTTTGCTCGCATGGATAGTCCCAGTAATAATCGTTTTGGGTGGCATTGGAATCGCGTTATTGAGCATTAAGAGCATGCGAAAATCGGGACTCGAAGCTCAACCGGTTGGCGGCATTTCGGCGGTTGCTAACCAAAAGCAAAACGATCTATCTGACTATCTAGCGCAGGTCGATCGGCACCTCAGTGTTGGTTCTGGCATCAAATCAGATGAACCCAACGAATCTGGTGATGCACCAGCCTCAGAAAAGGCGAAGTCCTAATGGCTGATCTGGGAGTGATGGCACTACTGCTCGGGCTTGCCTTGAGTGCGTACTCAGCCATCGGAGCCATCATTGGCGAAAAGATAGGTATGGCGGCACTCGTCGTAAGTGCAAGACGTGCGTTGTACATGACCACAGTTACCGCAATAGTCGCATCAGGTGCATTGATAAATGCTTTTGTACAAAACGACTTCTCAATCGCGTATGTAGCCGATCACTCGAACACGCTCATGGACAGAGCATTCGTTTGGGTAGCGTTCTACGCCGGTAACGAAGGTTCACTGCTCTACATACTTCTCGCCCTTTCTGTTATTTCCGCAATATCTGTTTGGTTCGCTCCAAAGCGGCTGGCACGAAGTATGCCGTGGACAATCGCCATTCTTGCGATAATTCAGCTGTTCTACTTCGGAGTCCTCGCGTTCGTCGCAAGTCCTTTCGAATTGCTCGCCACAGTACCCCTTGAAGGACGCGGCATTAACCCGCTTCTGACTCACCCCGGAATGTTCAGCCACCCTCCTCTTCTCATGGGTGGGCTCATTGGCGTCACCATTCCATTCGCATTCGTCTCCGGCGCATTGATCGCTGGCAACTACGGTGACGATTGGATCGATGTCGCCAGAGTTTCAGCAATCATCACCTGGGGTGTACTTGGCACAGGAATGCTGCTTGGTGCATGGTGGGCATACACAATCCTCGGTTGGGGCGGATACTGGGCATGGGACCCGATCGAAAACGTGGCGCTCATGCCTTGGCTCGTTATGACAGCGTTCATCCATTCGATCATGGTGCAAAAACGCCGGGGAATGTTCCGAATGTGGAACGTCGCTCTATTGAACATAGCGTTCGTACTTGCTCAGCTCGGAATGTTCATAAATCGAGGTGGCCCCGTAGTTAGCGTCCATTCATTCGCAGCTTCTACATTGGGTACGATCTTCTTGCTGTTCATGATGGTGAGCCTAGTGTTCGCGTTCGCTCTGTTTCTATGGCGTATGCCACAGCTTAAATCAGATAGGGCGATGGAATCGTTCGTATCACGCGAAGCATCATTTCTCATCAATAATTTCTTGTTCCTCGCCGTAATGGGGGTAACACTGTGGGGAGTGTTATTTCCAGTATTCTCAGATCTCGCGAGGGACGTATCAGTCAGCGTTTCAGCTCCTTACTTCGATCGAGTGAACGGCCCCGTGCTATTGGGAATCGTCGTCATGATGGGCATCGGACCGCTGTTGCCATGGCGAAAAACTTCAGCTCGATCAATGAAGCAGTGGTTCGTCTGGCCAATAATAGTTGGGCTGATAACAATTGGTATTCTTGTTGCACTTGGCATTCAGCGTCCAGTAGCGATCTTCTCGTTTGGAGTCTTGGCGTTCGTTGCGACTGCGATAGGTGAGGAATGGTGGCGTGGAACTGCGGCTCGACATCGTTCTGGCGACAACTGGGCACTCGCGTGGTGGCGGCTCGTCAACGGTAACCGCCCAAGGCACGGTGGCTACATCGTCCACATATCTATCCTTATGCTGGCCTTAGGCATTATCGGCACTAACTTTTATCAGCAACGCACCAATGGATCGCTCGCCCTTGGCGAAAGTCTAGTGATCGATAGCTATCGCATCGAATATGTCGACACTTTTGATTCCAGCCGACCCGACCGTATCGCTCAATGGGCAGAAATGACGGTATATCAAATAGATCCCGACGATTACAAACAGGAAATCTCATTTGCGAAAGCCCAGGGCTCGTCAGGATTCACTCTGAAGGACAGCACGCTCAGGCCGAACGACGAGTTAATCGACACGATCGAACCCTGGCACGGTTTCTACATCGATTTCAACATGGCGTCGGTGCGATCGGGCATCAGATCGACTGTGGTTGAAGATCTTTATGTGATCCCTCGTGACTTCCTTGCCGATGGCAGAGTTTCGCTCGCTGTGAGTATTAACCCGCTGGCGTGGTGGTTGTGGGTATCGGGGCCATTTTTCATTATTGGCACTATGGTTGCACTATGGCCTCAGGCCGCAGTTGAAAGACGCCCCGCTCGCAAACGGCTCAAGGGTGAATCGGAAGGCGAACTCTAATGCCGATTCTTCTTGGAACTTTGCTGGCTTTGGTATCGGTAGTAGTAATCGTTTACCCGTTTTTAGGCTCGAAAAAATACCGACTCGTTTCAGAATCCTTCGTAACCCGCGAAAAACTGCGAGCCGAGCGATTGCGAATTTATCGCAAAATAAGTGATGTAGAGGCCGACTTCACGTCGGGCGATCTTACTGAAGCTGACTATCAACATCAGCGAGACCAGTTGAGAATCGCAGCAGCGGAAATATTAAAACAAGAATCCGGCGAATCGATGCCGAATGCAAAACGTGACGAAGAACTAGAAAAACAAATCTCCCGTCTAAGAGAACAGTCCGCCGCTTCGACCGAAGCACCCGAGGGCGGCGACACCCTGTGATGAACAAGCAAATTCGAAATCTCATGAACGTTCAAATCAAAACTCTGCCTATCCGACTATTCCTGTTCGCCGCAATAACGGCGTTGGCACTAGTCCTAGTTGTCCAATCATCCGACACGCAAGTCGTCTCGGCTCAGGATCAACCCGACAGCATCTTAGGAAAAGTGACCAACGGAACCGACGGCGGTGAACTACCGGCGGATCTAGAAGTTCTGCTGATGTCGATCGACCTCGCAAGCAATCAAATCATCGAGCAGGAATCTACTACCATCGATGAAGATGGCTTATTCGGGTTCAGCAACTTGATTTCCGGCCCGGGTCTCTCTTACCGGGTTGTGGTGAATCACGGTTCGTACACACCTTCTGTCGACATGTCGACCGTAGAAAACTGGCAGAACGTCAGGATGAGCGTCTACGACGAAACGAAGTCGCTAGAAGACATCACTATCGGTTCGTACGTCATGATGATTCCGACCATTGATGCCCGAAGCCGACAAGTTGGTGTGCTAACAGTTATCAACGTTGATAACCGCGGCGACCGAGTGTGGGTTCCGGATCTGACCGACCCTGAGCTGACAGGACTAGATCTGCTTCGATTCAACCTTCCTGAAGGTTTCACCGATCTTTCAATTGAATCTGAACTTCCAACTGGAAACGTTCTCGAAATCGACACGGGCTTCGCGCTAACCAACCCGATTCCACCGGGCGAATTCGCTGTCTTGATTAGCTACATCCTCAAGTACGAAGGTGATTCGTTCGACTTCAATCTGAAACTTCCTTATGGGGCCGATCAGGTACGGATGCTACTGCCGGAGGATGGCGGATCGATCAGAGCTGACGGCTTCGGTGGGACAGAGTCGGTTGTTGTTGGAGATAGCGTGTTCAACCAGTATCAAGGTGCGGATTACGCTGCCGGGATTGAACTTGGGTTGGCTTTCTCAGATTTACCCCAACCTACGATATTCCAAGTGATTTCTGACTTTTTCAGTGGTCGAACATATGTGATTGTTATCATCTGGATAGTTGGTATCGCTTTCTTGGTAATCCTTGGATACGCCATGTATTCAACACGAAAGAACTCTAATCTTTCGAGCGAAGACGACGAAGAATTGGCGAATCGTGACGACATCATCGCTGAAATTGCCGCACTCGATGAAGATTACGAAGCGGACAATATCGATGAAGATGAATACAACGACCGCCGCGATGAACTAAAACGACTAGCCCTTAAGATAAATGATGCTGCGGATGAATCTGCCGACGAGTCAGAGCAGATCGATAAATCTGATGAAGATTCGGATGGCAGTGAAGACGACACACCGAATGCCTCAGACACAAACTCGGATTCCGATGAAACCAAGCCCGAAGACTCGGACAAGTAACCGTGGGGCAGAGACGACAGGTACTAATCGGAGTGGGAATTCCAGTCTTATTGGTGCTTTCGCTGTTCGCATGGGGCGTGATTCAGAATGATGGCGTAGCTGGTCCCCCAGGCATCAACGATAGTTTCGGCGAAGTCGATCTTTCAGTTGAGCCGTTCGCTGATTTCCGGCTAACGACCCTCGATGGCGAAGTGATTTCAATCGCCGACTACCGAGGCAAGATCGTTATGATCGATTTCTGGTCCTCGTGGTGCGCACCGTGCCGAGCGGAAGGCCCTGTCCTCGCCGAGACTTACGACAAATGGCGAGAACGTGGAGTTGAATTCATCGGGGTCGCTATTTGGGACACCGAAGGTCCCGTTGAGGAATTCATCGAACGCAACGGCATCAACTACGTGAACGGCATCGACCCCTCTGGAAAAATTTCTATCGACTTCGGTGTAAGTGGGATTCCTGAAAAATTCTTCATCAATCCAGAAGGCGAAATAGTTAAGAAGATTGTTGGACCAAACACCAGCCGAACTCTCGACAGTATTCTGACTGATATGACCGACGCAGCGCAGGGAATCGTACCCGCCAGTTAGGTGGCTCCCCGCGTCCCGAGCGCAGCCACGAGAAATCCTCTAGTTTTGGCGAATTCCGCCGTCGACGTTTAGAGCCTGACCCGTGATCGATCTAGCTCTGTCCGAGGCGAGGAATGCGACGGCTTTTCCGACGTCCTCGACAGTCTGCTCACGACCGAGCGGCACCAATTCGGTAATAGTTTGCTGAAATATTTGGCGGGGAGATAATCCGGCATTCTGAGCATCGGTATATTGTCTCCACTCAGCGATATTCTGCCAGAGTGGAGTCCAAATCAATCCTGGGCAGACCGTGTTGACGTTTATACCGTGCGGAGCCAGCTTGAACGCCCACGCCTGCGACACATTGATGGCGGCGGCCTTAGACGCCGCGTATGAGGCGAATCCGGGTCGGCCAGCTCGGCCGGCGATCGATGAAATATTCACGATCTTTCCGTAACCGCGGTCGACCATGTAGCTCTCTACCGACTGCGTGCCATTCACAATGCCGAAGACATTCACATCAAAAGTCGACTGCCAATCATCGACACTCGGGGTTTTACGAGTTTTGAACCCTTCTGCACCACCAACACCCGCATTGTTCACAAGAACGTCGAGTTGCCCAAATTCCTCCAGAGCTGTTTCGACCATGTCATCGGTCGACCACTGCTGAGTGACGTCGGTCTCGCAGTAGTACGACTGAGTTCCGCCCGCCTTGATTTCGGTGACGACGCCCTTTGCCGATTCTTCGTCCATATCAGCGATGATCACGTTCGAGCCACGTCGAGCGAGTTCGAGCGCAATTCCACGCCCGATGCCTCTCGCGCCGCCGGTTACAATCGATGTTTTGGCTTCAAAATCCATAAAAATAAGTCACGCTATTTAGCGCATGAAAAAGCCGCCATCAACGTTCAATGACTGCCCAGTAATATTCTTTGCATCTTCCGATACGAGGAACGCAACCGCATCCGCTACGTCTTCAGGCGTCTGTTCCTTTT